>Ga0315278_10004061_pt1 | contig 13178 bp, 6 predicted proteins | sample YL17G06_0_MG_FD_203880 | JGI IMG/M metagenome (GOLD analysis project Ga0315278, IMG submission 203880) | Sediment microbial communities from Yellowstone Lake, YNP, Wyoming, USA - YL17G06_0 | ecosystem: Environmental > Aquatic > Freshwater > Lake > Sediment | place: USA: Wyoming | collected...
CCGAGCTATGGCTGCGCTTTGCGCCTCGATCGGCCGCCTTCTGGCGCGCTGCTCGGGCACGCTCGAAAAACTCTCAGCCTCTGACTCCAACCTCCACGGACGACCGGGGCGCATGCGGTGCGACCGAAGCCACTTGGTCCGGGCTTCGAGTGTCGCCAAAGTCCTGCGAGTTGGTACGAATTTCGGGGGCCATGCGCGGTGCACCGCCGGGTACGGGCTTCGGGTGCCGCCCAGCACGATCCACCAAGAACATTCCCCGCAGCCGGGCGACGATTTCGATACCTGTCCGGCATCGTCGCGCCCCGCTGCGAGCCGGTTTGTGGCACGATTACGCAAAATCCAGAAGCCGGGCGCGAACTTGCCGTCCGGCGCTGCCCAGGGGAAACATCCATGCTGATCGGCATTCCACGCGAAACGCGTCCGGGTGAGACGCGCGTCGCCGCGACGCCCGAGACCGTCAAGAAAATCGCGGCCAGTGGCAAGCACGACATCGTCGTCGAGAGCGGCGCCGGCACGTCGTCCAGCGTCCCCGACGACCTGTACGCCGCGGCCGGCGCGCGCATCGGCAGCGCCGCCGACGCGCTCGGGGCCGACATCGTGCTCAAGGTGCGCGGGCCGACCGCCGACGAATTGCCGCGCTTCAAACGCGGCGCGCATCTCATCGGCCTGCTCAATCCGTTCGACGCTGCGACGGTCACCGCCTGCGCCAATGCCGGGGTCTCCGGTTACGCGCTGGAGTCGCTGCCGCGGATCTCGCGGGCGCAGGCGATGGACGTGCTGTCGTCGCAATCCAACATCGCCGGGTACAAGGCGGTGATTCTCGCTGCGGCCGAGTATGGCCGCTTCATGCCGATGCTGATGACCGCCGCGGGCACCGTCAAGGCGGCGCGCGTGCTGGTGATGGGCGTGGGCGTGGCCGGGTTGCAGGCCATCGCGACGGCGAAGCGGCTGGGCGCGGTGATCGAGGCTTCCGACGTGCGGCCGTCGGTCAAGGACCAGGTCGAATCGCTGGGCGGCAAGTGGATGGATGTCCCGTACGCGAACGACGACGAGCGGCAGATCGCCGAGGGCGTCGGCGGCTACGCGCGCCCGATGCCGCCGGAATGGATGGCGCGGCAGGCAGGCATCGTCCACGAGCGCTGCAAGCAGATGGACATCGTGATCACGACGGCGCTGATCCCGGGCCGGCCCGCGCCGAAGCTGATCAAGGCCGCGACCGTCGCGGCGATGAAGCCGGGCGCCGTGCTCGTCGATCTCGCGATCGAGCAGGGCGGCAATGTCGAGGGCGCGGAACTGGGCAGAATTGTGGACAGGAACGGAGTCAGGATCATAGGCATCCCCAATCTCGCCGCCACCGTACCGGCGGATGCCAGCGCGCTCTACGCGCGCAACGTGCTCAATTTTCTCGCGCTGTCGCTCAACGTCAAGACCGGCGAGTTCGCCGTGCCGAAGGACGACGAGATCATCGTCGCCACGCTCGTCTGCGAGAACGGGCAGGTCGTGCCGAGAAAGGCGTAAGCCGGCGTCCGCTGCAACCGCAAGAGAGTCCGTTCCGGAGAGTGAACCATGGCCACCGCCGTTGACCCGATCGTCTTCTACCTCATCATCTTCGTGCTGGCGATCGTCGTCGGCTATCACGTCGTCTGGAGCGTGACGCCGGCGCTGCACACGCCGCTGATGTCGGTGACCAATGCGATCTCCGGCATCATCCTCGTCGGCGCGATGCTCGCCGCCGGCCCCGAGGTGCTCGACTGGGGCGGCTGGGTCGGCGTGCTTGCGGTCGCGCTGGCGTCGGTCAACGTATTCGGCGGCTTCCTCGTCACGCAGCGGATGCTCGAGATGTTCAGGAAGAAAGAGCCGAAGGCCGCGCCGGAGAAGAAATCATGAGCGCCGCGGCGCCAGCCGCAAGCGTGGGGGTCGTCATTCGCGCCGCCGGGCCGTCCCAAGGCGCGAATTGCTCCCCCTCGGGGGGCAGCGCCGCGGCGCCAGCCGCAAGCGTGGGGGTCGTAAAATGACCGCCAATCAAGTCGCCCTCTGGTATCTCGTCGCGTCGATATCGTTCATCTTCGCGCTGAAGGGGCTGTCGCACCCCTCGACGGCGCGGCGCGGCAACCTGTTCGGCATCATCGGCATGGCGATCGCGGTGGTGGTCACCCTCGCGCTCGTCTATTCGAACACCAGGAACGTCGGCATGATCCTCGTCGGCATCGCGGTCGGCGGCGCGGTCGGCGCCGTCATCGCGCGGCGCGTGCAGATGACGCAGATGCCGGAGCTGGTCGCGGCCTTCCACTCGCTGGTGGGACTCGCGGCCGTGCTGATCGCCGTGGCCGCGGTCAACAATCCGGTGTCGTTCGGCCTGCCGGCGGTGATTCCGACCGGCAACAAGCTCGAGCTCTTCCTCGGCACGTTCATCGGCGCGATCACGTTCTCGGGATCGGTGATCGCGTTCGGCAAGCTGTCCGGGCGCATGAGCGGGGCGCCGATCGTGTTCCCCGGGCAGCACTTCGTCAATCTCGCCATCGCCATCGGCATGGTCGGCTTCGGCATCTGGTTCTTCCTGGGCGGCGGCTGGCTGCCCTTCATCGCGATGAGCGCGCTCGCCTTCCTGCTCGGCGTGCTGATCATCATTCCGATCGGCGGCGCCGACATGCCGGTGGTGATCTCGATGCTGAACAGCTACTCGGGCTGGGCGGCGGCGGGCATCGGCTTCTCGCTCAACAACCCGATGCTGATCATCGCCGGGTCGCTCGTCGGGTCGTCGGGCGCGATCCTCTCGTACATCATGTGCAAGGCGATGAACCGGTCGTTCTTCAGCGTCATCCTCGGCGGTTTCGGCGCCGCGGAAGGCGCGATGGCCGCCGATTCGTCGCAGAAGAGCGTGAAATCCGGCAGCGCCGATGACGCCGCGTTCATCATGGGCAATGCGGAGACCGTGATCATCGTCCCGGGCTACGGCCTCGCCGTCGCCCGCGCGCAGCACGCGGTCAAGGAGTTGGCGGCCAAGCTCACCGAAAAGGGTGTCACCGTGAAGTACGCGATCCATCCGGTCGCCGGCCGGATGCCCGGGCACATGAACGTCCTGCTGGCGGAAGCCGAGGTGCCGTACGACCAGGTGTTCGAGATGGAGGACATCAACGGCGAGTTCGGCACCGCCGACGTCGCGCTGATCCTCGGCGCCAACGACGTCGTCAATCCGCTCGCCGAGCAGAAGGGCAGTCCGATCTACGGCATGCCCATTCTGGAAGCGTTCAAGGCCAAGACGATCATCGTCAACAAGCGCTCGATGGCCTCCGGCTACGCGGGCCTCGACAATCCGCTGTTCTACATGGACAAGACGATGATGGTGTTCGGCGACGCGAAAAAGGTCGTCGAGGACCTCGTCAAAGCGATCGAATGACGGCCCGCGTGCTGCTCGCGGGAGCGCAGCCCCGTAACCCGTAGCCCGGGTTGAGCACACGCGAAACCCCGGGGCCGGTGCCCGAGTGGGTGTCGCTCCGGGTTTCGCGTGCGCTCAAGCCGGGCTGCGAATTGTACGAATTCGACGAGTTCGGCCGGGTTATCCCAACGCGCGCTTTCGAATGCCCGGCCCCCTTTCACACCTCACCGTCCTCGACCTGTCCCGGGTGCTCGCCGGGCCGTGGTGCACGCAGCTGCTGGCGGACCTCGGCGCGACGGTGATCAAGATCGAGAAGCCCGGCAGCGGCGATGACACGCGCGGCTGGGGGCCGCCGTTCCTCCAGGACACGGCAGGCAACGATACGGGCGAGGCGGCCTACTATCTCGGATGCAATCGCGGCAAGCAGTCGGTCGCCGTCGATTTCACGCAGCCCGACGGGCGAGACCTGCTGCTCGCGCTGGCGCGACAGGCCGACGTCATCGTCGAGAACTACAAGGTCGGCGGCCTTGCCAAATACGGCCTCGACCATGAGAGCCTCGCCGCGCTCAATCCGCGACTCGTCTATTGCTCGATCACCGGTTTCGGCCAGACCGGGCCGTACGCCGATCGCGCCGGCTACGATTTCATCATCCAGGGCATGGGCGGATTCATGAGCGTCACCGGCGAACGCGACGACCTGCCGGGCGGCGGGCCGCAGAAAGCGGGGATCGCCATCGCCGACCTGATGACCGGCATGTACGCGTCGACCGCGATCGTCGCCGCCGTCGCCGCGCGCGACGCCGCCGGACCGCACGGTCGCGGACAGCACATCGACGCCGCGCTCTTCGACACGATGGTCGGGATGATGGCGGTGATGAACATGAACTACCTGCTGAGCGGCAAGCCGCCGGGACGCGCCGGCAACGCGCACCAGAACATCGTGCCGTACGAAGTATTCCGGTGCGCCGACGGCCACCTGATTCTCGGCGTGGGCAACGACGGCCAGTTCGCGAAGTTCTGCGCGATCGCCGGCACGCCGGAATGGGCGGCCGATCCGCGATTCGCAAAGAACGTCGATCGCGTCAGGAACCGTGCGGTGCTCGTCCCGATGGTTGCCGCGGCGATCCTGGCGCGTCCGCAGCGGGCGTGGCTCGAGGCGCTGGAGGCCGCCGGCGTCCCCTGCGGTCCCATCAATACGCTCGACCAGGTGTTCGCCGATCCGCAGGTTGCCGCGCGCGGGATGCGGTTCGCCCTGCCGCATCCCTTGGCGGGGACCGTGCCGCAGGTCGGCAGCCCCCTCCGGTTCTCGGCCACGCCGGTCGCCTATGACCTGCCGCCGCCGCTCCTCGGCGAGCATACGGCGGCGGTGTTGCGCGAGCGTCTCGCGCTGTCGGATGCCGCCATCGCCGATCTTGCGGCGCGCGGCGTTATCGGCGTTGCGCCGCCCGCGGACGGCCCGCGTTGAACGGTCTCACCCGCAAGCCCGCCTTCTGGATCGCGTATGCGCTGCTCGCGGCGGTGGCGCTCGCCGTGGCGTGGCAGCTGTTCCCGCTGGCCATACCGCTCGTCAACCTCGATATCACGCTCGCCCGCCACGATGCGGTGACCCGCGCGCAGGCGCGGGCCGAGGCCCTGCAGCTGGCACCCGCCGGGGCGCGCACCGCCGCGCGCTTCGCCCATGACCAGGCGCTGCAGAACTATGTCGAGCTGGAGGGCGGCGGCAAGCCCGCCTTCGCCGCGCTGGTCGCCGGCCGCACGTACTCGCCGTTCTGGTGGGAAGTCCGGCTGTTCGCGCCGGGTGAAGTGACCGAGGCGCTCGTGCGCTTTCGTCCGGATGGCGCTGCCTACGGGTTCGCGCAGAAGCTTGCCGAGACGTGGGTGCCGGCGGATCCGGCGCGGCTGGCCCTCGATGCCGACGCCGCCCGCCGGCTCGCCGAGGACCGCGCGCGTGCCGATTGGGATGTCGATTTCGGGCCGTATTCCCTGCTCGAACAGGTGCAGCAGAAACGCACCAGCGGGCGTATCGACCACGGCTTCGTCTACGAGCGCAAGGCGGACGCGATCGGCAGCGCGCACCTGCGGCTGCGGCTCGCCGTCGCCGGCGACGCGCTGACCGAAGTCACGCACTATGCGCACATTCCCGAATCGTTCGAACGCCGGTTCCAGGAATTGCGCTCGGCGAACAACACGATCGCCGGCGCCGCGAGTCTCTCCGCCGGGCTCCTCTACGGGCTCGGTGGCTGCATCCTCGGCGTGCTCTGGCTGCTGCGCCGGCACTGGCTGCTGTGGCGGCCGGCGCTCGTTGCCGGATTCGTCGTCGCGAGCCTCGTCGGCGCGATGCTGCTGGCGGCGACGCCGACCGCGTGGTTCGGCTTCGACACCGCGCAGTCGGTCAACATGTTCTGGACGCGGCAGATCGGCATGGCGGTGCTGGCGACGATCGCCGGGACGCTCGGCTACGCGCTGGTGTTCATGGCGGCGGAAAGCCTGTCGCGGCGCGCGTTCGGCGACCACCCGCAGCTGTGGCGGGTGTGGTCGCGCGCCGCCGCGCCGACCCGGCAGGTGCTGGGGCGCACGGTCGGCGGCTACCTGTTCGTTCCCATCGAGCTCGCGCTGGTCGCGGCGTTCTACTACGCGACGAACCGCTGGCTGGGCTGGTGGCAGCCCTCCGAAGCGCTCACCGATCCCAACATCCTCGGCAGCGCCATCCCGGCGCTCGCCCCGATCGCGCTGTCGCTGCAGGCGGGGTTCATGGAGGAATGCGTGTTTCGCGCGGTGCCGCTGTCGCTCGCCGCGCTCATCGGCGCGCGCTACGGCCGGCGGGGGCTGGCCATCGGCATCGCGGTCGTCGTGCAGGCGCTGATCTTCGGCGGGGCGCACGCGAGCTATCCCGGGTTTCCCGCGTATTCGCGGCTGGTGGAGCTGTTCGTGCCGTCGGTGCTGTGGGCGCTCATCTTCCTGCGCTTCGGGCTGGTGCCGACGATCCTCCTGCACGCGCTGTTCGACCTCGTGCTGTTCGCCATTCCGGTGTTCCTCGTCGATGCCCCGGGCGGCAGCCTGCAGCGCGCGCTCGTCATCGCCGCCGGCCTCGTGCCGCTGGCCCTCGCCATCGTCCGGCGCGCCCGCGCGGCAGGCTGGGGCGAACTCGCCTCCGGCTTGCGCAACGGCGCGTGGCGGCCGGCGGTCCGCGCGGGCGGCGACGCTGCGCCCGCCGTCGAACGCGGGCCGGGCGTGCTCAGCGGCTGGATCGTCGCGTTCCAGCGCGCGCTGCCGCTGCTGGGCGCCGCCGGGCTCGCCGCGTGGGCGCTGTGCACGCCGTTTCGCACCGACGCCCCGCCGCTGCCGCAGCAGCGCGCGCAGGCGGTCGCGGCAGCCGACGCGGTGCTGGCCGCGCGCAACGTCGTGCTGCCGCCGGCGTGGCACCGCCTGTCCGCGCCCAGACTCGCGCTCGACGAGCCCGCTCAGGCACAGTGGCACAAATTCGTCTGGCGCGAGGCGGGCAGCGACGCCTACCGGAAGCTCGTCGGCGCCACGCTCGCGCCGCCGGCCTGGGAAGTGCGGTACGCGCGCTTCGACGGCGACGTCGCCGACCGCGCCGAGGAGTGGCGCGTCACGATCGCCGGCGACGGCACCGCGCGCCTGGTGCGCCACGCGTTGCCCGAGGAGCGCCCGGGCGCGCGGCTCTCCCGCGACGCCGGGCTCGCGCTGGCGGAGGCGGCCCTGCGCGATCGCCTCGGGAACGATCCGGCGGGGCTCACCCTGATCGGCGCCGAGGAAAAGCAGCGCCCGGCGCGCGCCGACTGGACGTTCGTGTTCGCCGAACCGGCGGTGGACGTCGGCCGCGGCGGGCAGGCGCGCGTGGCGGTCAGTCTGGCGGGTGAAGAGATCGTGTCGGTGGGCCGGTTCGTCCACGTGCCGGAGGACTGGCTGCGCAGCGAGAGCGAGCGTGAGGGCCGGCTCGCGCTCGTCAAGCTCGCGCTCGCCGGCCTGTTCGCCCTCGTCGCCTTGGCCACTCTGGTGGCCGCGGTGCTGCGCTGGACCCGGCGCGAGTGCGACCGGCGCGCGCTCGTCGCCGTCAGCGCGCTCGCTTTCGCGGCCGCCGCGGCAGGTCTCGCCAACAGCTGGCCGTCGCTGGCGATGAATCTCAACACCGCCGAGCCGATCGTGGCCCAGGCCTCGATCGCGCTGCTGGGGTCGCTGCTCGGCGGGCTCCTCCTCGCGCTCCTGTACGGCCTCGCCGCCGGGGTCGGCGCCTGGGCCGCGCAGCACCAGCCGGCGCATCGGCGCGCAGGTTGGCTGCCGGCACCCGCGGCCGGCGTTGCCGCGCTGCTGTTCACCGCCGGCGCGGGTGCGCTCGTCGAATCGTTCGCTCCGCGGACGATGCCGCTGTGGCCGAGCTACACCGCCGAAGCGATGTGGCTGCCGGAAGTGGCGGCGGCCCTCGACGGCGTGCGGGTGCTGCTGATCGCGGGCATCGCCGCATTCGCGCTGGACCTGCTCGACCGCATGACCGCCGGTTTCACCCGCCGGCGCGCCCTCGCGGCGGCGCTGCTGATACTGGCCTTCAGCGGCGCCGGCCTGGCGGGCGGGGAGGGCGCGGCGAGCGCGGTGATTGGCGGCACGATCGACGGCCTGATCGTCGCCGTGGTCGTCCATGCGCTGCTGCGCTTCGACTATCGCGCGCTGCCGGCGTACCTCGCGACCGGCGCGGTGCTGCAGGCGGTGGCAGCAGCGGCGCAGAAAGGCGTGCCGTCGGCATTGGGGTACGCGGCTATCACGACGGCCGCGGCGTTGGCCGCTGCGTGGATTGCGACGCGCTACGTCGAGCGCACGCGCGTGCCGCCGGCGCCGGCCTCAGCCGCCGTCACTGCACCGTGACCCAATAGGGGATCACCCAGTTGTCGGCGCGATGCACCGCGCTGACATTGCCGCGCATCGCCCATGGAATCACCTGCCGGTGCAGGGGCAGGTGGTTGATCGCCTCGGCCTGCGCGGCAAGCGCCTGCCGGATTTCCGCGAGCCGCGTTTCCGGATTCATGTCGACCTTCACCTTCGCCGTCCATTCGTCCTGCTTCGGGTTCGAGTAGCGGCCGTAGTTGTAGTCGCCGTCGCCCTTGCCGGTCCACGTCGCCAGCACCGGTTGCAGGATGAAGATCGCGTCGGTGGCGCCGCCGCCCCAGCCCAGCATATAGAGGCTGGTGTCCAGCTTTTCGAGTTTCGGGAAGTAGTTCGCGCGCGGCATCGCGTTGACCGCGATCTTGATGCCGATCTGCGCCCACATCGCGGCGAGCGCCTGGCAGATCTTCTCGTCGTTGACGTAGCGGTTGTTGGGGCAGTCGAGCGTGACGTCGAAGCCGTTCGGGTAACCGGCTTCGGCGAGCAGCTCTCTCGCCTTCGCCTTGTCGTGGGGCAGTCGGCGCTCGATCTCCGGCGTTGACTGCGCCGGCGAGGGCAGCATCGCGCCCGTCGGCTGCGCGAGCCCGCGCATCGTGTTGCTCCTGATCGCCTCGATGTCGATCGCCTGGTACAGCGCCTGCCGCACCCGCCGGTCCTTGAACGGGTTCCTGCCCTTGACGTTCGAATACAGGAGCTCGTCGCGCTTCTGGTCCATCCCGAGGAAGACGATCCGGTTCTCGGTGCCTTCGAGGACCTTGATGTTCGGCGTCTGCTTCAGGCGCGGCACGTCCTGCGGCGGCGGGTCGTTGACGATGTCGACCTCGCCGGAGATGAGCGCCGCGACCCGCGTCCCGTCGGACACGATCGGCAGGTAGACGAGCTCGTCGACGTTGCCCTCGAAACGGCCCTCCTTGATCCCCCACCAGTTCGGGTTCTTCACGAGCACCGTGCGGATGTCCGGCTCCCGCGACTTGAGCGCAAACGGGCCGGTGCCGTTGGCCGCACGCGCGGTGATCATGTCCTCCTTCTGCGTGTAGTTCTGCGGCCTCAAAGCCTTGTTCTTCTCGCACCAGGCGCGGCTCATGACGTTGATGTTGACGATGTGCTCGAGCTCGATCGGGTTCGGCCCGCTGGTCACGAAGTCGACGGTCAGGTCGTCGATCTTTTTCGGCATGCCCGACGCGTTGGCGTAGACGCGCAACTGCGACGTATCGGCGCGAGCGCGCTCGAAACTGAAGACGACGTCGTCCGCGGTGAACGGCGTGCCGTCGTGGAAGCGGACGCCGGGCCGCAGTTTGAAGCGCCACGTCGTCGGGTCCTGCTGCGCCCACGACACCGCGAGCGCCGGCACGAGGCCGAGCTTCTTGTCGCGCGTGATCAGCGTTTCGTAGATCAACACGTTGATGTTGTTGGTGAGCCCCTCGTTCTGCGAATGCGGGTCGGTCGTCTGCATGTCGCCGCGCCCCGCCCACCGCAGGGTCTTGCCGTCGGCGGACGGCGCGAGGAGTGCGCCCATGGCAGCGCAGAGCAGCAGCGCGGCGCAGCGGCGGTGCAGGGCGGTGCGGCGGCAATCGTTCATGACCATTCCTTTGGCGGATGGAGCATTGCGGGTCCCGCCGGCAAGACCGGGGCGACCGGTTCGCCGTCCGCGGGTCGCGGCGATCATAGCGCGAGCGCACCGCGTGGGGTAGCGCGAGGGTAGAATGCGCGCCGGCCTGCCGCGGGCTGCGCACTCACGCGCCCGTCCCTGCGGCCGTCACTGCCGGCCCGCTCCGCACCCTCCACCCCTGTCCGCCGCCTCCACCCCTGTCCGCCGCCATGGTCCCGCCGTCACCCGCTGCCCGCCTCTGCGCCGATGCCGCCCGCGGCATGGCCGCGGACGCCGCGCCGCTCGCGCGCCGGATCGAGCGCGCCCGCGCCACCCGGGCGCCGGCCGCGGAATGGGAGCGGATTGCCGCGGCCGTCGCCCGCTCGATCGACAAGCGCAGCGCGCGCGCCGCACGGCGCCCGGTCATCGCCTATCCACCGGAGCTGCCGGTGGCCCAGCGCGCCGATGAGATCGCCGCGGCCATCCGCGACCACCAGGTCGTCATCGTCTGCGGCGAGACGGGCTCGGGCAAGACCACGCAGATCCCCAAGATCTGCCTCGCCGAGGGTCGCGGCGAGCGCGGGATGATCGGGCACACGCAGCCGCGCCGGATCGCGGCGCGCGCCGTCGCGTCGCGGATCGCGCAGGAGCTCGGCACCGAGATCGGCGCGCTGGTCGGCTACAAGGTGCGCTTCACCGACCACACGCGGCCCGAGGCGTTCGTCAAGCTGATGACCGATGGGATCCTGCTGGCGGAGACGCAGGCCGACCGCCTGCTCGCGGCCTACGACACGATCATCGTCGACGAGGCGCACGAGCGCAGCCTCAACATCGACTTCCTGCTCGGCTACCTGAAACAGCTGCTGCCGAAGCGGCCCGACCTCAAGGTGATCGTGACGTCGGCCACGCTCGACGCCGAGCGCTTCGCCCGGCATTTCGGGACCGAGGTCCGCGGCGAGTTGCGCCCGGCGCCGGTGCTCGAGGTCTCCGGCCGGGCGTATCCGGTCGACATCCGCTACCGGCCGCTCAAGACCGGCGACCGCGAGGCCGACGACGAAGAGGAGCTCGAGGACGCGATCGTGGCCGCCGCCGAGGATCTGTGGCGCGAGGGACCCGGCGACATCCTCGTCTTCCTGCCCGGCGAGCGGGAGATCCGCGAGACGGCCGATCTCTTGCGTGCCGGCCTCGCCCGGCGGCCGTACGCGCGGGACGTCGAGATCCTGCCGCTCTATGCGCGGCTCTCGGTGCAGGAGCAGCAGCGCATTTTCGCCCCGAGCCGCGGCCGCCGGATCGTGGTGGCGACCAACGTCGCCGAGACCTCGCTGACGGTGCCGGGGATCCGCTACGTGATCGATGCGGGACAGGCGCGCGTCAAGCGCTACTCGCAGCGCAACAAGACGACGTTGCTGCAGATCGAGAAGATCTCGCAGGCGGCCGCGAGCCAGCGGGCCGGACGCTGCGGCCGCGTCGCCGCCGGCATCTGCGTGCGTCTCTACTCGGCGGAGGATCTGGCCTCACGGCCCGCCTACACCGAGCCGGAGATCCTGCGCTCGTCGCTGGCGGCGGTGATCCTGCGCATGGCGGCGCTCGACCTGGGCGATGTCGAGGCGTTCCCGTTCCTGGAGCCGCCGGGGCCGCGCGCGATCGCCGACGGCTACCAGCTGCTGCAGGAACTCTCCGCCGTCGACGCCGCGCGCCGCCTCACTCCGCTCGGCCGCGAGCTCGCCCGCCTGCCCGTCGATCCGCGCGTCGGCAGGATGGTGCTCGCGGCGCGCGAACGCGGCTGCCTGGCCGAAGTGCTCGTCATCGCCAGCGCGCTGTCGGTGCCCGATCCGCGCGAGCGCCCGCTGGAAAAGCAGCAGGCGGCGGACCAGGCGCACCTGCGCTTTCGCGACGAGCGCTCCGATTTCCTGTCGCTGCTCGCGCTGTGGGAGTTCTTCGACACGCAGCTGGCCGACCGGCTCCCGCATCGGCGGCAGGTCAATGCCTGTCGCGCGCAGTTCGTTTCGTACCTCCGGCTGCGCGAGTGGCGCGACGTCCACGCGCAGCTCGCGAGCGAAATCGCCGACCAGGGCTGGAAATGGGAGCCGAAGCTGCCGGCAGCCATCGATGCGGCGCGCTATGCGACGATCCACCAGGCGCTGCTTGCGGGCCTCCTCGGCAACATCGGCACGCGCACCGAGGAGGGCGATGCGTACCAGGGGACGCGCGGCGTGCGCTTCTGGCTGCACCCCGGTTCGGGGCTCGCGAGGAAAGGCGCCAAATGGCTGCTCGCCGCGGAGCTCGTCGAAACCACGCGGCTGTACGCACGCTGCGCGGCGAAGATCGAACCGGAATGGGTGGAAGCGGTCGCGGGCGATCGCGTCACCCGCGACTACTTCGATCCGCAGTGGGATGCCACGCGCGGCGAAGTGGTCGGCAGCGAGCGCGTCACGCTCTACGGCCTGACGCTGGTCGCGCGGCGGCGGGTGTCGTTCGGCACCGTCGATCCGGCCGCCGCGCGCGACGTGTTCATCCGCGAGGCGCTCGTTCCCGGCGCGCTGGCGACGCGCGGGACCTTTCTCGCGCACAACCGCCGGCTGGTCGCGGAAGTCGCGGAACTGGAGCACAAGGCGCGGCGGCAGGACGTGCTGGTCGACGAGGAGACGATCGCCGCGTTCTACGCCGAGCGCGTGCCCGCGGACGTCCATTCGCTGGTGACGTTCGAGCGCTGGCGCGAGGACGCCGAGCGCCGTGACCCGCAGCGGCTGCTGCTCACGCGCGAGCTGCTGATGCGGCACGCGGCGCAGCACGTGACGCAGGACCTCTTTCCGGAGACGCTGCCGATGGCGGGCGCCGTGCTGCCGCTCAAGTACCGGTTCGCGCCGGGGCATCCGCTGGACGGGCTGACGCTCACCGTGCCGCTCGCGCTCCTCAACCAGCTCGACGCGGCGCGCCTCACCTGGCTCGTGCCGGGGATGATCCGCGAAAAGGTCGCGTGGTACCTGAAGGGGTTGCCCAAGGCCTGGCGCAACCGTCTGGTGCCGCTGCCGGAGGTCGTCACCGCCTTGCTCGAGGCGGTGCCATTCGGGCGCGACCCGCTGCCCGAGGCGGTGCGCGGCTACCTCGCGACGCGTCTCGGCGAAGCGCCGCCCGCCGGCGTCTGGGCCGGCACCGCCTTGCCCGCGCATCTCGCGTGCAACGTGCAGGTCGTCGACGCCGCCGGGAAGGAGCAGGCGTGCGGGCGCGATCTCGCGCAGCTCCGCGCGCAGCTGGGCGAAGCGGCGCAGCTTTCGTTCGCGCAGGGCGGCGCCGCCCTCGCGAAGCGCGGCATCACGG
>Ga0315278_10004062_pt1 | contig 13177 bp, 4 predicted proteins | sample YL17G06_0_MG_FD_203880 | JGI IMG/M metagenome (GOLD analysis project Ga0315278, IMG submission 203880) | Sediment microbial communities from Yellowstone Lake, YNP, Wyoming, USA - YL17G06_0 | ecosystem: Environmental > Aquatic > Freshwater > Lake > Sediment | place: USA: Wyoming | collected...
AATATCTTGAGGAAGATGAGCGACGCATCATTGAGAACATCAGCGCAACGAATGGGTTGGATCATGCCGACAGTTGGCTGATGTTCACCCCGACCGAACTGCTGAAACAGTACTTGAAGGAAGCCTTTGCGCGGGAAGGCGTTCCCGCATCTGATCATTGCATTAGTACCTGGCATGACTATCGACGGGAGCTTGGAAGGAATGTATTTGGTGTTCTTCGAAACGCATCAGGGGGAGGGATCTTTGTATTGAAAGACTCGATCCAAAGCCTAAAGGGCGATGCGGTACATCGTTCCATCCAGCTGTTTTCCGATTTTTATGGCTGGCAACGCGATACATTCGTGCAGGAATTGCGAGAAGCGGCTCAGTCGCTCGGCAAAGGGCCAATCCAGGAAGCACAGGGATTTGGACAGCGCCTCGGGGCCATTCTTGAGAAAGTGAACAGGGACTCCCTGTCGTCTGTTTTTGGGCCGCTTGCTGCGGAGGCTGTGAAGGTTCAGGCTTTTGTGACGGGTTTAAAAGAAGTTTCCGACGCGAGAATTAAGAGCTCATTGAATCTTCAGATGAACCGCAACAAAGGATTTCTGGAGGAGTTCGCGCGTTACATCGATGGGCTGCAGCAAGCGCAAACAACGGAAGTCGAGGATCAAGAGGACATAGATGTTGAGGATGAGGAAGAATCATCGCCGCCACGAACGCCCATTGCAGCTGCGATAAACGCATATATGCAGGCAGTTCGAGCTCAAGCACGTGTGGAAGTATCGAAGCGAAAGCTCGGTAAGAGCTCGCGCAACGGGAAGGTCATTGAATGGCTCGGTGATCGCATTTTGGCGGATGGCGAACGGGCCGAAGTTGGCATAAGTCTCATTGTGCAGTCGAGCGCTCGTCGATTCGTGAACCCAGTAAAACTGTATATGAACGGAATTCCAAAGAGGTATCGGGCATTCAGGCGTTTACGGCAAGAAGAAGGTGTTTGGTACACCAAGGATGCATTCGAGCCGAAAGACCTGCATCCTCTCGAACTGGATGTTGTCCTGTTTGCCATTCTCCAATCGGCAAGAGACCTGTTGGGTAAACCCGAAATTCTCCGTGATATTGACGCTCCTGCCTGGGTGTCTCTGCGGCCAATAATGGACCTATACAGGAATCAGATTCTGGTAGATGAGGCGACTGATTTCTCTCCGATACAGCTTGCTTGCATGGGGGCATTGACGCATCCGCAGATTCCTTCCTATTTCGCTTGCGGTGATTTCAATCAGCGCCTGACGACTTGGGGGACTCGTTCTGCCGCCGAGTTAAAATGGGTGTTCCCTGATTTCGACATCAAAGAGATTACCGTTTCATATCGTCAGAGCAGACAACTCAACGAGTTTGCCCGCGCCATGATGTATGCGATGGGTGAGACGGAGCAAAGTGTCAGCCTGCCCGCGAACGTCGACAGTGAAGGGGTCGCCCCGGTGCTGTTGGAGTCGGCATCGGGAAGTCCGGTGGTCGTTAATTGGTTAGCTGACCGCATTCGCGAAATCGAGCGTTTTGTTGGCCAATTACCGTCCACCGCAATCTTCGTGAATTCAGAAGCCGAAGTGGGGTCAGTCGCGGAGGGGCTGAATGCAGCTCTGGAGGAACATAACATCCAGGTCGTCGCCTGCCCGCAAGGGCAAGTCATGGGGTTGGACAACAACGTTCGGGTGTTCGATATAAAGCACATCAAGGGGCTGGAATTCGAAGCTGTATTCTTCATTGCCATCGACCGGCTGGCAGCCCTTCACCCAGAGCTTTATGGCAAGTTCCTTTATGTAGGCACAACCCGGGCGGCCACATACTTGGGTGTCACTTGTGATGACGCCTTGCCGCCGGCAATTGAGACGTTGCGGCCAAAGTTCGCCTCCGACTGGAAAACCCCGGGAACAGATAGCTAGGGAACGATTGAAGGCCTTTGATCAATAAGACAGGAAATTGCCTGAGCCCTCGATGTTGGCGATGACAAGTTCGTGAATGCTCAGATTGCATCTATGCCCAAATACGTCACACCTGCATAATTAGGTCGGCTTGGTTCAGGTTTTCACATTTGATTGGGCCGTTGATCTGGGGGAGGCTTCTTGGATAGAGATTTGCGGATATTGGAAGAGTTCCTACGAATACGAGAGAAAAGGTGGAAACGGTGACTTCAAGCACTAAGGCATCGTAGATAGTGGAGGAGCATGATGACCGATGACACGCTCAGCAATGCACGGCATAAGGTGCTCGTAGAGAACACGGCGCAGGCTGTTCACAAGCACTTGAGCATGCTGTTCCAAGAGGAGGGCCGCCTCAGGAGCAGGTGGGTGTGGGAGTTGCTGCAAAACGCCCGAGATGCATCTCCCGAAGAGGGGGGCAGAGTGTGGCTTATCCGAGAACCGGATCGCGTGGTCTTCAGGCACAACGGTGTACCGTTCACCCTCGATAGCATCGCGCACCTGATCTACCACGGCTCGACCAAGTATGACCTTTCCGACTCCGGGCCAATCGGCCAGTTCGGCACCGGCTTTCTGACGACGCACCTAATCTCGAAGACCGTTATGGTGAACGGGATAACGGACGATGGGAGACAGTTCCGTTTCTTGCTGGACCGCAGGGGCAGCAACGCGGATGAACTCAAAGGGGCGATGGATGCTTCTTGGGAGGCGTTCACGCGGTCCCTGACCAAAGGTACCTTCGAGGACGCCGGCGGCTTTACTACGGAGTATGAGTATCCGTTGGCCATCGATATCGTGGATGTTGTCACAGAAGGCATAGGTGATCTGATCTCGAGCGCAGCGTATCTGCTAGCTTTCAATAAAAAGATCAGATCGCTCTATGTGGAACAGCCGGATCGGTCTGTCTTCATCGAGAGGAAGGCCGACAAACCACTCGGCCAAATTGCCCAGTGCTTCCATGTCGAGGAGCGCTCCCCCGGTAACGATCCTGTGTCGCGCTACATAGCTGCCATTGCGAATGAAGGAACCTCCGTGGCAATCGAAATTGCGGAGGTCGATGCCAACTGGTCGATTTCCGAGCGGGGACAAACTCCGCGTATCTTCGTGGCATTCCCGCTTACGGGAACCCGCGAATTCTGCCTTCCTGTCGTGATCAACAATGAGAAGTTCCAACCACGAGAGGATCGCTACACGCTCATGCTTGCGCCGAATCGCGATGGTAGACACCCGAACATGGCCCGCATAGAGGGAGCGTGTGACCTTGCCGCGCGTCTGGTGATGCTGACAGCTGAAGGAGGTTGGCATGGAGCCGCAATTCTGGTCCGCCTGAATCCATTGCGTGAGTGGGACTGGGTTGACACCAAATGGCTCAGCGGATTGCTCACCGAACGCTTCATCCAGCCGCTCCGAGCCGCGAAGGTAATGACAACCGCTGCTGGCGACAAGATTGCTCCCAGCGCCGGCGTGATCCCGCTGTCAGCTGGTCCAGCATCATGCTGTGATCTGTGGGACATAGCGGTGCAGGTTAAGGGTGCCACAGGACGACTTCCTCGACGCGATGAGGCACACATCTGGGCCGAGAATCTGATAAGTTGGTCGCCCTTCCTCTCCAAATCCGCGGAACAACTCAGCGAGAGCCTGACACTTACAAAGCTCTGCGAGAAGGTATCTTCATGGGGAACCGTGGCAGATGTTGGGAAGCAACTCAGTGATGCGGTTGACCCCTTCGAGTGGCTGAACCAACTACACACGCTTATTAGCAAGGCTGGTGATATCGGGTTGTTCGAGCAGGCACGACTAATCCCCAGCCAGGCTGGGGCACTAAAGAAGATCACCGAGTTGCGGCGAGACCCCGGCATCGACGAGGAGTTGAAAGATATCGCCGAAAGCCTTGGGTTGCAGACACGGGATGACTTACTTGACCAGCGAATCCGTCTGAAGGAAATCTTGGAGCTGAAACCTAAGACGCAAGATGAAGTCCTGACAGCAGCGGTCCAGAAACTCAAGGACAAGGCAAAGTCTGTGGATGCAACGTTCGGAGGCATCGCCGTGCGATTCTTCGTTTGGCTCGTCCGTCACGACGAGACAGACAAGTTGGACGGATTTCCAGTACTGACTCGATCGACCACCGGCGAGGATGCTGCTCTGGCGACGCTCCTCCGTGATCCAGCCAAGACGGATGAGCGGCCGCTCGCCCCCATTGGTTGCTGGCCTGAATTGGCACGGCCGGTGGCTGACCTGTTCCCTAAACGGCAGACGCTCTCCGACGTTTATCGTGAGGCTCTTCCCGAGGATGACATCTGGGGCAAGCTGGTGGAAGAAAACTATGTACGCCTCAGTCCCCTTTACAAGACGCAGCGGGGGAGCATCCCATTCATACCGGATGAGCCCCTACCTGTATCCGAGAAGGACAAGAAAGTAAAGCATCGTACTGAACACGCGGTAGAGGTCTCTGCATTAGCCTTTTTCGAGAAGGAGGAGACCGGGCTTGATGCCGTCAGACGCAGTAAAACCCGCGCAGTTTCTCTCCTTCTGTTTCTCGCAAACTACGTGCTAGAAGTGGATAAGAATGCGCTCCATCCTGTTGAAGCCGACTGCGAGTGCGGGGAAAAGCATCGTCACTACCCCGCCGCATGGCTCGTGCCTATGTGGGACAAGCGGTGGGTTCCATTGGGCGACGGCAAGCAGTCGTCGGCAACAGCAGAGACAATAGCGAAATTATTTGATGGTAGAGAAGAGGAACTGCGACTATTAACGGCGGGGAACGGCAGGAAATTACTGGAAGCACTTAACATCAGTCTGGCCGATTTGTCCTTGCGCGCCGTTGCCAATGACGAGGATGACCGCGTATCCCTGATCGAGTCCCTGGCCAATATCGTTCGCGCAGCCGGCAACGACGTGGAGAAGGTTAGGTTCGCCGCTGAAGAAATCAGGCAGTCCCCACGACTGCTCGATGAAATCCGGGAACATCGCGAGAGACGGGAGAAAGTCCAGAGGAATCGGTCCCTCGGTACGGAGGTGGAGCGGCTGCTGAAGGAGGCATTGGAGGATTACGGACTCAACGTCATCCGCACTGGCGTGGGATCGGACTATGAGGTCGAGGAGGACTACGTTGTTGACGACCAAGAGGTTATTCTCACCATTGAGGACGGTCGCCGGTCGTTTCTGGTAGAGATTAAGGCAACGGTGGGCAAAGACGCGCGGATGACCGTGACGCAGGCCGAGAAGGCTGTGGGCAACAAGGACAGATTCATCCTCTGCATGGTCCGACTGGACTCGCCAGACACAACGCTCGAGATTGTGCGGGAGCGGTGTAGGTTCGTCATGGACATTGGTCATAGGATTCAGCCCGTATGGGAGGAATTCAGCCGATATCAGGAAACCAAGGGCGAGGTCTGCACTCGGGTGGGAGACGTTGAACTGATCGTCAGCGACAGCGAAGTACGGTTCGCAGTGGGCGACGGGGCATGGGTGGATGGGCTACCACTCCATGTAGCGGTGGAACAGATTCTGTGTGCATGCCGTAGTGGCGCCTCACCCGCTACGCCTGCGACCAGCGATCACGAAGTAGAACAGTGAGAACCCCATGGGCGAATGCGGGTTGGGGGTGATCGCCCTACGGCATAAGGCTACAGAGCGTTCTTCTTCTGTCCTTCCCACCGGATAATGGACAATTAACGTTAATCAGTAAGTATTTCCACAAAATAAGGCCTGCCACTCGCGACAGGAACTGTCGCATCGGTCCCGTATGCTTTTCCCATGAAGGCAGAAGACCGGGTGCCCATCACGCTCCGATGTTTCGGATGCCTCGCGGAGCGGGAAATCCTGATCCCACGGGAGCGGGGATTGGCACCGAGTAAGTACCTCTGGGAATGCTTTGAATGCCAGGGGAGGCGCATCGGCTGGAGTGGCAACGAACCAACGGAACGGGAGGGTAGATGAAGACAGAGAATCGCATGACGACGCTGGCGGACCTGGCAATCGGCAACCCGAAGACGGTTCTGAACCTGACGGCGGTGCCCCTCTCGGGGAATCCTGCCTCCACGCTCGACTACCTGCTGATCGACGAGGCTCTCGAGACGAAGAAGGTGATCGTCGAGGAGATTAGCGAGGGCGGCTCGGTTCCGGAGCTGCGAATGACCAACTTTGCGAACAAGTGCGTCCTGATCGTCGACGGCACGGAGTTGGTCGGGGCAAAGCAGAACCGGATCGTCAACGCGTCGTTTCTCATTCCGCCCGAGTCGGTCACGAGGATCCCCGTCTCCTGCGTGGAGCAGGGGCGGTGGGGGTACAAGGGGCGGGAGTTCGCGCCGAGCAGGCACTTCTCGCCGCACAGGATCCGGCGGGGCAACGCTGAGTTCCACAAGACCACCCTCAAGCAGAACCGCGGGTACGCTACCGAGCAGGGGAAGGTCTGGGCGCACGTGGCGGACATGTCCCACGAAATGGCGGCGCCCACGATGACCGGCGCGATGAACGATGTCCTCGAGCAGCGGGAAGGCTCCATCGAGGAGTATCGGAAGGGGATCTCCCATGACGGGGCCGGGACCGGGGCGGCTTTCTTCGTCAACGGGATCTTCCAGGGGATCGAGCTGTTCGACCGGGAGGCGACGTTCGGGAAGATGTTCCCCAAGCTGCTCTCCGGGGTTGCCGTCGAGGCGATGATGGCGCAGGGACAAAAGCTTTCCCCCCGCCGGGCGAAGACCCCGGAAGAAACGATGAAGTACGTAAATCGGATCCTGACCGAGGTGTCGAAGTCGCTCTTCGAGAAGTTCGAGCCGGTGGGGGTAGGCGAGGACTGGCGCTATGACGGGAAACGCTCTTTCGGGAAGGCGCTGCACTACGGGCCGGACCTGATCCACTTCTCGGCGTTTGGGAAATAAACGGAAGGAAACAAGGGAGTGGGCCGTGAAATCGGCCCACTCCCTTCCGATTCGGCAATACAATAAGGCACAATCGATTCGGGGGCGCGCCACTGGCTGATATCCTCCATTTCCTCCTGGTCCCGGACAAGGCATCCGGCAGGAAGGTCCGCAGGGCGCTGGCATCGGGCGGCGCCCGCTGCGGGGTAGTCGTCGGAACATTCGGCGAACTTGTAGACCAAGCTTGCAAAGCCTATCTACTGAAACCCGCCGAAACGGACTGGGATGCCCGGCTGGCCGAGGCGTCCCGGAAACTCACGGACGCCTTCTGGTCGGAAAGCCTGAAAGCGGATCCGGACGGGTCCGTGGCGGTTCTTGGCCGGGAGCTGCGGCGGCTCCTTGCCGCCCTGGGGCCAGGGCGAGATCTCGCGCCGGTAGGGAAATCCCGGTTGTCCAAGCGCGGGAAGCGGCACCTGACGGATCTATCACGACTCCATGAAACGATGGGCCGGGTTCTTCCCGATGGTCTCGAGACAATCCAGAGTCTGCTTACAGCGGACGGGACCAACGCCCATCGGGTCGTCAAGGTCTATCGTAAGATCGGCTTTCCCTCTCTCTCCCCATGGCAGGAAGCACTTCTTGGAAAGCTCGCGACCGATGCCACGGAGGTGGGAGATCCAGAACTTGAAACGATCCTCGCCGGCAGCCTGCTCCCTGGCCCAGCGGGGAAGGCGAAATCGGCCCTAAGACACCTCCAGGAAAACCTGTTTCGAGCCGATCCCTCGAAAGCCGCATTGGACGATTCCGTCACCTGCCTTGGGGTTCGGGATTCCCTCGAAGCGGCGGAGATCGCCGCTGGGATGATCCAAAAAGCGCTTGATGGCGACTCGCGGCTGAGAACATCGGAGATCGGGTTGCTTCTCCCGGGAGATGGGTCTTGCGAAGATGCGGTGCGGGAGGTCTTCGCCAGGGCGGGGCTGCCGGTTTCCGGCCTGGAGGGGTCCCCCCGCCTTCGGAACCTCGGCGGCGAAGCGGTGTTCCTCTTCCTTGCCACCCGGCGACGGCCTGCCCCGATCATGGCGCTGGCCGCCCTTTACTCATCTCCTCTCATGCCTTGGGACGCTGCGACCGGGAACCGGCTCGCGATGCGGATCATGGGTGGAACATTTCGCCCGGAAGCGTCGCCAGAAATGTCCTCGGAAGAACAGCGGATGATCGACCTGCTGCGGGAAGAGCATGATGCGCCGAAATCCTTGGCGGGAGCGTTGAAGACGTTCGGTTTCCTCCTGACCGGGTCCGTTCCGATGGCCCGGCATGCCGAGACGGCGCGAGCGGCGCTGGAATCCCTCCTAGAAGCGGTCCTGCGGATCAAGGGGAAAGAAGTTCCTTGGGAAGAACTTACCTCCCTCGTTCCCCAAGATCTGGTCCCTTCCGGCGGAAGCCCCGAGCTGACCCGTGAAGGTGTGACGATCTTCCTTGAGGGCGAGGAGCCTTGGCGGACCGTCCGGCATCTCTTCGTCCTCGGGTTTTCTGCGGGACTGTACCCGAAAGGACCGGATCGCTCCCCGGTCTTCGATTCATCGGACATGGCCTCCCTGAAATCGGATCACGGATATGCTCTTGAAACGCCCGAGGAGGGGATGGCGCGGCGGCGAGACCTTTTCCTTCGCCAAATGGGCGCGGTCGGCGAGCGTGCCGTATTCCTTGTCCCGTTGCGGGACGCGATGGGGGAGAAGATCTCTCCATCGGGAACCGCCACCTTCATCTCCCGTCTCTTCGAGGGAATCCAGACGCCGGAGGATCTCCTGCGGATCCTGGAGCGGGAGTCGCATCGATCGAGGGTCAAGGGGCTTGCGGAAGCTCGGCCGGCGGATCCCGTTCTCCCCAAGGTTGTCGAGCTGTGCGATCCGGACCTGAAAATCGACTTGCTGGGGGACGGTAGCGGGAAGATCAGGCCGCTTAGCCCTTCCCGCATGGAAACCTTGATGGTTTCCCCCCTTGCCTGGTTCCTTCAAAGGGAAGGATTGCTTCCCAAAAATTGGGCGCCGGAGGAAATGGATCCGAAGACGAAGGGGACGCTCGCCCACAAGGTGTTCGAGAACCTGTTCCGTGACGGGGCTCCTCTCCCCTCCGAAGCGAAGATCACGTCCGAGGCCGGGAAACTTCTGGGGGATGCGATTCGGCATCTCGCGCCGTTCCTGGATGGATCCGAATGGTATGTCGAGCGGAAAAATCTTCTGAACGACGTCGAAATCGCGGCCCTCCGCTGGAGAGAACTCCTGGATCGGTGCGGCGCGATAATTCGCGCGGTGGAAATCCCCATTACTGGAGAGTATGAGGGCGTTCCGATCCGAGGGCAGACGGACCTTGTCCTTTCCCTCCCATCAGGGCGCATCTTCGTGGTCGATTACAAAAAGTCGACGAGCCGGACCCGCCGAATGTGCATGGAGAAAGGGTACGACGTCCAGGCCCCCCTCTATCGGGAGATGCTCCGCACCGGCAAGGTGGACGAAAAGGGTGGGGAGGCGTTGGTACAGGCACTCAAGGAAAGCCGGGAGATCGGGGTCCTCTACTACATGATGGACGACCAGCGGGCGCTGACCGACACGTCGGACTGGATCCCGCGCAGCGTCTCCGGCGTGGAGGAACTTGGAAGCGATATCTCGGAACACGGCCAGGACCGTGTCCGGGAGTTTATCCGGGCGCTGCGGGTGGGCAAGATCCCACTCAATCGGGAGGATGATGCCGAAACCTTCGAGAAGGTCGGGGTGAAGACGTACGCCTTGGATGATAGCCCGCTGGTGATGCGGTTCGCCCATCCCGCGCAGGAAAAAGAGGCCCCGGAATGACGATCCCGCGGTTGACCGTCATACCTGCGGGAGCGGGGTCCGGGAAGACCCACCGGATCCAGACGCAGTTGGCCGATTGGGTGATCAGCGGGCTGGTGTCACCAGGGCGCATCCTTGCTGTGACATTCACGGAAGCCGCCGCGTCGGAGCTGAAGGAACGGATCCGGTTCGAGCTCGTGAAGCGCGACCGGATCGAGGATGCGCTGAAACTTGAGGAGGCGTACATCTCGACGATCCACGGATTCGGGCTACGGGTCCTGACCGAATTCGCCTTTGAAGGGGGGTATTCTCCGTCCCCCCGTCAACTCAACGAAGATGAGCAAGGATTCCTCATCCGACGGACGCTGCCGAAGACGGACAAGGCGGAAGTCATCGCGATCAACCTCCGGAAATTCGGTTACCTGTTCGATCCGGTTTCGAAAGAGGGGCCGGAGAAAGTATTTATCCGAAAGCTCCTCTCATTGATCGGCCGGCTCCGGTCCCTTGGACGGAAAGGAGAGGACCCTGCACTGATCGCTGGGGCTGTCGAACTGCTCAGGCGTTTCTACGGGGCGACGGAGAAAGCCGATGTGTTGAACAGGCGGTTGCACGATTCCGTTAGCAGTCTGTTGAAGCGGTTCCCGGGCGACCTTTCCTGCTCATACGAAGGGAATAAAAGTGCGGTCAAAACGTTCAAAGAGAACTTCCGCGCACTGCGAAAGGCGGAAAAAATAGATGAATTGGCGATCGATTGGGAACTGTGGTTGGATCTCCAGGATCTTCGTTGCTCCAAGCGAGGGGCGCCTACCCCTCCCGGGTACGATGACCTTGCCAGCGATGTGATGTCGGCAGCCAAGGCTCTTTATAGGCATCCTGGGCCACTGAAGGATGCGGAGTTGCATGTGGGGGCCCTTCTGGGAGCGAGCCAGGACTGCCTGGGGGCCTACGCGGAAGAGAAGCGGAATGAGCATCTTGTCGACTTTTCGGACATGCTGGCCGATTCCCATGAGATCCTCTCGACGAGGCCGGACGTCCTCGAGATTCTTAAGAATCGCGTGGACTGCCTCGTTATCGATGAGTTCCAGGACACGAATCCCTTGCAGTTCTCGCTCCTGTGGAAGATCCGGGATGCCGGTGTGCCGGCGCTTATCGTTGGGGATGTGAAGCAGTCCATCATGGGGTTCCAGAATGCGGACCCCCGCCTCTTCGAACAACTTGAGAAGCAGAACCCGGAGGCGCTTGAGCCACTGACGGGGAACTGGCGGGCCTCCGCGCCGCTGATGGAGTGGGTCAACGCGGTGGGCGAAGGCCTGTTCGGGGGCGCGTACACGCGATTGACGCCGAAGGCGGATTTCAGGAGCACGCTGGACCCACTCGAGGTCGTCGATGCCCCGAATTTCATCAGGGGTAACCTGGCTCGGGCTTCTTGGACCGCTGTAAGGATCAAGTCGCTTCTTGAAGACGAGAGCGGCAGGATCTGGGACAAGGTGGAGAAGTCCTCGCGCTCCTTGCGGGGAGGAGATATCGCGGTTCTGTGTCCGACGCATGAATTGGTGGGAACGTATGCGAAGGCCCTGGGAGCACTCGGGATACGGACGCGGATCAAGCAGGACGAGTGGTACGCATCCTCGGTGGTGCAGATCATCTGTCACGCCCTGGCATATCTTGCGGATGCCGGCGACCGTCACGCCGCGCTCTACCTGGCCGTCACGGACCTTGGCAGCCACTCTTTGGAGTCGGCTCTCGGGGCCCTCCGACGCGGAGAGCAACTTGAGGAACCGGTCCTCGATCTGCTGGAACCTCTGCGGACTGGCGCCGCGGAGAAGACCATGGAAGTCATGGTCTCCGAAGTGATCGATGCGCTGGATCTCTATGGGGAGGTGTCTTTGTGGCCTGAAGCCGCCCAGGCGCGCGCGAACATCCTGCGGTTCGAGGCTGAAGCGTTGGAGTTCCGAAAGGCAAACCGCCGGGTTCTCCTTGCGGGCGGTTACTACGGAAACGGGATCAAGACGTTTCTTTCATGGCTCTCCGCCAGGGTCGAGGAGAACGATGCACAGCCGGAGCCTCGGGTCGTGGACGAAGATGCGGTCACCATCTCAACATGGCACAGCGCAAAAGGGCTCGAGTGGCCGATCGTAGCGGTATGCGGCATGCACAGGAAGATCGAGTCCCGCCTTCCGAACGTCTCCGTCAATTATGACGATTTCGATGACCTCGGAAATATACTCCGGAAGGCACGCGTTGAGATCGTCCCCGGGTTCGAGGCAAAGGAAACGACCGCCGCATTCCAGGCACACCTGCAATCCGCGCTGGAAGAGGAGGCGAGACGGCTTCTCTATGTGGCTGTGACCCGCGCCCGGGAGAAGGTGATCTTGGAGTGGCCGAGCCACCTCGCGGGAAAGGACAAGACCTACCCATGGTCCCTCCTCGTCGGGGCGGCAGGGATGGTTCTGGAGAAGGACGAGATGCGGGTAAACGGAAAGGCGTTCCCTTGCGTCGTGAACCCGGCGGAAACGTACCTGGCCCCCTCGGTGGCCGCGTCCGAAGGGGAGCCGATTGCGCCTCTTTCCACGATCGGACGGCGAGCGATCGCATACCGCCCGGTCCCGGGGAACCTGACGCCGGAGACGGTTACCCCCTCCTTGCTGCACGGGGAGCCCGGGGAAACTTCACTCGCGGGACTTCTACGGGAGGAGACGTACGGATTGCCTCTGGAGACTGCCTTGGATGTCGTGGGAGCGGACCGCGGCCTCTTGCTGCATAAATGTTTCGAAGTTCTTGGTGGCAGGCCCGGCCGCGTGGATCTCCTGGAAAGGGCAACCGGAGTGACGATCGACAAGAAGATGCGGGGTCGGCTCGAAAGCGCGGTGGCCGATTTCGAGCGGTGGTTGGCGGGGCGCTTTCAGCCGCTGCGGGTGGTGCGGGAGGTTCCGCTCCTCGGGTTGGACGTGCGGGGAAGCGTGGTGTCCGGGGTCCTGGATCTTCTCGTGGAAACCGCCGGGGGGTACTGGATCCTCGACCACAAATCCGATGTTACGGACGACCGCGCCGCGCGCTTCGAGGCATATCTGCCGCAGCTTCGATGTTACGCCGACCTGATCCGGAAGGCGTTCCCCGGCAAGCCGGTGTTGGGCGTGGCGATCCATTGGATATCGTACGGGAAGGTCAACCTGCTTCCGGGGGAGGGTTCGGCATGAGCGGGAAGGTGCAGCCGAAGAAGATCCGAAAGAAGCCGGCCACGATGAACAAGCCCGCGATGATGGACTGGGCGCTGCGACTGCTGCGGCTGCTGAACGAGCGCAAGGTGCTTAACTCCCGGATCGTGGCGGAGGAGTTCGACGTCAACATCCGCACCGCGCAGCGGTACCTCCTGTACCTCTCCGACCTGCCGTGCGTCGTGGTCGACGAGGAGAAGCACACCTACACGCTCACCTCGGACTACGTCATCACCGACAAGATCCTGAACACCTCCGAGATGTCCCTGGTGTGCGCCCTGATCGACTACGCGACCCACATCTTCGGCAAGGAGCAC
>Ga0315278_10004063_pt1 | contig 13175 bp, 9 predicted proteins | sample YL17G06_0_MG_FD_203880 | JGI IMG/M metagenome (GOLD analysis project Ga0315278, IMG submission 203880) | Sediment microbial communities from Yellowstone Lake, YNP, Wyoming, USA - YL17G06_0 | ecosystem: Environmental > Aquatic > Freshwater > Lake > Sediment | place: USA: Wyoming | collected...
GGTTCTACGCAGCATAGGAAGCGGATAGGGACTAGCGGATAGCGGATAGTGAAGAAGAAAGGGGGTGGTGACTAGGGGGCAGGGGGTAGTGGCAGAAAGCGGATAGCGGGTTGCGGGTAGGGACTAGCGGATAGTGACTAGCGGATAGTGAAGAACCGGATCGACGGGCCGGCACGGCCTCCTGCTCTATCCTCTATCCTCTATCCTCTATCCTCTATCCTCTATCCTCTATCCTCTATCCTCTATCCTCTATCCTCTATCCTCTATCCTCTATCCGCTATCCTCTATCCGCTATCCGCTAGTCCCTTCCTCTCACCCGGCCGCCCGCTGCTCGAGCATCTCGACCGCCGGCAGCGTCTTGCCCTCGAGGAACTCGAGGAACGCACCGCCCGCCGTCGAGATGTAGGAAATGTCCTCGCCCACACCGTATTTCTCGATGGCTGCGATGGTGTCGCCGCCGCCTGCAATCGAGAACGCGGGGCTGCGCGCCACCGCCTGCGCGATCACGCGGGTGCCCTCGCCGAACTGGTCGAACTCGAAGACGCCGACCGGCCCGTTCCAGACCACCGTGCCCGCGCCCTTCAGGGCGCCGGCGAAACGCTCGGCGGTGTCCGGACCGATGTCGAGGATCATCTCGTCCGCCGCGACCTGCGCCACCGGCTTCACGTCGGCCTCGGCCTTCGCCGAAAATTCCTTCGCCACCACCACGTCCGTGGGCAGCGGAATCTCCACGCCGGACGTGCGCGAGCGCTCCAGCAGGCCGCGCGCGACGTCGACCATCTCGGCCTCGTGCAGCGACTTGCCGATCGGCAGGCCCGCCGCAGCGAGGAACGTATTGGCGATGCCGCCGCCGACGATCAGCTTGTCCACCTTGCCGATCAGGTGCTCGAGCACCGTGAGCTTCGTCGACACCTTCGAACCGCCGACGATCGCGACCAGCGGACGCTTCGGGCTGCCGAGCGCTTTCTCCAGCGCCTCGAGTTCGTTCACGAGCAGGATGCCCGCACAGGCCACCGGAGCGAACTTGCCGACCCCATGCGTGCTGGCCTCGGCCCGGTGGGCCGTGGCGAACGCATCCATGACGTACACGTCGCAGAGCGCCGCCATCTGCTGCGCGAGGTCGTCCTTGTTCTTCTTCTCGCCCTTGTTGAAGCGCACGTTCTCGACCATCACGATCTCGCCGGGCTCCGCCGTCACGCCGTTCAGCCACTCGCGCTCGAAGCGCACCTTGATGCCGAGCAGCACGGAGAGGCGCGCCGCCACCGGCTCCAGCGAGAACTCCGCTGCCGGCACGCCCTCCTCCGGGCGACCGAGGTGCGACATCAGGATCACCCTGGCACCCGCCTTGTGCGCGGCCTGGATGGTCGGCAGCGAGGCGCGGATGCGGGCATCGCTCGTCACCTTGCCGTCGTGGATCGGCACGTTGAGGTCCTCGCGGATCAACACGCGCTTGCCCTTGAGGTCGAGGTCAGTCATGCGCAGGACGCGAACCATGGTGTCTTCCCTTGCTGCGGCATTCGCCGGGTGGATGATCGAGGATGTGGCCGGAATTCGTTACTTCGTGATGACGCGCGCCATCTCGAGGACTTTGCACGAGTAGCCCCACTCGTTGTCGTACCAGGACACGACCTTGACGAAGGTGCTGTCGAGCGCGATGCCGGCGTCGGCATCGAACACCGACGTGCAGCTCTCGCCGCGGAAGTCGGTCGCCACGACCTTGTCCGTCGTGTAGCCGAGCACGCCCTTCATCGCGCCTTCCGAGGCCGCCTTCATCGCCGCGCAGATCTGCTCGTAGGTCGCTTCCTTGTTGAGTTCGACCGTGAGGTCGACGACCGAGACGTCGGACGTCGGTACGCGGAACGCCATGCCGGTCAGCTTCTTGTTCAGCTCCGGGATGACCTTGCCGACGGCCTTCGCCGCGCCGGTCGAGGACGGGATGATGTTCTCGAGGATGCCGCGGCCGCCGCGCCAGTCCTTGTTGGACGGGCCATCGACGGTCTTCTGCGTGGCGGTCGCGGCATGCACGGTCGTCATCAGGCCGCGCTTGATGCCCCAGTTGTCGTTCAGCACCTTGGCGATCGGCGCCAGGCAATTGGTGGTGCAGGACGCGTTCGAGATGACCGCCTGGCCCGCGTACTTCGCGTGGTTCACTCCATAGACGAACATCGGCGTCTCGTCCTTCGACGGCGCGGACATAATGACCTTCTTCGCGCCGGCAGCCAGGTGCTTCTCGGCCGTTTCCCTGGTCAGGAACAGCCCCGTGGCCTCGATCACCACGTCGGCGCCGATGTCACCCCACTTGAGTTCGGACGGATCCTTGACCGCGGTCAGGCGGATCCGGCGGCCGTTGACGATGAGCGTGCTGCCCTCGACCGAGATCGTGCCCTTGAAGCGGCCGTGCACGGAGTCGTACTGCAGCATGTACGCCAGGTAGTTCGGCTCGAGGAGGTCGTTGATGCCGACGATCTCGATGTCCGCGAAATCGCGCGCCGCCGCGCGAAACACCATGCGTCCGATGCGACCGAATCCGTTGATGCCGATCTTGATAGCCATGTTGATCTCCCAGGAAGAATGAGTCGAAGGACTACAGCAGTCCTTCCACGGTTCGTAAGACGTTATCGCGGGTGAAGCCGAAGTGCTCGAAGAGCTGCTTCGCGGGCGCCGAGGCGCCGAAGGTGTTCATGCCGATCACGGCGCCGCGGCCGCCCACGTAGCGCCACCAGCCGTCGCGCACGCCGGCCTCGATGGCGACGCAAGGCACGCCGGGCGGCAGTACGGCTTCGCGATACTGCTGGGGTTGCGCGTCGAAGAGGTCCGTGCAGGGCATCGAGACGACGCGAATGCGGCGACCTTGCTCCGTCAGCGCCTTCGCCGCCTCCACCGCCAGCGCGATCTCGGAGCCGGTCGCGATCAGCACGCATTGCGGCGCGCCGGCTGCCTCGACCAGCACGTACCCGCCCTTAGCGATGTGCGCCTGCTGCGCCGCCGACCGCAGCATCGGCGGCAGGGCCTGGCGCGTCAGGATCAGGCTCGTCGGTCCGTTGCGGTGCTCGACCGAATCGGCCCATGCAGCCGCGGTCTCGACCGCGTCGCAGGGCCGCCACAGTCGCATGCCGGGAATCATGCGCAGGCTCGCGACATGCTCCACCGGCTGGTGCGTCGGGCCGTCCTCGCCGAGGCCGATCGAGTCGTGCGTGTAAACGAGGATGACGCGCTGCTTCATCAACGCGGCCATGCGCGCAGCGTTGCGCGCGTAATCCGAGAACACCAGGAACGTGCCGCCATAGGGAATGAACCCGCCGTGCAGCGCGATCCCGTTCATGATCGCGGTCATGCCGAACTCGCGGACGCCGTAGTGCAGGTAGTTGCCTGCGGCGTCGGCGCCGGTGACGGCCTTCGATGCCTTGTGGTTGGTATTGTTCGACCCGGTCAGGTCGGCCGAACCACCGAGCAGCTCCGGAATCACCGCACCGAGGGCGTTCAGGACCTGTTGCGACGAGGAGCGGGTCGCCAGCGCCGCAGGCTTCTCGACCGCCGCGCGGATGTAGTCGTCAATCGCCTTGTGCCAGCCTGCCGGCAATTCGCCGTTGAGCCTGCGTTCGAGTTCGACCGCCAGTTCGGGGTGGGCGTTGCGATAAGCCGCCAGGCGGCCCTGCCACTCGCTCTCGGCGCGAGCGCCAGTCGCACGGCCGTCCCAGGCCTGACGAATGTCGTCCGGCACGACGAAAGGTTCGTAGGGCCAGTCGATCTGCTTGCGCGTCGCGGCGATCTCGGCGTCGCCGAGCGGCGCGCCGTGGGTCGCCTCGGTGCCCTGTTTGTTGGGAGAGCCCCAGCCGATGATCGTCTTGCAGCAGATGAGCGTCGGGCGTGCCGTGTCGGCCCGGGCCGACTCGATCGCGCGGCGCAGGGCGTCGGCGTCGTGGCCGTCGACGTTGCGGATCACCTGCCAGCCGTAGGCCTCGAATCGCACCGGGGTGTCGTCCGTGAACCAGCCGTGAACTTCGCCGTCGATCGAGATGCCGTTGTCGTCGTAGAAGCACACGAGCTTGCCGAGTTTCAGCGTGCCGGCCAGCGAGCAGGCTTCGTGCGACACGCCTTCCATCAGGCAGCCGTCGCCGAGGAAGACCCAGGTGCGGTGGTCGATCACCGCGTGTCCGGGCCGATTGAAGGTGGCCGCCAGGATCTTTTCCGCGAGCGCCATCCCGACGGCATTCGCCACGCCTTGCCCGAGCGGGCCGGTCGTCGTCTCGATGCCGAGGTGATGATCGACCTCAGGGTGCCCCGCCGTAGGCGTGCCGAACTGCCGGAAGCTGCGCAGGTCGTCGATGCTGAGCGGGTAGCCCGACAGGTGCAGGAGCGAATAGAGCAGCATCGAGCCGTGGCCGTTCGACAGCACGAAGCGGTCGCGGTCCGGCCACTGCGGGTTGCCCGGGTTGTGCTTGAGGAAATCCGCCCACAGCACCTGGGCAATGTCGGCCATGCCCATCGGCATGCCGGGGTGACCGGAGTTGGCCTTCTGGACCGCGTCCATGCTCAACGCGCGGACCGCGTTGGCGAGCTGCCGGCGGGTGGGCATCGGGTTCCCTCGTGGAAAGCTTCGTATTTTAGCGAGCAGCCGCGGTCGGAATCACCCTATTTACCCGGCATGCGTACCGAGTGGCATCTGGTCAGCACAAATCGTCACCGACGGGGACCGGCCGGCTGGCTATAATCCGCCGCTCGCACGCTGTACGGAATCTCATAGATGTCAACCAGTTACCTGTTCACGTCGGAGTCGGTCTCCGAAGGCCATCCGGATAAAGTGGCCGACCAGATCTCCGATGCCGTCCTCGACGCGATCCTCGCGCAGGACAAGCGTGCGCGCGTCGCGTGCGAGACGCTGGTCAAGACCGGGGTGGCGATCGTCGCCGGCGAGGTGACGACGGAAGCCTGGGTCGATCTCGAGGAGATCGTCCGCAGCGTCATCACCGACATCGGCTACACGTCGTCGCACGTCGGCTTCGACGGCCGCACCTGCGGCGTGCTGAACATCATCGGCAAGCAGTCCCCCGACATCGCGATGGGCGTGGACCGCGAAAAGCCGGAGGAACAGGGCGCGGGCGACCAGGGCCTGATGTTCGGCTACGCGAGCAACGAGACCGACGCGCTGATGCCGGCGCCGATCTGCTATGCCCATCGACTGGTCCAGCGCCAGGCGGAAGTCCGCCGCAGCGGCCTGCTGCCGTGGCTGCGGCCGGACGCGAAATCGCAGGTGACCTGCCGCTACGAGAACGACAAGGTCGTCGGGCTCGATGCCGTCGTCCTCTCGACCCAGCATGACCCGGACGTCAAGCTGGCGGACCTGCGCGAGGCGGTGATGGAACTCATCATCAAGCACGTGCTGCCGAAGGAGTGGCTGCGCAAGGACACGCGCTTCCACATCAATCCGACCGGCAATTTTGTGATCGGCGGACCGGTGGGCGACTGCGGCCTGACCGGCCGCAAGATCATCGTCGACAGCTACGGCGGCACGGCCCGCCACGGCGGTGGTGCATTTTCGGGCAAGGACCCGTCGAAAGTCGACCGCTCAGCTGCCTATGCGGCGCGTTATGTCGCCAAGAACATCGTCGCTGCCGGTCTTGCCGACCGCTGCGAGATCCAGGTGTCCTACGCGATCGGCGTCGCCGAGCCCACCTCGATCACGGTGGATACGTTCGGCACCGGCAAGGTGGACGCGCCGCGGCTCGAGAAGCTCGTGCGCGCCCATTTCGACCTGCGCCCGTACGGCATCGTGAAGATGCTCGACCTCGTGCACCCGATGTACCGGCCGACCGCTGCGTACGGCCACTTCGGCCGCGAGCCGGTGCACATGACCTACAAGTGGAAGGAATTCATCGCGGGCAAGAAGGTGGAGAAGAGCGAGACCTTCACCGCGTTCAGCTGGGAGAAGACCGACAAGGCCGAGGCGCTGCGCAAGGACGCCGGACTGTAGGATCAGGAAGGGACTAGCGGATAGGGACTAGCGGATAGTGAAGAGGTCGAGCGACCACGATGCCACCTCTTGACCTATCCGCTATCCGCTATCCGCTATCCGCTATCCGCTATCCGCTAGTCCCTATCCGCTTCTTTCCTTGCCCGCCGGCGGCCTCCGCGGCACAATCCGCGCCTCGCCTGAGGAGCGCTGCAACAGACTTCCTGTCTGCCAGGCTCAGGCCATTGGGTAATCCCAACCGCGCTCGCTGGCCTCCGTGCAGGTCGGGCGAGCGAATCCATCTCCGATTCCAGGCCCGATCCGTCACGGTCAATGAGAGGACCGCACGATGAATGCCGCAGTCACGTCCGCCAAGGACCAGGATTTTGCCGTTGCCGATCTCGCGCTCGCAGGCTGGGGTCGCAAGGAAATGGCCATCGCCGAAACGGAGATGCCCGGCTTGATGGCCATCCGCAAGGAGTTCGCGAAGGACCAGCCGCTCAAGGGCGCCCGCATCGCCGGCTCGCTGCACATGACCATCCAGACGGCCATGCTGATCGATACGCTGAAGGCGCTCGGCGCCGACGTGCGCTGGGCCTCCTGCAACATCTACTCGACACAGGATCACGCCGCGGCCGCGGTTGCAGCGGGAGGCACGCCGGTCTTCGCTTACAAGGGCGAAACGCTCGAGGACTACTGGGAATACAGCCACCGCATCTTCGAGTGGCCGAACGGCCAGCTCGCCAACATGATCCTGGACGACGGCGGCGATGCGACGCTGCTGCTGATGCTGGGCACTCGCGCCGAGAAGGATGTTTCGGTCATCTCCAAGCCGACCAACGAGGAAGAGACCGCGCTCTACGCGTCGATCCGCCAGCGCCTCGCGTCGCAGCCGGGCTGGTATTCGCAGCGGCTCGCGGAGATCAAGGGCGTGACGGAAGAGACGACCACGGGCGTGAAGCGGCTCTACCAGGTAGCGAAGGAAGGGCTGCTGCCCTTCCCGGCCATCAACGTCAACGATTCGGTGACCAAATCGAAGTTCGACAACCTGTACGGCTGCCGCGAGTCGCTGGTCGATGCGATCAAGCGCGCCACCGACGTCATGATCGCGGGCAAGGTCGCGGTGGTCTGCGGTTACGGCGACGTCGGCAAGGGCTCTGCGGAATCACTCCGGGCGCTCTCGGCCCAGGTGTGGATCACCGAGATCGACCCGATCTGCGCGCTGCAGGCGGCCATGGAAGGCTACAAGGTCGTGACGATGGAGGAGGCCTGCGACAAGGCGGACATCTTCGTCACCGCGACCGGCAACGTGAACGTGATCAACCACGACCACATGCGCCGCATGAAGCACCAGGCCATCGTCTGCAACATCGGCCACTTCGACAGCGAGATCGAGATCGCCTCGCTCCGTCAGTACCCGTGGGAGAACATCAAGCCGCAGGTCGATCACGTGATCTTCCCGGACGGCAAGCGCCTGATCATCCTGGCGGAGGGCCGCCTCGTGAACCTCGGCTGCGGGACGGGTCACCCGTCGTTCGTGATGTCGAGCTCGTTCACCAACCAGGTGCTGGCGCAGATCGAACTCTTCAAGTACGGGGCGAAGTACGACAAGCAGGTGTACGTGCTGCCGAAGCACCTCGACGAAAAGGTCGCGCAACTGCACCTCGAACGTGTCGGCGTGAAACTCACGACGCTGACGGCCGAGCAGGCGGCGTACATCGGCGTGCCGGTGCACGGGCCGTTCAAATCGGAGCACTACAAGTACTAGGGATCAACGCTTGCGGGCGAGCGTGAGCCCGTCGCCGACCGGCACCATGCTCAGGTCCACGCGGTTGTCGCCGTGCAGGGCCTCGTTGAAGTGCCGGATCGCGACGGTGTCGGCATCGGACACCTCGGGATCGATGACCTTGCCGCCCCACAACGTGTTGTCCACGACCACCAACCCGCCCGACCTGAGCAGCGTCAGCGCCCGCTCGTAGTAGACGAGGTAATTCTCCTTGTCTGCGTCGATGAACGCGACGTCGAAGCGGCCGGCCTGGCCCTGCGCGATGAGCGCGTCGAGGGTCTGCGTGGCTGGCGCAAGGCGCAGGTCGATCTTGTGGTCCACTGCGGCCGCGCGCCAGTAGGTCCTCGCGATCGTCGTCCACTGCTCATTGACGTCGCAGGCCACCACCCGGCCGTCCTCCGGCAGCGCGAGCGCGACGACGAGCGACGAGTACCCCGTGAAGACCCCGACCTCGAGGCAGGTGCGGGCGCCCATCAGACGGACGAGCATCGCCATGAACTGGCCCTGCTCCGGCGAGATCTGCATGCGGGCGGACGGCAGCGCAGCGGTTTCCTCGCGCAGGTCGAGCAGCAACTGCGGTTCGCGCAACGAGACGGACAGCAGGTATTCGTACAGCGACTCGGTGAGCGACAGCGAACGATTCGACATGGTGCTACCTCGCCGTCCGTGGGATCTGACATGATCGGTGCCCGATGCGGAGCCTACGCCTGCTGCAATTCACAGACACGCACCTCGTTGCCGACCCGGCGGGCCGGTTGCGGGGCGCGGCCACTCTGCCCCGGCTGCAAGCCTGCATCGCGCACGCCCGGAGGCATTTCTTCCCGCCGGACGCCGTGGCCCTGACGGGCGACCTGGTGCATGACGAGGCCGCGGCCTACGGGATGCTCGAACTGCTGTTCGACCCGCTCGGTGTCCCCGTGCTGCTGGTTCCCGGCAATCACGACGTGCCCGCGGAAATGCGGCGGCGCCTCGCGAGTCCGCCTTTCCAGATCGGCGGGCTGTTTTTCGCGGACCCGTGGACCGTCGTCCTGCTGGAGACCTGGTATGCGGAATCGGCCAACGGTGAGGGCCGGCTCGGCGACGATCAACGGCACTCACTGGAATCCACGCTCGAGCAGCACCGGGACGACCCCGTCTTCATTTTCCTGCATCACCCGCCGATCCGCATGGAGTCGGCCACCCTGGATCGGTTGCGCCTGCAGGACGGCGCCGAGCTGCTGCGCCTGCTCCACCGCCACCCACAGGTGCGCGGCGTCGCCTGGGGCCACGCGCACCAGTCCCTGGATATTTTCTGCGCTGGGTACCCGCGGCTGATGTGCACGCCGGCCACCTGCATGCAATTCAGGCCCCGCTGCGACGAGTTCGTGGTCGATGACCGACCGCCCGGTTACCGCGTGATCGACCTGCGTCAGGACGGCAGCATCGCGACGGAGGTCGTATGGCTCGAAGGCTACCGGGACTGACGCGCGCCCGGTGCGGGCGAGCGGCATCGATCGCGCTGGCGAGCGCCCTGCTGCTGGCCGCACTTGCGCCAGCCACGGTCTTGGCGAAGGACCGGCACATCTTCTGGACGGTGGCCGGGCGCCACAACACGGTCTACCTGCTCGGCTCGATCCACGTGCTGCGCGCGGAGGATGCGTCCTTGCCACCGGTCGCCACGGCCGCCTACGACGACGCGGAACGGCTGGTGATGGAGATCGACCTCGACGACGACGCCGGTGATCCGCTCGCGATGGCCGCGACCATGCAGCGCATGGCATTGCTGCCGGACGGCCGGACGCTGCGCGAAGTGCTCGGCGCGGACTACGCGAAGATCACTGCACATGCGCAGCGGTCCGGGCTCGACCTGGCCGCCCTCGATGCCTTCGCGCCCTGGTTCGTCACCGTGACCCTGCTGCAGCTGGAGCTCGCCAGTCGCGGCTATTCGGCCGAATTCGGCGTAGAGCAGACCATTAGCAGAGAGGCGGCGGCCGATCGCAAGCCGATCCAGGGACTGGAGACCCCGCAACAGCAGTTCGCGATCCTGGCAGGACTGCCGCTGCCGCTGCAGAAGCGCTTCCTGATGATGACGCTCGAGGACACCGAGCAGCTCGACGCCGAGCTGCGCGACATGCTGGCCGCATGGAAGGCCGGCGACACGGAGAAACTCGCGCGGGTGCTGGGCGACGAGTTCGATGAGTTCCCGGAGCTGTACCGGCCGCTGACCGAGGACCGCAATCGCGCCTGGGTGCCACGGCTCGTGGACCTGCTCGACGACGACGACGATTACCTCGTGGTGGTCGGGGCCCTGCACCTCGTGGGACCGAACAGCATCGTCGATCTGCTACGGCAGCGCGGCTTCACCGTCACGCAGCAGTGAGAGCCGGCCGGGCGCCGCCGCGGACCGCTGGTAAGATACCGCCCCTCGCCCGACCCGAACGCGATGGAGCCATGCCTGTGAGCCTGTACGAAGAAGCCTGCAAATACATTCCCGGTGGCGTCAATTCCCCGGTCCGAGCCTTCCGTGGCGTCGGCGGCGAACCGATCTTCTTCGCCCGCGCCAGGGGTTCGCGGGTCTGGGCCGCGGACGGTCGCGAGTTCATCGACTACGTCGGCTCCTGGGGCCCGATGATCCTCGGCCACGCCGACCCCGCCGTGATCCGGGCCGTGCAGGAGAAGGCGGCAGATGGCCTGTCGTTCGGCGCGCCGACCGAACTCGAAACGGTCATGGCCCGCAAGATCATCGACATGGTGCCGTCGATCGAACTCGTCCGCATGGTGAGCTCCGGCACCGAAGCGACGATGAGCGCGATTCGACTCGCGCGCGGCTACACGCAGCGCCAGAAGATCATCAAGTTCGAAGGCTGCTATCACGGCCATTCGGACTCGCTGCTGGTGAAGGCAGGCTCCGGCATGCTGACCCTCGGCGTGCCGACCTCGCCGGGCGTGCCGCCGGAACTCGCCGCCCACACGGTGACGCTGTCCTACAACGACATCGCGCAGGTGCACGCGGCGTTCCGCGAGATCGGCGCGCAGGTCGCCTGCGTCATCGTCGAACCGGTCGCAGGCAACATGAACTGCATTCCGCCGGTGCCCGGTTTCCTCGAAGCCCTGCGCGAGGAATGCACCAGGCACGGCGCCGTGCTGATCTTCGACGAGGTCATGACGGGTTTCCGCGTGGCCAGGGGCGGCGCGCAGCAGCTGTACGGCATCCGCCCGGACCTGACGACGCTCGGCAAGATCGTCGGCGGCGGCATGCCGGTCGGCGTGTTCGGCGGGCGCCGCGACATCATGAGCCACATCGCGCCGCTCGGACCCGTCTACCAGGCCGGCACGCTGTCCGGGAATCCGGTGGCAATGGCGGCGGGCCTCGCGACACTGCAGGGCATCGACGTGCCGGGCTTCCATGCGCGGCTCGGCGCGATGACCGACCGGCTGGTGAGCGGCCTCGCGGCGGCGGCGAAGCAGGCCGGCATCCCGCTCGCGACGAATCACGTCTGCGGCATGTTCGGCCTGTTCTTCACGAGCGCGGCGCAGGTGACTTCCTATGCGGAGGCAACCGCCTGCGACGTCGAGCGCTTCAAACGCTTCTTCCACGGCATGATCGCGGAAGGCGTGTACCTGGCGCCGTCGGCGTTCGAGGCCGGGTTTGTCTCAGCCGCGCATTCCGCGGACGATATCGACGCGACCATCGCGGCCGCCTCGCGGGTTCTATCGCGAATCTGAGGTACCGCGCCCGGGCGGCCCCCGTTTCCGCAGGACGCAGCACGACAGGTCCAGAGCCATGCAACGCTACCGTGGAGACATCGACGGGTTGAGGGCCGTCGCGGTCCTGCCCGTCGTGTTTTACCACGCCGCCATCGGCCCGTTCCGCGGCGGCTTCGTCGGCGTCGACGTGTTCTTCGTGATCTCGGGGTTTCTGATCACCGGGATCATCCTGCCGGAGGTCGAGGCCGGCCGGTTTTCGATCGTGCGCTTCTACGAGCGGCGCGTGCGCCGCATCTTCCCGGCCCTGTTCACGGTGCTGCTCGCGAGCGCCTGCCTGGCGTCGGTCCTGCTGCTGCCGCAGGACCTGGCGGCGTTCGGCCAGAGCCTGCTGGCAACCAGTCTCTTCCTGTCGAATTTCGACTTCTGGCAGCAGGCCGGCTACTTCGGTCCCACCGCCGAGTTGATCCCGCTGCTGCACACGTGGTCGCTGGCCGTCGAAGAGCAGTTCTATATTCTCTTCCCGCTGTTCCTGCTCGTGTTCGCCAGGGGTTCGCGACGACGCTTGATTACGGCGACCCTGGTCGTCGTGATCGTTTCTTTCGTCCTCAGCGTCAACGGCGTCGCGGCGCATCCGGACGCCGCGTTCTATCTGGCGCACGCCCGGGCGTGGGAACTCGGGCTCGGCGCGTTGCTCGCAATGGGAGCCGTCGCGCCGTCACACAACGCGCTGGTTCGCCAGGCGGCGGCAACACTGGGTGCCGGCGCGCTTGCCTGGTCCGTATTCACGTATTCGTCGAGCACGCCGTTCCCCGGGTATGCCGCGCTGCTGCCCTGCCTGGGTGCGGCAGCGATCATCTGGGCCGGCTCGGGAGGTCACAGCTTCGTCGGCGACGCCCTGAGCACCCGCCCCCTGGTGCTGACCGGCCTCGTGTCCTATTCACTGTATCTCTGGCACTGGCCGCTGCTCGCATTCGCGCGGTACTACTCCATCCGACCGCTGGGCGTCGTGGAGGCCGCCGCCGTCATCGTCCTGGCCGCCGTCGCTGCCGTCGCCTCCTGGCACTTCGTCGAACGTCCGTTCCGCGGCAAGAGCGGGAGACTGGAGCGGCGCCAGCTGTTCGTCGCGGCCGGATCGGTCATGGTGCTGGCCTCGGTCTTCGGCGGTGTCCTGCTGGCGTCGTCCGGTTGGCCCTCGCGAATGAGCGCCGAGGTCCGCCAGATCATGTTGAGCGCGGGAGATCAGCGGACCCGCGAGTGGTCGTGCGGCGACCGCACCGCCGCACAGATTGCCGCCGGCAGGATGTGCCGCCTCGGCGACTCGGGCGTGACCACCCCATCGTTCCTGGTCTGGGGTGATTCACATGCGCGCGTGCTGTCCGACGCGGTGAGCGCAGCTGCCAAGCGTCACGGCAAGGCAGGTATTCTCGCCGTACGCAGCGCCTGCGCGCCGCTGCTCGGCGTGCGGCGCAACGACCGCGGCAATCCCCGGCAGTGCGTCGAATTCAACCAGGCAGTGGTCGACGCGATTGCACTGCGCCCGGAAATCATCGACGTCGTGCTCGTGGGACGCTGGGCACTTGCTGCCGAGGGTACCCGGTACAAGCACGAGCCTGGTGCGCCGGTGTACCTGATGGATGAAGACTCGACCGGCGAGAGTCGCGCGGAGAACCGCCGCGTATTTTCACGAGCGATGCGACGCACCGTCGAGCAGTTGACTGTGCTCGGCAGGCGCGTCTGGATAGTTTCAGCAGT
>Ga0315278_10004065_pt1 | contig 13167 bp, 11 predicted proteins | sample YL17G06_0_MG_FD_203880 | JGI IMG/M metagenome (GOLD analysis project Ga0315278, IMG submission 203880) | Sediment microbial communities from Yellowstone Lake, YNP, Wyoming, USA - YL17G06_0 | ecosystem: Environmental > Aquatic > Freshwater > Lake > Sediment | place: USA: Wyoming | collected...
TATGCCGGCCGCATCATCGAAGAAGGCGCCATGCGCGATGTGCTGGCCGCGCCTCAGCATCCCTACACGCGAGGCCTGCTGGCGTCCCTGCCGGGCACGACGCCAGGCAGCCGACTGCGGGCCATTCCGGGCACGGCGCCTGATTTGGCCGCGCTGCCGCCCGGGTGCGTGTTCGCGCCGCGCTGCAGCAAACGGTTCGGCGCCTGCGACGCGCGGCCGCCTGATGCCATCACGGTGTCTCCGGGTCATTCGGCCCGGTGTTTTCTGCACGGCGGGACAGCGTGATGGCGTTTATCGATGTCCGTGAGCTCGTGAAGACGTTCACGCGGCGCCCCACGCCGTGGAGCCGCAGGACCGTCGTCCGGGCCGTGGACGGCGTGAGCTTCGCCATCGCCGAGGGAGAGACGTTCGGCCTGGTCGGCGAGTCGGGGAGCGGCAAGACCACCACGGGGCGGTGCATGCTCCGGCTGATCGAACCTACGTCGGGGTCGTTCGCCTTGCGCGGCGAAGAGGTGTTCGGCCTGCCGGCTGCCCGCCTGCGCGCGCTGCGGCGCGAGATGCAGATGGTGTTTCAGGATCCCGAGTCGTCGCTCAATCCCCGCATGCGCGCGGGCGCGATCGTGGAGGAAGGACTGATCGTCCATCGCCTCGGTGCGAGGTCAGAGCGGCGCGATCGGGTCCGGGAGCTGTTCAGTCTCGTCGGCCTCGACGCCAGCCAACTGGACCGCTACCCGCACGAGTTCAGCGGCGGCCAGCGTCAGCGCATCGGCCTCGCCCGGGCCCTCGCGCTCAACCCGTGTTTCCTGATCGCGGACGAACCGGTGTCGGCGCTGGACGTCTCTATCCAGGCCCAGATCGTCAACGTGTTCATGGATCTGCAGCAGCAGCTGCAGCTGACGCTGCTCTTCGTGGCACACGACCTTCGGCTGGTCCGGCACATCTGCACGCGCGTGGCCGTCATGTACCGTGGCCGGATCGTCGAGATGGGCTCAACTGATGCGATCTTCCGGGATCCTGCCCATCCCTATACCCGCGCTCTACTCTCGGCCGTGCCCGATCCCGACCCGGAGGCCCACCGCCAGCGCATCGCCTTCGATCCGACAGGCGTGGATCTCGACGCACCGCTGCGCGAAATCGAGCCGGGCCATCTCGCCGCAGTCTGAAACCGATGCCGTTCAGTCAGCACCCTGCCGTCATTCCGGGGCCGCGCAGCGGAACCCGGCATCCAGTCAGAGTGACCATACTGGACCCCCGGCCTTCGCCGGGGCAGGCCCGGTTTTCCCCGGGGTGACGATAGGTGAACAGTATTGGGTCTGAGACGGGGAAACGGGGCCAGGCTACGCGGCTCGACGCTCGTCGATCTCGATTTTGCCGTCGCGGATGTGGATGATGCGGTGCGCGTGCTGAGCGACGTCCGCCTCGTGGGTGACGAGGATGATCGTGTTGCCCGCCGCGTGCAGGCGGTCGAAGAGCCCCATGATCTCGGCACCGGTCTTGGTGTCGAGGTTGCCGGTGGGCTCGTCGGCCAGGAGGATTGACGGGTTGTTCACGAGTGCGCGCGCGATCGCGACGCGCTGGCGCTGGCCGCCGGAAAGCTGGTTCGGCCGATGCAGCATGCGGTCGGCGAGCTCGACCTTATCGAGCGCCGCCTTGGCGCGGGTCTGACGGTCTCTCGACGCCACGCCTGCGTACACGAGCGGCAGTTCCACGTTGTGCAGTGCCGTGGCGCGAGGCAACAGGTTGAAGGTCTGGAAGACGAACCCGATTTCTTCGTTGCGGATGCGCGCCAGTTCGTCATCATTCATCTGGCCCACCTGCTTGCCGTTCAGCAGATAGCTGCCCTTGCTGGGCGTGTCCAGACAGCCGATCAGGTTCATCAGTGTCGACTTGCCAGACCCGGACGGCCCCATGATGGCGACGTACTCCCCCCGTTCGATGGCCACATCGACGCCGCGGAGCGCATGAATCTCCTCGGAGCCCATGATGTACGTCTTCCAGAGATCGTTCGTTTCAATCAGTGACATACGCGATCATCCGCCCAAGAGACCGGAACCTGTCCCGGGCCCACGAACCCTCATTGGATAACAGACGGCAAAACCGCCCGTCCGGTTCCAGACACGACGGGCAGGTGGGCAGTGTAGCATGCGGCGCGTGCCGGGCTGGTCGCGACGCTTCGCCTCACACCGCTGAGTGCTCGCGCCGGCGCCTTCGCCTCCGGCTGCGGCAGCCCAAGAGCCGTCGGCGTCGGAAGACTCCCTTCCATTCCGTCATTCCGGCGTACGCCGGAATCCAGTCGTGTACCTCTCTGGACCCCCGGCCTTCGCCGGGGCAGGCCCGGCATCCGCCGGGGTGACGAGAACGTGCGTCATCCGGCAAGATGAGGCCTATAGAAGATGTCTACAGGCGGAAATTCAGCTCGACGAGCCGGGTGGCGCCGTTCCCGAAGATCTGGATGGTGTCCTGCACCACCGGTTGCGGAGGGTCCGATTTCATCCGCAGCACGACAATGGCGTGGAGGCCCTGGGGCACATTGTCGAAGACGAACGGGGCAATCGGGTCGTCCAGAAAAGCCTGTTGCCCGTTACTGGAGTAGTACAGCCGCACCGTGTACCCGGGCGGGTCGAGGGTGTACCCGACATCCTCGGCCGCCATGCGTTTCACCGTCACCATGAGCCGGCCGCCCGGGCGTTGCCAGATTGGCGGATAGACCACGTCGTCTTCGCTGGCGAACACGCCGTCGGGGCCCGCGCTGCGGACCTGGCCGGTCGATGCACCCTGGTACGGGCGTCCGAAGGCGTCGGTGAGCATGTCCTCCTTCGAATCGCCGGCATTGATGTACGGCCCCTTCCATCCCATGCCGACGTTGCGGAACGTGTCGGTGTGGAACAGGAAGGCACCGGGCTCTGGCGCGAGCAGTTCCTGAAACGTCCTCGGCCACCGGCCCATGTCGCCGTAGAAGCCGAAGCTGCCGGCGACATCCGGCCGTCCCACGATGGCCTCGTGCAGCAGCTTCGCCTCCCTGCGCGTCGTCTCGTTCCTGGCGTCGACGAGTTGCTGGAGGACCATCGGTGTGATCGCGGCCGCCAGGATGGCGATGACCGCGAGAATGACCGTCATCTCGATCAGCGTGAACCCGGGCGTGCGCGAGGGTCGTGGCGTCATCGGTTCAGTGCCCTGGCCAGGTTGAACATCGGCAGGTAGAAGGCCACGGCGATCAGCACGAAGACGCTGGCCAGGGCCATCAGCGCGATCGGACCGAAGAGCGTCATCGCGCGGTTCACCGACTGGTCCACTTCGCGATCGTAGTAACGGCGGACCTGCTGGAGGGACTTCGACATCTGCCCGGTCTTCTCGCCCAGCGCGACCATCTGGATGACGAGGGGCGAGAACTCGCCAACCGCGGCGAGCGCGCGCGAGAGCGAGTCACCGGCCAGGACACGGGACACCGCCCCGCGGAACCGCTGGGCGATGTAGGCGTTGCCGATGACACGTTCCATGAGCGCGAGCGACGGCGCCACTTCGACCCCGGACTCGTGCAGGCTGCCGAAGAAGTGGGCGAACCGCGACAGCGCCAGCTTGCGGGAGACGTCCCCGACCACCGGGATCCGCAGCAGCCAGCGGTCGCGCCACACGAGGCCGCCGGGCTCCTGCACCCGCAAGCGGTAGAGGAGGTAGAGCACCACCAGGGCCGCCAGGATGACCAGCCCGTTCGCCGCAACGAAGGTGGCGACCCCCTGGACCACGCGGGTGGGCAGCGGGAGAGGCAGGTTCGCGTTGACGCGCTGGTAGACCTGCGTGAAGCGGGGGATCGTGAAGCCGACCAGCACGGTAAGGAGCACCGTCAGCAGGCCCAGGATGATGAGCGGATAGGTTGCCGCGTCGCGCACACGGGCGCCGAGCGCCTCCTGCCACTCCAGTTGCTTGACCAGGTCGTCGAGCGACCGGTCCACGCGGCCCGTGGCCTCGCCCGCCCGCACGATGCCCACGTAGAGCTCGTCGAACGCCGACGGGTGGCGCTCCATGGCGGACGACAGGCTCATGCCGCGTTCGACGCCGCTCCGGATGTCGGCGATGATCTTCTTCAGCGGCGCCTTCACCGCCTGCGCCTCGATGTCGCGCAACCCGTCGACGAGATTCACGCCGGCGCCGATCACGGTGGACAACTGCGTCGTGAAGAAGATCACGTCGCGGCGCATCACCCGGTCGAGCACGCGAACGGCGGCGAGATCGATCGTGTCCTCGGCGGGCGCGGCTTCTACGAGGCGCTGGTCCTGCCGGCGCAGTTGCTCCGCCAGGGCGTCCTCGCTGGCGGCGACCGCCGTGCCCTTTAACCGCTGCCCATCGGGCCCGACGGCGACGTACGCGAACTCAGGCATGGGCTGCTCGCTCACTCGCTCGAGATGCGGAGCATTTCCTCCAGCGTGGTCTGTCCCAGCATGGCCTTCGACAAGGCATCGTCGTGCATCGACTTGAAGCCGCTGCGCACGGCCGCATCCTTGATGCGGCGCGAGTCGGCCCGATCGCGAATGAGGTTGTGGATCATCCCGTCGATCACCAGCACCTCGAATACGCCAGTCCGGCCGCGATATCCGGACCGGCCGCAGTGATCGCATCCCAGGCCCTTGTAGAACGTCACGCCGTCGGCCGGCGTCAGGCCTGCCTTCGCGAGCATCTCCGGCGGGTACGTGGCCGGCGCCTTGCAACGCTGGCAGACCAGGCGGACCAGGCGCTGGGCCACAACGCCGGCCATCGCCGACGCGAGAAGGTAGGGCTCGACGCCCATGTCCATCAGGCGCGGCACGGCACCCGGGGAGTCCTGGGTGTGCAGCGTGGTGAACACGAGCACGCCGGAGAGCGCGGCGCGCACGGCCAGTTGCGCGGTTTCGGGGTCCCGGACCTCGCCGATCATGATCACGTCCGGGTCCTGCCGGAGGAGCGACCTGATGGCGGTGGCGAACGTCAGGCCCGCCCGCGGCCGGACCTGGGTCTGGCGGATCGTCGGGAACTCGAACTCCACCGGGTCCTCGACCGTCATGATGTTCTTGACGCGCCCGCCGAGGACGTTGAGCGCCGAATACAGCGTCGTCGTCTTGCCGGCGCCGGTCGGACCCGTCACCAGGACAATGCCGCGCGAGCGGCCCAGCAGATCCTGGAACAACGCCAGGTTGCGGCGGTTCAGGCCCAGCTCGGCGAGCCCGCGGATCAGCTTCTCCTGCTCCAGGATCCGGACCGCGACCTTCTCGCCGAACACCGTCGGGAACGACGACACCCGGAAATCGACCGGCCGGCCGGCGATGACCTTCGTGATGCGGCCTTCCTGGGGCAGCCGCTGCTCGGCGATATCGAGGCCGGCCATGATTTTCAGCCGGCTGACGACGGGGGGCTGGAGCTCCTTCGGGAGCGCGTCGACGTACGCGAGCACGCCATCGATGCGGTGGCGGATGTGGACGGCCTTCTCTTCGGGCTCGAGATGCAGGTCTGTCGCCCCCGCCCGGACGGCATCCTCGATGAGCGCCTCGACCAGGCGCACGACGGGTGACGCCTCGGTGGCCAGGTCCTCCTGGAAGTCGCCGAGCGAGGCCAGGCCACGGTCCACCAGAGGCTGCAACCGGTGTCCCGCGCCGGGGCCGTAGGCGCGGTCCAGCAGCCTCGCGATCGCGTCCTTCGGCGCGCAGACCACTTCCACGGGCATCGCGATGGTCCGCTGGAGCTCGTCAATCGCCACGACGTCGAAGGGATTGGCCTGGGCGACTTTGATGCGGCTCGCGCTGCGGGGCGCGACCGGCACGAACATGCCGCGCCTCGCCAGGGCCTCGGGAACGAGGGCGGCGGCATGGGCATCCGGTTCCGCCCCCTCCAGCGACGCGAACGGGACCCGGGCTTCCTGCGCCAGCGTGCGCGCGAGCGCGTCCTGTGAAACCGCCTGCATCGACACGAGCACGTCCCCCAGGAGCCCGCCGGTACGGCGCTGTTCCTGGAGGGCCAGGTCCAGCTGGTCCTGCGTGATCGTGCGCGCGGCGACGAGCAGTTCGCCGATCATGCGGAGGCCTCAACCGCCCGACGACTGGGCCCGCTCCTTGATCTTGTCGACCTCGATGCGGTGCTTCTTGACCAGGTGCCACATGCTCCGTTCCGTGATGCCGAGCATCCGGGCACCCTGGGCCTGAACGCCGCCCGTGCGCGAGAGCGCCTCGATGACGAAGGCCCGTTCGAGTTGCGCCATCTTCTCGTCGAGCGACAGCGTGCCGGTCCCCTCCCACTGCTCGCTGGCGACCCCCGCCACGAGGCCGATCCCGGCGGGCCGGATCGGCTGCGGCAGGCTCGATAGCGTCACGACCTCGCCGTCGGTCACGACGGCCGCCCGTTCGATGGCGTTCTTCAGCTCGCGGATGTTGCCGGGCCAGTCGTAGGTCATGAGCGCCGCCATGGCGTCCGACGAAGCGCGCTTGATCGAGCGCCCGAGCCGCTTGTTGGCCTCGGCCAGAAAGTGGTCGACGAGGTTCGGGATTTCCTCGCGCCGTTCGCGCAGGGACGGCACCTGCAGCGTAATCACGTTGAGCCGGAAGTACAGGTCGTCGCGGAACGAGCCCTCGCGGACGCTGCGAAGCAGGTCCTTGTTGGTCGACGCGATGATCCGGACGTCCACGCGCACCGTCGTCGTGCCGCCGACGCGCTCGACCTCCCGGCTTTGCAGCACGCGGAGGATCTTGGCCTGCGTCGCCAGCGTCATGTCGCCGATCTCGTCGAGCAGCAGCGTCCCGCCGTCGGCCAGTTCGAACTTGCCTGGCTTGCGCTGCTGGGCTCCCGTGAAGGCGCCGCGCTCGTATCCGAAGAGCTCGGACTCGAGCAGCGTCTCGGGAATGGCCGCGCAGTTCAGGCGCACGAAGGGACGGTGCTTGCGCGCCGATCGCGTATGGATCGATTCGGCCACCAGTTCCTTGCCGACGCCACTTTCGCCCATGATCAGGACCGTGGAATCGGTCGGCGCCGCGCGCTCGATGAGGTGCATCACCTCGGTCATCGCCAGGCTGCCCGCGGTGGCCCACTCGTGGCCGGGCACGTTCGACAACTCCTCTCGCAGGCGCTCGATCTCGAAGTACAGCTTGCGCTTGTCGAGGGCGCGGCGAATCACGATCTCCATCTCCTCAAGACGGAAGGGCTTCGTGAAGTAGTCGTACGCGCCGCGCCTGATGGCCTCGATCGCGGTGTCGCGCGTGCCATGCGCCGTCATCATGATGATCGGCACGCGGGGATCGATCTTGAGGATCTCCTCCACCGCGTCGAGGCCGCTCATCCCGGGAAGGCGGATGTCGAGCAGGACCAGGTCGGCCGCGTCCGACTTCAGCACCTGGAGCCCTTCCTCGGCCGTCTTCCGCAACGTCACGGCGTAGCCCTGGCGGCGCAGCGCCTCGTTGAGGAAGAACTGCATCTGCTCGTCGTCGTCGATCACGAGAATATGGAACATAGGCGTACAGTCAAGCGCATCAGGCCGTTGCCGTCAATGACGCGTCAGCCGGCGCCGCTGATGCCGTTCCGGCCGCCGGCAGCTCGATGATGAAGCAGGTTCCCGACGCGCGGTCGCTTTCGACCGACAGCTGCCCGTGATGGGCCGTCACGATCTGGCGGGCGATGGCGAGCCCGAGGCCGGTGCCCGACGGCTTGGTGGTGAAGAACGGCACGAACAGCCGCTTCATGATGTCGGGCGGAATATACGACCCCGTGTTGTGGACGCGGATGGCGACCTGGCCGTCGCCCGGCGTTGCCGCGACGGTCACGCGCCCTCCGTCGGGCGTCGACTGCACGGCGTTGAGCACGATGTTCGACAGGGCCTGAATCAGGCGGGCGCGGCTGCACTGCACCCGCGCCGGCGGCGCGGCGTCGGCGTCCCCGATCGCGATCTCGACGGTTCGCCCTCCCAGGCCCAGGGACACGAAGGCGGTGACCTCGCGCACGAGCTCCCGCGCGTCGACGGTTTCTTCGGTGTGGGTCACGTCCGACGACAGCAGGAGGAGGTTCTCGACCAGGGTATTCAACCGGTCGATGGAGTCCAGCATGGTCGAGGCGTACCTGGCCCTGGGGTCGTCCGGCGCGAAATCCCGGGCGAGCAGCTCGGTCAGTCCGCGCATCGATGCCAGCGGGTTGCGCAGTTCGTGGGCCACGCCCGCGGTCAGCGCCCCGAGCGCCACGAGCTGATCCGTCTTCCGCAGGTGGTCGCGCAGCCGCCGGATCTCGGTGAGATCCTTGAAGCCGATGGTCACGCCGACGACGTCCCTGGGCTGGATGCCGCCGGCGGCGCCGTCCGGCCGGTCGGCATGCCGGAGGTATGAGACCGACAGGCCGACGCGGATGCGGCGGCCATCCTTGGTGCCGATGAACGCATCGTCCACATTCACCGGCCGGCGGCCGGCGATGGCCGACTCGAATGCCGTCAGGTCCGCGCGCCCGCCTCCCGGCGGCGCAAACGCATCGCTGAATCGCCGGCCGACGATCTCGTCTTCGCGGTAGCCGAGGATCATCTCGGCAGCCGGGCTGGACCCGATGATGAGACCGTCGGGACTGAGCGACAGGATGGCCCCGCTGATCCCCTGCAGCAGGTAACGGTTGACAGAGCTCAGGGCATCGTTGAACGCGCCGGCAAGCCACTCGGCATCCGGCGTGGCCCGCGGGTCGAGCGACGCCCGCAGGTCGCCTGATGTCACGGCGTCCAGCCGATCCGCAAGGGCACGCAGCGGCGTCGTCACGCCGAAGGTCATCCCGAACGCCAGTACCGCCGCGATGACTCCAACCATCAGCAGTTGCATGTCCAATTGCCGCAGCAGGCGCTCGGTCTCCGGGCTGAACACCCCGTGCATCACGTGGACGCGCCGGGACATGCCTGTCGCGAAGTAGCCGGTCGCCCCCACGAGCAGTCCCATGACGAGCGGTAGCAACACGAGGAACCGCTGCCGCGCCCGCGGCCGACGCTGCGCGGTGGCCGGTGAACTGGGTCGCCGCCCGACCGGCCCGTTCATCGTGGGAGCCCTTGCGACGACGGCGCATGAACGGAGACACGGCGGCGCGCGCCCGCCGGCGTCGTGAACACCACAGCCGCCTGTTCGATGGCCGACACCGTGTACGTGCCGACCGTGTCGCCGACGCTGACGATCCGCCCATCGACGATCGCAAGCCGCCGGGTGGACGAAAAGAGAATTGACCGCACGATCGGATCCGATTCCGGCAGCCGCCGGACCGCTGCCAGCGCGATGGTCCGAGTCTCGTCCCCGAAGAGGAAGGGATCACGACCGAACACGGGCGACGTCGACATGTCGATATCGGGCGGCACGGGAATCGTCGCGGGGTCCAGTTGGGCCGATGCGCCGGGACCGAACGGGGCGCCCCCCAACAGGGGTTGTTCCGGCGTCACGCGACTCCCGGCCTGGGGGCCCGGACGGAGGACGAAGAACCACAGGTTGTACAGCACGGCCGCCCCCAACGCGAACGACGCGAGTCGGAGGTGGCTCTTCTGGACTTTCATGGTTCCCTGCCCCCGGCACGCGTTGGCTCTGCCACGCGCGGAGCGGTCGGGCCCGCCGGCGTCGACGCCGGCTCGCCTGCCGGGATGAGCGGCACGGGCTCGGCGGTGTCTCCACGCTGGTACACCCGAACCAGGACGTCCACCTTCATCAGCGGCAGACCGCGCGTCATCGAGGCTGACCTGATCTCCACCGTCGTCGGCAGATCGCGGATCTTCCACAGGAAGCTCGCGCCAGCCTCGAACGTGGACTCGAAGCTGATCCTCACTGGCGTATAGATGACCGGGGTCTCGAACAGTAAGACGCGCGGATCGGGCGCGTCGGCGGTGGTTCCGGCGGCCACCAGCGCGGTGCTCCGGCCGGCCGGCCCACCGGTCTGCTGAACGCGGTCCCCCGTCTCGATGGCAAATCCGCGGAGCTTGTCCGGCGGCGCGCTGTCCAGTACGGCCTTCGCGAGCGCCCCGGCGACGTCCGCTACCTTGTCGTCGCGCGACATGCGCCGTTCGAACTCCCGCATGGACGTCAGCATGTCGGCGGGTGGCAGAGCGCGCGCGCGATCGGTCGTCTGCTGCAAGGTCCTGACCCTGTCATAGAGCGCAGCGATGTCCGTCCGCGTCCTGAGGTACGTGCCGAGGCGAGGCTGAACGAGCCAGAAGTAGCCGCATGTCGCGATGGCGACGACGAGGAGGAACGGGAGCAGTCGCGCGATCGCATCGTTCAACCGGGCGGCGGCCTTCACTTTCGCACCTCGTAGTGAAGGGTGAAGTCCAGCACGCTCGCGGGGTGCCGGTCCGGCGGCTCCGCTGTCGCGGCTGACGCCGGGGAGCCGAGAGTCAGGCGCGAACCAGCACTGGCGGCCTCCAGTTGCTGGCGCCTTCGCAGTTCCTTCTGACGCTCGAGTTCGACGTCCCCGGTCTGACGTTTCAGTGGAATCCGGTAGAGCCGGCCATCGCGAGCGACGTCGATGTAGGCAGGGCCCGTCGCGGCCGGCCGTCGGGCCGGGACTTCTTTCGTCAGGCTGTCACTCGGTGGCGGCAGCGGCTCGGCCGCCCTCAACTCCCTGTCCCCGGCGGGATCCTCCGTGCGGACACGCAGGGAGGGCGGCGCGATCGGGGTGCCCAGCAGGGGCGAGCTGTTGAGCGTCGTCAGGAACCGGTTGAAGGTCGCGTGGGCGGCTGACGCGTTCGCGCCCTCGGCCTGGCCTTCGGCGGTGATGCGCCAGAATCCGACGCCCGGCTCCACCGTGAATGCGGTGAGCGCGAGATCCGCGGGCGCCGCGCGGCTGAATGTCTCGAGCACTCTGGCCAGCCGGGGGCCCTGCGACGCAAAGGCCCGCAACGCGGCCTGACGGGCCGCGGCCAGCGCGGCAAGGCGCCGCTCCTCGGCCTGCCGCTGCCTTTCCGGCTCGAGGGCGCCGACCATTCGTCGAAGCCTCTGCTGCTCGGCGGCGGCATTGCCGGAGAGGAAGGTGACGAGCCCCCAGCCTGCCGCCGCGATCAGCAACCCCGCTGCCACGGCCGCGCCCAGTCGACGCCGGGCGCGCGGCGTGGATCGAGAGGCGCTGACGTCGCGTGGCACGAGATTGATCGGCGGCGCCGGGTCGGTTGCCAGCGCCAGTGCCGTGCGCCACGCGCCCAGCCGCTCGCTGAACCGCTGCGCGGGCTCCTGAAGACGCGACAGGTCGAGGTCGTCGGCGAGGTCCAGCGTTTCGATCTCGACGTCCAGTTCCTGCATCAACGGTCCGGTGAGCGCGCGGAGATCAGGCACGTCGCCGCACACCAGCACGCGAGTGACATCGACCCGATGGCTTTGTTTGAGGTACACGAGCGAACGGCGCAACTCCGAGGCGAGGCGCGCCGCGAATGTCGCGGCAAGGACCCCGGGGGCGGCGTGTTCGGCCTGTTCCGTTTCGTCCCCCCACGGCAATTCCCTGGCGAACAGCACGAGGGCGCCGCGAAGCACCGTCAGCGCCGTGGCGCGCCCGTTGATCGAGAGCACCGCGGTAATGGCGCCGGGCAAGGAGGCACGGCGCTGGCGGACGAGCGCGGCGTGGGCCAACGCCGGCGTGACAGCCGTTTCGATCACGAACCCCGCATCAAGCAGCGGCAGCAGCCGCGCGCGCATCTCCACAGACGGCACCGAGACGTACCCCACCTCGCGCCGCCCCTCGTCTCGCAGGTCGCCCACCACGATCCCGTCTGCCGACGGGTCCGCGGCGGTATGGCCGGACGTCGCGCGGACCTCGCGGCGGGCCATCACCTCGAGGTCGGCCGCGGCTGCCGCCGGTGGGAGGAGCAGGGCCTGGTGCGTGCTGCGCAGACCCCAGACGGCAACCGCCGCCCGGCGCTCCAGTCCCTTCATCAACTGCCGCAGGTCCGCCGTCAGAGATCCGGGGTTGGTGGCAGAATACGGAATCTCGTGGAAGACCCGTACACGGGCGCCGCCAGACGGGCCACGACCGAACACCTTCGTTCCGGTCTTGACCTCCACGATCCGGCAGACATACGGAAGCAGTTCAATCCCTGTACGGTTCGCCATACGTCATTAGGCTTTTCGGCACGAGCGGGCTCCAGCCGTAGGATGTCCCGCTGCAGGATCCGTGCAGTGCTGGGCAACCGCGGGGAACGGCTACTGGATGCGCGTCCCGATATCGTCACCGCCGGGCTGAGCCGCGTTGAGGATGGAGGACGCGAAGGGCGTCTCGATGATCCCGTTGGGACCCGCCGACAGCACCCAGACAGCCATCTTGGGCTGGCCACCTGATGTCGCCGCCCCTGGAGACAGATCGATCAGGGCGACGTTGATCACGTAGCGATTGCCCCAGGGATCGGCCGCGATCTCGGACGAGAAGTAGGGTCCGTTCCAGCCGAACTGGGACGTCGGCGTCCTCATGGCATAGCCCGGCGCGTCGTTGACGAGCTGTTCCGTCAACCCTCCCGCCACCCCCGTGGTCCACGGGGTCGGCACGTCCTCGACCGGGACGTTGCCACGGCTCACCAGGAGCTGGAGCCGGTTCGCAGGAAGGCCGGCGCCGCCGCCCTGGGCGACTCTCCAGAGAGGGAAGTACCCGGTGTCGCGAAAAAACTGGTAGATGCCGCTGGCGATGGTCTGGCAGTCGTTTCGCGCCCGGGCCTGGCGCGCGTCGTTGATCGAATTCGCGATGGACGGCGTCAGCACCAGCGCCAGCGTCACGATGACGGCGAGCACCACCGTGAGCTCGATGAGCGTGAAGCCCATTCGACCTGTCACGGTGGTGTGGCGCTTATGCATCTCATCCCAGGCGCGGCACGTCGGCACGTCCGCGACGTGAATTCTGAACTCCGGAGCACCCCGATCAGCGGGTGCCGCCCTGGATCACGTACGTCCAGTCGTCACCCTCGCGGCAGGTGCCGAACTGGGTCGTCGAGAGGCACCCCCCGAAATACGTTTCGTACATCCGGTTCGGGCCCGCCGAGAGACAGAAGACATCGCGGCTCCAGGTCGTGCCGTTCTGGCCCTCCGCCGCCGCCACGGCGTCGGTGGCGGTCGTGAGGAAGGCCGTGTTGACCATGTACGCGTTGCCCCACGGATCCGGGCCGATCGGAGGCGACAGATACGGGCCTCGCCAGCCGATCCCGGTGACCGGACCGACCGGGACGCTGAACGGATACAGGAC
>Ga0315278_10004066_pt1 | contig 13165 bp, 9 predicted proteins | sample YL17G06_0_MG_FD_203880 | JGI IMG/M metagenome (GOLD analysis project Ga0315278, IMG submission 203880) | Sediment microbial communities from Yellowstone Lake, YNP, Wyoming, USA - YL17G06_0 | ecosystem: Environmental > Aquatic > Freshwater > Lake > Sediment | place: USA: Wyoming | collected...
CCGAGCAACCCCGAGCAAGCCGTGCCGAACAGGATCGCCAACTCCGGGTTGAGCCCCCAGGCCTTCGCGGCATGCGCGGTGGCGTAACTTGCCATGCCGAAGAACATCGCGTGTCCGAACGAGAGCAGGCCGACATAGCCGATCAGCAGGTTGAAGGCACAAGCGAACAGCGCGAAGCACATCACCTTCATCATGAACAGCGGATACACCAGCAGCGGCGCAACGGCGAAGGCCGCCGCCATCACGGCGAAGGCGATGCGTTCGCGCTGTGCGCCGTTGCGCGTGCCCGCGGCGGGCGGCAGGACGGCGGCCATCTACTTCTGCGTCCCGAACAGGCCGGCGGGCCGGATCAGCAGCACGATCGCCATGATGATGAAGATCACCGTGTTCGACGCCTCCGGATAGAACACCTTGGTCAGCCCCTCGATCAGGCCGAGGCTGAAGCCGGTGACGATCGAGCCCATGATCGAGCCCATGCCGCCGATGACGACGACGGCGAAGACGACGATGATCAGGTCACCGCCCATTTGCGGGCTGACCTGGTAGATCGGCGCAGCCATCACGCCGGCAAGCGCCGCCAATCCCACGCCGAAGCCATAGGTCAGCGTGATCATGCGCGGTACGTTGACGCCGAACGCCTGCACCAGCGGCGGATTCTCGGTCGCTGCGCGCAGGTAGGAGCCGAGCTTGGTCTTCTCGATGACGAACCATGTGCTCAGGCACACCGTCAGCGACGCCACGATGACCCAGACACGATAGTTCGGCAGGAACATGAAGCCGAGGTTCTGGCCGCCGCGCAACTGCTCGGGCATCGTGTACGGCAACCCGGACGACCCGTACGCATTGCGCAACAGCCCCTGGATGATCAGCGCCAGACCGAAGGTCAGCAGCAGTCCATACAGGTGATCGAGCTGGTACAGACGCTTCAGCATGAAGCGTTCGATGATCACCCCGGTGGCACCGACGATCAGCGGCACGATTGCCAGCGCAGCCCAGTAACCCAGCCCGAGCTTGTTGAGCAGCAGGTAGGCCACGAACGCACCCATCGTGTACTGCGCTCCGTGCGTGAAGTTGATGATGTTCAGCAGGCCGAAGATCACCGCCAGACCGAGCGACAGCAGCGCATAGAACGAACCGTTGATCAGGCCGATCAACAGCTGGCCGAACAGCGCCTGTGCGGGAACGCCGAAGATTTCCATGCGAGCGTGCTGCGCGTGGTGCCGCAGCCGCCCGACGGCGACTGCGGCGCTCCACTCAATGCTGGCTTGACCCCGTCACTTCTTTACCAATGGGCAATCACCCTGGTCCATCGGCCGAAACGCCTGATCGGCGGGAATCGTTGCGCGGATCTTGTAGTAGTCGTAGGGGCCCTTCGACTCGGCCGGACTCTTGACCTCGACCAGGTAGGCGGGGTGGATCTTGCGACCGTCGGCGCGGATCGTTCCCTTGCCGAACAGCGGATCGTCGGTCGGCATCGCCTTCATCTGCGCGATCACCTTCGTGCCGTCGTCGGTCTTCGCCGCTTCGACCGCCTTCAGGTAGTGCAACACCGACGCATACACGCCGGCTTGCACCATGCTTGGGTACTTGCCGCCGTTGGCTGCGGCGAAACGCTTCGCCCAGGCACGCGACGCGTCGTTCAGGTCCCAGTACCACGACTCGGTGAAGATCAGGCCCTGCGCGGTGGGCAAGCCGATGCCGTGGATGTCGGTGATGAACACGAGCAGGCCGGCGAGATTCTGGCCGCCCTTGACGATGCCGAACTCGGCCGCCTGCTTGATCGAATTGATCGTGTCGCCGCCGGCATTCGCCAGGCCGATGATCTTGGCCTTGGAGGCTTGCGCCTGCAGCAGGAACGAAGAAAAATCGGTCCCCGGGAACGGATGGCGTACCTTGCCCAGCACCTTGCCGCCGGATTTGAGCACCACCGCCTCGGTGTCGCGCTCCAGCGCATGGCCGAAGGCGTAGTCGGCGGTGATGAAGAACCACGAGTCGCCGCCGGTCTTGACGATCGCGCTGCCGGTCCCGTTGGCCAGCATCCAGGTGTCATAGGTCCAGTGGATCGTGTTCGGCGAGCATGCCTTGCCGGTCAGGTCTGACGTCGCCGCGCCCGAAACGAGGAAGGCCTTGCCTTTTTCGCGCGTGATCTGGCTCACCGCCAGCGCCACCGACGAGGTCGGCACGTCGAAGATCGCGTCGACCTTGTCGACGTCGTACCAGGTGCGCGCGATGTTCGACCCGATGTCGGGCTTGTTCTGGTGGTCGGCGGAGACGACCTCGACCTTCATCCCCTTCTTCGCGGCGCCGAAGTCCTCCACCGCCATGCGTGCCGCCAGCGTCGAGCCCGGGCCGGCGATGTCGGCATACAGGCCCGACTGGTCGTTCAGCACGCCGATCTTGATCACGCCGTCGGAAATTTGCGCCTGCGCGGCGAGCGCGGCGAGGGCGCAGGCAGCGGCAACCAGCGTCGACAGCAACTTCTTCTTCATGGTGACTCCTCACAAGGAAAACAAAAGCCGCTCCCGAGGTTCCTTGGTCGCCTCGGGGGGCGGACTCGCCACGGCGAGTCCTGGGGGCAATCTCACGAACGTGTCCACAATCACAACCGGGCGGGTCACACTCCCAGAACCTGATGCAGAAACCCGGCCTTTGAAGGCAGTTCAGCGGCCGCGAATCCTTCGATGATGCGCCCATGCTCCATCACGTAGAAGCGGTCGGCGAGCGGCGCCGCAAAGCGAAAGTTCTGTTCCACCATCACGATCGTCAGGCCCTTTTCGCGCAGCATGCGGATTGTGCGCGCCAGCGCCTGCACCACCACTGGGGCCAAGCCTTCGCTGATTTCGTCGAGCAGCAGCAACTGGGCGCCGGTACGCAGGATGCGCGCCACGGCGAGCATCTGCTGCTCTCCGCCCGACAGCCTTGTGCCGGGGCTCGACGCGCGCTCCAACAGGTTCGGGAACATCGCATAGATCTCGGCCAGCTCCATGCCGCTGCTGGCCACTCGCGGCGGCAGCAGCAGGTTCTCTTCGCACGACAGGCTGGCGAAGATGCCGCGCTCCTCCGGGCAATAGCCGACACCGAGCTGTGCGATGCGGTGCGGCGGCAGCGTCACTGCCTCGCGCCCGTTGATCATGATCGAGCCGCTGCGCCGCCCGACCAGGCCCAGAATGCTCTTCAGCGTGGTCGTGCGGCCGGCGCCGTTGCGGCCGAGCAGGGTCACGACCTCGCCGCGATTCACCGTCAGGTCCACGCCGTGCAGGATGTGCGACTCGCCGTAGAAGGCGTGCACGCCCGTGAGCCGCAGGTATTCGACGCCTTGCGTCGATGCGGTTCTGCCGCTTGACGCAACCCGTTCGGGCGGCGGCTGCCGCAACGCGGCCTCGGCGCGGTGATCAGCCATGCGCGCCCTGCAGCTCGACATCGGTGCTGCCCATGTAGGCCTCGAGCACCTGCGGATTCTTCGACACGGTTTCGTAAGGACCTTCGGCGATCACCTGCCCGCGCTGCATGACCGTGATGACGTCGGCGATCTTCGCCACCACGTTCATGTTGTGCTCGACCATCAACACGGTGCGGTTCGCGGACACCTTCTTGATCAGGTCGGTCACGCGCTCCACGTCCTCATGCCCCATGCCCTGCGTCGGTTCATCCAGCAGCATGAGCTGCGGGTCCATCGCCAGCGTGGTCGCGATCTCCAGCGCGCGCTTGCGACCGTAGGGCAGCTCCACCGTGACCACATCAGCCATCTCCTCGAGGCCGACGGTGCGCAGCAGCTCCCGCGCACGCGGCTCGAGCACGTCGAGCGCGCGCTCCGACTTCCAGAAATGAAACGACGAGCCCAGGCTGCGCTGCAATGCCACGCGCACGTTCTCCAGCACCGTCAGGTGCGGGAAGGTGGCGGATATCTGGAACGAACGGATCACGCCGCGGCGCGCGATCTGCGCCGGCCGCTCGTGCGTGATGTCCTGGCCGTCGAAGACGATCGTGCCGGCCGAGGGCGGCAGGAACTTGGTCAGCAGGTTGAAGCAGGTTGTCTTGCCCGCGCCGTTCGGGCCGATCAACGCGTGGATCGTGCCGCGCGCAATTCGCAGGTTGACGCCGCTGACCGCGACGAAGCCCTTGAACTCCTTGCTCAGGCCGCGTGTTTCGAGGATCGTGTCGGCACTCATGGTCTGGCACTGCAGCGGCTCGAGACGCTGCGGGCGCGTCGACGCGAGCGGCCCGGCATCGCGCCGGATTTCCCGCAACAAGGGGTCTGCATGGCGCTGAAATGTACCTCGGCAGCATGGACCCGCGATTCAGCGGGAGTGAGTCCGTGGTTGCGCGTTGATCGGAATCAACCAAGCGTCAGCGCGACAGCGCTTCTGCGCAACCGAGACCCCCGCTTCGGATCGGCAGCGTCGTCTTCGGGGAAAAGCTCGAACCTGACGTTCTTGCCACCGATCTTCGTACCCTTCGGCGTTGAGTTCGTCAATCGCCTTGCGCGCGTTTCTCTCGTCGTGGCTCGCGAATTCGTCCCTGGTGGATATCGAGAGGCGTCACCCGGAGTCAGTTCAGCCGCGCTAGCCTGCGCGATCATTCCGAAAAGCCAATCTCGAAACGCCTCTCGATGAGGTCGGCGTCGTCGAAATGCCGGCGGCCGACGAATGCCGTGGCTTGCCGGCCCCACTGCCGCATCGCGCCCGCCGAGCGGATCCCCATCGGCCAGAACAGGAAGCGCTCGGCGCGCTCGGTCCCGGCGATCAGGCCGTCGGCGCCGAAGACGCTGCGCCGCCCGCCTTCCGGGCGCGGCAGCGAGCGCAATGCGTCGTACGCCAGGAACGCGTAACGCTCGACGCTGTCCGCGCCGCGCACCAGGCTCACACGCTCGATGTAGTGCGTGCGCGAAGCGAGCCTGACCAGCGGGCGCTCGTCGGGCGCGACGTGGGGCAGCTGCTGCGGCGTGAACGCCCATTCCTCCAGCGTGTCAGGCGCGGGGCGCAGGCGCGCGCGCGGCGTCGGGAAGAACTGGTGATAGCAGCCGCAGGGATGAATCGAGTCATAGAGCAGCGGTTCGCCGTCAGGCGCCAGCGTCACGCGCCAGACCAGGCCGTCGAGCCTGCCGGAAAGCAGATCGCCTGCGTCAGAGGGCGGCCGCTGCGAAAACCAGATGGTGTAGACAAGCTGGAGCAGGATCCGATCCCCGCCGTTGCCGTCTCGATAGCGCGTGAACGCCTGCTGCACATAGGCCGTCGGCGCACTCGAGTCGACCTCGGGAACCGGGTCGCCAAGGCTCCAGCGCAGCAGCCCGAAGCGATCGTAGTCTCCTGTCACCGCAACTTCGAAGATCGGCGCGTACTGCGCCGCGATGCGCTGCAACTCGCGCTCCGACAGCGCCTGCGGCCCGAGCGCATCGAGCTCGGCGCGCCCCAGCAGCGCGGCCACGGCAGCGCGCGTCATCGGCGGCAGCTGCGGCGGCGCATGGCGCACAAGCACCGCCCCGGCTGGCGCCTGCAGCTCGCTGCCGAAGACGGCGCGAGTTTCGGCCCCAGCGCGCCGCACGCCGTCGGCGAAGACGATGCTGCTGAGCGGATAGAGGCCCAGCGCACGATTCGCGAGCGAGTAGTCGTCGCTCACCCACGCGGCTTCCAGGATGGCAGCGCGCGCAGCCGGCTTTGCAAGGTCGGCGTCGCGCAGCAGCCTGCCGCACTCGTGCATGCGCTTCAGCATCGCGGCGCGCTCCAGGGCGCTGCTTGCCGGCAGGTTCTCGATCTCGTGGCGGCGCGCGTCGAAATCGAGCCCGAGCAGCTGCTGCGCGAACGCCTGAAAAGCGGCATCGTTCGCCCCGGCGCGATCGCGCAGCGAAGCGAGCGGCCGGTCGACCCGAAGGTAGGGAAACCCCGAGAGCTGCGGATACTGGGCGTCACGCACCCCTGCCGCGTCGATTGCTTCGTCGAGCGTGCGATACCACTGCGCGCATTCGCGCTCGGCTGCCGATGCCGAATGCAGATGATCTTCAAAGTAAGGCGGAGCAGCTTGAAATACGGCGCAACCGGCGAGCAACGCCGCGAGCAGCGCGGCCGCCAAGAGCCTCATTGCAGCGCTCCCGGCGCTGCGGCGCGCGAGGAAAGCCTGTGCGGCGGCAACTCGATCACTTTGTGGCGCACCTCGATCGGGAATGAGAACACGAGCAAGCGCGCCTCTCGCGTCTGTTCGAGGCCCAGCTGGCTGCCCTGGCGCTCGCGCACGACGCTTCTCGCCATGCCCGGGATGAAACCCGAGCATAGTTCGTTCAAAGGCCATCTTCCCGTGACCTTGGGGTGGCCGGGCCTTTCAGGCGGCCAGGCCAATCAGTCGACGCTGTGATCGCGGTCTTTGTGGTCGACGCTGGCCCATCAAGCGCCGGTGAAGCCGGCCGCGCACAAACGGTCCGTCACTGGAGAAATATCCGCCCTACGCCTTCACGCCAGCCCGCGGCATCGCCTTCGGCCTGAGCGTGGCCATGATGTAGTAGATGCCGCCGCTGATCCCCACGCCGAAGAACCAACCGTAAATGCCCCACCAGGACGGGAGCACCGTGGTCAGGTTCGGCAAGATGCTGGAGAACACCGCGCCCACGCCGGCGGCGAGCAGCGCATTCATGTTCCAGCCGCCCTCGTAGCGGTACTCGCCGTTCTCTTCGTACAGTGCCTGGACGTTGATCTGGCCTTTGGCAATGATGTAGTAGTCGACCATGATCACGCCGAACAGCGGGCCCATCGTGGCCCCGATCGCGCCGACAAAGCTCGCCGCGTTGCCTTCCCAGGGTGCGAACGGGTACAGCACCAACGCGATACCGGCGGCGATGTAACCCCCCTTCTTGAAATCGATCTGCTTCGGGAACACGTTGGCAAAGTCGAACGCCGGTGAAACGAAGTTCGCGACGACGTTGATCCCCAACGTCGCCACCGCGAAGGTCACCGCCGCGAGCAACGCGAGGAACCAGCTTTCGAACTTGGCGGAGATCTGCTCGGGGTGCAGCATCACTTCACCGTAGACCCTGAACGCCGCGATGGTGGTGATTCCCGCCACCAGCGTGAACAGGATCAGGTTCACCGGCAGGCCCCACAGGTTGCCCGTCTTCACTGCGTCCTTGTTCTTCGCGTAACGCGAGAAATCGCAGAAGTTGAGGTACAGCGCGGCGAAATAGGTGACCCAGGTCGCAGCCACGGCCAGCAGCGCCCAGAACGAGCCGGGCTCGCCGGGCACACCCGCGTCCTTCGTCTTCTCCAGCAACATCGCCTGCGGGATGCCGTGGTCGAACGAGAAGCCGCCCGCCTTCACGCACAGCCCGATGGCCAGCACCAGCATCGCGACCCAGACCGCCGGGCCGGCCCAGTCCTGGAACTTGCGCACCGTCTCCATGCCGTTCTGGATGATCAGCAATTGCAACGCCCAGACGATCACATAGCAGATCACCTCGAGCCCGCTATGGCCGAGAAAGTGGGTCGTCTTGTGAAACTCCATGATGGCATCGGTGCGCGTCAGCAGCGCGACGATCGCGCCCGATGCCGCTGCCGTCTGCGCGCCGTACCAGAAGCAGGCGACGATGGCACGCACCAGGGCGGGCAGGTTGGCGCCCCAGACGCCGAACGAAGCGCGCGCCAGCACCGGGTAGGGAACGCCCGTCTTCTCGCCTGCAAAGCCGACCAGGTTCATCAGAAAGAAGATGAGCAGCGAACCCAGGCCGATCGCGATCACGAAGTTCAGGAAACTGCCGCACAGCAGGAACAGGCTCGCCGCGAGGTAATAGCCCCACAGGCTGTGCACGTCGGAAGTCCAGACGTTGAAGATGCTGAACGCACCCCAGTGTCGTTCCTTGGCCGGTGCAAGGTCTTCGTTGTACAGGTTCGGTGATGGGTTTCGGATTTCCACGTTGTCGTCTCCTGTGGTTTGGATCAGGGCGATTGAGGCCCGCCCATGCCTCCAGGCAAACTCCTCGCACTTGAAGCGCAGGCCGGTAGGCAAGAGTCTAGGCATTGGACACAGCGTGTCGCCCCGGGATTTCCCGCGATCGGCCGCGCCTTCGGCCCGGGTGCGCTGGCCAGGCACTTCAAAGATGGCTGGAAGAATGGCCGGCGGCGCAGGCGTGCGTGGCAGCGGCCTCGGCCGCGCCGCGCTGCCCCCGCAGCAGCGATACGCATCGAGAATCAGGCTTGAAGCATGGAGTTGAACCGGCATGAACCAGACCCTCGCACCTTCCGCCCCCGACCCCACACCGGCGCAGATGCAGCGCCATCTGCGCGCCGCCAACGCCGTCGCGCGGCGCGCGCTCGCCGCAGGGCACCACCCCTTCGGCGCCTTGCTCGTCGCCCCCGATCACGAGACCGTGCTGATGGAGCAGGGCAACATCGACAGCGTGAATCACGCCGAAGCCGTGCTCGCGCGCGATGCCGCGCGACGCTTCACGCCCGACTATCTCTGGGGCTGCACGCTCTACACGACCGTCGAGCCGTGCTGCATGTGCTCGGGCACGCTGTACTGGGCGAACATCGGACGCCTGGTCTACGCGATGCAGGAGCGGCGCCTGCTCGCGCTCACCGGAAACCACGCGGAAAACCCGACGCTCGACCTGCCCTGCCGCGAGGTGTTTGCACGCGGCCAGAAGGCGCTGCAGGTGTGGGGGCCGCTGGCCGAGGTCGAGGCAGAAATTGCGGCCCTGCACCTCGACTTCTGGCGCCGCGCAGCGCCGGACTCCGGGTCTGCATGAATCCACATGCGAGCCACTTGAATCGTCGCTGCGATCAGCCGCACTGCCCGACGTAGCCGCAGGCGGTGCAGAAATCGCAGCCGTCGCGGTGGATCAGGGTTGGGTTGCCGCATTCCGGGCAGGGCTTGCCGGCGAGCAGGCGCGAGCGTCCGGCAGATGCGCCGGCAGCGCCCCCGGGAGTCTGCGCCTGCGGCGACTCGAGCACCCCCATCTCGCGCAGCGGAAAACCCTCTTCGTTGAGCACGCCGAGCATCGCGTAGCGGTGAATGATGAGCCGCGCCACATACGCCACGGTCGAGGGCCAGACCTGCTGCCGGCGCTGGCCGTGCGGCAGGCCGGGAACGAAGGCCATGAAGTGGCCCAGCGGCTCGGCGTAGTTCAGCAGCTTGCGCAGCTTCATGCCGATCCACGCCGGGTCGATGACTCGCATGTCGAGCGACAGCAACCGCGCCAGGCCATCGAGAGCGCGCGGGTAGTTGCCGGAGAAGGCCACGGCACAAGGCCGCGTCGACGTGGCGGTTTCCAATGCCTGCCGGGTCGACGCGCCGGCTTCCGAGCCTTGGCGAGCGGACGCTGCGGGTTCCGTTCCTTGACGCGCCGGGGACACGGCGGTCGCCGCGGCCGGCCCGGCATCGCCAACTGCAAGGCTCACCTCTTTGAGCGTGAGCGTGAAGGCCTCGCGGCTCGCCGGGTTCTCGATGTCCACGGCCCAGGCCAGCGTGCCCGAGGTTCCGGTGCGCGGCTCGTCGATGCTGAACATCGAGTCGAGCACCGGCGTCGCCGCACCTTTGCGCGCGGGCAAGGCGCCGAGCTGCTCGCAGCGCCAGCGCACCAATGCCGCAGTGGCGGCGACGATACCGGGGAATCGACGTCGCTCGCCGTTCGGCGGGAACGGCATCTCGAACGAATGTTCTTCGGCCACCGTCGCCAGTGCATCGAGCTTGAGTTGCAGCCAGGCCGCGTCGTTGGCTCGAAGGTCCATCGACAGCGTCTTGGCCAGCGCGCCCAGACCGCGTGGTTGTTCGGCGCCGTTGACCCAGGTCTCGAACGGTCGCGGTGGTCCGCCCTCCTCGCCCGCCAATTCGCCGACGAACAACGCGAAGTCGCCGTACGGATACTTGACCATGAAGGCCCACGCCGGGTTGCCCGCGGGCAACTCGGGTCGACCCGGCCAGCGCAGCGACGCCAGCACCGGTGCGCTCGGGCGGTCCAGGCGCAGGCGAATGTTCGCGCCCTGTTCATGCGCGCTCGGCGCATCGGCGAGTTGCAGCGGCGCGGGCACCGCGGCGCTCGTCGCGCTCAGGCTCAGCACCGAGCCGAGCACCGCGTTCGGCCGGTAGGTCGCCAGTCCCTTCAGACCGGATTGCCAGGCCTGCAGGTAGAGGTTTTGAAACTCGGCGTACGGGTAGTCGGCAGGCACGTTCACGGTTTTCGAGATCGCGGTGTCGATGAACGGCGCCACCGCCGCCACCATTTCAGCGTGCGCGGCCGCGCTCATCTCGAGCGCGCTCACAAACGCCGGCGTCAGCGGCGTGTCGTTGCCATGCAGGTGGCGATACAAGCGCCACGCGTGGTCTTCGACCGGAAATTCCTCGAAATCGCCTTCGGCGGTTCGCTTCTTGCGCGTGTAGCTCCAGCTGAACGCCGGCTCGATGCCGTTGCTCGCGTTGTCGGCGAATGCGAGGCTGATCGTTCCCGTGGGTGCGATCGACAGCAGGTGCGAGTTGCGCAGGCCATGGCTGCGAATGCGTTCGCGCACGGCTTGCGGCAGGCGCGAAGCAAAGGTGTTGCCGCTCAAGTACAAGTCGGCATTGAACAACGGAAATGCGCCGCGCTCGCGGGCGAGGTCGATCGAAGCGTCGTAGGCCGCGCCGCGCAGCACCTCGGCGATGCGAGCCGCCTGGGCGCGGGCATCCGGCGCGTCGTAACGCAGGCCCAGCATCACGAGCGCATCGCCCAGTCCGGTGAAGCCCAGACCGATGCGGCGCTTGTTGCGCGCTTCCTCGTGTTGTTGCGGCAGCGGCCAGACCGTCACATCGAGCACGTTGTCGAGCATGCGCACGGCGACTTTGGCCAGCGCCGCGAATCCGGCTTCGTCGAAGTGCGAATTCGCGGCGAAGGGGTCGAGCACGAAACGCGTCAGGTCGATCGAGCCGAGGCAGCAGCAGCCGTAGGCGGGCAGGGGTTGCTCTCCACAGTTGTGCACGAGCAAGCCATTCGCATCGAAGGCATGCACGTCGGCAATGCTTGCATCGTAGACCTCTTCGTGCCCGTCATCGAGCAACGACTCCACGCTGGCAAAGAACCGCTCGCGGTTCAGTTGGCGGCGGTATCCACTCAGCAGTTCGGCAAGGCGATGTGCCTTGGCCGTGTCATTGAAACCCACTCTGTCTGCAAACGTTGCGAGATTGTCCCCGCTGATCGACAACTCATGCACCGGCTTCGTCGCATAGTTTGAGTGGCCGCCTTTGCCATTGGGCATCGGTTTGATGCCGCCGGGCTTGCGATTGAGGTAGATCGTGGTGACGATGCCAAGACGCAGCAACAGGCGCTGCGCCGCCTGCAATAGCGCGAGGTCCGACTGGGTCAAGCGAACACTCACGCCCTTGTCTTGCGCGCCCTGGACCGAGCCGTCCGAATCGAACAGCCCGCGCAGCACACCCACGCAGAACTCCGACGACGAACGTTCCATCGCCGTCGTGATCGACTTGTGACCGGGAGTCATGCCGAGTTCGAAGGCAAGGTCGCGCAACGGCACGCTGGCCAGTCGCGCCTCGCCTCGGGCGGCGATCGGGCGTTGCCAGCCGCGGAAATCGGCGCGGTGCGGCAGCGTCGCCACAGCGGCTTGCGCCGCCTGCATGATGCCTTGCGCGCCGTGGTTTTCGACCGGCATCGCCGGCGCTGGCGCGTTGCCGATCAGCCTCAATTGCGGCGCCCAGACGGACAGGACGGCCTTCTCCTGCTTGAGCGTGCCATCGCCGATCAGCAAGCCGATAAGGTAACCCTGAGCTTGCGTGTACGGCCCGTCCCAGCCGAGCAAGCCGCGGTGGTTGTGCAGCACGATCTCGTCGCCGGGAACGAGGTCGGCGGCAGGTACCCACTCTTCCTCGCTCGTGTGGCGCGTCTTGCGGCACACCCGCCGAACCCGATGCCCGGCCGTGAGCCGAAGCACATGCCCTTCCCGCGTTGCCAGTCGCAGAACCGCTTGTCTGCCTGTGGCGAAGAAACCGCCCGACTCGCACGCGTGCGCACGGCCATCGACAACCGCGGAAAACTGCTTGCCGACCAACTCGTGCACCTGGCGCGCACCCTGGCTCGTCAGGACCCAGGTGTCCGCAGTGACGCAAGGATTGCTCGCCGCAATGCTCTCGCAATAGGCGAGGTTGTTGTCGCGGTTGATGGCGTCCAGAAACAACACGCCCGGCTCGGCATGGTCGTAGGTGCTGCGCATCACCTGTTCCCACAGCTCGCGGGCGCGCATCTTGCGGTACACCCACTGGCCCTGGCCGCCGTTTTGACCGCTGGTCTTGCAGTAAGCCCCAGCGGCTTTCTGCGCCACACCCGGTTCCGCGCGGTGCACCAGCTCAAACTCGGCGTCGGCACGCAGGGCCTGCATGAAGGCGTCGGTCACACCCACCGAAATGTTGAAGTTCTTCAGCGCGCCGCGGTCCTTGGCGTGGATGAACTCCTCGATGTCGGGGTGGTCGCAGCGCAGCACCCCCATCTGTGCGCCACGCCGCGCACCGGCGGATTCGACGGTCTGGCACGACTGGTCGAAGACATGCATGTAGCTCACCGGACCGGAGGCGCTGCTGCGCGTGCTGCCGACCCAGGCGCCGCGCGGGCGGATGCGCGAGAAGTCGTAGCCGACGCCACCACCCCGCCGCATCGTTTCAGCCGCTTCCGTGAGTGCCGTGTAGATGCCGGGATGGCCGTCTTCCAGCTGCGAGATCGAGTCGCCGACCGGCTGCACGAAGCAGTTGATCAGTGTCGCCGCCAGATCCGTGCCGGCCGCCGACTGGATGCGCCCAGCCGGGATGAAGCCGGCGGCGAGCGCCTGCGCGAATGTTTCTTCCCAGTGTTGGCGCTGCTCCGGGGCTTCAGCTTGCGCCAGCGCACGCGCGACGCGCTGGTTCACGTCGGCGATGCTGCGCTCGTCGCCTTTGGCGTATTTTTCAAGCAGCACCGCTTGCCCGATGGCCTGCGGCGGCAGGTTCTGAAGCGTGGCGGTGGCTGCTGCCGTTTCTTGCATGTGGTTTGCTCCTGAATCAGCGCCAATGGTAGTGCGGCCGCAGTCTGCTGGGTCGATTTGACTCAAAGCAAGTCGACGGGGCTCGCGCGCTGGCTTGGCGCGATCACCGGGCTGCCGGGCCTGAGCCAGCGCCGCTTGCCCGGCGTCCGTGCGGTGCGGCGGCTGCACTCGCAAACAAATCTTCG
>Ga0315278_10004068_pt1 | contig 13154 bp, 6 predicted proteins | sample YL17G06_0_MG_FD_203880 | JGI IMG/M metagenome (GOLD analysis project Ga0315278, IMG submission 203880) | Sediment microbial communities from Yellowstone Lake, YNP, Wyoming, USA - YL17G06_0 | ecosystem: Environmental > Aquatic > Freshwater > Lake > Sediment | place: USA: Wyoming | collected...
ACCTCTCCTACAGCGTCGGCACCCCGGAAGGAGACGGCTTTCGCGGCTGATTACCCGGCCTGTGCGTACCCCTGTCAACGCTTCGACGGTGCCCTCGCGGGCACCTCCGCATGACTCGGGGCCGCTGTGGCCCGCTACGCCTTCAACGTATGACTCTTTCATTCACTACACCTTGCCGGTTTATCCCGGCGCACAGGAGACCCACGATGAGCGGAACTACGGACAGGACTACCTCGCGTCGCGAGTTCACCAAGCACGCCGTCGGCCTTGCCGCGGTGTCAACCATGGCGGCGATCAGCGTCCCGCACGTCTACGCCGCGGAGAACAACACCATCCAACTCGCCCTCATCGGCTGCGGCGGCCGAGGCACCGGCGCCGCCGAGGACGCCATGAGCACCAAGTTCGGCCCCGTCAAGCTCGTCGCCATGGCCGATGTCTTCGATAACCGCGTCAAGGGCAGCTACAGCCGCCTCAAAGAGCAGTTCAAGGACATGGTCGACGTCCCCGATGACCGCAAGTTCGTCGGCTTCGACGGCTACATGCGGGCCATGGATTGCCTCAAAAGCGGCGATGTCGCGATCTGCACCACGCCCCCCGCCTTCCGTTGGGTCCACTTCAGCTACGCCATCATGAAGAACCTCAACTTCTTCATGGAAAAGCCCACCACCGTCGATGGCCCCACCACCAGGAAAATGCTCAAGCTCGCCGAGGATTCAACAAAGAAAAACCTCAAGGTCGGCGTCGGCCTCATGTGCCGGCACTGCCGCGCACGCCAGGAACTCTACGACCGCATCAAGTCCGGCCAGATCGGCGATATCATGCTCATGCGCGCCTACCGCATGCACGGCCCGGGCGGCTTCACGGGACCCAAGCCCAACAACGCCTCCAGCGAACTGCTCTACCAGATCCAGCGGTTCCATAGCTTCATGTGGGCCAGCGGCGGCGTCTACGCCGACTATTACATCCATAACATCGACGAGTGCTGCATGATGAAAGACGCCTGGCCCGTTCGCGCCCAGGCCTGCGGCGGCCGCCACTACCGCGGAAACGCCGTCGACCAGAACTTCGACAACTACTCCGTCGAGTACACCTTCGCCGACGGCACCAAGCTCTTGCTCTATGGCCGCGGCATGGACGGCTGCCACGGCGAATTCGCCAGCTACGCCCAGGGCACCAAGAGCCTCGCCGTCATCTCCACCAACGTCCACACACCCGCCATGTGCCGCATCTACAAGGGCTACAATGTCGTCAAGCCCGACCTGGCCTGGGCCTTCCCCCAGCCCGAACCCAACCCTTACCAGATGGAATGGGTCGACCTGATGCAGGCCATCCGCCAGGACAAGCCCTACAACGAAGCCCAACGCGGCGCCATCGCCAGCATGGTCACCTCCATGGGCCGCATGGCCGCCCACACCGGCCAGATCATCACCTACGACCAGATGCTCAACTGCGACCACGAGTTCGCCCCGGACGTGGACAAGTTCACGATGGCCTCCGCCGCGCCCCTCCTCGTCGATGCCTCCGGCAAGTACCCCATCCCCCAGCCCGGCATCAAAAAGACGCGCGAGTATTGACCTGGAGGTCACAAAGACCATCGCCATATTCGCGCCGTTGCGAACGACTTAACGGGCCGCCGTCCACTCTGTGGGCCCGACCGGCACGTGCGCGTATGAGACCATCTCGGCCGCGCCCAAGACCTCGTGACCGTACTGGGAAGCATCAACCCTTTGGTAACCGTGAACATCAGGCGACTCCCTCCAAAGGATGTGACCGCCTGATCGTAGGCCGCCTCACCCTTCCCCGACAACGTGTAATCTCTCTCCTTCTTTCCCCCTCTCCCGGCACTCGGGGAGAGGGTCGGGGTGAGGGTTCTGCGCGATGGTGCATCACTGAACGATTGCTCTTCTCAGCCTTCAGTAAGTCGCACGCTCCTCTCCCCTCACTGTCCACGCGGAGGAAAGCCCTTGTACGAGTGATCGTGAAGAAGGATGATAAGGAGCCCGGTAAAGGTCGCCGTGATGGAAATGTCCGAGCGGTTGCAGGAAAGTTCTGTAGGGTGGGTGTACTCGCCCACCGCTTGCACTTGAACACCTCGAAGGATGGCTCGCATGGCATTACCAACAACACAGATGTCTGGCTACACGGACCTTCGAGGGCGAATTTCACTGGCACTAGGCCGTTGCCAGGAACAGCCGTGGCTAGATTTCAAAGAATCTCAGCCTTGGGCTGTGCTTGGTTGGCGACTGCTGAAGACCATTATGGGGATGGCAAATCTTAGGGACGGCGGCCTAATCCTGATCGGCGTTTCGGAGCGTGAGAGCGCCTGGGAACTCACCGGGATTCAGCAGGAACACTTGAACACGTTCGATTACGACGTCATCGCTGACCAACTCAGCAAGTACGCATCGCCGCAGATCGACCTGGATATCGTCGTTCATGACCATGATGACGGCACGCGATATCTCGCCATCCATGTTCACCAATTCAGAGATTCGCCGATCATTTGCCGGAACAACTCCCCTGAGGACGTGAAGCCAAAGGACCGCCTTACAGCCGGAGAGGTTTATGTACGGGCCACCACGGGAAAACCGCAAACGGTGAAAGTCACCGATGCAGCGAGACTCCACGATCTCTTGGAATTGGCAGCAGAGTTCCGTGCGAGGCGAATGCTCGAAGTGGGCAAACGGATCGGTCTGGTTGCCGGCGAAACTGCGCCCTCGAAATACGATGCCGAACTCCCAACTATCGAGAGCTTGCCGGTGCCGGTTAAGGATTTCCCCTTCTGGCAACTCGTCGTGCGCCCCGAAGCCTACGTTCCCGACCTGATTCCCAGCCTCTCCGAGTGCCTCAAACTGGTTGAGAAGGCCAGGGTCCGCCTACGGGGATGGGATTTCCCGCACCTGTCGAATAAGGAGATGGAGCGAACCCAGGGTTCGCATTGGGTCGGCTCCTCGGTGCACGTCATGGGGAATATCGAATATTGGCGGCTTTTTCAGAGCGGGCAGTTCATCCACTTTGCTGCTCTGCGTGAGGCATCTGAGAGTGGGTGGCGACGAAAGCTCCACGAGCAGACGATGAGTCATCTGCGGCATTACCAGGACATCAACTGGGATTCGATCCCGGGATACGTCTGCCTGACTAACCTCGTATACACCGTCACCGAGCATTTTGAGTTCGCAGCACGAGTGTGTCAGGCCGGAGTATACCAAGGCAACCTCGACGTGACCCTTGAACTGCGGCGTGCAAAGGGGTATTTGCTAACAACCGACTGGGATAGGTGTTGGCAGCAGTATTATGCCGCAAGTGATAACCACCTGAGTAAGACGTGGCACGTCTCAACTGAAAAGCTGATTGCCGACTCTTCTGAGCACTCTATGAAGGCGATTACGTGGCTTTGCGAATGCTTCGGATGGATGTCTCCCAACCTTGAGACACTGAGGTCCGACCAACAAAAGCTTCTTTCGGGGAGGCTGTAATCGTGACTGACGCCTACGCACGCAATCGTAAGACCCGCATGCCTTGCCATCGGCGAGCATCGGTTGCAGAATCGAGCAATGCTGAACCTCAAGAAGCAGGTAGCCGTGCGAATACTAAATCGTTCACCGGACGATCAATCGTGGGAAACCCGCCCGATTGAGTTGGATCAGCTTCCCCAGCACAGTAGGGTGTGCTTCAGCACACCGTTTTCTCCATATTCTTGCCACCATTTCTGAATTCCCCCCAAACATTTCTATCTTCCAAGCGTATTACCTTCTGAAGTGGGTGTCCGCGCGCGTACCGCGACCCAAAAACCCGTCCGCCACCGCCTCTCCCTCCCGCCATCCTCCTCAGTTCCCTTCGTGTACTTCGTGGAACAAAACGAGCCGAATTCCCCTCCGCGTTCTCTGCGGACCCCCTCGCCATCCGCCCCCCAATCTCTATACTCATTCCCCCTTGAAAGGAACTCTCATGCCCCAACAGCCCAACCCCAAGAAAATCGTCCTCGCCTACTCTGGCGGCCTCGATACCTCCGTCATCCTCCCCTGGCTCAAAGACCGCTACCCCGGCGTCAAGCTCGTCGCCTTCGCCGCAGAGCTTGGCCAAGGCGATGAACTCAAAGGCATCGAAGACAAGGCCCGCAAGTCCGGCGCCGACGAAGTCGTCATCAAGGACCTTCGCCAGGAGTTCGCCGAGCAGTTCTGTTTCCCCATGCTCCGCGCCCACGCCATCTACGAAAACGACTACCTTCTCGGCACCTCCATCGCCCGCCCGCTCATCGCCAAACACCAGGTCGAAGTCGCCCACGCCACCAACTCCGACGCCGTTGCCCACGGCGCCACCGGCAAAGGCAACGACCAGGTCCGCTTTGAAATGACCTACATGGCCCTCGACCCCAACCTCAAGATCATCTCCCCCTGGAAGGACCCGGCCTTTGAGCTGCGCGACCGCGAATCGGCCGTCGATTACGCCAACAAACGCGGCATCCCCATCACCCATTCCAAAAAGAAAATCTACTCCCAGGACCGCAACCTCTGGCACATCTCCCACGAAGGCGCTGAGATCGAACACCCCGATAAAGAGCCTAACTGGGAAGCCTGCCTTACGATGGTCGTCCCTCCCGAAAAAGCCCCCGACAAACCCGAAATCGTCGAGGTCGCCTTCGAGGCCGGCGTCCCCATCTCCGTCAACGGCAGTAAAATGCCAGGCCACGAAATCATCGCCACCCTCAACACCATCGGCGGCCGCAACGGCGTCGGCATCACCGTCCTGGCCGAGAACCGCCTCGTCGGCATGAAATCCCGCGGCGTCTACGAAACCCCCGGCGGCACCATCCTCTACGAAGCTCACAAGGCCCTCGAACAGATCTGCATCGAACGCGACACCTTCCATTACAAACAACTCGTCGCCCAACGCTACGCCGAGCTCGTCTACTACGGCCAATGGTTCCACCCCCTCCGCGAAGCCCTCCAGGCCTTCGTCGATCACACCAACGCCGCCGTCACCGGCGCCGCCAGAATCCGTTTGTACAAAGGCCGCGCCATGCTCATCGGCGCCACCAGCCCCTTCACGCTTTACGACCCGCAACTGGCAAGTTTCAGCATGGAAGGCTTCGACGTCACCGCCGGCCGAGGCTTCATCGACCTCTTCGGCCTCCCCATGAAAGTCGCCTCCCAGGCCCGCAGGTGGTAAGCTCTCCCACATAATGGGTCAGAACACATCAGAGAACCCCAAGGCATCGGCGCAGCTCGTCGGCAACATGGGCCTCTACGCCGTTTGCTGGCAACTCGCAAAGCGAGGTTGGAATGTGATGCCTACCTCGCGGAACGCCAAGGGCATCGACATCTTGGGCTACGACCAGACCGGCAAGCGCACAATCACCGTACAGGTCAAGGCACTGAGCAAGAGAAATCCGGTTCCCCTGGGCGCGGAACCCAAGAACCTCATCGCCAAGTTCATCATCATCGCACGGCACGTGGCAGCGGAAACCCCCGAGTTCTTCATCGCTCGCACGTCTGACATTCGCGATCGCATCCATGAGGCCCACAAAGACGGCAAGACCAGTTATTGGCTGCAGCCGAAGGACTACGAGGGTTTCCGGGACCAATGGGCAACAATCGGAAATGGGTGACAAAGTAGGATGTGCTTCAGCACACCACCCCACTGGCAACCGACAACTAACAACTGGCAACTACCTCTGATACACCGGCAACACCCGCAGCGGCGCCGACAGCGTCAGACACGCCATCGCCGTCGAGTAGAATCGCCCCGCCTTGCTGTCCGCGCCCGGCTCGTCGCGCGTGGCCTTCCAGCTCCCGTCATCCTGCCGCTGAGCCGGCAGCAACTGATCGCACGTCCGCTTCCACACGATGGGCCAGGCGCTCCCCCCAGCCTGAAACGCCGCCTGCGTCGCGTAGTACACGCTGTAAGAGTAGTACGGCGCATCGGCGGCGATGGGCCTGCGCGAAAGAAACTTCACCCCCGCCGCCACTTCCTCCCGATCCAGGGCATCCAGGAGATACAGATTCAGCACCGCCACGCCAGTCATCGACGCCGTCGCCTCGCCGCCGACCATGTACGCAAACCCCTCCTGCTCCGGCCGGAAACACCGCAGCGTATACCCCGCCGACCGATCCACCCGCTGCTTCGGCACGATCAGCCCCGCGTTCTGGCACGCCCGCAGCGCCAGCATGCACCAGCCGGAAACCGACAGGTCGCTGTCCGCTGAGCTCGGCTCATAGCGCCACCCGCCCGCCGCATCCGCCTCCTTCTTCACATCCTGCGCCGCGCAAATCACCTTCAACGCCTTCTCCAACGCCGCCCGCACCTGCTCACGCTGCCGCAGTTCCGTTTCCGTTCCATAAACCTCGGCCAGCGCCACCGTCACGATCGCATGGCTATACATCCTCCCCCCGTCTTTCCCGTAGTACCCGTCTTCCGGCTGTTGCCTCACAAGATAATCCACCGCGCTGCGCACCGTCAGCCCGTATTTGCCGACGTCCGGGGTGTGCCCCGCGGACAGAAACGCCAGGATTGCCAGCCCGCTCACCGCATTCGCCGGCCCGACCGCGTCGAACGATCCGTCCCGCTTCTGCTGCTTCTGAAGGAACGTCAGCCCTCTGCCGATGGCCGCGTCCAACCCCGCCGGCAACACCTCCCTCACCTGGCCCGCCCCGAGGGCCGGTCGGCACAGCGCCGCCAGAACCAGCAACCATCCGAACAGCATCCAGCTCGCTCTCACGCCGCTCCGCCTGCGCCCGGACTTCCGTGACCGCATGTTGGATACCATCGCTCACCTCACGCTCTGTCCGCGCCGCACATCACTTCTTCCCCGCCTGCTCCTGCGTCTTCGAAAGGTAATCGAAATAGACCCGCAGAGCATCGCGGTAGCCCGGCGGCTCCGTCTCGTGCAGCGGCGCATGGAGGCCCTCCGGTCGTTGGCTGTCCGGCAGCCCCCATTGGCGCATCCCGGGCAGAATGCTCTCCAGCAGGCCGCCGGCCCACGTGCTTGGCGTTGGCCCCGGCGCCACGATGACGCCGAAACCCGGCACCAGCGCCATCCGTTGCGCCGCCGATTCACGCACCGCGCTTTGCCAGGCGCTCCCCAGCGCCAGGCTCACCGTCTGCTGCTGCCCTCGCGCCTTGGGAAGATCAGGGGGGCGCTGCGATAGCGCCGCCGCCGCCGATTCCGCATACCAGCGAGCCACCACCAGCGGATCGCTCTCGATGATCCGTCCCTGGGCCTCGCGCAGCGCCACCTGGCTGGCCTCAATGGCCGCGCGCACCCGCGCCGCCGATCGCTCCAGAGCCGTCGCGTCGCTGCCATACATCGTCTGGCCGAAGCTCCGCAGAGCCGCGGCAAGCTGCTCCGAAATGACGTCCGCAGCACGCGTCGTCTCGCCGGCCAGCGCCCGCAACCGGCTGCTCATCTCGTCGGCGACCGCCGCGGACATGGCGCCGCCCACAGCCCTCATCTGGTCCTCCGCCTCTGCCAATCCTCGCATCGCCTGCTCCACCGCTCGTTCCGCGGCCGCCTGTTGTTCCACTGCCGCCCCCCCCGCCGCCGCCCGCGCCTCCTCCACTTGTCCCCCCGCCCGTCGATACCGCTCCGCTCCCAGCTGCGCCGATGCCAGTTGCTGCGGCATATGCGCCAGCTCCGCTTGGATCTGCTGCAGGACTGAAGTGGCCTGTTGCCGCCAATCGGCCCCGGCCGCCAGGCTCACTCGCGCCTCGTCAGCTTTGCCGATGCCCTGGATTCCTTCGGCAACCTTCCGCTGCTCCTGCGATAGACGCTGGGCCTGCTGTTCGGTGGCGCTCTCCATCGCCGCCGTTTGCTGGTTGATGATCTGCTGGTCCTGCGAGACACGATCGATCTGACGCACGGATTCCATCGTCCGCCGCACGATCTGCACCGCCGCGGCGTCCGTGGCCCCGGACGCAAGACGCTGATCGATCCGCTCGGCAGGGTCATACTCCCGCCTGGCCGTCCGCGCGCTGGCCTCCATGGCCAGATCCGCCGCCGCTCCGCCCGCCGTCGCAAGATCGCTCTGCTCGACCCATCCGGCGAGCTTCGTCCGCGCCGCCGCGGCTTCCTGGGCAATCGCGCCTTGCTCGACTCGCCCCGTCTGACCGCTTCGCCGTCCCGCCTGTTCTCGCTGCAACGCACCGATCGCGCCGGGCAGTTCGGCCAGCATCTGCCGCATCCCATCGCTCGTCGCCTTATCTTCCCGAACAACCATCCGCAACAACTGCTCGGCCCCCCGCCCCGCCAACTGCAAATCGCGCGCGCCTATCGGATCGGCATCCGGACGCAAGATCTCGACGGAGGCCGCCGAAGCCAACCGCTCCGGCAGCGGCGACGCCGCTTCGCCTTTCGAAATCGCCGACGTCCACCGCGACCCCTCACCCCGAAAATCGATCGGCCGGCACGACTCGACCAACGCGCTGGCCACCTGAACCTTCCGCTGCAGTTTCGATTCCAGATCCCTATCCGACGCCTTGAGACCCAGCTCCTCCACGGCCCAGTCAACTTCTTGCCGCGCCCTCCGGACCGTCTCTTTCTGCAGGTCCGCCGCCGTCGCGTCCGCTGGCTGCGATGCGGGTGGGGCCCGAAGATTGCCCTGCTCCGCCAGGATCGCCGACGCTTGCTCCCCTTCGCTCAGCAGCCTGATCTGACCGGCCAGCTTTCCAGAGGCTTCCGTCACCGCCCGGACCTGATCAATCATCACGAGTTCCGTCGCCTCGCCCGCTTCCGCCGCCGACAGCCGCTCGCATGCGCTGGCCAGGACGCGCGCACCATCCACGCAGTTGCCCAGCGCAGTCGTCTGGCCAGGCGAACCGCTCTTGGCACAGATACGCAAAAGCGATTGGTGCAGCAAGAGGCTTGCCTCCACGGCGCCGGCGAGGCTTCCCCCGGCCCTGGTGCGCGCCGTCAGGTACTCCGTCTGCATTCCGTCCGTCCGCCTCGCCGCCTCCAACGCGTCCGTCGTGCTCTCCAGACGCGCGCTCGCCGCACCTGCCAGACCCGCCGCCTGCTTCAGCTCCGCGATCCGCCCCTGCGTGTTGATGTCGATGGACCTCGGCGACACAAGGATCCGGCGCGCACAGGTGTGCACCTTGTGCCCGGCCCCGTCCTGAGCGCTGAGCATCACCGTCACCACGTCCCCCACGTCCACGTTAAGCGTTGCCAGGTCCAGCAGGCACTGCCCCTCGATCCGCCGCGGGTCGCCGCGACGCTGCATCGCAATGCTCGCGGGGGCCGACGAGTTGACACGCACCGCCACCGACAGCGACGTGATCCCGAAGTCGTCCATCGCCTCGTAACGCAGACCAACCATCGCCCTGGCATGCAGACGCAGGTCATCCGCCGGCTCGATGAGCCGCACCAGCGGCTCGCGATCACCCTGCGCACGGATCGTGATCGCTCGGTCCAGCTTACGCGACAGGCCGCCGCTGCTCATCATCTCCAGGTCCGCGCTGCCGCTCGCCTCGACGACGAACTCGCCCTGACAGATCGTGGGCTGGCCGGACCTGCTCATCTCGATTCTCACCCCTCCCAGCAAGAGGCTCGCCGATCGCAGCTCCTCCGTCGACACCACGGACAGGCTCACCTTTGTCCCCGCCAACGCCTCCACCACGCCCTCCGTGCTGGTCACCGTCAGGGGGTTTCGCTCTGTGTACGAAGGGTAATCGTAGCGGATGCGGTACTCCGCCACCGCAGGTGGCCGCAGCACCGTGACCTTGCACACCTCCGTCGTGGCATCGCCCGCCCGCACGTAGTAGTACAAGTCGCGGTCCAGCCCTGGAACGCTCAATACATACTGCCCCTCCGAGACCGGCAACATCGGCACGCGCGACCACGAGCCGCCGTTCTGGCTCGTGAAGATATCCACGGCCGATCCTCGCAGCCGCTCGACGCTCGCATGGATCGTGATATCGCCGCGGCCGACCAAGGTGGCGCTACGCGGCTCAAGTGTGATGCGCGTCGTGGTCACAGGGTCAGTCCCCGATGCCGGCCAGGCAAACCGCTTCATCAGCGTCGGAAGCCCGAGAAGCGGGACGAAGCTCAACCCTGCCAAAACCACCGCCAGCATGCCCGCCGCGTTCCACGCCGGCGATAACTGAGCTAGCCTGAACCATCCCCCATGCCGGCCGTCGCCCGCGTGGGCGCAAGTCTCCTGCACAAGCTGCGCAAGCATCGCCGGCGAGCCACGATGCTCCGGCCTGCCCGTCAACTGCGACACGACGGTCCGCAGCCGCTCGGCAAACGCCTTGTCGCGCTGTTCGACCTCGGCGGCGGCAGCGAGCCAGTCGAACTGCCTCCGCAGCAGCCGCGCCAGCGGCCGCGCCAGAATCGCCGAAATCCCCCCGATATCCATCGCCACCATGGTCCATCGCGCCCACGCGGGCAGTTGCAGCATCCGGTCCAGCAGGCACGCCCCCAGCATCCACGCCAACCCAAACCCCGCCGCTGCGCCCCCTGACTTCGCCAAGGCAAACCACCGGCGCTGCCGAACGTAATCCCGGACATACGATTCAATCGCCTTGGGCATGTCCACGCTCATCGGCACCATCCCGCCTACGCCAGACCCACTTGCTTGCGAATCGCCCACTCAGCCGCCAGACAGCTCAACACGAACAGAAACAGATAATAGCTGCTCCACAAATGCAGTTCGCTGACCTGCCCCTGACGGTAGCTGGTCTCCTTCAGCAGGCCGGGCAGCATCCCCACCTGCTCCAGGTTAAGGCACTTCCCCCCCGAAGCCTCCGCAAGCCGCTGGAGAAACTGGCGGTCTCCGCTGATGTTGCCAAGCTCCAGGTCCCTGCTCCGCTCCACCTTGATCGGCAACGCCAGATCGCCCAACACCGCATTGCCCCACGGCGCGGCCACGTGCAGCTCGTATTCCCCCACGGGCAAGTCGTTGATCACAGCCGCGTAGCGCCCGTCGTCGGCGTTCCCCGCCGTATCGAGCTCCCCCGTCCGAACCACCCGCCCGAGCTGAACCACCGTGTACTCCACTGCCGCCGGCAGGGACCAGTCGCTCAGCCGCGACATCGCCTTCGCCCGCACATGAACAGGCTCGCCCGGCTCGCCCACCACCTTGTCGACGTCCAGGTAAAACGGCCCGCTCGCCAGCGCGTACGGCTCCTCCGCCGCATGGCGAATCAGTTGCAGCCAGAACCGTCCCTGGTCCCTTTCGCCCACCTTCTGCCGCCAGCGCCAACTCTCGCTCATCGCCAGGAAGAACACCCGCCCCGTCCCCACGCGGCTCTCGGTCAGCAGTGGCTCATGCGACTCCCGCTCCATCAGCAGCACCCGAGCATTCGCCTTCAGCTCCGGTATTGCCAGGTATCGGTAGAACCCCTCCAGCTCATCCCACCGCCGCTTCCCAAGTTCCGGATCATCCTCCAGCCACGTCGCGCCCACGCTCTCCGACCCGACAGCCAACGCCGCATGGTAGCGCGCGCTGCCTCCCGGCCAGATCCGCCACGACGGCCTTACCGGCGCCGGGTACGGCAGAAGGTCCGACATCACGTGCCCCGAGTATTCCTCCTGCAGATGCCCGATCCCGGGTATGACCATCACGCTCCCGCAATGCCGGCTCACCAGCTCGCGAATCGCGTCCCACTGCTCGATGCTCAGGCTCTCCTTCGATAGGTCGTTCAGAATCACTACGTCCTGTTGCAGAATGTCCTGCCGCGTCATCGCCAACGCCGATACCCCCGGCACCAGCAGAGCATCGCGCAATTGCACGAACGGCGAGCCCAGCAACGCATTACGCATGTACCGCGAATCCCACGTGGGCGACCCCGACAACGCCAGAACCCGTACCCGTTGCGCTACCACCTTCACCCATCTCTCAACCTGGTTGTTCGCCAGCGTCGCCTCTCCAGCCTGCGCAGGAATGCTGATGACCATCCGCTGCAGCCCCGCCTTGTCCAGCCGCACCCTCAGCTCCGCCTCCACTCGACCGTCCTTCATCCTCACCGGCGCCGCACACTCCTCGGCCCCGTCCGGTGAGAGCTTCGCCTGTCCAGCGATCTCCCCAGCTTCGATGCCGGTGGCTCGTACCGTCACCCGCGCCGTCAGCACCTCACCGGCGTACACCAACCGCGGCATCTCCACGTGCTCGATCGCAAGGTCACGGACCCGTCCGCCCGCTGCATCCACCGTGAAGATCGGCACCCCCGACGGCAGCAGGCCCGACGCAAGAAGACCCTGATCACCGGTCTGACGCCCGTCGGAAAACAGCACCACCGCCTGAACCGGCTGCCGCGCCATCCGCGACATCGCTCGCCGCACCCCCCCGCTCAGGTCACTCGTTATCCCATCCGCCTCGACCGGCGCGCCTTTCGCCGTCTCCTCACCACTCCGCAACGGGATCGGCCTGATCCCATCTCCGACGGCAAACCCCACCACCCGAATCCGCTTGTCCAGCAACGACACCAGCGACCTTCCGCTGCCCGCCATCACCTCCCAACTCAGCCCCAGACGCGATAGCCGCGACAGATCGTCACACACCCACCGCACCTGCTGGCTCGACTGATAAAGCTCCTCATCAATCCCCGCCTGTGATTCCTCCGCCGGCGCCCTCGCACGGTCGATCGACGCCCGCAGTTCGCGAATCCACTCCTCACGCCGTTCCGGCCGAGGCGTCCGCGCCAGCCGCGACAGAGGGTCAATCACCGCCTGTTTTGATCCGATCGCCCGCGCCGTCTGCTCCGCGTGCTTGGCCGCCGCCAGAAAACCCGTAATCCCCTTCTCCAGTCTCCCCTGCGCCTCCCGCGTCCCCCGGCCCGAAAGCCTCGCGTAGTCCACCTCCCGCCTCGCCCGCACAATGTCCTCCGCCAGCGAGTCCAGCTTCTCCAGATCCTCCGTCACCCCCGCCACCGCCCTCGATCGGATGCCCTCCGGCAATCGCCCCAATCCATCGCCGATCGCCAGCAGTTGCCCCAGCACCCGCCGCCTCTCCGACGCCTTCTCACCCAGCACGCGGTCCGTCACTCCCATGCTCAGCGACCGATCCACCAACAGCACGATCGCTCCCTGTTCCTCGACTGTCTTCGTGCGGCTCAGGACCGGCCGAACAATCGATACCGCCACCGCCAGCAACGCCGCGCCTCGCAGCGAGGGGAGCAGCCAGTGCCACGGCCTTCTGATTGCCCGAACTTGTGGA
>Ga0315278_10004070_pt1 | contig 13153 bp, 7 predicted proteins | sample YL17G06_0_MG_FD_203880 | JGI IMG/M metagenome (GOLD analysis project Ga0315278, IMG submission 203880) | Sediment microbial communities from Yellowstone Lake, YNP, Wyoming, USA - YL17G06_0 | ecosystem: Environmental > Aquatic > Freshwater > Lake > Sediment | place: USA: Wyoming | collected...
TACGGTGCGGCAAGGAAAATGTGCGGAGCGAGCTCCGCACCTACACTTGCCGTTCTTGTCCGACAGCGTGTGCGGAAAGATGACGGCCGGTCAGCGGCAGGAGCACGGGGAGCTGCTGCATGAGCTGGGCGAGCTCCTCCGGCATCACCTGCTGCGCTGCGTCCGACAGCGCCCGCGCCGGGTCGTGGTGCACCTCGATCATCAGGCCGTCGGCGCCGACGGCCGCGGCCGCGCGGCCCATGGGAATCACCTTGTGCCGCTTTCCGGTGCCGTGCGACGGGTCGACGATGATGGGCAGGTGCGAGAGCCTCTGAACCGCGACGACCGCCGCCAGGTCGAGGGTGTTGCGGGTGTGGTCGGCGAACGTCCGGATGCCCCGCTCGCACAGCACCACCTCGTAGTTCCCCTCGGAGAGCACGTACTCGGCGGCCATCAGCAGCTCCTCGATGGTGGCGGCCATGCCGCGCTTGAGAAGCACCGGCTTGCGCGCCCGCCCGCAGGTGCGGAGCAGCGAGAAGTTCTGCATGTTGCGGGCACCGATCTGGATCATGTCGCAGTACTCGACAACCAGATCGAGCGACTCCTCGTCGAGCGCCTCCGAAACCACCGGCAGGCCTGTCTGGCGGCCAACGTCGCGGAGGATCTCGAGCCCCGGCTTGCCGAGCCCCTGGAATGAGTACGGTGACGTGCGGGGCTTGAACGCTCCGCCGCGCAAGATGTGGGCGCCGGCGGCGCGCACCGAGCGCGCCGCCGAGAGAGTCTGGTCGGCGTTCTCGACGGAGCAGGGACCGGCGATCACCGCGAAGTGGCCGCCGCCGATGCGGACGCCGCCGACCGTGACCACCGTGACGTCGGGCTTCACCTCGCGGCTGACGAGCTTGTAGGGGTGCGAGACCGGGATCACCTCGAGGACGCCCGGCAGGCTCTCGAATAACGCTGGCTCGAGCGCACCGGGGTTGCCGGTGATGCCGATCGCCACGCGCTGCGCACCCGGTATCGGGTGAGCCTTGAGGCCGAGAGCCTCGATGTGGGCGGTCACCTGCGCCACCTGCTCGCTGGTGGCGCCAAGCGCCATGACAATCAACATCCGGCACCCCCAAGTCGGGGCTATACTACCCGAGGCGAGGAGGTTGTCAACGTGAAGAAGCTCTTAATCGTGTTGGCGATGCTTGTGATAGCGTCATGGGCGCAGGCGACGTATGTCGTGGTCCTGCGCAATGGTGCACGCGTGGTCGCGCGGGATCGGTACCAGATCAAGGGCAGCAACGTCGTCGTCACCCTCAAGAACGGTACCTTCACCTCGATTCCGCTCTCGCAGGTCGACGTCGCGGCGACGGACAGGCTCAACGCCCGCAACTTCGGCGATGCGACGCCCCTCGATTGGGTCGACCAGGCGACCCCGACGCCGACGCCGTCCCCGACGCCGTCGGTCGCCGGCCTCGGCCACATTATTCCCGGGCTCGCCCGGCCGGAGCACGATGCCGCACGGCCGACGCCCACGCCGGGGATCAGCCTGCGCGACGCCGAGTACCCGGACAAGCAGGTCGAGCGCACGTTCGAGGAGGGGCTGGAGCGGTACCACCTGTACCTCTACCGCACCTCGGCGGGGACGCAGCCGGGCTACCTGTTCATCGAGCTGCGCGTCAACGGTCAGAGCGAGGTTGTCAAGGCGCTCCAGGCGGTCACCGGTACGTACCACGTCCTCGCCACCAGCGCCCCGGACCGCGCTCCGGTGCGCGTCGAGCTGCAGATGCTCAACGAGAGCGGCAAGGAGGCCGGCCTCTTCCGTCTCTCGCCCGAGGACGCCGCCGACCTGGCCACCGCGAAAATCACCGCGGAGGAGTTCTTCATCCGCAAGGTGATTTTCTGATTTTCGCGCGCGGGCGTAGACGCCCGCCCGCGAAAATCAGAATCGGGAAAGGCCTGAAGCTCGGAGGCAAGGGACGCGTCGCGGCGGCAGCGCTCGTGCTGTTAGCCCTTGCCGGGCTTGCCGCGTGCAGGCCGCCGCTGCCGGCGGCGGAGCGGCGCTGGCGCGAGGGCAGACAGCAAGCGATCGGGGCGGCGCTCGCCGAGGCGGGCAAGCCGGCGATCGCCTTGAGGTACTGCCCGTTCGACCCCGATTACCGGCTGCGCAGCATCGTCGAGCCGGTCGACCCACCCGAGCCTCTCCGCCTGCCGACCTCGAGCGGCGAGATCCGCCCGGCTCACCGCATCGGCCGCGTTCGCCTGCGCCTGCCGCACGGAGACGCGACACTCGCCCTGTTCGTCCTCGACGACCTCAAGGCGAGCGCTCCCGATCACTTGTTCCTGCCGTTCCGCGACGCCGGAGCGGGGACGGAGACGTACGGCGCCGGCCGCTACGTTGAGATCGTCCGGCAGCCGGGCGGCGTCGTCGAGATCGACCTCAACCGCGCCTACAACCCCGACTGCGCCTACGGCCTCACCGCCCAGTGCCCGATCACACCGGACGAGAACACGCTCGCCTTCGCGGTCGAGGCCGGCGAGATGATGCCGGCTGATTAATAGCGTGTTGGTGGCTACCGATTGTCGTTCGGGGTGAGCCGGTAGATCCAGGGGTAGCGGGTGCCGTAGCCGTCCGCGTCGAGGCGGCGGCGCAGCCCTTCGGCCACGTCGCGGTTACTGACCCGACTGTAGATCCAGGGGTTGAGCTTGACTGCGCGGATCAGGTGCGAGTAACCGGTCTCCTGGTCGCCGAGGGCGAGGAGCGCCATGCCGACGTCGAAGCGGGTCTCCGGGCGCTCCGCGAGCTCCAGCGCCGTGTGGAAGTGCGTCAACGCGATGTCGGGGCGGCCGGCCAGCATCGCGACGTTACCGGTGACGACCTGGGCCTCCCAGGCGCCAGGGAACCAGCCGAGGTGCGGCTCGAGGTTGGCGAGCGCCGCGCGCGCCGCGTCCGCATGGCCCTGCTTGAGCTGGCCTTCCTGGATGGCGCGGGTGAGCGTCGAGGCCTGCTGCCACGCGATCGAGCCGATGTACTGACGCCAGGCCACGAGCGAGGCCGCGATGGCGACTGCCGCGACGGCGAGCCACTGCACGAGCCGGCGCCGGCCGGTGGCCTCGGGCGGCGCCGGCAGCGGCGGCAGGGCGAGGGCGGCCAGAACGGTCCACTGCGCCGCGATCGCGGCGAGGTGCGTCGGGAACTGCAGCAGCGCCAGGGGTACCAGCGCCGCGAGGAGCGGCAGTCGCGCCGGCAGCGCTCCCGCCGCCGGTCGCGCTCGCCGCAGCGCCAGGCCGAGTCCGCCGGCGACCAGCAGCACGCCGAGCAGCCCGGTCTCCGCCGCGTACTGGAGAACGTCGTTGTGTGCCTGACCGAACGCCGTCTCGAGCCTGAGCATCCGCGCCCGCCGCGCGAGCACGTCCTCGCCCTGATAGCGGAACGAGTTGTTCTCGAACAGACCGAAGCCCACTCCGGTGACCGGGCGGGCCGCGATCATGCCGAGAGCGGAGGCGAACCCGGCGCCGCGGCCGCTGCCGATGGACATCCAGCCGCCCCGCCGGAACTCCGTGACCGCCGTCCGGATGCGCGGCGCGAGCGGCCCGACGACCGCGAGGACCGCCGCCAGAACCGCGACCCCGGCGACGGCCGGAATGCGCGCCCGGCGGGGGAAGAACCGCCACGCCAGCACCGCGGTGCCGCACGCGAGAGCGATGGCGGCGGTGAGCGTGCGGGTGCCGAGGGTCGCGAGGAGCATTGTCACGGCGGCCGCGAGGTGGGTCCAACGGCGGCGTCTCTGCTTGAGAGCGAGGGCAACCACGAGCATGATCGGCGGCACCAGATACACCGCGACGTCGGCGGGGTTGCCCATCGTGCCGATCCACTGGTAGCGCCCGGCGAACCTGTCGATCCGGGTGAACGCCTCGGGCTGGAGCGACGGCAGGAGGAGGAGGACCGTGAGCACCGCCTGGATCGTGCCCGAGGCGACGACCAGCGTCACTAGCCGCTGTCGGTGTAGGTCAGAGAGCTGCCGCAGCGCCCCCCAGCCGAGGGCGGCAAGCGCCAGCGGAGCGCAGCGGATGAGGACGACGATCGCCTGGCCGCTGGCTGCGGCGCTCGCCACGCCGCCGGTGAGGGCGCCGCCCCAGACCCACCACCAGGGGTCGCGCCACGCCCGGCCGCCGAGGTTGGCGGCGACAAAAGCGGCGGCGAGCGCGGCCCAGGCGGCGAGCGCAAGCTCGCGTTTGGGACTGCGGAACACCTCGATGCAGTCGCTGTCCCACACCAGCGGCAACGCCATTACCAGCACCACGGAGAGCCAGAAGGCCAGCCGCTCGAGGCCGGACGCGTTGCCGCGGGAAGCGCGCGGCGCCGGTCCGCGGCGCGGCATTGCCTACTCCTCCATCCGCACCGAGACGATGCTCGACACGCCGGGCTCCGCCATCGTCACGCCGTAGAGGACGTCGGCATGCGCCATTGTGCGCCGGTTGTGGGTGATCAGCAGGAACTGCGTGTCGCGCGACAGCTCGCGGAGGTGCTGGCAGAGCCGCTCCACGTTGGCGTCGTCGAGCGGAGCGTCGACCTCGTCGAGGACGCAGAACGGCGCCGGCCGGATGCGGAAGAGCGCAAGCAGCAGGGCGATCGCCGCCAGCGCCTTCTCGCCGCCGGACAGGAGCAGGACCGACTGGGTGTGCTTGCCGGGAGGCCGCACGCGGATCTCAACGCCGGCGTCGAGGGGGCTGTCGGGATCGGCCAGCTCGATGTGCGCCTCGCCGCCGCCAAACAGGGTGCGGAAGATCTCGGCGAAGGCGATGCTGGCTTCCGCCAGCGTCGCCGTGAAGCGCTCGGCGCACTCCCGATCAAGCTCGGCGATCGTCTCGGTGAGGCTGGCGAGCGAGCGATCGAGGTCGCGCCGCTGGTCTTGCAGGAACTTGAAGCGCGTTTCCAGGTCGTCCCGCTCGGTGAGCGCCAGCTCGTTGACGGGCCCGAGTGCCTCCAGCTCGCCGGCGAGGCGGCGATCGGCCTCGGCCAGCACCTCGACCTCCTCGGCGGTCGCCGGCGCCGGCGGCAGGATCGCCTCCGGCCCGAGCGTCAGGCTGATCGCCTCGTCGAGCCGGCCGAGATCGGCGTTCGCCTCGGCCACCCCGAGCCGGGCGGCGTGCGTGGCATCCCGCGCCGCCAGGTGAGAGCTGCGCTGGCGGTCGGCGTCGCCGCTGGCCCCGGCCACCGACTCCTTGAGAGCGTCCTCGCGTCCGACCAGCGCCTCGACCTGCTGGCGAGCGAGGGTGCGCCGGATCAGGTGCTCCTGCAGCGCCGTCCGCGCCGCGCTGCCGCGCTCGCCAGCGGCCGCCGCCCGCTCGCGCTCCTGGACCTCCTGGACGCGCGCCCCGTCGAGCTGGCCCTGCAGCTCCCGCACGGTCTCGCCATGGCGCTTCACCTCGCGCTCGGCCGCCAGGCGGCGTTCGCGCGCGACCGCCGTCTGGCCCGCCATGCGCTCCGCCTGCGCGCGGGCCGTCGCCGCGGCATCCCGTGCCGCCTCGGCCTCGCGCGCGAGCCGCGCCACTGCCTCCTCGATCTCGCCGGCCCGCGTCGTCAATCGCTCGGCCTCGGCCTTCGCCGCGTCCAACCGGCTCGTCAGCGCTTCGGTCTCCTTTTCGAGCCGGGCGCCCTCGGCGGCGAGCGCCTCGAGCTCGCGCTGCAGGCGGGAGCGCTCGCGGTGCATCGTCTCCTGGACCGACGCCGCCGATGCCATCGCTTCGGCGGCCTGACTCACCGAGGCATCCGCCTCGACGAGAGCGCGGGCGAGCTCGGCCAGCTCCGCCTGCAGCCCTTCCAGCTCGCGCACGAGGCCGTCCTCGCGCTCCTTGGCGGCGGTCTCGGTAGCGGCGAGCTGGCGCTCCTTGACGCGCAGGCCGAGCGTGCCGGGGAGGCGGGCGTGAGCGCCGGGCAGCTCGACGCGCGGGCCGCGCCGCCGGCTGCCGTCGGGGAGCAGGACGACGAGGTCCGGGTCGGCGGCAGCGAGTGCCCGTCCCTCCTCGGCAGTCGCGGCGGCGGCGGCTCGCGGCAGCGCGCGCGAGAGCCACGCGGCGCTGCCCGCGCGCACCCCGGCGGCGTCCAGAAGCGCGGAAGGGCGCTCCGGGCCGGACTCGTCCTTGACCACCACCTCGATCGTGCCGTCGGCCCGCGGAGGGTGGCTGATCAGACGTTCCAGGGCGGTCTCGCCGGCGACCACCGGCAGGTTCAGGATCTCCCGGTACGCGCGGTCGAGGAGCTGCGCGGCGTCCGGTTCGGGGTCGAGGAAATCGGCGACCGTACCTAGCAGCTCGTCGTCCGGGATCGACCTCGCCAGCGTGTCGGGAAGCGCTCGCGCGCTCGCCAGGGCGCGCAGGACGCCGTCGCGCTCGTGGTGAGCCTGCCAGCGCTCGTGGCCGGCGCGGTCGCGGGCGGTGGCTGCCTGCTGGCTGCGCGTCGCGATGCTGTCGCGGCGGGTGCGCAGCTCCTGGCGGACGAGGTCGGCGTCACGCTCGCGCGCCGTGGCGTCGGCCTGCCGGGCCGTGGCCTCCTCCTCCGCGTAGGCGGCTTGCGCGAGGTGGGCGCGCAGCCTCTCCTGCTCGGCGGTGAGGCGGGTGCGCTGGTACGCCGTCTGGTCGATCTCGACCTCGAGGCGGTGAGTACGGTTGCGGCTCTCTGCGGCGGCGGCGACCGCTGCGAGCAAGGCGCGCCGCGCCTCCTCGGCCTCGGCGGAGCCAGCGCGCGACACCCCCTCGGCGGCAGTCTGCGAGCCGGCCGCCTGTTGGGCCGCGGCATCGGCCTCCGCGTGCAGCTGCGCCGCGTCCACGGCGGCTTGCGCCAGCGTCTGCTCCTGCCCGGTCTCGCCCTCGAGACGGGCGGCCAGGCGCTGCGCCTCGATCACCACCGTCTGCCGCCGCGCCGCTGCCTCATCCTGCTCGCGGCGGGAGGCCGCCTCTTCCGCCTCCGTGCGCTGGGCCGCGGCATCGCTGCCGGCCTCCTGAGCGCGTGCCGCCGCGAGGGTGTCGCGTGCCGCGTCGAGCTCGCGGCGGCGGCGCTCCACCTCGGCCTCGACGTGTGCGAGCGCGGCCGCGAGCTCCGCCTCGTGCAGAGCGAGCGATGCAAGCTCGTCCTGCCGGGCGGCGAGCAGACTCTGCCCCTGCTCGCGGCGGCCCGCGAAGAGCCGGCCGCGGCCGGCGGCGAGCTCGGTGCGCAGCTCTCGGTGGCGCTCCGCCCGGCGAGCCTGCCGTCGAACCTGCTCGAGAGTGCGCCGCACCTCCGAGGTTATGTCGGCCACGCGCAGCAGATTGGAACGGGTCTCGGCGAGCTTCAGCTCGGCCTCGTGGCGCCGTGCCCGGAACTTGGTGATGCCGGCGGCCTCCTCGAACAGCGCCCGGCGATCGGTGGCGCGTAGCGAGAGCACCTGGCCGATGCGGCCCTGCTCGATGATCGCGTAGGCGCGCGTGCCGAGCGACGCGTCCATCAGGCGGTCCATCACGTCCTTGAGGCGGACGCGCTTGCCGCCGATGCGGTAGTCGGACGTGCCGTCGCGGTAGACCCGGCGGGAGATCTCGAGCCCGCCCTCGTCCCACGACGATCCGGGACGCAGGGTGAGCGTCACCTCGGCCGCGCCCAGCGCCGGTCGGTCGGGGGAGCCGGCGAAGATCACCTCAGCCATCGATTGCGAGCGCAGCAGGCGGGCGGACTGCTCGCCGAGAACCCAGGCGATCGCGTCGGCGATGTTGGACTTGCCGGTGCCGTTGGGACCGACGATCGCGATGATCGCGCCCGGGAAAGACAGCTCCACCCGGGAAGGGAACGACTTGAACCCCTCGAGGGCAAGCGAAGCGAGGCGCAGAACTGCCATCGTCGAGTTGCGGATTCTATCACCCACCGTCCGTCACGGCCCCTTATCGGGGTTGCCCGGGAGGACGAGCCGAGCAACGGTGATTACTTGTGTGGTGGCACGGTCGGGTTCGCTGTCCGTGGCAGGTGCAGCGCCGCAGCGGACGACCACAGGCCGGGCAGCACGGCGCCGCAGCTCGGGCAGCGGCCGTCGCCCGTGACGGTGTTCTCCCGCACCGTGAAGCCGATCCGGCGCACCACGGTGCCGCCGCACGACGGGCAGCGCGTGTCCTCGAGATCGCCGGTCCTGCCGGGGAGGTTGCCGGCATAGACGAAGTGAAGCCCCGCATTCCTCCCGATCGCGGCGGCGCGGCGCAGCGTCGCCTCCGGCGTGGGTGGCGGCTCGGTCATTCGATAGTCGGGATGGAACGCAGTGACGTGCCACGGAATGTCGGGGGAGACCTCGGCGAGAAAAGCAGCCACGGCGGACAGCTCGGCATCGGAGTCGTTGAGGCCCGGAACCAGGAGCGTCACCACCTCGACCCAGATGTCGCGCGCGACGAGGCCGCGGATCGTGTCGACGACGGCCTGCAGCTTGCCGCCCAGGGACAGATAGGTCCTGGCGTCGAAGCACTTCAGGTCGACCTTGCAAGCGTCGAGAACGGGAGCGAGGTAGTCGAGCACCTCCGGCGTGGCGTGGCCGTTCGAGACGAACGTCGTGCGCAACCCCGCGGCGCGTGCCGGCACGAAAACGTCGTGCGCCCACTCGGCGGTGATCAGCGGCTCGTTGTAGGTCGAGGTGATCGCCGAACAACCATGGTCGAGCGCGGCGGCAACCAGACCGTCCGGGGAGGCGGGAAGCGTTTGCTCCGAGGACGCGGAGTCGCGCAGCGTCTGCGAGGAGAACCAGTTCTGGCAGTAGGCGCAGTGCATGTCGCAGCCGAGCATGCCGAAGGAGAACGCGCGGGCGCCGGGCAGAAAGTGGAAGAACGGCTTCTTTTCGATGGGGTCGACCGCCACCCCCGCCGTGTATCCCCACGGGACGGCAAGCGTCTCGCCGTTGCGGGCGCGGACGAGGCAGACACCGCGCCCGCCCGCCGCGAGCTTGCACCGATGGGCGCAAGCGACGCACACGAGCTTGCCCGACCGGTGGGGGAGAACCAGGTCCGAGCGCGCCATGACAAAGCGATCGAGTCGCGTCTCCATACCGCCAATGTGGACCATCCGCTTGACGCTGGCAAGTGGCATGCGGAGAATCGCACTGCAATGCCGCCGCAGATGACCCCCCCGCACGCACTGACCGTGCCGTTCGCGCCACGTGGGCTCGGCGGTCGCATCACCGTCCCGCCGTCGAAGAGCATCACCCAGCGGGCTCTGGTCGCGGCGGCTTTGGCGGGGGACGGGGCTTGTGTGCGGCGCCCGCTCGACGCCGAAGATCCGCGGCTGCTCTACCGGGCTCTGCGGGCCGCGGGCTATCGGCTGACGTGGGAGGGTGACGAGGTGCGCGCCGCCGGGTGGGCGCCCGGCAGGGGCGGCGGCGTGCACATGGGCAACAACGGGACCGGCGTCCGGTTCATGCTGGCGCAGCTTGCCGCCACCGCCGGGGAGTGGACCCTGGACGGCATCGCACGGCTGCGCGAGCGCCCGATAGCGCCGCTGGCCCAGGCCCTCCAGGATCTCGGCGCGGACGTCTCGGCGCGCGGCGCTCCGCTGGCGCTGCCGCTGCGGGTGGTCGGACGGCCTCTCGAGGGCGGCGAGGTGGCGCTCGACGCCACCGCGTCGAGCCAGTTCGTGTCGGCGCTTCTGCTGCTCGGCGCGCGTCTGCCGCGGGGGCTCGCGGTCGACCTGGCGAAGGCGCCACCGTCGCGTCCCTATGTCGCGCTGACCATCGAGGTGCTCCGGGCGTTCGGCGCCGAGGCCGGGTACGACGAGGCCGCGCTGCATGCCTGGGTGTCCGCGCCCTCGTGGCGCGCGGCCGAGCTCACCGTCGAGGGAGACTGGTCGGCGGCCGCATTTCCGCTGGCCGGAGTGGCGGTGGCGGGCGGCGAGGTCGAGCTCCCGGGTCTGAGCGCGGCGAGCACGCAAGGCGATGCGGCGATGCTGGGCCTGCTGGAGGGCGCCGGCTGCCGGGTGTCGTCGACGCCGGGGCGCCTGACCGTGCGGGGGCCGGCGAGCCGGCCAGTGCACGCCGATCTGCGGGATACTCCCGATCTCTTCCCGGCGCTCGCCGTGGTCGTCGCGGCCGTCGGGGGAAGGCTGACGGGCCTCGAGGGCCTGGCCGCCAAGGAGAGCGATCGCCTGAACCTCATGGCCGAGAACTTGAACGCGTTGGGCTTCGCGATCGTCGCCGACAGCCGCGAGCTGACGGCGCCTGGGTCGCGGCCGCGGTCGGGGACGACGGCGCCGCTAGCGTGCGGCGGCGATCATCGCATCGCCATGGCGCTCGCGGTCGCCGGCTGCATCGTGCCGGGGGTCTGCGTGGACGATGCGGCATGCGTCGCCAAGTCATGGCCCGACTTCTGGCGCCACTGGCAGGCGTTGATTCCGGAGCCGTCGTGAGGGTCCCGGCGCCACTGGGTTCGGCGCTCGCGCGGTTGATGGCGTGGGACGCTGTGTTCTTACCCGTGGTCAAGGCCGTATCGGCGGAGCGCGGCGACATCGAGATCGAGTTTGTGGACGGCGGTGTGCCGGTCCGCGCCGCGCTGAGCTGGCCGCGGGGGCGGCGCATCGCGGTGGCGACACAACTAGTTGCCGCCGCGGAGTTCCTGTTCGAGCGCGGGTGGTTCATCGGCCGGTCGTCGCTCTGGGGGATGCGGGTGCAGAAGGAGAGCGACGGCGACCGTGTGCGCCTGGGAGAGCTGCCGCGGCTGCGGCTCGGCGACCCCCGGCTCGATCGGCGCTTGCGAGGACACGCGGCGCTCAGCGGCAACGTGCTTCCGGTGGTGCTCGCGCCGTTGCTCCGCGCGCTCGTCCCCGAGAAATCGGCAGCGCTCGCCGCGGCGCTCGAACGCGGCACGCCGTGGACGCTCGGCGAAGAGCTCGTCACCATTCTCACGGGCGACGGCAAGAACGCGAGCGCGCTTCGTCACCCGCTGGGCGCGGGACGCGCCCTTTGGGCCCGCCATTTCGCCGTGCCGGAGAGCGGCGTGGTGCTCGTCGAGGATGAAGGAGCGCTCGCCGGCGTGGAGGCGAGCGCCAGACTTGCGGCGGCGGCGTCTGGCCAAGCCGTTGCCGTCGTTGGCGGCGCCCTCGACGAGTCCGAGATCGCCCGGGCGCAGGCTCGCGCTGCCGCCGACGGTTGCGATGCCGTCGTGCTGACGACGCTGCCGGTCGCCGGCGCGCCGCCGCTCGCCTTGGCGGGCGGAGAGGCCGGCATCTGGGCGCTTGGTGTCGGCGGCGCCCTGGCGCGCGAGCACGCCAGCGCCGCCGTCGAGCTCGCTGCCGGCCGCGCGGCGTTGGTCGGCGAGGCGATGCGCGCCGGTGCCGCGGCCGCGTTCTCGGGGCCACCGCCCAGGGAGATTTCCGCGAAGCGAACCGAGCAGCTTGCCTCGCCGTCGGCTCGCGCCGCTCTGCGATGGCTCGCTCAGTCGCCCGTCGGGCTCGACGAGGCGGAGCTGCACGCAGTGGCTGGGGGCGCAGTGGTGGCGGCGCTTCCCGAGCTCGAGCGGCTGCGTCTGGTGGCACGGCGCGAGCGGCGCTGGAGCGCTCTGGCCGCCGCCGAGCCGCGCGATCAAGCGAGGCTCGAGGCGATGGTCGCCAAGCTCACGGCGAGCTCGTGGGCCCGCTGCGCCGCCGTTGGGATGACCACCGGCGACTGGCGTTCCCTCGAGGAGCGCTGCGAAGGGGCGCTGATCGACGGCGGGACCGAGACGGCGCTGGCAGTGGCCAAGGCCATGCCCCACACCGTCGCCCTGCGGATCGCGGGCGCCGAGGCGGCCCTCGCGCTCGGTCGGCTTGCCGACGCTGAACGCCTGCTCGACGGGGTCGCGGAGACGGACCGCGATGTCTCCTGGCACGCTCTCGCGGCGTGGTGGGCCGATCAGGCCGGGCTGCCGTCTCGCGCGCGGGTGGAGCTCGATCATGTCCCGGTGGATGCGCTTGCGGACCGGCTGGCGGCGCGGGTGCGTCTGGTCGTTGCGGAGTTCGCGCGCCGCGAGGGCGACACCGACGCGGAGCTGCTGAACCTGCGCGCTGCGGCGGCGCCCTCGTCGCCTGCGGGCCCGGAGGCGCGGCTGCTTCTCGCGTTGGCTGCAGGAACCTCCGCCTTGCGCCAACTCTGGCGTGGCGAGGCGAAGACGTGGCCGGCCGACCTGCGCGCCCGGGCACTACACCTGCTCGGCTACGCGGCGATGTCGCGCGGCAGCCTGGCGGCAGCGGGCACGGCGATGCGGGCAGCGCTGCGCGCCGCCACCGGCAGCAACCCCAGGTTGCTCGGCGAGATCCACTCCGATCTCGGGAAGATCGCCATCCACGCTGAGCAGGAGGTGGCCGCCGAGCGGCACCTTCAGCTCGCCGATCGTTTTCTCGAACGATGCGGATCGCGACGGGCAGTGACGGTCGTCCGCTACAACCGCGGCGTCGTCGCCAACGATCGCCTCGACTGGCGCGCGGCGCAAGTGCTCATTCTGGCCTCGCGCGAGCTGCGCGGCGGTGTGGTCGACAGCGCCTACTGGTTCGAGGAGCTCGAGCTTGCGCGCTGCCAGCTCGCGCGCGGCGACGCGGCAGCGGTCCGTGCCTCCCTGCCGGCCCTGCTTGCCGGACTCGAGCGGCACTCACAGCACGAGGTGCTGCACGAGGCGCTGGCGTCGCTGCGCGGCCATCTCGCTCTCGTCGACGGCGACGTGGCGGGTGCCGTCGCGGCGGCGGAGGGCGCCGACGCGAGCGAGAGCGTGCTGATCGCCGCTGTGGAGCACGCCGACGAGGGGATCGACCCCGAGCCGTCGCTGCCGCCCCGATGGGGGGTCACGGTGACGGCGCGCGCGCTCGCCCGCTGGCGTCGCGGCGATCGGGACGGAGCGCGTGCGGTTGTCGCGTCGGCGCTGGTGCGCACACCGCGGGAGGCCGCGGTCGGCATGGTGCGGCTGGCTGCGGTGCTTGCGCGGCGCGGCGAGAGCCTGGGCGAGGAATGGTCGGAGCTGCGTCGCCAGAGCGAGGAGATTCTCGCCGGCGCTGGCCTCGACGGGTGGGCTGTGCGCCTCCGGGCGTTGCTCGGGCTCGATGCGACGCAGCTCTTGCGGGCGATGAACGCTGTCGCCGGCGCCGGCCCCGACGCCCTCGGTCCCGACCATCTCGGGCCGCTGGCGCGCGCTCTCGGTCTGAGCGCGATCGAGATCCGCCGACGCG
>Ga0315278_10004074_pt1 | contig 13149 bp, 11 predicted proteins | sample YL17G06_0_MG_FD_203880 | JGI IMG/M metagenome (GOLD analysis project Ga0315278, IMG submission 203880) | Sediment microbial communities from Yellowstone Lake, YNP, Wyoming, USA - YL17G06_0 | ecosystem: Environmental > Aquatic > Freshwater > Lake > Sediment | place: USA: Wyoming | collected...
CGCCGGAGTCCTGGCGGCCAACCTCGCCGACATGGGGGCCTTCCGACGCACCGTGGCGGTCGTCGGGATGCTGCGCGACAAGAACCTCGCGGGCGTGGTCGGACCACTCGCCGGGCGGATCGACCGCTGGTACGCGGCGACCCTCGACAATCCGCGCGGCGCGACGGCCGACGAGGTCGCTGGCGCGATTGAAGCCGCGTGCCCGGACGCGGTCGTGGAGCGGTTCGCGAGCGCGCGCGCGGCGCTCGCTGCGGCCCAGGGAGCCGCAGAGCAAGGTGATAGAATCGTCGCGTTTGGTTCCTTCTATACCGTGGCGGATGTGATGGCAGCTCGCGCCGCGCCTTCCCGACCTTCCGATGGCCGATAACGACGCCGCGCTCAACCTGCGGCGCCGGGCGCGCCGGCGCCTGATCGGCGCGATCGCGCTCGTGCTCGCGCTCGTGATCGTGCCGCCGTGGATCATGGATCTCGAGCCGCGGCCGGTTACCACCGACCTGAAGGTCGAGATCCCGCCGCAAGACACGAACCGCCTGAAGCCTCCCGCCGCGGTGGGTAAGGCGCCCGACGTCGTACCCGCGCCAGCCAAGCCCGACGCGCCGCCTGCGGCGGAGGCGAAGCGCCTACCGCCGCCCGCCCCGGAGAAACCCAAAGCCGAGGCACCCCGGCCGGCGGCGAAAGCCGACGTCGTCGCGCGTGCCGCACCGGCCGGGAAGGGCACCGATGCCAAGCGCGCCGAGGCGATCTTGAACGCCGAGGCGTTCGTCGTTCAACTCGGCGTGTTCGCGGATCGGGAGAACGCGAAAAAGCTCGAGGCGCGGCTCGCGAAGGCCGGCGTCAAGTACTACGCTGAGAGCGTCGCGGCGGCGGGCGGCGACCAGACCCGTGTTCGGGCCGGACCGTATCCGACCCGGGAAGCGGCCGAGGAGGCGCGCGAGCAGCTGAAGGGCATCGGGCTCGCGCCCGGCCCGGTCATCGCCCGGCAATGACGTGGTTCGACTATGCCGTCCTCGCCGTGCTCGCCGTTTCCGTCCTGATCGGCGTCTGGCGGGGCTTCGTACGCGAGGTCTTCGCGCTGGGCGGCTGGGCGGCCGCGTTCGTCGCGGCGATGCTCTTCGCGGGCGAGGCCGGCGAACTGCTTCCGGCGAGTTCCGCGACGCCCTTCGTGCGATCGGCGGCCGCGGGTGTCGTGATCTTCGTCGTGGTCCTGATCGCGTGCAGCGTTGCCGGGATATTTCTCGCGAAGGTCCTCCGGGGGGCGGGACTGGGGCTCGCCGACCGGACCCTTGGCGGGGTCTTCGGTTTCGCGCGCGGCACCCTCATATCAGTGATCTCGGTGCTCGCCGCCGGCCTGACCGCCTTGCCCAGGGAGCCGTTCTGGCGCGAGGCGGCGCTCAGCGGGCCGCTCGAGACCACGGTGGTGGCGCTGCGGCCTTATCTGCCCGCGCCGCTGGCGGCTCGGGTACGCTACGACCGGTGAGGTGACGCGATGTGCGGGATCGTAGGCGCGATCTCCAAGACGCAAGTGAATCAGCTGCTCTACGACGCGCTGCTGCTCGTGCAGCATCGTGGCCAGGACGCAGCCGGAATCGTCACGAGCGACGGTCAGCGGCTGCACATGCACAAGGGCCCCGGCATGGTGCGCGACGTGTTCCGCACGCGCGACATGCGGTCGCTGCCTGGGCACCTCGGCATCGCGCACTGCCGTTACCCGACCGCGGGGTCGGCATTCTCCGGCGGCGAAGCGCAGCCCTTCTACGTCAACTCCCCGTTCGGGATCGTGCTCGGCCACAACGGCAACCTCACCAACGCCGACCAGCTCAAGCAGGAGATGTTCCGCACCGATCTGCGGCACATCAACACCAACTCCGACTCCGAGGTGCTGCTCAACGTGCTCGCGCACGAGGTCGAGCAGGCGGCGCGGGGGCCGCGGCTCGACCCGGACACCATTTTTTCCGCGGTTGCGAGCGTGCACCGCCGCTGCCGCGGCGCCTACGCGGTGGTCGCGATGATCGCCGGGGCGGGTGTCCTCGCCTTCCGCGATCCGTACGGCATCCGCCCGCTCATCATCGGGCGCAACGACACCGACACCGGCCCGGAGTGGGTCGTCGCCTCCGAGAGCGTCGTGATCGACTCGCTCGGCTTCACGGTGGTGCGCGATGTCGCGCCCGGCGAGGCGATCCTGTTCGACGAGGGGGGAAACTTCTTCAGCCGGCAGTGCGCCGCAACGCCGGTGCTCTCGCCGTGCATCTTCGAGCACGTGTACCTCGCGCGCCCCGACTCGCTCATGGACGGTGTCTCGGTCTACGAGGCGCGGTTGCGCATGGGCGAGCAGCTTGCCGACAAGATCGGGCGGCAGTATCGCAACCTCGAGGTCGATGTGGTGATCCCGGTGCCCGACACGAGCCGCCCGTCCGCGCTGCAGCTCGCGACACGGCTGGGCGTGACTTACCGCGAGGGGTTCGTACGGAACCGCTACGTCGGCCGCACGTTCATCATGCCCGGCCAGACGATTCGCAAGAAATCGGTGCGGCAGAAGCTGAGCGCGATCTCGCTCGAGTTCAAGGGCAAGAACGTGCTGATCGTCGATGACTCGATCGTGCGCGGCACGACCAGCCGCGAGATCGTGCAGATGGCGCGCGAATCCGGCGCCAACAAGGTGTTCTTCGCCTCCTCGGCGCCGCCGGTGCGCTTCCCGAACGTCTACGGCATCGACATGCCGACGCGTACGGAGCTGATCGCCACGGGACGCACCGAGGACGAGATCGCGCAGGTGATCGGCGCCAATGCGGTCATCTATCAAGACCTCGATGCCCTGCGCGCGGCCGTCCGGCAGGCGAATCCGGCGCTGCGGCACTTCGAAACCTCGTGCTTCGACGGCAATTACATCACCGGTGACGTGACCTCCGAGTACCTCGCCGCGGTAGAGCACCGCCGCGACGACCAGCGCCAGGAGAGCCCGGACGATTTCGACGACGCGGTCTCAGCCGATATCAATCTGGCCGCTTGAGAGGGCGGGCGTTCCCGCGCCTTGACCGCCGCGCGCCGACCCGGTAAGGTTTCGCTCAGCGCCGATTTGAAGTACAGCTTGCGGGCGCCCGCGGCCTTCTCACGAGGCCGTGCGACAAACAAATTCGGCTAAAGCGTGGGCAACCCGCTTTGAGCTGAGCAAGCCAAAGCGGGTTTTGCTTTTTTGCGGCCATTGCGAGCATGAGCGACCAGTTCGATTTCGAAACCCAGGCCGTCCGGGCCGGGATCCATCGCAGCGAGTTCAACGAGCACTCGGAGGCGCTGTACCTCACCTCGAGCTTCGTGTTCCGGAGCGCCGCCCAGGCGGCGGCGCGGTTCGCGAACGAGGAACCGGGCTACGTCTACTCGCGCTTCAGCAACCCGACGGTGACGGCGTTCCAGGAGCGCCTGGCCGCGCTCGAGGGGGGCGAAGCGTGCGTGGCGACCGCTTCCGGCATGTCGGCGATCCTCGCCTGCACCATGGGGCTGCTCAAGAGCGGCGACCACGTCGTCTCGTCGTCGAGCATCTTCGGTGCGACGGTCCAGCTTTTCACAACAGTGCTTGGCAAGTTCGGCATCGAGACCACGTTCGTCTCCGGCGGCGATCCCGCTGCCTGGTCGCGGGCGGTGAGGCCGACGACGCAGCTGCTGTTCCTCGAGACGCCGTCCAATCCGCTGACCGAGGTCGCCGACATCGCCGCGCTCGCGGGGGTCGCGAAGCGGGTGGGGGCCGTGCTCGCGGTGGACAATTGTTTTTGCACCCCGGCGCTGCAGCGGCCCCTTGCGCTTGGAGCCGATGTCGTCATTCATTCGGCGACGAAGTTTCTCGATGGGCAGGGCAGGGTGCTCGGTGGCGCGGTCGTCGGTCGCCGCGATCTCGTCATGGATGGGGTGTTCCCGTTCCTGCGCACCGCGGGTCCGAGTCTGTCGCCGTTCAACGCCTGGGTGCTGCTGAAGGGCCTGGAGACCCTGCGGATCCGGATGGACGCGCAATCGCAGCGGGCGCTCGAGCTCGCCCGCTGGGTGGAGGCGCATCCGCGTGTCGAGCGCGTCTACTATCCCGGGCTCACGTCTCACCCGCAGCACGCGCTAGCGATGCGCCAGCAGACGGCGGGCGGCGCGATCGTCTCCTTCGACGTCTGTGGCGGGCGCGAGGCGGCGTGGCGCGTGATCGACGCGACGCGGCTCATTTCGATCACCGCCAATCTGGGCGACACCAAGAGCACCATCACCCATCCTGCAACGACGACCCATGGCCGCATCAGTGCTGAAGCGCGCGCGGCTGCGGGAATCGGCGACGGACTCGTGCGCGTCGCGGTCGGTCTCGAGTCGGTGGGGGATCTGAAGGCCGACCTCGCGCGCGGGCTGGACGCCTAGCAGTCTGTTGAAAATCGGTTTCCTGACACTCGGCTCACGCGCATGGCAAACGATCTCCAGAGGGAAACCGAGTTTCAACAGGCACTGACTTAGGGGGCAGGGGGGAGGTATCCCCCGAATTTCAACACCCTGCTAGGGAATGTCTGAACAAAGGGGGATACCTCCCCCTGTGACCCCCTCTGTCAGAGGAAGCTCTGCTTCATTCTTCGCATAGATCAGAGCTTCCGCTAGTCGCTCAGTCGAGCGCGATAGCCGCGCAACCGCGCGCATCGCAGCCGAGATAGCTCGCGCGCTGGTACCAGTCGCCGAGCACCCAACGCTCGCAGGTCTGGCCGTCGATCGTGTGGACGTGGCGTCCCGGGCGGTGCGTGTGCCCGTGGATGAGCCGCGGGTAGCCGTGCGTGCGGAGCGCCGCCTCCACGGTGGGGGCGCTGACGTCCATGATCTCCGGTGGCTTCGCGCCCTTTTCGGTCTCGCTCATCGAGCGGAGGCCGCCCACGATTGCACGCCGCAGGCGATGCGGAAGCGCAAGGAACGTGCGGACGACGGCGGGCCGCCGGACGCGCGCGCGAAAGCGCTGATAGCGGACATCGTCCGTGCAAAGCGTGTCCCCGTGCATCAGCAGCGTGCGCGTGCCGAACAGGTCCCGTACCGTCGGGTCGTGGATCAACTGTAAGCCGCCGCGCACGGCGGCGCGACCGCTCAGGAGGAAGTCGCGGTTGCCATGGAGGAAGTGGACCTCGACGCCGGACGCGGCAAGGGCCCCGAGCGCGCCGAGCACCTCGCGATTGAAGGGTTCGTCGGCGTCGTCGTCGCCGATCCAGTGATCGAAGAGATCGCCGAGGATGTACAGCGCCGCACCCGCGCGCGCCTCGTCGGCGAGAAAGCGCAGAAACCGGGCGGCCATGGCCGGCCGCTCGGGGGAGAGATGGAGATCGGCGACGAAGAGCGCCGGGCGGTCCACGGCAGCTCCGGGGTCGGTCGCGCGGCTGCTAGACGATCTCGGCCCGCTCGAGGATAACGTCCTGCTCCGGGACATCCTGGTGCATGCCGCCGCGGCCCGTCTTCACCGCCTTGATCCGATCGACGACGTCCTGCCCCTCGACCACCTTGCCGAACACGCAGTAGCCCCAGCCCTGCGGTGTCGGGGCGGTGTGGTTCAGGAAGTCGTTGTCCTTCACGTTGATGAAGAACTGCGCGGTGGCCGAGTGCGGGTCGTTGGTACGCGCCATCGCGACGGTGTAGCGGTCGTTCTTGAGACCGTTCGCCGCCTCGTTCTTGACCGGCGCGCGCGTCGGCTTCTGCTTCATGCCCGGCTCGAACCCGCCGCCCTGGACCATGAAGCCGTCGATCACGCGGTGGAAGATCGTGTTGCCGTAATGGCCACTCTCGACGTGGGCCAGGAAGTTCTTCACCGTCTCGGGCGCCTTGGCCGCGTCGAGCTCGAGCGCGATGACACCGAAATTCGTGTGCAGCTTGACCATGGAGGTTCCTTTACTTGGCCGGCAGGATGGTGGCGGACTCGATCACGACCGGCTCGCGCGGGACGTTCTGGTGCGAACCGGCGTTGCCGGTCGGAACCTTGGCGATCTTGTCGACGATGTCCATGCCGGACACCACTTTCCCGAACACCGTATAGCCGTAGCCCTGCGGGGTGGGCTCGCGAAAGTTGAGGAAGTCGTTGTTCTTCCCATTGATGAAGAACTGCGCGCTCGCCGAGTGCGGATCGGGCGTTCGCGCCATGGCGACCGTGCCGTAGTCGTTCTTCAGCCCGTTCGCCGCCTCGTTCTCGACGGTGGCACGGGTCGGCTTCTGCTTCATGTCCGTGTCGAAACCGCCGCCCTGGACCATGAACCCGTCGATGACGCGGTGGAAGACGGTGCCGTTGTAGTGCCCGTCCTTCACGTACTGGAGGAAGTTCGCGACGGATTTCGGCGCCTTGGCCTGGTTGAGCTCGATGACGATCGCGCCGCGGTTGGTCTTGAGCTCGACGCGGGGATCGGCGGCGAGTGCGGCATCGGTTGCGAAAGAAGAGAAGGCAAGTAGAGCAAGTAGTTTGCGCAAAGCGGTTCCTTTCGTCGGAGTTACTTCGGCGCCGGAGCGTCGGGTTTCTTCTGCGGGGCGAACCCCACGAGCTCGCGCGCGAGCGCAAGCTTGGCGGCGGCGTTGCGGTTGCGCGCATCGAGTTGCGCCGCTTTCTCGTAGGCCTGCGAGGAAAGTCGCGCGTAGACGTCGCCGAGGTTCTCGTACGCGATCGCGTAGTCGGGCTTGGCGCGGATCGCCATCTCGAGGTTCGCGCGCGCGCGCTCGTACTCGCCGCGCGCGGCGTAGAGGACCGCGACGTTGTTGTAGGGCTCGGGCAGTTCCGGATAATCCTGGGTGAGCATCAGGAACGCGTCGAAGGCCTCGTCGGGTCGTGCGAGCTCAGTCAGGATCACGCCCCGCAGGAAACGGCCGTCGGCATCCTGCGGCTTCGCTGCGAGGTGCTTGTCCACCGCCACGAGTGCGCTGGCAGGGTTGCCCGCGCGCAACGCAGCGCGCGCTTCGCGCAATTCGCCCAACTGCGCGCCCAACTGCGCGCCCAACTGCGCGCCCAACTGCGCGTCGACCGGCGCGCTCACCGCGAATGCGACAGCGGCGAGCAGGGTGGCGATGATGGGTGCGGGGCGCATTGTGGGCTATACTGCGGCGCAATTCTAAGGTGCTGAATTCTAGCAAGAAGCCCGAGCAGCCGACAGGCAAAGGGCCTTCCTGCCGCGCGCCGGCACCGCGCTCCCAACGTCGGTTCCGACATGCTCAAGCTCTACAACACGCTGACGCGCAGTAAGCAGGACTTCGTCCCGATCGAGCCCGGCCGTGTGCGCATGTACGTGTGCGGCATGACCGTCTACGACTACTGCCACATCGGACACGCGCGGGTCATGGTGGTGTTCGACGTGGTGCAGCGGTGGCTGCGGGCGAGCGGCTACCCGCTGACGTACGTCCGCAACATCACCGACATCGACGACAAGATCATCCGGCGCGCCGTCGAGAACGGAGAGACGATCGGCGCGCTCACGGAGCGCTTCATCGGGTTCATGCACGAGGACGAGCGCGCGCTGGGCATCCAGCCCCCGGACCACGAGCCGCGCGCGACCCAGTACGTCCCGCAGATGCTTTCGATGATCGGCGCGCTCGAGTCCAAAGGACTCGCCTATCGCGCGGCAAGCGGGGATGTGAACTTCGCGGTGCGCAAATTCACGGGGTACGGCAAGCTCTCCGGCAAGTCGCTAGACGAACTGCGCGCCGGCGAGCGGGTGGAGGTCGACCGGGACAAGCAGGACCCGCTCGACTTCGTATTGTGGAAGCACGCAAAGGAGGGCGAGCCGGCGTGGCCGTCGTCTTACGGCGGCGGGCGCCCGGGCTGGCACATCGAATGCTCGGCGATGTCCGGGACGCTGCTCGGCAAGCACTTCGACATCCACGGCGGCGGTGCGGATCTGCAGTTCCCGCATCATGAGAACGAGATCGCGCAGTCCGAGGGCGCGAACGACCAGACGTTCGTGAACTACTGGATGCACAACGGCTTCGTGCGCGTCGATGACGAGAAGATGTCGAAGTCGCTCGGCAACTTCTTCACCATCCGGGAGGTGCTCGCGAAGTACGACCCGGAGGTGGTGCGCTTCTTCATCCTCCGGGCACAATACCGCAGCCCGCTCAACTACGCGGACCGGCACCTGGACGAGGCGAAGACCGGCCTTGCCCGGCTTTACACCGCGCTGAAGGCAGTGCCGGCGTCCACGGGGCCGATCGGCTGGAACGAGTCGCACGCCGCGCGGTTCCGCGCGGCGATGGACGATGATTTCAATACACCCGAGGCGATTGCGGTGCTGTTCGAGCTCGCGAACGAGGCGAACAAGCCCGGTGGCGGGGCGTCGGCGCAGATGTTGCGCGCGCTTGGTGCCGTGCTGGGCCTGCTCGAGCGGCCCGCCGAGGACTTTCTGAAAGGCGATCTGCCGCAGGGGTGGACTGCCGATCGGATCGAGCGTCTGATTGCGGCGCGGGGCGCCGCCAAGAAGGCCAAGAACTTCGCCGAAGCGGACCGACTCCGCAAGGAGCTGTTGGATGCGGGCATCGCGCTCGAGGACGGGCCGCAGGGGACGACCTGGCGGCGAGCGTAGGGGAGCGCTGTCACGAAAGCAAAACGGGCGCCTTGGCGCCCGTTGTCCTCTGGATCCCGGCACTCGCCAGGATGACGCGACGAGCGCGTCAGTCCTTGAACGCGAGGTCGCGTCCGAGGATGGTCAGGCCGACGTAGCTGCTGCCGTTGTGGCTGCTCGGCGTGAAGTTAACGACGTAACCGCCGAGGTCGTAGTTCTGCATGGTGTCGAGCGCCTGCAGCAGCTTCTCGCGGGTGGGTTGCGGGCCGGCGCGGCGGATACTTTCCACGAGCACCTTCATCGCGATGTAGGACTCGAGCGCCTGGAAGGAATAATCCTTCTTGCCCTTGAGCTTCTCGACCGCCTCCTGGTACTCCTTGACGATCGGAATCGAGCGCTTGGACACGGTCGGCACGACCTGGGCCATCGCGACGCCGAGTCCGTCTGAGCCGAGCGCGGCGGCGAGGGCGGTCGACCCGGGGAACGAGTTGCTGATGAACTGCGCGCCCGAACCCTGCTTGCGCGACAACTTGACGAAATCGGCAGCGTGCTTGTAGAGCGTCGTGGTGATCACGACGTCGGGGTTGGCCTGCATCACTTTCGCGACGTCTTTGCTGATGTCGGTCTGCGTCCGCTGCAGCGAGGCGACCGCGACTACGTTGAGGTTGCGCGCTTTCAGCGCGCGCTCGACGGCGCCGAAGTTTGCCTTGCCGATCGCGTCATCGTAGTGGACGATCGCGAAGCGCTTGATGCCGAACGTCGTGTAGTGGTCGACGACTTTCTCCATCTCGTCGGCGTAGCTCGCGCGATGGTTGAAGACGAAGCGGTTGAACTTGCGCATCGGGTCGGCCCCGGTGAACGGCGCGAAGAACGTGATGCGCGCCGCCTCGACGTGCGGGAGCGCCGGCTGGCTGAGCGTCGCGCTGCCGTACCCGAAGAGCGCGATCACGCCCTGGTCGATCAGCGTCTTGGTGTTCGCTTCGGAGCGCTTGGTGTCGTTCGCGTCGTCAAGGGACACGAGCTCGATCTTGCGGCCGTTGACGCCGCCGGCGTCGTTCAACCTCTTCAGGTACGCGAGCGCGCCTTCCCGGATGTCCTCGCCGAGCTCCTTGTTGGAGCCGCTGAGAGGCACCGACTGACCGATCACGATCGGGCTCCCGGCGTCTTTCTGGGCAAAGGCGGGCAGGGCGAATGCGGCGGCCAGGGCGGCAGCAACGAATGTTCTGCGGTGCATGGGTGCTCCTCCGAACTAGCTCAGATCAGGGGCGAAGAATCGCGGCTAATGCCGCGCCGGTCCAGGAAGAATTGCCGATCTGGAGAGCCGGCGCAAGGGGGAGAAGGAGGTGGAAAACCTCACGGCGAGCCATCCCCCGGGAGCTCGAAGGACGCCGGAGCCAGCCCGGCCCGAGCACGGGTCGCCATGCGCCGGTAGGCGGTCTCGATGTCCCGGACGCGGCTGCGAGCGTCGAAGAGCGGGCTCTCATGGGCGGCCCGGACGCGCTCCCGCAACGCCTGCCTTCGCCCGGGCGCCCGCGCGAACTCGACCGCCCGCGCAATGAACGACTCGCGGTCCGGTACGGCCAGGTCCTTGAGCCCCGCGGCCGCGAGCAGGCTGGTGGCCACGCGTGCGGGGGGCGCGGCGCCCGTCAGCGTCAAGACCGGGAGGCCTATCGACAAGGCGTCGCAGGCGCCCGCCATGGCGTTGTAATGAAACGCGTCGAGGAAGAGGTCGGCCAGAGCAAGCCGCGCGAGGTGACGGGGCACGGGCTCGCGTGGCGCCTCGACCAGCCTGGCAGGCTCGACCCCCGCGGCCTCCGCAACACGTCGCAGATGGGTTCGGGTCGCGGGGCCACCGTCCAGCAGCCAGAGGACGCTGCCCGGCGTCCGGCGGAGGATCTCGAGCCACGCCGAGAAGCTCTCCGGGCCGATCTTGTGCGCGCTGTGGAACGCGCAGAACACCACCGCATCCGAGCGCAGCCCGTAGTCCTGACGGGACACAGGACCGCCGTCCGGCGGATCCCACGGCGCGTACAGGAAGTGCGTTTGCGGCAGAATCGCCAGCTGCTCGCTCCACCAGGCCTCGCTCCCCGCGGGCGTAGTCACGCGATCGGTGAGCGCGTAGTCGACGTAATCGGCCCCCGTCGAGCCCGCGAAGCCGAGATAGATGACCTGGACCGGCGCGGGGCGCAGCGCGAGGATCTCGGGCCGTGCGCCGTCGGTGTAGCCCGCCAGGTCGACGAGAATGTCGATGCCGTCCTGGGCGATCGCCTCGGCGGCGGCCCGATCATCTAGGGCGGAGAGGTCGCAGAACCGGTCGGCAGCCGCGGCGAGCGCGCGGCGCAGCGCGCTGCCATCGTCCGGCGCGAGGCTGTAGGCGAATGCCTCCACCGCGGTGCGATCGTGATGTTCGAGGAGCGGTCGCGTCAGCCGGCCGACGACGTGGTCCCGGAAATCGGGCGAGAGGTAACCGACACGGAGTCTCCCGGCGGCGGAGGGCGCGCGCGGTGCTAGCGGTGTGCCGACCTCTCGCTGGATGTGTACCGAGACGGCACGGGCAATGGCCACGCGCTCGCGCGCGTTGCAGGGCAGTGTCGTGCTCGCGAACACCAGCGCACGCTCGGTCGGGAGGTCCTGCGGCCGCTGGGCGACGAGTTCTCGCAGCGTCTCCACGAACCGCTCCCGCTCGCTCCAATCGCATTCGCGCAGGCGCGCGTAGGCCTGGGAGAGGTACACGGTCTCCGGGGAGAAGCGCGGCGGAACGCCGCGGACCGCGACGCTCGCCCAGCGGGTGTCGCGGGCCTTGGCATCGACTGCGCCTGCGGCCACCCAGGCCGCGCCTGCCTCGGCGAATCGTCCAAGGGCGGCGACTGCCATGGCGCGATCGAAGAGCGCGCCGAGATGGCGGGGCTCGAGCGCCAGGCTGCGCGTGCAGTGTTCGAGCGCTTCTGCGAGGTACCCCAGCGCGAGGGCAACCTCCGCCAGGTTGTAGTGCGAGTCGGCGAGCGCGGGATACGCCTCGGCCGCCATCCGGTTGTTTGCGTAGGCCTCGTCCAGCCGGCCCAGGTGGGTCAGCGCGAGGCCGCGATTCAGCAGCGACGGCCGGTGTCGGTGATCGCGCTCGAGCGCGGCGTCGTAGCACGCGAGCGCACTCGCCACATCGCCGCGCGCCTCGTGGACGAGACCGGTATTGAACCGGATGTCGGGATTGTCAGGCGCGGCGGCGATCAGTCGCCCACAGCGCGCCAGCGCCTCGTCCGCACGCCCGAGCTCGCACAGCAGACCTATCGGCGCGATCGCGGCGTCTAGGTGGGCCGGATAGAGTGCGGCCGCGGTGTCGAACGCCGCGAGCGCCTCGCTCAGCTGGCCGAGGGCATGGTGACAGACGGCGCGGAGGAAGTGCGCGGCGTGATCGCGCGGGGCGAGCGTACAGGCGGTACGAAGCTGGGCGAGCGCTGCCTCGTGCTCGTTCGTTCCGATCAGTCGCCAGCCCGCGGCGATGAGGTCACGCGCGTCGGACTCCAAGGAGAGGGGATCAACGGGCGAACGCCGCGGCGCCGGTCACCGGAGGACCGAATCCGAATCGGTCGATCTTGTATGCGAATCCCGCATGAGACGCGCTCGCGCCGTAGAAATGCCCGTTTACGTTTGCGACGCAGGCGGTTGCCTGGCAGGGACCCGTGCTTCCGGCGAAGCCCGCCGGCCCGGCGACCATGCCGTTGAACGGCGTGTAGGGGCCGCCGGGTGTCACCGGCAGTTCGATGCCCGCCGGCGTGTTCATCACGTACGAGTTCCCGCCCAAGGCAAATGTGAAGTTCTGGATTCCAACCTTCGGTGCGGCGCCAAGGTATGCAATGAGCTGGCCGCCGCTGACCGCTCCGGAGACATTGCCGTCGGTCGGAGAGGTCGCGCCGATCAGGTTGAACGTGGCGGTTCCAGTGCCCGCGAGAGCGGCGATCGGCGCTGGTGTCCCCACGACGTAATGCAGCCCGTCATTCGGGCCGAACGTCTGCGAGGGAACGGCGGTTACCGTCGAGCTGACCGGGCCGACCCACCGGCCCCACGCGATCACGCCGCCAGCGGTTCCGAATTCGGCCGTGGTGCCGCTTAGAGTCAGCTTGCCCGTCGGACCGATCGAATCGATCAGTTTCCCGCTGGCGTCAAACGTCGCGGTTACTTGTCCTTCGTTCGCAGTGAACGGGCCCAGCCCGCCGGCAGCGTATGACAGGTCGTAGCCGGCCCCGGTGACGAGCGGAGGGTTCGGCGGATTCACCAGCGCCGACGAGTTGGTGAAAATCCCGGGAGGAATCTGTCCAGGAGGAATCGGCCCGGCGGACGCGAGTGCGGACTCCGCAATGTCGCCGGCGATCGGCACCATCGGTGGGCTTCCCGCGCCGCCGAGGATCGTCGGCGACTCCTCGCCGGTGGGAAGCAGAGGCGGCGGCGGCAGCACCGGCCCCTCCGACACTTTCTCCGGATCCTTGTTCGGGTCGGGGAACGTCATGGCCGCCTGACCCGCGGGCAGGTCGATCACGTTCTTGTTCAGCCCGGCGAGCGTCCACACGCCGCTAGAGCCGATGAGGAGCGTACGCCCGTCGTCGAACACCTGAATGAGGCCGCCGGTACCGCG
>Ga0315278_10004075_pt1 | contig 13149 bp, 12 predicted proteins | sample YL17G06_0_MG_FD_203880 | JGI IMG/M metagenome (GOLD analysis project Ga0315278, IMG submission 203880) | Sediment microbial communities from Yellowstone Lake, YNP, Wyoming, USA - YL17G06_0 | ecosystem: Environmental > Aquatic > Freshwater > Lake > Sediment | place: USA: Wyoming | collected...
TGATGAACCCATCGATTACACTAAACCATTGGCTCTGGACCTTTTTATCGCCCTATCACCAGCCGCTTTAGAGCAGTACTGGCCTGAGGTTCGGGAAGGAAAGACGGTTGTTCTCGTAGACAAAACCCTGGTTCCCCGCACCCCGGACCATTTTCCACCGGTTTTGGCCATTGAGGCAACTCGAATCGCAGAAGAAGAATTCAAAGACCGGGTCGTGGCCAACATGATTATGCTGGGAGCCATGGCGGCCATCAGCGGATGGATCAGCCTTAAGGCTCTGGAGGAGACTTTGAACGGACGAATGTCGGCTCGGGCTCTGGAGCCCAGTCGCACGGCGCTGAAGCGGGGATTCGACTTAGGAATGAAGGTGAAGGAGGAGCTATAGACAACAAAGCCCACCGAGAAATTCACTGAGCTACTGAAGTTCAGTTACTAATGAGGCCAAAATTGTCTAGGCTGGATTTCATCTTTTTTAAATCATCCTGGATTCCGGCTTCCGCAGGAACGACAAAGAATAAGACCCATAGAAGATGTGAAACTAAACCCTAAAAAATTAGAAGGGGGAGAAACGATGAAAAAGTTATCTTGTTTCGCCTGGGTTGGGGTGTGGGCCTTCGCGGCCGCTTTCCTCTTTCCCCTTGACGCCATTTCTCAGGAAAAGGATTATCCCAATCAACCCATCACGCTCGTAGTGCCCTGGGGTGCCGGAGGAGCTTCGGACCAGGCGGCCCGGGCCATGGCACGCTATGCCCCCAATTATCTGGGACAGCAGGTGGTGGTGGTGAACAAGCCTGGAGCGGGCGGGGCAGTAGGCATGGAAACGGTTATCCGATCGAAACCGGATGGGTATACGCTACTGTCGGCATCCATTGGTTCGAATACTCTCACCCCGGCGTTTACCCCGAACCTGCCTTTCAAATTCGATGAAGTCACGTTTATTTGCCGCAGCCAACTGAACCCGGCCGTGCTGGTCGTTAAGGCCGATGCGCCCTGGAAAACCCTCAAGGATTTGGTGGCCGATTTGAAGAAAAACCCCGGGAATTTCATGTACGGTACTTCAGGAATCGGGTCCATGCATAACTGGGCGACCTACAAATTTTTCAAAGCTGCGGGAATCGACATGAAAAACATAACCATGATTCCTTTCAATTCCGGCAAAGAGCAGGTCGTGGCTATGTTAGGGGGAAACATCCATTTTTCCTACATGAATCTCAGCGAACCCCTCGCCCAGCTGAAGGCGGCAAGGCTTAGAGCCCTGGCCGTGGTCCCCAAGCGAATGGAAGAAGTTCCCAACGTTCCCACTTTTGCCGAACTGGGTTATCCCGACGTGAATATTCTGGGGTGGAGGGGAGTTTCAGGACCGCCGAACATGCCTGACGGAATCGTGAAAAAGTTGGAGCAGGCCATGGAGAAACTCTGCCGCGACCCAGGATGGGTCGATATGATCATCAAAATGGGGGACCTCCCAGCCTACCTGGGGCCGAGCGATTTTAAGGTTTTCGCGACCAAAGAATACAACGAAGCCAAGAACGACGCCCAGAGTCTGGGGATCAAATAGAGTCTTTATGCTGAAGGGTCCGATCCTTGCAGGAGTCATTCTCCTAGCCTTAGGAATTTTCGTCTGTCACCAGGCCGTGCAGCTTTCCTTAGGACAAGCCAGCCGGCCAGGGCCTGGTTTTGTCCCCTTTGGGCTTGGTTTCATCCTGGTTCTTCTTTCCCTTCTTTATATCTTTCATTTCTTGCGCACCCAGAGCGGGAGGGGAGAATCGAAGGTCCACCGGGGTCGCTACCGTACCTTCCTGGCCATCAGCATCCTCTGCTTCTGCATCGGATTGCTGAATTGGCTGGGGTATCTGATCAGCACCTTTCTTCTATTCCTGATGTGGTTGGCCATCATCGAGCGCAAGAAATGGTATGTATCTCTCTCCTTTTCTCTTTTAGCGCTCGTCGTCGTTTATTATTTCAACTTTCTTTTTTCTGTCCAGTTACCCAAAGGGCTCCTCAAAGGATTCTGACGCGCTTACGGGGTGATTTTTGGAACAGCTGGTTGGACTATTCTACGGTTTCTCCATTGCTTTAACCTGGGATAATTTATTCTACTGTTTTTTAGGAACTCTAATCGGAACGCTCGTAGGGGTCTTGCCAGGATTGGGCCCGGCAGCGACCGTCGCTCTTCTTTTGCCGGTTACTTTTAAACTCCCCCCGGTTTCCGCCATCATCATGCTAGCAGGGATTTTTTACGGAGCCATGTACGGCGGCTCTACCACCTCCATTCTCTTGAACATTCCCGGGGAAGCTGCTTCCGTGGTTACCTGTATCGACGGTTATCAAATGGCTCTCCAAGGAAGGGCCGGGCCGGCTCTAGCCATTTCCGCCATCGGGTCTTTCATCGCCGGAACCATTGGGATCGTCGCCCTAAATTTCTTGGCTCCCCCTTTAGCCGAATTCGCGGTCCAGTTTGGGCCGCCGGAATATTTTGCCCTTACCCTTTTCGGGCTCTTTCTGGCAGCCTATCTGGCAAGCAGCTCTATGGTAAAAGGCCTGATCATGGTTGCGCTGGGCCTTCTTCTGGATGAAATCGGGATCGATCCCATCTTCGGGGTTCCCCGCTTCAGCTATGGTGTGCTCCCTCTACAAGAGGGGTTGGATTTTGTTCCTCTGGCCATGGGGCTTTTTGGATTGGCGGAAATTTTCATCAACACAGAAAGGGCCATGCATACCGAGCTGGTGACGCAAAAAATCGGCCGGCTCTTTATCACCCTCCAGGATTGGGGTGAAGCGAAATGGGCCACCATACGAGGTTCTCTCCTGGGCTTTTTTGTGGGAATTCTGCCGGGAGGCGGGGCCGTCATCGCCTCCCTGATTTCCTATGCTGTGGAGAAGAGAGTCTCAAAAAATCCGGAGAAATTTGGGAAAGGGGCGATTGAGGGGGTGGCCGGGCCGGAATCGGCCAACAACTCTGCGGCCACAGGATCTTTTATCCCTTTACTGACCCTGGGAATTCCGGGTAATGCAACCATTGCCATGATCTTTGCCGCTCTCTTAATCCATGGCGTGCAACCGGGCCCCTACCTGATCAAAGAGAACCCCGAAATTTTTTGGGGGGTGATTGCCTCCATGTACATTGGCACCGGGTTCCTCCTCATTTTGAACCTGCCCCTCGTAGGCATGTGGGTACAGGTCCTGCGAATTCCTTATTTTATACTGGCCCCCTTTATTTTGTTGTTGTGTATCGTCGGGGTCTACAGCACCCGGAGCAATATCTTCGACATCTGGGTCATGATCATTTTCGGAGTCCTGGGCTACTTCTTCCGCAAATTGGAATTCGAACCCGGTCCCTTGATTCTCGCGTTCGTCCTGGGATCGATCTCCGAGCGGACTTTTCGGCAATCACTCCTCATGTCCAAAGGGGCCCCTTGGATTTTCTTCACCCGGCCCATTGCCTGCGGCCTCATGGTTATCCTTTTAGCGTTGATCTTCATGCAGGTCTTATTCCTGTTGAAAAAAAAGACCCGGAGCTTAGATCAGTTCCGGGGGGCAGGGTAAAAGAATGAGGAATGCGGATTTAGGATTGTGGATGGATTAAAGAAGTGCGGAAAGGGGGGCCGAATATGAATAAAGTGCTTCAGAACCTACGTCCCTTTCGTCGTCCCTTTCGTTCACGGCAAATCGTTGAAACCGCCCCCTCTACCCCGAAATCCCCCGAATCCCCGCTGAAAAGGCCCCCCAACAAACCCAAGATTTTGTGCTAAAATTCCCTGGAGTCAGAGAAAAATGGCAGAATCCGAAAACGTCTCGGCCGACTCCTGAGTCCATGGCTGTCGATGTTTTTGAAACGGTTCGAAAGATTGGTTACCCGATTGAAGTGCTTTATGACTATTCCCAAGAGATGAACCGCTATGCCTTTCTTTTGATCAAATAAAGGAGGTTGGAGGGAAGAGAAATCAAGATGAATCAATGCGAAGGAATTGTGACAGCTTACGACTCTTCATTTTTCGGGTTCCTTACCCCGTGCGCTTTCCCCCTAACGGCCCTTTAATCTATGCTATGCGCCATGACCTTTGCGCTCTGCCCTGGGCGTTTCCCGTTGTGGACAGGAACCTACCTGTGATATATTGCATGCAAGGAATAAGATTTCATCCCTAGACATGACAGAAATTCCCTTAGACAAAAAAGCAAACATCCGAATCATCCGCAAGCTTCGCCAGGATGGACTATTGAGCGAAGTCGCATTTGACGCTGCTCGCAGTCTGCTACGCCCCACCTCCGTCTGGTTGGCTTGGGCGAGACGAATGCTTCTCTTCTTTGGGAGCGCACTGGTGCTGGCCGGAGTCGTCTTCTTTTTTGCCTATAACTGGACAGAAATGGGCCGCTTCCTCAAGTTCGTGCTGATTGAGGTGGGAATTGTAGCCTGTATTATTGCCGCATCCCTACGAGGGTTCTTGCGACTAAGCGGAAAGGTGCTTCTTTTAAGCGCCTCGGTTCTCGTCGGCGTACTCCTTGCTGTCTATGGACAGATCTACCAAACTGGCGCCGATGCGTTTGAGCTGTTTATTGGGTGGGCGGTTTTGATTTTCGGCTGGGTTCTTGTCTCCGAATTCGCAGCCCTCTGGATGGTCTGGATCATCCTTTTGAACACTGGGGCGATTCTCTATTGGGAGCAGGTAGGGCACCCCAGTCATTCCATACCGTATGGGCTCTTCTGCTTGGCAATCGCCTCTTTCAATAGTATCGCTTTGGCCCTTTATGAGGTCGGTACATATTCCGGACTCAAATGGCTGAGTGGGAGATGGTTCCGTAGTATTTTGCTTGCCGGGATACTTGTGGCTCTGTCAATACCCACGCTCCATGTAATCTGGGACCTTGGAGGCATTGAAAGAGCAACCCTTTTTGCTGCCTGTGGATGGGGCGTTGCCGCTGTTTGTGGATACGCCTGTTATCGCTTCAAACTCCATGACATGATTCCCATTGCATTGATCGTTTCCAATGTCTGCTTGATTCTCTTAGTGCTAATCGCTAAAGGTTTGTTCAGGGACACAAGAGGGAACGGGGCCGGGCTATTTTTGCTGTTTTCACTCATTGTGTTAGCCGTCGTAAGCGGTGCGGTATTCCTGCTCCGAAACACTGCTGCAAAGATGGCAAAAGGAAAAAAGAAGGTTATTGATGAATAAGGATTCTCCCTCAGTAAGAGAACTTCTTGAACACCTTCAGGTTCAGGGATTGATCACCCAAGGGGGCGTGAAGAGGATTACTGAGAGATTAGAAAGGCCCGTCACAGAATCAAAGGACCCCCTTTACATACGAATTCTTTCCGGCGTTGGCGCATGGGTGGCTGCCATATTCCTTATCTTGTTTCTTGGGATATCCGGTATCATTCAAGGCGGCATGGGGGCCCTCATCTGCGGGATACTTTTTCTTGCGGGTGGAATGGGCATTGCCAAGGCAAGCAAGGGCACTTTCGTGAATCAACTTTCCCTCGCTCTTGTTTTTTCCGGAAATCTTTTGGCTCTTTTTGGAGTGGGGGAGGTGTTTAGATTCCGTAACATTTCTATTCTTGTTATCACTCACGCTATGGTATGTGCCATCGTTTACCCGTTCTTTTCCAATAGCATCTACCGTTTTCTCGCACCTACCGCCCTGGCGGGTCTGTTAACGGCGTGGATTATTGAACAAAGGGTATTCGTCCTGATGCACTTTCTTATTGCTGCGGAAACGCTTTTTGCGGGTACATTGCTGCTGCTTAGAAAACGTCGCGCATTGTTTGAACCATTGGTTTATTCGGCGGCACTCATGCTGCCAACGACGCTTCTTCTTATGAATCTCACGCATGTGAACCTCCGGAGGTTCGTGGACCTATTCGGTGGTGGCTTCAAGGAACCGCTTTGGCCGTCGAGCCTACTGCTGTCAGTCGGGCTGATCTACCTCTATTTTCACCTGGCGGGTGGCAGGAAACTGTTTCGTAACTCGTTGCTGATTCTTGCGGTTCTGTCCACGATCCTCTTAGGCCTCTTCACGACTCCTGGCATTTTCGTGGCTATGGGTCTACTGATTGTAGGCTATGCGTTTGACGACCGCATCTTGACTAAACTCTCGTACGTCTTTCTCCTATGTTTTATTGTTGTCTTCTATTACACCCTCAACATCGATCTGGCTCACAAGTCCTGGGTGATCGGAGCAAGTGGAGTTGTGCTCCTCATTGTCCGCTGGATTGCAGGACGCTTCAAACTAGAGGGAGTGAGCCGATGAAAAAAATTGTTTTCTGGGGTATCACACTGCTTGTTCTTGTCGCCATCAACTTCCTTATCGTAAAAAAGGAGGACACCCTCGCCAACGGACGCACCATGCTTCTACGCCTCGCGCCTCTTGACCCCCGTTCACTCATCCAAGGTGACTACATGAAACTACGCTATGCCATTGCGAGAGATGTCCCGAGAGCTCAATTGCTGAAGGACAAGGGGTATCTTGTCGTTTCACTCGATGTGAATCATGTGGCGAAATTCGTGAGGGTGCATAAGGGCGAAACATTGCAGGAAGGGGAGTATTTCCTATTCTATCGAAATCGTGGAGGGCTTCGGCTGGGTGCGGAGTCATTCATGTTTCAAGAGGGGGACGCCAAGCTTTATGAAAGGGCGAGATATGGCGAGCTAAAAGTCGATGGCTCGGGTGCAAGCGTTCTCGTCGGCCTCCGGGGCGAAGACCTTAAACCCTTAGGTAGAAAAAACCAATAGGATGAAAGAGATTTGCATCTCAATCTGAAATTGGGAAGTGGCCCTGTTTAAACCTGTTTAAAAAGGTAAGCTTAGAAAAATTCAACTTAGGCAAAAACATCCCCCTCCTCAGAGTATAAACCTAAATGATGAAGGGAAGGGGGTCAAACCTGAACTATTGATTCTGCCACAAAACCCCCCTTCTCAGAATCGGGAAGATCTGTAGTCAACAGTGCAGGTTTGACCCCACCATCCTACTCCCCCTACCCAAAAGCGAGTTCTTATCAAAGGCCCCTTCGACCCCGCCGGTTGTGCCCCGCCATGGGCGGGAAGCCATGGCCTGGAACCGGGGTCACGGAGAAAGGGGATCTAACATTGGAGGACGGCTGGCCCTAAAATTTCCTTGACAAATGGTTTCTGAAGAGTATATTTTGAATTCAAAATTCATAATTCAAATTACCGGGAAAGGTTTTAGCCGGAAATTTATCCGGGCCGGCTAAATTTTTGGATCACCGAGAAAAGAAAGGAATTTCCCGCATGGGAACTTACCAGATTGCCGTATTGCCCGGCGATGGCATCGGGCCCGAGGTGATGAAGGAGGCATTGAAAGTATTGAAGGCCGTGGAGAAAGCTTTCCCCGGTCTGCGTTTCCGGTGTCAGGAGTATCCCACCGGGGCGCGATGCTATCTGGAAAAGGGAAGTGACCTTCCGGCGGAGACGATGAGGGCCTGCAAGGAATCGGATGCGATTCTCTTCGGGTCTGCAGGCCTGCCGGAGGTGAGGTATGCCGATGGGACGGAGATCGCTCCCCAACTCACCCTGCGCTTTACCCTGGATCTTTACGCCGGGATTCGACCCATCAAAAAATATCCGGGCCTCCGTCCGGTTTTGGCTGGAGATCCGCCGATTGATTATGTCATCTTTCGCGAGAATACCGAGGGACTCTATGCTTCCCGGGGCGGGGGGGTGCGGGTCGGTAACGAGCTGGCCGTGGATAATATGGTGATCAGCCGGAAGGGGACGGAGCGGATTGTAAAGTACGCTTTCCGATTCGCCCAGAAGAGAAAAGGGGCCCCGGCGGACGGAAAACGGCGGGTGACCTGCGTGGATAAGGCCAACGTTTTGCGAAGCATGGCTTTCTTCCGGGAGGTCTTTAACCGGGTCGCCTCTTCTTTCCCGGGCATTGCCGCCGAGCATGTCTACGTAGATGCCATGGCCCTGTACATGGTCCAGAAGCCCCAATGGTTTGACGTGGTGGTCATGGAGAATATGTTCGGAGATATTCTCTCCGACCTGGCTTCCGGGACGATGGGAGGGATGGGGCTGGCCCCTTCCGCCGATGTGGGAGATACCTATGGCCTGTTTCAGCCCTCCCACGGGAGCGCTCCGGACATCGCCGGAAAGGGAATGGCCAACCCGGTGGCCCAGATTCTCTCCGCGGCTATGATGCTGGAATGGCTGGGAGAAAAGAAAGGGGACCCCGAGGCGGACCAGGGCGCCAAAGCGATCGAGTCCGCCATGGCCAAAGTACTGAAAGATCCCCGGTATCATACCCCCGATTTGGGGGGGAAGGCTGCTACCACGATGATTGGTGACGCGGTGACTGCGAGGGTGGCAAGGTCCATTTAAATTTCGCGAAATGAAGGGGCGCCCGTGAAAAAACTAGGGACTACCCATGAAAATTTGGACTTCAAGGTTTATAAAACCTTGAAGTCCATGATCCTGGAGGGAAGGCTTTCTCCCGGATCCAAGATCTACCAGGACAAGTTGGCCCGGGATCTGGCCATCAGCCGAACCCCCTTGGTGGCTGCCCTGAAAAAGTTAGAACAGGAGCGCCTGGTCTCGGCCATCCCCCGGAGAGGCTTCTACGTTCGCCGTTTCTCCGCTCAGGAGATGATTCACATCTTTGAACTCCGGGAAGTCCTGGAGGGGTTGGCGGCCCGCAGGGTTTCCCAGAGCATTACGGATAGACAGATTGAGAAACTCAGGAATTTTTTCAAGGGGCTGAAAGCCTCCGATGAACTCAAGGAGGTGAGACGGTACGCCGAAGAAGACCGCCGATTTCATCATTTCCTGATCGAAATCGGGGGAAATGATCTTCTGTCCAGCATCTTGGGAACGTACAGCATCATCTCCTACAGTTACCAGGGGGAATCCCAGTCCGGACTGGTGCGGTCCCCCAAGGAAACGATCCAAGAACATCGTGCCCTGATCGAAGCCATCCGTCAGCGAGATCCGGTTAAAGCGGAAGAACTGGCCCGGCTTCATCTGAGGAAATCCAGGGAAAGACTGAAAGAGGATATGGAAAAAGAGAGGGGGTGAACGGCAGGGAAGGCTGATTGAATATCGGTATTCATGAAGCGCATGGAATCAGGAATCATAAATTCCCCAAAGGAGGAAGTCATGAAGAAAAGTTTGTTCTTGGTGTTGGCTCTCTTGTTTATGTGCGCCGGCTTCACTTTCGCAGCGGAAAAGAAATTTCCGGTCCGGGATATCACCAATACGGTCGTTTGGGCGGCCGGCGGGGGGACGGATGTTTGTAACCGCATCGTTTCGGGGGAAATGGCCAAAATTCTAAAAGTGAACATCAACGTGATCAACAAGCCCGGCGGAGTGGGGGGCTCGATCGGGATGACGGATGTTATCGCCCGCCCCGCTGATGGATACAACTGGGCCGGTATTTCCGAATCCTGCGTAACCGCCGGAGTCCAGGGAGGATGGGACAAAAGAATGAATGTCTGGGAATACTTCATCATTGGAGGTTCCCCGGATGTAATCTCGGTCACCCCGAGCTCTCCCTACAAAAGTATCAAGGAATTGATTGAAGATGCCAAAGCCAAACCGGGTACGATCCGGGCCAGTGCCAGCGGTGCCGGTTCTATTCATCACTTAAACTTGCTCGCCATTGAGAAAGGGTCGGGAGTCAAGCTCAATTTCATTCCCTATGCGGGTTCCGCTCCCGCCCAGACTGCAGCCATGACCGGCGAAGTGGTGGCGGTTGTCACCTCCGTTGCGGAACAACAGCAGTTGATCCGCGCAGGAAAATTAAGACCTCTGGCCATGCTGACTCCGGAATCTTTTAATCTAAAAGATGTGGGAGAGATTCCATCCGCTTTCACTCCCTATCCGGGTCTTTCCAAGTATTTACCCATTATGCAGGCAATCGGCTTTGGCGTCTCCGCAGGCGTTCCCGAAGATATCAAGAAGGTCATTGCCGATGCCTTTGCCAAAGCTTTGGTAACCGATGCGTTCAAGAACTGGGCGGCTACCAACTATTATACGATTTCGGGCAAAACGGGAAAAGCGGCGAAGGACGAATTTAACAACCTGGAATCCCTTTTTGGCTGGACTCTTTGGGAACTGGGTGCGGCAAAGGTCAATCCTGAGACTTTAAAGATTCCTAAACCTTAAAGGGTTTTGCGGAGGGAAGGGGAAAGAGGTTTTCCCTTCCCTCCTTATGTTTTGGAGCAGGCCTTGGGAAAAGCTTGTGGTTGGAAAATATGAACACCGCAATAGGTTATCATCTGGTCAAAGGTGAGTCATGGAAAAAATTGAATTGAGGAAAAAGGATTTCGTTACGAGCATCATTCTGGTCATTTTTGGAATATGGATGCTCGTCTACACCGTCTTCACCATGCCCATGAAGGACAGCTTCAGCGGGGTGATCAATGTCTGGTATGTTTCGCCTGCCCTTTTCCCCTTGGGCATCGGCTCCTTTTTAATTTTAGGGGGATGGGTCTTGATGGCCAGAGCGGTTCGAGATGGGGGAGCCAAGAGATTTTTTGAAGATCTCTCCACCCGGGGAAAGGAATCCTCAGGGAAGACCTTCCGGCTCTTTGGCATTCTCCTCCCCATTTTCGCCTATGTCTACTTGAACATTCCCAGGATTGATTTTTTCCTTAGCACCATTTTCTGCCTGGTCGTTTTTATGACCTTTTTCTACTTTGACGATTCAATGATCCTGAAAAAGCTTTTTCGATTTTATCTAATCGGCTGCCTTTTCTTTGTATTTTTATTTTCTGTGGGGGTGCACAGGAAAATCAATGGAATTTTTCCATATTTCATGGATATTTTGGTCTTTCTGTTTCTCCTCGCCTATATTTTTTACTGTGCAGTCTTGATTCGTGGGGATCAAGTCCAAAAAAAGAAGATGAAACTCACCCTGATCACATCTGTCATCACTTCTCTGTTTCTCATTCCCGCTTTCAAATTTCTCCTCCTGGTTCCCCTGCCCGTGGAGGGAGGATTTATTGAAATCATGAATATCATTCGGTATGCCTTCCGTTAGAGATAGAAAAGGGAGAAGACATGTTCATCATTGAGCAAATCATTAATTTCTATCAAACCGTTTTCCACTTAGCCTTCAACCTGGAAAATATGATCCTCTTATTTGCCGCTACCATTTTAGGCATCATATTCGGCGCCCTGCCCGGGCTGACCGCCACTCTGGGGGTAGGCCTCCTCACGACCTTGACCTATGGAATTAATACCAATACAGCCATGATCACCCTGCTGGGAATGTACGTGGGAGCAATCTACGGGGGATCTTACGGGTCCATTTGTGTCAACATCCCCGGTACGGCGGCAGCTGCGGCGACGGCCCTGGATGGGTACCCCTTGGCTTGCAAAGGAGAAGCCGGCCGGGCTTTAGGGCTTACGACAACCGCTTCCTTTATCGGCACAATGGTGGGAATGTTCTTTTTGGCAACAACGGCTCCTTTGATTTCTTCCATCGCCCTGCAATTTACCTCTTATGAATTCTTCCTTCTAGCCTTTTTTGGCATTATGATCAGTGGGGGGTTGACCGGCCAGGACCTTGTTTACAAGGGGTGGATCGCTGGTTTTATCGGCCTTTTTCTCGCGATCGCCGGCAGGGATAATCTGCAATCGTTCCCCCGGTTCACCTTTGGGTTCTCGGAGTTGGATGGAGGCCTTGAAGTTGTGCCGGTTCTCATTGGTGCCTTTGGGATTCCCCAGATCATTCAAGTCATAAGGGATCAATTTTCGATCGCGGAAGCTAAGAAATTCCACCGGGTTTTCCCGGAGTGGAAGATCATTGGGAAGCATATTACCACGATCATTCGATCGGCTCTAATCGGGGTAGGAATTGGAGCTGTCCCCGGCATCGGGGAGGACGTGGCTGCCTGGGTTTCTTACGGGGCGGCCAAGAAAGCCTCAAAACATCCCGAGATTTTTGGCAAGGGGGCCTATGAAGGGGTCATCGCTTGTGAAACCGGAAATAATGCCTGTATTGGGGGAGCGATTATCCCCCTCCTGACCCTTGGAGTCCCAGGAAGCCCTCCTGCGGCTATGCTCTTGGGGGCTCTCATGATTCACAATGTAACTCCTGGGCCCATGCTTTCCATTGAACATCCTCAATTTATTACCCAGATGACCGCCATTCTTCTTCTTGCCTCTTTTGCCATGTTCGTTTGTGGAATTCTCCTTGCCACCCAAGTCGTTAAAGTCCTCCGGATTCCTCCTCCCCTCTTCATGCCCATCGTGCTCGTTCTCTGTGTGATCGGTTCCTATGCTTTGGGGACGAAAGTGGTGAACCTCTACTTGATGGTTCCCATCGGTATTTTGGCCTATTTCATGCAGTCGATGAGCTACCCCATCGCGCCCCTGGTCATCGGGGTTATTCTGGGCCCCATGGCCGACGAGAACCTGCGCCGCGCCCTCATGGTTTCCCAGGGGAGCCTATGGCCCATCTTTACCCGGCCGGTGGCGTTGATTCTCTTCATCCTCATTGTCTGGATGTTCGCCAGCCAGATGCTTTTTTACAGAAGATTTGCCCATTGGGTTAAGAGCCGCCTTTTCGGACGGCAGAAGGATCCCGCCGGGGTGGTTTAGGGATTCCCTTTCTTTTTAAGCCTTGATGCCACGACCTGCTTGGTGGGCCGTTTTATGGAGTATATCCTCCCCGGGTCACTTCGGTCCCAGGCGATTCCCTGGCCATTATTCTCGATGGGGATGATTTCAACCAGTTCCAGCACGGAACCGGCTTGGGGCAGTCTCAAGGCGTAGAGCTCGGGATGATCGTGGCCGGTGCAATAGAGAAGCCCGTCCGGACCCCAGGAGCCGCCGGAAATGCTCATGGGGTCGGACTTTTTGAGGACTTTCTCCGGGAAGATCCAGGCTTCCTTCCATTGCCAGCTGTAACCTTTGTTCAGGTCTACGAGGAGCGGTTCGAAAGGCCGTATGGGTTCTGGCGCCCCTACCTCCAGAAGGTCATTTACCGCTACCTGGACTGTGGTGACCTACACCACGGCTTTGCCCGGGTGAAGTGCCGGGATTGCCACCATGAATATCTTCTGGCCTTGACGTTGACGTCATACTGCACCTCTTCTGTCCGAGCTGGAACAATGGCTTGATTTTTCGGTGTTTTCAGGTGGCAAAGGCTCGTACATGTATTCCCCCATGTCATTCAATTTGTGTGCAG
>Ga0315278_10004077_pt1 | contig 13146 bp, 16 predicted proteins | sample YL17G06_0_MG_FD_203880 | JGI IMG/M metagenome (GOLD analysis project Ga0315278, IMG submission 203880) | Sediment microbial communities from Yellowstone Lake, YNP, Wyoming, USA - YL17G06_0 | ecosystem: Environmental > Aquatic > Freshwater > Lake > Sediment | place: USA: Wyoming | collected...
GCAAGAAACGTGATGATGACATCTGCGCGGCCCTTGACGCCTATCGGTTCGAGCGGTCTGACCACTCCCTTCTCATAGACTCCTTTTACTGCGGCAAGCATGCGTGCGCCTCCATGATCTTTTAGTAACCTTCACGCCCGAGGGTACTGCTCAAACGATCTGGCTGCCATCGTGAGCATTCTGAGTGTCCCTGTCTCGGTTGTGAGCAATTACAGGATATTGTACCATTAAGGCGGCTGGGAGTCAAGATTTCGAGCGCCGTTGCCGTGTCGCCTTCTCCCATTCCGCCTCGGCGGGCAACCGATAGCCGTTTGTTGACCAGTTCACACACGCATTGTCACCTCGTATCGGTCAATGGAGAACGAACTCACCATTACCGTGTGCATGGGCAGTTCGCCCGGATTAAGGATTAACGTCCAGGAAACTGGGCTGGTGTTGCCTCTTCACAAACGCTTTCACCCTCTCCACGATTGTCGGTTTGACCGGCTTCATGCAGTTGCCCATTGCGAACGGGCCCGAGGGAATCAGCACCATGTCGCCCAGAGTGACAAGGGTGTTTGTTCCTGCCAGCCCAGCGGGTGTTGCCGTCGGCTTGCCACATCCCGCGATGGGAGCCAGCATCGTCGCCGCCAGGAAGGCACCCGAGATTGTCTGTAGAACCGCACGCATGCTTCGTCGTCTGCCCTGTTGACTATGCCTTCCGGGCGATGCTGACACTGACAACCCGCTTGGGCGTTGCGCGGAGGATGGTGAACACCAGGCCGTGCGAGGTGAACGTGTCGCCCGGCTTGGGCACGCGTCCGGCCAGCTTCAGGACAAGACCCGCCACCGTGTCGTACCCGGCCTTGTCGAAGATCTCGCCGAACTTGTCGCCGATGACGTCCACGTCCACGCGGCCGTCGCACTCGACGAGGCCCTGATGCTCGGTGATGGCAGGCGGCATGCCGGGCCGCTCGCGCGCCCAGTCGCCCGCCACTTCCTCGGCCAGGTTCTGGATGCTGATCATGCCCACCACTCCGCCGTACTCGTTGACCACAAAGACGAACGGGACCGGCTGGTCCTGGAGCTCGTGGAGCATGCTGCCCACCGTCTTTGTCTCGGGCATGAACGGGATGTCGCGGTCAACCATGTCGCGGAGCGTTGTCCATGTCGCCAGGCCCACGTGGCGTGCCATGGCATCGAGGACATTGGCAATATGGACCATGCCGATGATATTGTCCGCGCGGCCCTCGCACACAGGCAGGCGCGTGTGGCGCGTCGTGCGGGCAACGGCCAGGACATCATCGAGCGTCGCGGCTGCCTGGACGCACTCGAGCTCGACCAGGGGCACCATGGCCGAGCCAAGCGTGGTCCGGTTCAGGTCGAACACGCGGCGGATCATCTTGTACTCGGGCTTTCCGATGACGCCCTGCTCGACGCTGATGTCGGCCATGGCCTGGACTTCCTCGCGGGTGACGGAGAGGCCATGGACACGCTCGCGGACGCCGAACAGGCGGAGGACTCCCGTTGACGCGGCGGAGGTGGCAACGACCACCGGGCCGAGCAAAAGCTGGGCATAGTACAGGCCGCGGGCGGTTGCCCGGGCGTACCAGCACGGGTTGCCCCGGCCAATCGACTTGGGCAGCAGGTCGGAAAACAACAGCAATACGGGCGTCATGATCGCCGTGGTCACCACGCTGTGCCAGCCCTCGGGGACAACCATGGAGACGGCAAGGGTGGCGAGGCTGGTCGCGATGACATGGGTGAGGTTGACACCGACCAGGATCGTGGCCAGGAGCCGCGCAGGCACGGCCAGGAGCCGCTCGGCGAGATGGGCGGGATAATCGCCTTTCTCGGCCTGGGCGTGGAGGAGGGGCTTGTCCACGGACAAAAGCGCCGTCTCGGCTCCGTTGAAGAAGCCGCAGACCAGGATGCACACCACCACCAGGATGACCAGGAGGATCAGCATCGCTACAGGCCCCGCGGGGTGATCCGGATGAAGTCCACGCGGTTGCCCGTCATCTGGAGGATGGCGAACACGTAGCGGTCGTCCGCAACGGACTGGCCGGGCTTGGGGAGTGCGCCAAGGCGGCGCATGACATACCCGGCGATGGTGTCGTCGAGGTCCTCGGGCAGGTTCAGGCTGCATTCCCAGTTGATCTGCTCGATGCGCGCGCCGCCCGAGGCGAGGATGGAGCCGTCGGGCTGGATCCGGATGGTGGCGCGGCGTGAACTGCAGCCAATCATGCCGCCCAGGAGCGAGTCGAGAATGTTGTCCCGCGAGATCATGCCGGCGGTGCCGCCGTGCTCGTCAACGAGGATGGCCAGGCGTTCGTTCCGCTTGTCCATGTCAGCCAGGAGGGCATCGACATGGCACAGCTCGGGTGCCAGGAACGGCTCGGCGATGAAGGCGCGGCCGCACTTCCGCTTGACGTCCTCGAGGGTCATCTCGAAGGTGACCAGGTCGAGCCATGCAGCCACCTCGGCCACCACCATGACGCCCGTGATCCGGTCTGAACTGTCGTGGTACACCGGCAGGCGCGCAAGCAGGCCCGCGCGGGCAACCTGGACGGCCTCGGCAAGCGTCGAGCGGTCGGGCACGCAGGGCATCTCTGGCCGCGGCACCATGATCTCCCGTGCCACCATCGTCCTGAACGCGGCGATGGCATGGATCAGCTCGGCCTCGTCGGCGTTGAGGCCGCCCTCCGCCTTGCCGGACCGGATCGTTGCGCGGAATTCCTCCCGCGTCAGGATGGGCTCGCTCTCGACATGGCCCTGGCGCAGCAGCAGCAGCAGGAAGTTCGTCGTGAGCCGGATCAGCACGCGGATCGGCGTCAGCAGGACCACCGCGCACCACATCGGCAGAGCCACCATCCTCGCCAGGCCGACCGGGCGGAGGATTGCGAGCGTCTTGGGCGTGATCTCGCCGAAGAACAACAAGAGCGCGGTCGCGACCACGACGGTAATCCCGACCGCCTTTGGCCCGAGCTGCTTCGTGAACATGTCCGTCAGGATGCTCGAGAGCGCCGTGTTGACAAGGAGATTGCCGAGGAGAAGCGTGATCAGCAGCCTGCGCGGCAGCCTGAGCAGCTCGGCGATGTACCGGCCCGCGAGCCCGCCTGTGTCGCGGAACCGGCGCACGCGCGCGCGGCTGAGCGAGAACAGGGACGTCTCGGACGCCGAGAAGAAGGCCGAGAACGTCAACAGTGCCGCGAGTACCGGCACGATATAGACAAGCGAGTCCATCATGCCTCCCCGGCCTCCATGCCGCACGGCAGTGCAGGATCCGGCCCTGTGAATCGGTTCATGCCCATCTGCCCCTGTAGGCGCACGGCGCCTCGAGCTCGCCGCGCCGGACACGCGCGCGGAGATCCTGGCCGTGCCGGATGAAGCCGGGCGGCTCGTCGCACGCGATCCTCGCAAGCGGGTCGGCATGGCCGGGCTGGTGCTGCTCGATCCACTGGCGCCATGAGCGGAGCATGTCCAGCACCCGCTGCGGCTCGCGCTGCGCCCGGTCGTCCGTCTCGTGCGGGTCGGTGGCGACATTGAACAGCTCGGTGTCGGGGAAGTCCCAGAAGCCGCTATGCCATGTCCGGTTCAGCTTCCAGCCATCGGCGATCAGCGCCCGCTGTGCGGTGAACTGGCCATGGCTGCAGACCACGTGCTGCCGCGCGGGAACGCTGCCGTCAACCATGCCGTCCAGCGGCAGGCCGTGATACCCGCCCGGTACAGGCACCCCGAACAAAGTGCAGATGGTCGGCCCGAGATCGAGCGTGTAGCAGGGATGGGCCAGCCGCGTGCCCGGCTTGAACATCTGTGGCGCGCGGATGATCAGCGGCACGCGGGCCGACGAGTAGTGGGTGCTGATCGCGCCGCCGTAGCACCCGCATTCGCCCAGGAGGAGCCCACGGTCGCTCGTGACGACCAATGCGGTCTGATCGAAGATGCCGGCCGACTTGATAATGCCAACAAGGCTCGCAACGGCATCGTCCAGGGTGCGGATCCGGGCGTCGTAATCGAGCTCGAGTGTTGCCGCCTCCTCGCGCGTCATCGTGCGGTGAGTCCGCGGCGAGTACGGCGCATGGAGGTCGCAATGGCGGTTGAACGCCTGGTCGCTTTGCCGGACAGGGGCGGCATGAGCGGCAAGCGGCGAGCGGTGGGCGCGCTCTGCGGGCGAGAGCTGGGCCGAGGCTGTCCGGCTCAGGTCGTGATACGTCAGATACAGGAAGAAGTTGCTTGTCGCATGCGCGTCGAGCCACGAGGCCGCCGCGGCATTCACCTGCTCGGCCGAGACAGCCGAGGGCGGCACGGCCGACCACGGGTCGCACACCTGCTGCCAGCCGTCATAGAACCATCGCGCTGGCTGCCGGCCAAAAGGAGAGAGCGCCGCTGTCAGCGTCCCGTGCGCCGACAAGTGCTCCTGGAGCAAAGGCCTCGCCGCCGCACGGCCATGCTCGCTCACGGGCGTATGCCCGGCGATGGTGTCGCCGGACAAGCCGTCCGTGACCACACCCGTCGCGATGCCGAACCGGCCGGAGAACAAGGCAGCCCGTGCCGCAGCCTCCGCTGCATCGGACGAGAAGGCCGCATCGCAACACAGGCCGGCCGAGGCGAGGGAATCGAGTGCAGGCGACGTGGGACGGCGACCACCCAGGCACCCCAACCGGTCGGCGCGGAGACCACCGATGTCAAGCAGGACGCACTTCATTCTTTAAGTATACAAAAAAACCGGCGAATTGTCACGCAGGCCTGCCCCCCAAATCCGGCGGCAGAGCACCGATGCGCCTTCGCAGGCGCATCGGTGCTGGCAGGGAACGACCCCACCGGGACAAGCCCGGTGGGGCTCTCGGAATCCAGACGCCACCGGCATCGGGCGTTGCACGCTCATTGAGTCGCCGGAACTGGGCTGCGGCTTGTCTTGACAAACAAAGTAGGAATTCATACAATAGAGGTATGAAAACGATCGTCTCCGAGAAAGGGCAGGTGACCGTGCCAAAGGCGTTGCGCGACGCGCTCGGCCTCGTGCCGGGCACCATCCTCGATTTCGAGGCGGCGCACGGCCGGCTCGTGGGCCGCAAGCGGATGACCGGCGACCCGTTCAGCACCTGGCGTGGCGCCGGCAGGCTCCCCTCCGGCAAGTCCGTGGACGACTACCTCCGCTCCGCCCGCGATGCTCACCGCCGTTGACAGCTCGGTCATCCTCGACGTGGTCTGCGCCGATCCGCGCCATGCCGAGTCATCCGCGCACGCCTTGCGCAGCGCAGCGGCGGAAGGCTCCCTTGTCGTGTGCGAGTGCGTCATCGCCGAGATCCGGCCCGCGTTCGACCGCAGGCAGTTCGCACGCTTCCTCTCCGACTGGCAGCTCCGCTTCGTGCCGTCCAGCGAGGAAAGTGCCGTGCTTGCCGGCGAACTGTTTGCCCTCTATGTCCGCCGTGGCGGATTGTCGCGCGCCCTTGTCCCCGATTTCCTTATCGGCGCCCATGCGGTCCTGCACGCCAACCGCTTGCTAGCCCGTGACCGCGGGTTCCTTCGCGATTATTTCCATTCCCTCACTGTGATCAACCCCTCTCTGGAGCACTGACATGTCCGCTCGCATTCTCGATGGCACCGCAACCGCACAGAAACTCCGCCAGCAGATGGCCCTGGATGTAACGGCACTCAAGGCAAAGGGACTGTCGCCCGGCCTCGGGTTCGTCCTCGTCGGCGACAATCCCGCCTCGCAGGCCTATGTCCGCATGAAGAAGAAGGCGTGCGCGGAGGTCGGTATCGAGTCCCACAACTTCGTCCTGCCCAAGGAAACGACGCACCAGGAGCTCCTCAGCCTCGTTGCGAAGCTCAACAACGATCCGGCCATTGACGGCTTCATCGTCCAGCTCCCGCTTCCCAAGCAGATTGGGGAGGCGGCCATCATCGCCGCGATAGACCCGCGCAAGGACATTGACTGCTTCCATCCGACCAACGTCGGCAAGCTCTGCATCGGCGACACGGACGGCTTCTTCCCCTGCACGCCGTATGGCGTGGTTGTCCTCCTCCAGGAGAACGGCATTGACGTCGCGGGCACACACGCGGTCATCATGGGCCGGTCGAACATCGTGGGCAAGCCGCTGGCCAATCTCCTCCTCCAGAAGCGGAAGGGGGCAAATGCCACGGTCACCATCTGCCACACCGGCACGAAGGATTTCGGCATCCATACCCGTCAGGCCGACATTGTGATCGCAGCCATCGGCCGGGCCAACATGCTCACCGCCGACATGATCCGCGCGGGAGCGATCGTGGTTGATGTCGGGATCAACCGCGTGGACGACCCGGCTGCCAAGGCCGGCTACCGCCTCGTGGGCGATGTTGACTTCGACAGCGTCAAGGAGAAGGCGGGCTGGATCACTCCCGTCCCGGGCGGCGTCGGGCCGATGACGATCGCCATGCTGCTCCAGAACTGTCTCAAGGCGGCCACGCGCCGCGCAGGCTAACTTCGCAGCCCGGTGCCGCATGAACGCCTCAGCCATCCGCTCGGCCTTCCTCGACTTCTTTGCCCGCAAGGGCCACGCCGTCGTTGAAAGCTCGCCCGTGGTTCCCCAGGGCGACCCGACCCTCCTGTTCGCAAACGCAGGCATGAACCAGTTCAAGCAGGTGTTCATCGGCATGGACAAGCGCCCCTATTCCCGCGCAACCACCTGCCAGAAATGCATCCGCGCGGGCGGAAAGCACAACGACCTCGACAATGTCGGCAAGACGCCGCGCCATCACACCTTCTTCGAAATGCTCGGCAACTTCTCCTTCGGCGACTATTTCAAGAAGGACGCGATCGCCTTTGCATGGGAACTCCTGACCGATGTCTACAAGCTCCCGGCCGAGCATCTCTGGGTCTCCGTGTTCGAGAAGGACAACGAGGCGGAGGATCTCTGGAAGAAGCGCGTGCCCGCCCGCCGCATCGTCCGCCTCGGCGCGAAGGACAACTTCTGGGAAATGGGAGAGACCGGCCCGTGCGGGCCGTGCACCGAGATCCACATGGATCTCCGCTCGCTCTATGGCGGCACGAAGCCCGAGGCGCTCGCGTTTGACGACCAGTGGACCCTCGAGCTCTGGAACCTCGTGTTCATGCAGTTCAACCGGCGCGAGAACGGGGCGATGGATCCGCTGCCCAAGCCAAGCGTGGACACGGGCGCGGGCCTCGAACGGCTTGCCGCAGTCCTCCAGGGCAGACACTCGAACTACGAGTCGGACCTGTTTGCGCCCTTGATTGCCAAGGTGGCTGACCTGTCCGGGGTCGCCTATACGCCGCTCGAGCTGTTCGGCCCGCGGCCAATGACCGGCGTCGAGATCGAGGCCGGCATGCCCCACCGCGTCATCGCCGACCACATCCGCGCCGTGTCGTTCGCGCTGGCCGATGGCGCGGTGTTCTCGAACGAGGGACGCGGCTATGTTGTCCGCCGCATCCTCCGCCGCGCCGTCCGCTACGGCCGCCGGATCGGCATTGCGAAGCCGTTCCTCGCCGACCTGGTTGACCTCCTCGACGGCTCGCTCGGTGCGCAGTATCCCGTCCTCCGCGAGCGCAAGAACCATATCGAGATGCTCATCACGGCAGAGGAGGAGCGGTTCGAGGAGACGCTTGCAAAGGGCATCTCCCTGTTCTCAACGCTGGTTGGCGCGAGCGGCTCGAAAACCGTTTCAGGCGAGGATGCGTTCAAGCTGTACGACACCTACGGCTTCCCGATTGACATCACGCAGGACATGGCCCGCGAGATCGGCTGGCAGGTGGACACGTCGGGATTCGAGAACCAGCTCCGCGCTCAGCGCGAGCGCGCAAAGGCGGCGCGTTCCGTTGCAGGGCCCCAACTCATGAAGGTCTACGAGGACTTGTACCGCGAGCTCGGCGACACCGCGTTTGTCGGTTATGACCGCCTCGATGCCGAGGCGACCGTGCGCGCACTTGTCAACGCCGCGGGAGAACGCTGCACCGAGCTGGCCGAGGGAGCCGATGGCTGGGCCGTCTTCGACCACACGCCGTTCTACGGCGAGTCAGGCGGCCAATCCGGCGATTCCGGCACATGTGCAATGTGCAATTCCCCTCTTCCCATCACCAACGTCATCCGTCCTGCCCACAATCTCTTTGCCCATCGGCTTTCCGCCATTCCGGCTCCCGTGCATGTGGGCGACAAGGGCACACTCGCGGTTGACCGCGCAAGCCGCGAGGCCACCATGCGCCATCATACCGCCACGCATCTCCTGCACGCGGCGCTTCACGCGGTGATTGGCAAGCATGCCACGCAGACGGGCTCCGCGGTGAGCCCGGACCGGCTCAGGTTCGACTTCCACCATCACACCGCGCTGACCGACGAGCAGAAACTGACGATCGAGACGAAGGTCAACGAGCTGATTGTCCAGGACATCCCTGTCTCGATCGCCGAGACCACCGTTGACGAGGCCAGGAAGGCGGGCGCCATGATGCTGTTCGACGAGAAGTACGGCGACAAGGTCAGGCTCGTCTCGGTGGGTGACTCGAGCCGGGAGCTGTGCGGCGGCACCCATGTGTCGCGCACGGGTGTCATCGGCGCGTTCGTGATCGTTGCCGAGTCCGCGATTGCCGCGGGAGTGCGCAGGATCGAGGCCGTATGCGGCATCCGCGCAATCGAGGAAGTCCAGCGCCAGCGGGCACTCCTCCGCGGCATCGCCCAGGCGCTGAATGCAAGGGACGACGAGATCGCCGCACGGATAGACAAGATGCACGACGAGGTCAAGACCTTGACAAAGAAGCTGAAGGAAGCCCGCGGCTCGGGCTCGACCGATCTCGCTGCAAAGGCGCTCCAGTCGGCCACAGAGGTCAAGGGCACAAAAGTTGTCATCGCGAATCTTGGCGAGCTCGACCCGGCGGAGGTCCTTGCCATCAGCGACCAGCTCAAGGCGAAGCTGACGAGCTACGTGATCGTCCTCGGCGCGACGTCAGGCGACAAATGCTCGTTTGTGGTGCAAGTGAGCGAAGACCAGGTCAAGGCCGGCAGGCACGCGGGGAACATGGTGAAGGAACTTGCGAAGATCACGGGAGGAGGAGGAGGAGGCCGGCCCAACTCGGCCCAGGCAGGCGGCAAGGACGCCGCAAAGCTCGATGCCGCGCTCGATGCAGCACGCACGTTCGTTGTGGCGTCGTAAGACGCTCTCTCCTTCCAAAGCCGCAGTTCAGCGCGTTAAAAAGATTGGGAACCCCTCCCACGCCGGGCACCATACAGGAGAACATCGGCCACGCCAAGCGGCACAAGGAACGGTGGGGCCATCTGCCCCTGTCCCGGATCACGCCAGCCATGATCGAGCAGTGGGTGGTTGAACGCCAGCGGAAATCATCGAGGGCCAGTCCCGCAAGTGCGACTTCATCTTTCCAAACCTCGAAGGCCAAAGGGACACGGAAATTCCCAAGAGGTTCGTCAAGATTGCGAAGGCTTTCAAGGAAGAAACCGGCAAGCATGTCCACCTGCACATGCTACGCCACACAGCATTCACCCACCCGCTCGGCTACAGCGGGGACATTGCGTTGGTCAAGGAATATGCTGGTCACAAAGATGTGAAGACCACGATGGTGTATGCCCACGTCCTCGATTCCAGGATACGCATGGTCACCAAGGGCTTCGACATCAAGCCGCCCGAACTCCCCGCCCCGCAGCCCATGCTCGCCCTGCCAGCACCCCAGGAATCGCAGCCTGCCGCCAAACCACCTAGGCGGAAGGCATCCGCCACCGTCAGCAGCGGGTAACAATCCACAGTGTTGACAACGGGTTCCGTTGTGGGTATAATAATAGCGATGAAAAGCAGGCTTCATATCGAGAAAAGGAGGCTGACCGGCTTCTGCCGCAAGAACGGCATTCGCCGCCTGGCCTTCTTTGGCTCCGTGCTGCGGGACGATTTCACGCCGGACAGCGACGTGGACGTGCTCGTCGAGTTCAATCCTGGCGCACGGGTGGGCCTGATCACGCTGGCAGGCATGGAGATCGAGCTGAGCCGTGTGCTGCGCCGCAAGGCGGAAATGCACACGGTCAAGGGCCCCCATCCAAGTTTCCGGGACGAAGTGCTGAACGACGCCAAGGTGCAGTATGAGCAAGCGTGACGATCAGGTCACGCAGTTGCATCCGTCGCCTGGAAATGGTACAATGAATTCAGGAGAAGACTATGAATGAAACGAAATTGCTCAAGCGCATTGTGGTGAATCCGGCGGTCATGGTCGGCAAGCCCGTGATCAAGGGCACCCGGCTGACCGTTGACTTCATCCTGAACCAGTTGGCGCACGGTGCCAACGAGGCGGAAATTCACGCCGAGTATCGTGGACTGACCACAGAAGACATTCACGCCTGCCTTCTGTTCGGCACGAGGAACAACTGAACCAAGGACAATGAAATGGCAACGCACCTGATAGAGTCGAATCCAGCAGTCATGATGGGCAAGCCCGTCGTGGCAGGCACTAGGGTGACGGTCGAGTTTATCCTTGAAAAACTGGGTGCGGGCGAGACCATCGAGCAGATTCTCCAGGCGCATCCACGGCTCACCCGTGAAGGCGTTCTGGCCGCCATCGCATTCGGCGCACAGGCGCTCCGTGCAGACGTGACCTATCCTCTGGCCGAGCCTGCCAGATGATCATTCTTGCGGACGAAAGCGTCGATGCGCCCATAGTCGAAAGGCTGCGGCGTGACGGTTATACAGTTGAAAGCATTGCCGAGATGACGCCGAGCGTCTCCGACGACATCGTGCTTGACCGTGCCAATAGAACCAACGCAATCCTCATGACCGGTGACAAGGATTTCGGCGAGATGGTCTTTCGTCTCGGCCACGCATCCTCCGGCGTCATTCTTGTCCGCCTGTCGGGATTGTCGCCACAGCGCAAGGCCGACATTGTTTCAGATGCGCTGCGCCACCACGGAACAGACATGGCAGGCGCATTCACCGTCGTCTCTTCTGGCTTGGTACGCATTCGCCATACTTGATGGCAGCCGCATCAGCCTGCCAGAACTGCCTCGGCACCCAACCCTCGTTTTCAGCACCACGTTTGACCATGCTGACCATGCACCATGCACGGCCAGACTGCTTCCCACGGGCCACCGTGCAACCGACCATGCCTGTACTATGCCGTTGATATGCAGTGGGTTAGACTGCTTTCTGCATGGTCGCATGGTCTACTGAACTGACGGAAAACGGCGTGGACATGGTGGCTGGCGACAATTAAGGGCACCACCGTAGGGATCAATTGGGACCAACGGCGATAGCTAAAAAAGGACACCCGTCTTAGATGTCCTTCTTGCCCTACTGACGCATCCCGCTGAGCGGGACTAGCCGAAGACGGCCAGCCGACTAACGCACTGACGCACATTCATCGCCGTCATTCCCCGCTGCCCAGTATCCAGTCCGCAGCCTTCTGGGCCATTGACGCCGCATTGACCAGCACAGACTTGTCCCTGTCCAGCACGCCCAGCCAGTCCGCAATGTAAGCCGCCGAGTTCTCCATCGTCTGGCCAAGGCCGCACATGTTGCACAGGGCGCTTCGTTACGGTGGCGGGTGTGACGCTTGGAGGGAAATGATTTGCCGCAAACCATTTTATAGTTAAGAACTCGGGCCACGGGTGCAGACATCGCTCGTCATGTTCTTGTGGAAGATGTGTCACGACGTGGGCAGTCTCACAAGCCTCGCACGAACTCGGAACTATAAAATCAGTTGCCGCAACTGATAGAGATGCTTCCTTCAGGAGTTGTCTTTGCCGTGGTAGACGCCCTCTATGGTTGTACTGTGGAATCCGAGACAGTGCCTTCAAAAGAATACTTTATTGACACCGAGCTGACACCGAGCGACCTGTTTCTGAGCAGAAAGAAGACAGACGGCGGCTTGATGTATTTATACAATTCGACCTCGGTGATCGTCTTGAGCAGGTTGGCGGCTGTCTTGAACTGCCACGGGAAGTCATTATTAGCCATCCTATAAGAGCCCAAACGCCTCAACCGGCCCTCGATTCATTAAAGCAAGAACCCCCGAGAGCCTTGTGGCCATCGGGGGTTCTGATGTGGTACGCCTGTAGGGACTCGAACCCCAAACCTTCTGGTCCGTAGCCAGACGCTCTATCCAATTGAGCTACAGGCGCTCAAGACGGTGCAAAAGCCTTCAATTATAGCAACATCATGCCGCCGTGTCAACTGTCCGACGATCAATCCTCCTGCCGGCCATCGGGCAAGCAGCGCAACGTGGGCGAAAGACCCCGTGCGAATCGCGGCCACACGCGTGTGCGGCTCGTCACTTGGTCATGCCGGTCGAGACCTTTCCGCGCACCTCGCGCACGAGGTCGGCTATGTCCGCGTCATTCCTGCGTGCATCGAGCAGATAGGTGCCATTGGGGTCGGACCAGAACAAGTCATTGCGGCACAGGCACATAAGCCGATTAAACGGCTGTTTTCCAGCGTTAGAACACGATTTTCAGGCCCGAAAACGCGGTTCTAATCGGAGGAACTTGATTTTCTGGAATTAGTCTGCTATACTTGATTCATGCCTCGTGCAAATCGCTACTATGCTCCCGGCTGTGTCTGGCACATCACGCATCGGTGCCATGACCGCGCATTTCTGCTCAAGTTTGGTCGGGACCGGAGCCAATGGGTGCATTGGCTTGGCGTAGCCCGGAAGCGGTACGGCCTTGCGATCATGGACTACAGCGTGACAAGCAACCATGTGCATTTGCTGGTGCGAGACCGAGGCGAGATAGCGCAAGGCATGCAACTGGTGCAGAGCCGCGTGGCCCATGAGTACAACTGGCGGAGAAAGAGAGATGGAGCGTTCTGGCAAGACAGAGACCATGCGACGGCGGTGGACAGCGGAGTGCATGCGCTGCGATGCTCCACCTATATCGCAATGAACATGGTGCGCGCGGGTGTAGTGCGTCATCCGAGCGAATGGCGGTGGTGTGGCTGCCGTGAGATCGTCGAAGGGCGTCAACGATACCGGTTGATCGACAGACATGCGCTCGCAGAAGCACTGGGGGTCGAAGGAACAGAGTTGGCAAACATCTATAGGGACAGGATAACGTATCTGCTTGGGCAACGTGACTCGATCCGTGAGCCTGAATGGACGGAATCTGTGGCGGTGGGAGGCGAACCCTTTGTGGAGAGTATCAAGCAGGAGCTCAGGGATGTTCGAGCAACATGGCAGGTGAT
>Ga0315278_10004079_pt1 | contig 13143 bp, 14 predicted proteins | sample YL17G06_0_MG_FD_203880 | JGI IMG/M metagenome (GOLD analysis project Ga0315278, IMG submission 203880) | Sediment microbial communities from Yellowstone Lake, YNP, Wyoming, USA - YL17G06_0 | ecosystem: Environmental > Aquatic > Freshwater > Lake > Sediment | place: USA: Wyoming | collected...
CCATGACGAAGCCGCAGCTCTTCGCTGCCGTGTTCTTTGCGCTCCTTCTGTTGCTCCTGTACCAGATCGCCCTGATGTTTCGGCCGTTTCTTTTCCTTGTCCTCTGGGCCGCGCTCCTTGCCCATCTTACCTATCCGCTCCATGTGCGACTCACGTCGTTCGTTCGTGGCCGGGAGATCGTGTCGGCCTCCTGTCTGACACTCTTGGTTCTGACCCTCGTGGTCGTACCGATCTCGATGCTGGGAGTGTTGCTGGCGCGCGAAGCCAGTACGGCTGAACAGATCATTCGCGAGTGGATCGCGAGCGGGGCGCTCCAAAAGCTGCCCGAGCAATTACGCGCGTGGCCGGTCATCGGAAGATTCCTCCAGGAGATCAGCGGCAGCGCGTTATTGACGCCGGATTCTCTGGAACAGGGGCTTCTCGCGTCCGCGACATTCCTCAGCCGTTTTTTTCTCGATCAGGTCGGCGATCTGCTGAAGAACGTCTTTCTGCTGGTGACGGATTTCTTTCTCATGCTGTTTGCCCTATTTTTTCTTTTCAAGGATGGCAAGCGATGGCTGGCCACTCTCCAGGACGTGATTCCGCTGGACGCGTCCCATAAGCAGCGAATCGTCGATCGTATGGATCAAACTATTCGGGCTGTGGTGAAGGGGATCGGGGTGACGGCGATCGTTCAAGGTTTGCTGGCAGGGCTGGCGTATCTGGCTCTCAGCATACCATTCCCCGTCGTACTGACGGCGGTGACGGTGATCCTTGCGCCGCTTCCCTTCGGCGGAACGGCATTGGTGTGGGGGCCGGTCGTGCTCTATTTCCTTTCGGTCGGTCCGCTGTGGAAAGCGCTGGCCATGCTGGGCTGGGGAATTGGGGTCGTGTCGACGATCGATCAGTTTCTTCGGCCCTGGTTGATCGGCCAAGCGGTTCAGATCCCGGTGCTCTTCCTTGTGTTCAGCGTTCTCGGCGGGCTGGCGCTCTACGGCCTCATCGGGCTCTTCGTCAGGCCGGTGCTGGTGAGTCTATTGATGACCATCGTGCAGATCTACCGCGAGGAATACCACAATGCTGAAACTACCCCACCAGCCGATCCTGCCACACCGTCGTAGTCAATTCGTCAATTGTCATCAGTCAATAGTCATCGGTTAACGGGAAGAAGGTCGTTTTTCCTGCCAATGACCATTGACCAGTGACTGTTGCCGGTCAGTCATTCCAGCGGAATGGTAATGGCGATCCCGCCCATCACATCATTGAGTTTAAAGTCCCGTTTCGGGCTGAGCAGATGACCGTTGTGGCATTCGATGCAGGCCGGTGAGACGGCGAGGTCTGGATAGATGGCCTGAAAGTATTGTTGGCGGCCGCTGGTCACGATTCCGGTGACCGGCAAGTTGGGATTCTTTCGAAGAGACTCCAACGCATTGCGTTCCAGGTCGCTCGCCGGAGCGTTGCGCTTGTAAATAGGCCAGAGACCAATTAATCGATACCGAATCCCGCTCCCATTCTCGGCTGCCAGCTTGCCTGAATGCTGGAGAAACTGAGCCGGCAACATAAGGGCATTCTCTTGCTCCCAATGTTCAGACGCAGTGGTGACGCCTTTTGCCTGGAGTCGATTGACGATTTCCGTTGTGTAGAGCGTGCGATCCGCTTTGATGACGGCATAAATATAGGCCGCTGCTTTTTCCGCAGGAATGCCTGGCGATCCAGCTCGGTCTTTTGCGGATAGGGCGTGGGGTTCCCACCACAGAGCAAAGATTAGGACTGAGAGGGCTGCGGTGTAGAGCGAGACGTTGATTCGGTGCATGAAGCCTCCTGTGTGGGTGGCAGAAAAGGAATGACCGGCAGGGTCACGATACAGGAGGTGCCGTTTCCTTCCTGGCTCTCAATTCTGATATCCCCTCCGAATTTCTTGATGATCCGGCGTGCGACGGTCAGCCCAAGTCCGGATCCTTCGCCTTGTCCCTTGGTGGTAAAGAACGGATCAAAAACTTTTGACAGATGCTGCTTCGGAATGCCGGGGCCTGAATCCCCAATCGTGATCACGGCGGATGTACCGGTCAGGGCCGTCGAAAGACATAAGATACCCCGGCCTTTCATTGCTTGTATGGCATTCATCAGCAAGTTCATGAACGCCTGTCTGAGTTGGTCCGGGAGAGCCAGAACGCAGGTATTTCCCGCGTACGTTCGCTGGATCGTGAGTCCTGAGGCGTCCATGCTGCCCGTCAGTGTTACGATGGCCTGATCGATCTCCCGTTCGAGGTGAACCGGTTGCCGTTGGTCCGAGGTCTCGCGAGCCGCAACGCCGGCGAAGTCTCGAATGATAGCGGCCATTCGACGGCCATGTTGAACGATGTCGCGGGCATAGGATCTGGCGCGGTCGAGGTCGGCTTCTTCTTCGATGGCTTCTCCCAGTCCAAGAATTCCGAAGAGCGGATTGTTCAACTCATGTCCGATCCCGGCGGTGAGGGTCCCAAGGCTGCCCGACTTCTCGGCCTGAATGAGCTGGTCCTGGAGAAGGCTGTCGTCAGTTGTGTCCCTGAAGACAAGGCCGATCCGATCCTCTCCTTGATTTCTTCCCCCCATGTGGAACCACTGATAGTGATACCGCCGAGGACCAATCTGAATCTCCTGTCGGTTGCTCGATTCCTCCGTTCCCATCGCGGGGGCCAACGGATCACGGGCGGTGCTGACGGCAGCGGCATTCTCTGACCCAGATGTTGTCGTGGCATGGTCTCCGCTCCGCGCACGCCTCAACTCTTTTCGCAGGTGCGCTTGTGCGGCGGCATCGACGGGGAGTATATCGAATAACGGGATCGATGTGGTCGAATCAGGTATGGCCTGAAAGGAGTCACGCCCGACCCGGTTGATGTACTGCACCTGTTCGTCTTGATCGACCATGATAATCGGGGTTGGAACTGCATCAAGAATCTGGTCTGTCGAGTGAAGCAGGGACTCTACTTGTTGGGTTTTGATGGTCACTTGATCGGTCAAGCCTGCAAAGGCTGCCTCTAATTGGCGATTCATTCGATTGAATTCGTCGGCTAGATCTTGGAGTTCATCGCCGGTCTGAATGTCGATGGGCTGCCGAAGCTCACCGCGCCCGATCAATTGTGCCGCTGCCTGTAATTGGCGCACTGGCTTGACGATACGATGGGCCGCAAGGTAGCCGAGGGACGTCATCAATCCGACGGCGATGAGACTGAATACAGCCATCCAGGTGAGAAGGTGACGAATCGGAGCAAAGAGTTCGTCGGAAGCCTGCCATACGAAGGTATGCCAGGAGCCTTTGCCCAGATCGTCATTAGTGGCACGGCTGGTTTCGGGCACCGGGGCGAATCCGATCAGCGAAGTCGATTGTCCGCCGTGGCCATCGCTTGGAGCGCTGACCCAGCCAGGCTGAAGAGGCGTGACGAGGGGAATGAGTTGTGCGTCGGAGAGCGGGACGCCGGTCGGCAGAATGGGGCAACTCATGACGATGCCACGATGGTCGATCAACATCACATGGCCGGTTTTGCCGAAGCGAATGGGCGAGATCGAGGGCGAGATCAGCTCTTTGGCGTCGATGACGCGATGGAGTACGCCGACTGTCCCATATCGGATGCGATCCATAATGGGAAGCGAGATGCTGATGACATAGCTCTGGGCCCGTTCATCGAAGTGCACATCTTCGATGAAGAGCTGGCCGATTCCACGATGGGAGGCGCCTTTCCACCAGGCCGTGTCTTTATTGTCATAGGGAGGCATTGTGGTCAATGCGGCAACCAGGTTGCCCTCCACGTCAGTGATGTAGAGCATCTTGGTGGCAGCCCGGACCACTTGCGGTATCAGTTGATCGGCTTCGCTCTTGGCTCCCGAGAGATACTCGTGAAGAAGGCCGGCCATTTTGTTTTCCGTGATGGCCTGGACTGCCGCCGGGTCTTTGGCTTCCCAGCCACTCTTGAGCCTGTCCACCGTTCGGTGGCGCTCATCTTCCGTCATGTCCAGCAGGGCATCGCGCCGTTGCTCAAGTTCGAGGATAATCGAGGGGTCTGCCGCAATCCGTGATGTCCTGCCGACTTCATCCGACATCAGGAGATCGACTTTCCGCGCCGTCTCCTCGGCCAGGGCTTTGAAGCTTTCGCCGTTGACGACCTGGATTTCGCGAGAGCCTTGCCAGAAAGCGAGACCGAGACCCACCATGAGGGGCACGATCCCCACGAGCAACATGGACAGAATCAGTTTGAATTGGAGCCCCCACCTCGTGTCAGCGCGAGGCGCGGAACTTGCGGGATTCATAACAATGATCCTTGTCCTGCCGGCTCGGCGTTGGGGAAAGTCAAGGTAAAGGTCGTTCCCTGGTCGATTCGGCTGTCGACAGCAATCGTGCCGTGCATTTTGTCGACGATGGTTTTGACGTTATAGAGGCCCAGCCCTGTGCCTTTGCCGGGGGCCTTTGTCGTAAAGAACGGCTCGAAAATCTCGGGGATTTTATCTGGGGCAATGCCGGATCCCGTATCGGAGATTCTGATGTCGACCTGTCCGTTGTGGACGGTGGTCTCGATCGTCAGTGTGCCGCCGCTATGCTCCATGGCATGGACCGCATTGGTGATGAGGTTGACGAGGACGTGCAGTAACTCATCCGGATTGCCCTTGACGGCAGCGTCAGGCTGGTACTGTTTGATCATTTCAATATCGTGAAAACTCGATGCGTAGCGTGCAATTTTCAGCGCCTCGTCCAGCTTTCCGTTGACAGACACCAGTACATCTTCGTGAGGGGATGCGCGCCGCGAGTAGCGGGTGAGATCTCGACAGATGGCGCTCGTTCGTTTGACGGCTTCAATAATCTCATGGGCTTGCTCATGGACGGCAGCCAGATCGCGTTCCTCTGTGAGGTTTTCTGCCAGGCCCAAAATGAGTTGCAGGGGGTTGTTGATATCATGCGCGATCCCCGCAGCAAATGAGCCGATGCCCGCAAGCTTTTCTGACTGGAGGAGTTCGGCTTCGAGCTTGGATTCATGCTGAATCAGTGTCCACAGCAAGTGGGAGGCGGATCCACCGAGGATATCTGCGGCAGTAGGTTTGTGGACATGCAGGTACGTCTCCATCTTCGGATCGCCCGTGACATCCAAAATCAGTCCCGCGCCATGGTTGCTGATCAGGTCCGGCACATCGGTGGTCACGGAAATCCCAAGTTCACGTGCGCGTTCCAGTCCTGGTGCTGCAGGATTACGATCTGCAATGCCGACGATCTTAATCGACGGGACGTGGTGCAGCAGATCTACCAGCGCGCGGCCGCCGCGACCTGCTCCCAGAATGGCGACTTTGGTACGATCAGAGCTTTCCATTCTGACCTGGTCCATCTTGGGGAATTATGACCCAAGGAGTCTTCGGAAAAACTATTGTGGCACGTCCGGTCTGTCTGGTTATTTGGTTTGTTTTGACTATCTGGTTAATTTGGTTCATCTGCTTAGTTTCGTTCAATCAACAAACCAAACAGACCGGATAGACCAGACCGACCAGATAGACCAAATGAACAAGACAGGGTCACAGCCTTGCAAGCTCACGCTGTTCTATAGCTCGCGCAACGGCTGCTCTCAGTTTCTCCCCTTCGACCGGCTTGACGAGATAATCTACGACGCCCTGTCGGAGGAAGGAGGTCGCCATATCAGTATCCGGGAAGCCGGTCAGCACGATGAGCGGGACGCGAGGGTAGTTGCTCCTGAAGTAGGCGACGGCTTCTGCTCCATTAATTTTTGGCATCCGAATGTCGCAGATCACGACGTCGAGGAGGAGCCGGTTTTCGCCGGAATTGATAACTTCGATCGCCTTCTCACCGTTTTCCGCTTCAAGGACTTCATAGCCGGCCTTCTGCAGCGTCATCTTCACGACTCTGCGAATATCAGGCTCGTCATCTACCACCAGCACTCGTCCCTCGCAGGCCTCTCCCCCGACGAAAAACCCTGATTTGAATTCACTCATGACACCCTCCTTGGTTAAATAGGTACATGTTGTTGCGTCATGGTCGGCTCACTTGTGCTTGTCACATGTAAAGCGCAATGCCCGTGCCAATATGGTTGTACGAAAACAGCTCAGATTTCCTTGCAAAATAGAGTCTCGCTACGAGTGCCCTATTCGCGGGCGGTTTATATCCACCAGCCTGTGCTGAAATCCACCACCAGCACGGGGGGGGCGTGATGCGACAAAACCTGCTGGTCCATCTGGTCTATCTCGTCTGTCTGGTTCATCTGGTTAGTCTCGTCCAACCAGACCGACCAGAAAGACTAAACAGACGAGATAGACCAGATAGACTCCGAATTGCCTTTGAGCCTGACGCTAGGGTATTCTCACAACTAGACGAGATTGGAGCGGCCATGATCACACCAGATACTCTGACAGAATATGTGCGCAAGACGATGCCGGATGCTGCGGTCACGGTCTCGGACCGGACCGGTACGATGGATCATCTCAAAGTTGTGGTGATCTCTGCCTCCTTCGCAGGGAAGAATTTGTTGGATCGGCATCGAATGATCTATCAGGCGTTGGATGCCCCTATGAAAGACGGGCGGATTCATGCACTCGAAATTACAGCTAAAACCACAGATGAAACCTAGGAGGCCGAGCCATGGCAGATCCCATTCAAGAAGAGATTAACAAGGAAGTCGCCGCGCACAAGATTTTGATCTATGGCAAGGGCACCAAGCAGATGCCGATGTGCGGGTTCACGAGGGAGACGATACAGTTCTTCGACAAGTACGGGTACCCGTTTGAACTCATCGACGTCCTGTCCCAACCGAGCAAGCGAGAAGCGCTCGCAAAAATGACCAACTGGCCGACCCTTCCCAAGGTGTTCATCGACGGACAGTTCTACGGCGACACCGATGTGCTCGATCCGATGGCAGCCAAAGGCGAGATAGAGCCGCTGTTGAAAAAAGCGTTCGGAAAGTAGGCCGACGGGCGGAAACTCCGCCGCCTGCACCTTCGAGGGCACCCAACTAGCCCTTGCTCGCTCGAAGCCCGTAAACTCGTCCAAAACGACTCAAACAGTACGCGCTTCGGCGTTGCTCTCGAAGAGCAACGGTCACAAGCTGCGGCAAGTTGTGTCCCGCCCTCTCCGGTGAGGGCGATCTCCGTTTCTGCTCGTCAGCCTACTAGTGCGGTTTCAGCAGCGGTTGGGAGAGGAAAAAGAAGAGAGGTCTGCTCGCGCAATGCGAGGCCTCCAAAGGCCCTCGTTGGACGCGCGCAGTGAGAGCGTAACCGTCGCCCTCGTTATTTTTGTCAATCAGCGGCTTGGGGAGGGGGAAGGAGGGGCATCCGTGTGGTCCTGTGCTCCCGGAGCGCGCACGATCAGAATCTGCTCGCTCGACGGGCGCAGTGGGACCAACGCGGGCGCCCTTCAAAGTGAGGAGTAAGCGAGTTTGGAAGGATCATTTAGAAGGATGATGGTCGTTCGATGTACGCAGTTGGTGACCAACCCATGCCTCCTCGCGAGCTGGTTTAATTTTAGAAAAATTGTTTTCGAGGCGGCATAAGTTTTATGTGGAATGGGAATTTTATGGCAGCTTGAGTTCTAACTCCAAGTGCAACACTACCGGCCCTGCTGGGGTACGGTGTTGCCATGTTAACAAGATCCTTTCGACATCTGAGTGCCGAAGAACGTGACACCTTGAGTCTGGGGCTGGCCCGCGGCTATTCGGTGCGGACGATGGCGAGGGTGTTGGGGCCAGCGCCCAGCACTGTGAGCCGCGAGCACGCCCGCAATGCGATGTGCGCAGGCTATCGTGCCTGCACGGCACAGACGCTGGCGGCAGCCCGAGCCCGTCAGCCCAGACGCCCGCGCAAACTCCTGGATCCCTGGCTGTGGCAGTACGTGCGGACGCGGCTGACCGAGGGCGGCTCGCCTGAGCAGATTGCTGGGCGGCTCAAACGCGCGTATCCTGACGACATGGGGAAACCGCTGTCGGCGGAGACCCTCTATGTGGGCCTGTATGTGCTGCCCCGTGGCAAACTAAGGAGTGACCTGCTGGCCGCCCTGCCGAGGTGCCCACCCGCACGGTGCCGGGCCACTGGGAAGGCGATCTCATCAAGGGCGCCCGCAATGGGTCGGCCGTCGGGACCCTGGGGGAACGGACCACACGCCTGGTCATCCTGGCCAGGATGGACGGGACCGATGCCACGAGTGCCCGCGAGGGCTTTGCAAAAAAACTCCGGCATGTGCCCGCCCTGCTGCGGAAAACCCTGACGTACGATCGAGGGAAAGAGATGGCCGAACACGAGGAATTGGCCCAGCGGCTCGCGATCCAGATCTTCGTTGCCGATCCGTACCGCCCCTGGCAACGTGGCACCAACGAGAATACGAATGGCCTGCTGCGCCAGTACCTGCCCAAGGGCACGGACCTGTCGGGTTACACCCAACGTGCGTTGAACGCCATCGCCCATCGCTTGAACACGCGCCCGAGGAAGTGTCTCGACTTTGCCACGCCCCTGGAAGTCTATGCGCACCTGCGCCATCCTTCACCCGTTGCACTTGGAACTTGAAACCGCCCCTGTTAAGTTCGGGATAATCGCCCTTCCAAGCTCGCTTGTTTCTCCCTCTCGGAACGGCACTCATGATTGGTTCGACTGCGACTGTCGAGCCGAATTCCTTCTTGGTCTAAACATCTGTTCAAGGGAGTGGCCAAGGCTGCCCTTTACTGCGCGCAACATTCTCACCCGCCCAACCCCGAGCGCGCCGAGACGCGCTCTTGTCCCAGGCGAGCACAGTTTCACCGTGCACGTTCTGCGAGCAAGAAAGCCACCTGACTGCTCCCGCCCCTCTCTCACCTCTTGGCTTCCGGCGGCGGCCAGTTCATTTCCGCGTGTCTGCCGCAGCAGAAACAGGAGAGGCGGTAACGGGCTTTACGTGAGGGGTTTGGCTTAGGCTGAGGCCTTCTTCACCCGAACTTCAGCGCGATAGCCTGTGGCGGCGAGTACCCGGATGAGTAAATCGGTTGACACGCCGTGGGTGTTGCCATTTGCAATTGCGGTCACTCGCGTTCTCGACGTTCCGGCACCCTTCGCGATATCGGCATGGGTGAGCCGTCCTGCTTGAATGATCTTCGCGAGCGCCACGGTGAGTTCCGAGCGAAACTCTATTTCGGCGGTGTCGGCCATCGATAAGCCCAAGGCGCGCCCGAGGTCTTCGGCGGTCCGCAGAGGAGAGAAATGTACAGGGAATCTTTTGTGAGAAGAGCCGAGCGGACCATGCGGATATCGACAATGACTCGTCTCCCGTGATACGGTATATACCGTCTATATAGATCACGAACGGAGGGCCTATGCCTACCAATACAGTTCAAGTGCCTGTGCTGATGAGTCATTCGCAAAAGTTGCGTTTGGCGCGGAAAGCCAAGGTGGCAAAGTTAACCATGGGGGAACTCCTGCGCCGAGGCGGGGAACGCTATTCGCCCGATGAAGACTCCGATTTATTAGACCAGTTCGCCAGACAAGTTAGCCGTGCTGCCGGGAAAGCTATTCGTTCGATTGACCACACGCTTAATCTTGTGGCGGAATCTGAACGACGTATCCAACAACTCGCCAGGGCAGCATCTCAGAGAGGATAAGCATGGGGTGGACAGAACGGGTGTGGGATGCCTTTGCCACCACGATTAAACTGGCCGATAAGGTCGAACAACTTAACGCCACCGTCATCAAGCAACAACATCACATAGAAGATCTCGTAGGACGAGTCATTCGTTTGGAAACAGCTCTCGAGCTCGGCATGCGCACAAAACGACCGAAACGACTGTCCGGCCCACCCTCGAAAAACGGCTGATCTCACACCCACCTTGCATTTCTCCCTCTCGGAACGACACCCATGTTTGGTTTAACTCCGCCCGTCGAGCGACTGCTTTCTAATAATGCTCTTTCCAAGCTTGCTCGCATCTTTTCTCAAGGGGCGGCCTGGATCTATCCCGTCATTGCGCGCATTGACCGAGCACCGCCCGCAATTGAACAATATGATCGATAGAGTGTGCGCGGGCAGCGAGCACGAGGGATAGACCAGATCGCCCCTTTTCCCTCCGTCCAAGCTTGCTCGTTTTCTCTTCCAGGGATGGGGCCTGATTGATCTCCCACTGCGCGCAGTTTTTTAACCCGCCCACCCACTGGCACGCCGAGACGTGCCATTACCCCGAGCGAGGGCCTTCGGAAGCCGCGCGTTGCGCGAGCACGGGAGATCCCCTCTTATACTTCTTCTGAGCTTGTTTTTTCTCTCTAGGAAGGGCACCCATGTTGGTCTAAGTGCGGCCGTCGAACGAGGCCCTTCCGAGGGCGCGCGTTGCGCGAGCACAGGACCAACGTGGGTGTCCTTCCTTACCTCTTTGCTTCCGCCGGCGGCCAATTTAATTCCGCATGCCGGCCGCAGTAGAAGCAGGAGAGGCGGTAACGGGCTTTGCGTCGAGGATTTGGCATGGAGGTAAAGGTGATGGGGGTATCGTCGAAGGGGCAAGTAGGTTGCTCGTGGAGGAGATGCACTTCGGCCATCATGGTGATTGAGGCGCCGTCCCACGGTGGCATCGGCTGTTCTGTGCCGGTAATCTGTTCCTTCGTATGGCACTGTTTGCATTCGGCTTCGTACGTCTTGATACGGGCGAGATGGGGGCTGTGGTCGGTAACGTTCATCGCTCCGCCACATCCAGGCTGGAGGCAAGTGAGATGTTCGTGTTGGAGGGCCTGTACAAACCGACCGTGTGCTATGCGTTCTTGCTCTGATTTCATGATGCCTCCTTCAACTCTTTCTCTTCGTCACTTCTGCGTGCTCCTCTCAGAGGGTGGTCTGAAGTGCCCATCACTGGGAGCAGTGCCCCCTGCTGTTAACAAGACTCTTGGGATCTTCCAACTCAAAACTCAACATTCATAATTCAACACTCGCGCCGCCGTGGCGCGCTATATTCCCCACGCCCCACTGATTTGAATGTTGGCTCCATTCACGTAGCGAGCCTCGTCGCTAAGAAGATATCGCACTGCCGCTACAGTATCGTCTACCGTTCCGATATAGCCGGCGGGGATGCGTTTGGTCATGCCAGCGAGTTCGTCCGGCGGCGCACTGCCTGAATCGATGAAGCCGGGGGAAATCGCATTGACGGTAATGCCGTGGGGCGCCAGCAGTTTGGCCAGCGTGCGAGTCAGAATCAAGACGCCGGCCTTGGCAATGTAATGGGCTGTGACATCCGGTTGAGAAATCATCTGATCGGCATTGGCCATGCTGAAGCTGATGATGCGTCCGGATTTGCGAGCCTTCATTCCCGTTGTTACTGCTTTGGCGAGATAGAAAATGGGATGGAGGTTGCCGTCGAACATCTCGTTCCAACCCTCGACCGTTTCCTCGAACAGGTTCACTCGATGGTAGGGACCGGCGCCGTTGATCAGTGCATCGATCCTTCCCCACTGCTGTTCGACCTGGGTGACGAGGCCTTTGGCCGCCTGAGGGTCCGACACGTCGCAGCGAATCGAGAGCGCACGACCGCCACGACTCGTGATCGCGTCGGCTGTGGCTTTTGCCTCTGCCTCACTCGTGCGGTAGCAGATGGCGACCGACCACTGCTGCGTTGCCAGGTCGAGCGCGATCCCCCGTCCAATGCCTTTGGCTCCACCTGTGATGAGTGCGACACGATCAGCCATAGGTGATTCTTTCGTGCTTGGTGTGAATGCCTATTATCTTATCGGGTTTTGAGCCTGGTCGCGAGCAGCTGTAAGGCTCCGGCTGTTCGTATGGAGAAGATCCGGCCTTGTTTGGGTTTTTTATTGTCTTCTTGGCATTCTGCGATGAGCGATTGCAAGTCTGCAATGGTATCCACGTCGCGCCAGGTGGTGGTGAGTTCGACCGTCAAACCCAGTGTTTTGGCCTTCTGTTGTGTGGCGGCGAGAACTTGGTCGGTGGACCAGGGCACTCCGGTAAAGAGTTGTTCTGCCGGTCGTTTGAGGCCGATGAGGTAGTAGCCACCATCCAAGGCCGGTCCCAAGACCAGGTCCGAGCGGCCCAGTATCGCGAGCGCATCCTGATACACCGACAGTGGCAAGGTCGGAACATCGGCCCCTACGATGATGACCTGCTTGTAGCCTTTGGCGAATAAATCGACAGAGGCGCGGTGCATCCGCTGGCCCAGGTCTTCACCTATTTGATCCAACAGGCGGACGCTCTGCCGTTCTTCCATAATTTTAAAGAACACGAGCTCAGCGGAAGGTGCGCAGGCCAGGTACCGATGAAAGGGGAGCTGTAATTTTGCGACAGCGAGGCTGGTCCGCTCCAGCATGTCGAGGACGAAGCTACCGTGCAGAGTGGCTGCTTCGTCAGGCGTCAGCGGTGGGCAGAGCCGTGTCTTTACCTTGCCCGGGATAGGGGCCTTGGCGAAGATCACGAGGGCCGTGTGAGGCGTGAGGCGCGAGGTCTCAGACGATGGAGAGGAAGGCTGCTTCATGAGTTATCGCACCAATTCATACCACCGACTCAGTGTATGAGGACTTACACCGACCCAATACAGAAACCGTAAGGCCCACATTCGGAGGATTGTCCGCAAGGGGCCTTGCTGTTCCCAGCGACGAAAAGAGGTCGTCACGGTCGCAGTGAGGGCCGCGGTTGCTCCCTTTCGTTTGAGCCTGCGGGAGAATTCAATATCCTCCATCAACGGCATGTCGGCGAAGCCTCCCATCTGTTCGAAGATAGAGCGACGCACGAACAGGGCCTGATCGCCGGTGGCGAGGCCGCTCAGTTTCGATCTCCAGTTCATCATTTTGCTGATGATGGTTCCCCGCATCGAAGGGCGATCGAATTGGACATCGAACCGTCCGCCCACCATCCGTCGATCGGCCAGTGTCGTGTCGATTATTGCTTTCGCATCGTCTGGAAGTTGTGTGTCAGCGTGGAGAAACAATAAGGTTTCTCCGCGACCGGCCTTTGCGCCTTCATTCATCTGCCGGGCTCGTCCAGGTGGAGAGGTGATCCATTGTACAGGACTGAGTGCAGAGGACTGAGCGCTGAGTCGGTATGAGTTGACGAGGGATGGAGTCTTATCCGTGCTCCCTCCATCCACCACGATGAGTTCATCGAAGCCGAGTGCGGCGGTGTGCGCGAGTGTCGCCATGACCGTTCGTTCTTCGTTCAGTGTGGGGATGATGACCGAAATCGTCATCGTCATGACA
>Ga0315278_10004081_pt1 | contig 13142 bp, 10 predicted proteins | sample YL17G06_0_MG_FD_203880 | JGI IMG/M metagenome (GOLD analysis project Ga0315278, IMG submission 203880) | Sediment microbial communities from Yellowstone Lake, YNP, Wyoming, USA - YL17G06_0 | ecosystem: Environmental > Aquatic > Freshwater > Lake > Sediment | place: USA: Wyoming | collected...
ATTGGTGCTCGAGCGTGATGGGCCGAATCGGTTCAATGATCGGCCCGGTCCACTGCTCTACTTGGGCATCGACGTAGAATGAATTGCCATCATGCTTTACGATCCCCCAGTCGCCCACCTGGTAACCCGGCGAACGAAAATAGATCGCCACCTTGGCCGCGGTCAGGTCGGCTACAGACTGCGCCTGCATTTTCGTCTGCTCGGCTGAGGGTACATACGGCACCCACTGATCGGCCGAGTCGGCGCCCAAAGGACCCGCGGCCGGCATACTGCTCAAATCGACTCCCACCGCGCTGCTCAGCAGCATGCGAGGCTCCAGCAGCTCCGCGCTCGTATGCAATCGTCGCCGGGATGATCTCCACGGCCGACACGGAGCTCTCTTGCCACAAATGAGATGTGTACGATTAGCGGCCTTCCACGCATGCTTGTCGGTGCTCATGAGGCTCTCCTTGAAACAAAGCTCGTCTGCCCAGTAGGCTGCCGCGCGAGCCCGAACCGTCTTCTCGCGGAGTGGTGTGGCCGCCGAAGAATAGACGGCATCGTGAATTGGGCGGATTACACAGATTATTCGCAACGACCAGTATACAGCTTGCCAGCCTCCACCGCCACGACACTTATCCTGCTTTGTATGCACTAATGCAAAGCCCTGCGTGTGCCAAATGGATGTCTCGAAGGAGTTTGGTCCATGAAACGACCATTATTCAGTTGGCTGGCGTTCGCGGGGTGTTTCTGTCTTGCAGCGGGCCAGATCGCTCTTGCGCTGGAAGTCAAACTCACCCAGAACACGCTTCGGCTGATGCCCTATCAGATCTTCGAGCTGACTTTCCAGCATGATGGACAATACCAAGACCCAAACTGGGATGTCAGCATCGACGTGACGTTTGTTTCCCCTGGTGGCCAGTCGATTGCCGTCGGCGGCTTCTTCTACGGGTCAAGCCGACCGCAACAACCGGTCATTCGGAAATGGAACGACGCCCAGGGCCGAGCACACAGCGAGGCCACCTGGCCATGCAGCCCGGCCGACCTCTGGAAGGCTCGCTATGCTCCGAGCCAGCTGGGCAAGTGGAGTTACGGCTACGTCCTGCGCAATCATCTCGGGCAGACCGCCATCGGCGGCGGCGCTTTCCAGGTTGTTCAGGGGCGCGTCAAGTCCAAGGGGTGGCTCCGAATCGACCCAGTCAATCCCCTCCGCTTCGTCTTCGAGGATGGAAGCCCGTTTTACCCCGTCGGCACGCAGGATGGAGTGTTCGACGGAAACAACAATGGCTCGGCGATGGATCAAATGAGCATGGAAGGGCCGTTTCGCCCGGATCCCGAGAACCAGCGCCCCAAGCCCCCGGCCGGCGCAGTGTTCGCCCGTGGGCCGTCAATGAACCCTGTGAACGGGGACGTTTACTTCGGCCGCCACGCGCGGGCTGGGTTCAACGTGTGGCGTTTCTCGCCACACAACTTCTCGCTGCCGGTGTTCAACATCAAATATGACGATCGCGAACGTGCGCCGGCGACGATCCGCTGGGAACAGGCGATCATGGTGGACGAGATGCTGCAACTGACCCGAAAGCACGGCATCCGCAACTTCTACGGCATTTTCGGTTTCGCACAGGTCTTCAACGACCAGGCCAACAACGCCCAAGGCATGGAAAAGGTCAAACGCCTGATCAAGTACTCGGTTGACCGCTGGGGGGCGTATGTGGACATCTGGGAGCTGCTCAATGAGCAGAAAGCGTCCGACGAGTGGTACCAGATTGCCATCCCGTATCTGCAAGAGGTGGACCCGTACCGCAAGCCCGTCGCCACGAGTTGGGAGCGGCCGGAACTCAAAGGTATCGACATCTCGGCCCCGCACTGGTATGGCAATGAGAACGAGTTGAATTCCGACCTGGATACAGCCCAGCAGGCTACCGTTCAAAAACGACACGGGAAGCCTGTGGTTTACGGCGAGCAAGGCAACGTTGGCGGCAAGCCCGAGCTGATCCCACAGGGCATCGGCGGCGTGTGGGACCCCGGCTCGGCTCGCCGGATGCGCGTCCGACTGTGGACCGCCATGTTCAGCGAAATCGGCCTGGTCTTCTGGGAAACATCGTATGCCAAGGACGGGCACAACATGAACCTCTGGATCGGCCCCGAGGAACGCCAGTTTGTGCACGCCCTGCAGGACTTTGCAGATCGCCTGGGTCCTGGCATTCGCACGGTGAAGGTGCCATTGGCGGGCCCACAGGCAGCCGCCGTCAGGGCATACGGGTTGCGGTCCCAGTCACGCGCCGCGGTCTACCTGCACCACGGTGCCTGCGCGCAATGCGATCAGGAAACCCAGTCGGGCCGGCATCCGCAGCACCGATGGGACCATAATCGCGGCCCGGCCACAGGGTTCACGGTCACACTGGACGTGCCCAAAGCCGCCCAGGGGTACTGGTACAGTCCTTCCGACGCCTCGATTGTTCGCCGATTCGATGCCGCCGCCGGAGTGCAGACCATTGCAGTGCCCGCGTTTGAGGATGACTTGGCGCTGTTGATCACCGGCGCCGGCGCACCGGACATTGACGGTGACGGTAAACCCAACGACGTCGATGACGACGACGACAACGACGGGACGCCCGATATCCAGGACGCATTTCCCCTTGAACGAGAGGAGCAGGCAGACGTTGACCGCGACCGCATCGGTGACAGCCTCGATGCCGACATCGATGGCGACGGTGTGGCTGATGATCTGAACAAGAACGGCATCCCGGACAACCAGGAGCCGGATTGGGACGGCGATGGCATCCCCAATGCCGGGAGCATTCCCTGGGATGCATTTCCCCGCGACCCGAAAGAGTGGCGGGACACTGATGGAGACGGCATCGGGGACAACGCCGATACGGACGATGACGGGGACGGCTACAGCGATGACGAGGAGAAACAGGCCGGCACCGATCCGCTAGATCCGCTGAGTTTTCCGGAGTGAGACCTCCCCAGGACCCTAAACACAGCTGGCCGACGGCGGTTCGCACAGTGCCGGGCGAACCGCCGCCGGGGACGATTCCCCTCGATAAACCTTTAGGCCCGTAGGCCGACCCCGCAGGCGGAATGGTTTACGATAAGGGGTCTGCATGGCCCGGAGCGTCTGACTGCTGTTTGCATCCAGCATCGAGTGGCGTATTGCCTCAGTGACCTTCGCCACGGGCTGCTAGACCGTACGGTCGATCGGGCATGCGACCCCTCATCCGCCGAAGGGGGAGGGGTGATCATGCCTTGACGTAGAGCAGCAGGGCGATGAGAGCAAGGCCGGCGGCAGAGGCGGCGGCGAGGATGAAGCCGCGCTGGACGCTGGTCCGCCGGGCGTAGGCGCCGATGAGCATGGGCAGCGCCGTGCAGCCCAGCCCGCCCAGTGTGAAGAAGAGCCCGATAGCCCGACCGTGCAGCGATTCCGGGAAGTGCCCCAGCAGAACGGCCACGAGAGTCGGGTAGATGGGCCCGAAGATGACGCCCACTGCGATCACCAGCGCCGCCGTCAGCACCCGTCCGCGACACAGCACGACCGCCACCCACACGCCGACACTGACGAGGGAGAGTCCGAGGATCACCAGCGTCTCGCTCCCCTTCGGGAGGGTGAGGGCGGTCACGAGCCGCGAGGCGGTGTACGCGATCCAGAAGCCGGAGAGGAGCGCGGCGGCGGAGCCTTCCTTCATCCCGTTATCGGTCACGTAGGTCGTGGCCCAGGCCGCCATGGTGGCCTCGGCGGGCATGTAGAAGAACAGGGCGAGCGCGCAGAGCCACATGACGGCGTCGCCCAGCAAGGTGCCGAGGCCCAGGGCGGCAGCCGTCGTCCCTGCTTGCTGGGCCGGCGCGGGGGCGGGGAAGTGCGTCCCCCACGCCAGGACGGCGATGACGATGCCTGTGGTCGCCAGCAGGAGCAGGGCGTTCCGCAACGCGAGCCGCCGCACGAGGAAGGCCACGCCCAGGGGTGTGACGAACGAGCCGATGCCGAAGATGAAGCACCCGAGGTTGATTGCATACGCCGCGGTGCCGCCGAAAGCGAACAGCGAGAGCGGGTTGACGACATTGATGAGCGTCGCCCACGCCGCGCTGAGGAGCACCGTTGCCGCCAGGACCATCCGGTACCCGGTCGCCAGCGCGAGCACCGCCAGGCTCACGGCGAAGAGGACCGAGCCGCAGATGGTCACGGGCTGCCTGCCAACGAGGTCGCTGACAAAGCCGACGGCGAGCATGGCGGGGATCAGGGTGAAGCCGAAAGCGGCCAGGAGGCCGCCGATGCGGGCCTCGTCAATCCGCAGATTGCGGGCCAGAGTGACCTTGATGCTACCGAGCAGGGCGGTGCCCATGCCCGTGGCGACGAGAATGACGATCACGAGCACGAGGAGCAGGTTCATCCGAGATACCTCCAAAGGAGAAATGGGGACATTCTTCGGGCTTGGCCCTCCCGTACTTCCAGGACCCAACCGCCCTGTGCGACACGCCGACAAGGGCGGCCAGTTTGCCTTGGGTAATGCCGAGGCGTCTGCGGAGTTTCTTGATGAGGAGAGCCGAGAGGCGGGCCGCCTTCACCTCCTCCGGGGCGGCCGCCAGTGTGGCGCGTTCCGCCGTCCGCTCAGCCTGTAACTCGGCCCCGAGCCTCGCCGAAGGCGCAACGGTCTTTCGCAAGGCCGACACGCTTCGCTTCAGTCGGCGAAGGTCTCGGGCAAGAGGAACACACGTTGTCCGCACCGCCTTCTTGGCAAGCCCGCCGCGCCGGCTCTCGCGACAGTTCCCGCTACGCCGCAGAAGGGCCGCAGGCGCAAGAAGTTTGCCGTTACCGGCGAAAAATCGATCTCGGCATTCATCAGAGAACGAAAGAACCCGACGACCAAACAGATCAACGCCAACTGGAAGCAGGAGGGGCGAAGCGGCACTGCGGACATCCTCCTCGCCAGTGGCGTAGATCGGCACGATGTTGGTGTGGTGCAGCTTCGCCGCAGCCTCCGCCTCACGCTTGAAACGCACCACCGCCTTGGTCGTCAGCCCCAGCGAGCCGCTGAGCACCTTCAACGCCACTTTGCGGTTCAGCGAGACCTGCCGAGCTTCGTAGACAATCCCCATCTCCCCGCGGCCCAGCTCGCGGACAATCTCGAAATCTCCGAGACGCCGCTTGGGCGATGGATCTGTGGACACCGTGGTTCCCATCGGCCTCCTGGTTATCGTGATGGATTATCCGACTTTGCGGCGAGAATTGCCAGACTCCAACTCCGAAGGTCGGTGGAGGTGTGTCTGTCTTCACTTTCCGTTTCGTTTCAATATGGAAGGGTAACAGGCTATGCAGGCATTGTCTTGCTCCCTACCCAGATGTACGTCCGACACGTGTCGCAGGCCACAAAGTGAGCCCGGCCGATGTTGAACAGCCGGGTTTCGTGCTCATGAATGCACGTCACCTCGCAAAAGCATTCGCCCATGTTGAAGTTGCCGACCGGCGCCTCTGGTGTTTGATTTCTGTCCATCGTCCATCGCGCCTCCGGATTACCGCCTGCGGGCGGTTCGCCGACTTTGGTGAACCGCCCGGGGTGCTCGCCTTGCCCCGGCGTGTCGCTGAGCATTCATAGTCCGGCGCACGGGTCGCTGTCATACCACTGCTGCAGTTCACAACGACCGATACTGTTGGGCTGTACAAGAACGACAGAGGCGATGTAGCAGGAGTTGTCTAACGGGCAGGTGGTTCATGCGTGCAACGTGGCTCGGTCTGGAAGTCGTGGCTCTGGTGTTGATGGTGGGAAATGCTGCTCAAGCGGCTGCCGGTGATGCCGAGTGGCCCGGCTGGCTGGGCCCCAGCCGCGACGGGCGCTCGCCCGACCGCGGGCTGCTCAAGCAGTGGCCGCCGGAGGGTCCAAGGCTCCTCTGGAAGGTGGACAGCATCGGGCCGGGCTGGTCCACCGTGGCGGTCACCGCAGGCCGTATCTACACGACCGGCAACGCCGGCGACAAGCAGATGCTCATCTGCCTGGACCTCGACGGCAAGGAGAAGTGGCGGGTGGAGCAGGGCCCCAAGTGCAACCACGGCAAGTATCCCGGTGCGCGCTCCACGCCGACCGTGGACGGCCAGCGCATCTACGTGACCGGCGGTGACGGCTTGGTGACCTGCCACGGAGCCGAGGACGGCCAGATCATCTGGAAGCGCAACATGGTCCGTGAAATGGGCGGAAAGGTCGGCGGCTGGCAATATGCCGAGAGCGTCCTCATTCTCGACAACCTGGCAATCATGACGCCCGGCGGGCGCAACGCCCTCGTGGCCCTCGACAAGACCACCGGCCAGGACGTCTGGAAGTCGGACGTCTCTGCCACCGCAGGCTACAGCTCCTGCATCGTCATCGGCGACAAGGACGCCCGGATCATTGTTAACGGTTCGCAAAGCGGGCTCTTCGCGGTCGATGCCGCAACCGGCAGGAAGATCTGGACCAGCGACTTCGCCTCGCCCAATACGGCGAACGTGCCGACGCCGGCGTATGCCGACGGTCACCTCTTCTGGGGCGTCGGCTACGGCAAGGGCGGGATCTGCTACAAGGTGAGCCGCGCTGGTGGTGCATGGAATTTCGAGCAGGCCTGGACCACCAAGGACTTGAACTGCCACCCTGGCAACTATGTTGTCGCCGACGGCCGGATCTACGGCAAAGGCCGCGGCCTGACCTGTGTTGACCTGAAATCCGGCCGGACGCTCTGGAGCGAGCGCATCGGCGCCGGGCAGGTGTGCTGGGCCGACGGCATGCTCTACGTCCTTGCCGACTCAGGCGGGGTGGCTACCCTGGTGGAGCCGTCGGCCAGCGGAGGCAAAGCTGCAGGCAGGTTCCAGGTCGCCGGCGAAGGCGCCAGTTGGGCCCATCCGGTTGTCATTGGCGGCAGGCTCTATCTGCGCTACGACACGAACCTTTACTGCTACGACGTAAAGGCTCAATGATGCCACACGGAGTGCCTATTGTGTCCTCCATGGGTAGGCTGGCTCGCGCCACTTCCGTGACGGTTCTACTCTGGTCAGCCATGCTCCACAGCGCGGCCACCGCGCCGTCCAGCGCTGCTCGGCTGCTCGAAGGCCCCGGCCTCGCAGCCAAGTACCCCGATGACGAAGGCATTGAGAAAGATCCGGCCGTGCTTTTCGCCGAGGGCTTCGAGTCCGGCGACGTGAAGCGATGGGATGACCTCGATGGCAACAAGCCGCCGAAGGTTCGCATCGTGGAGGATGACAAACTGGTGCATGTCGGCCGTCGGGCCGTGCAACTGGAGGCGCAGCCCGGCAAAGAAGCCGGGGCTGACGTGGTCAAGCTGCTGCCGCCAGGTCACGACGTGGTATACGCCCGCTGGTGTTGCCGCTTTGCCGCGGACTTTGATCAGGGAAACCTGATGCACTTCGTTCACCTGGCGGGATTACGCGAGCGATGGCAGTTGGGTCGGTCCGGCCAGAAGCCCGACGGCACGGACTTCTTCTGCACGGCATTGGAGCCCTGGCGGGACTGGGGGCGCAATCCAGCGCCCGGAGCCATCGGCTTCTACACGTACTATCCGGACATGAAGCGGGACCCATCAGGCCCGTACTACGGCAATTCCTTCCGGCCAGACAACCCGCCTGTTCTCATCGAGCGTGGCCGCTGGTATTGCATGGAGATGATGCTCAAGGTCAACCATCCCGACCGGGCGGACGGCGAGCAGGCTTTCTGGATCGACGGCAAGCTCAAGGGTCACTACACCGGTATTCGCTGGCGCACGACCGAGAAGCTCAAGGTGAACTGCCTCTGGCTCCTGCTCTACATCCACGATAACAAGCAGGTCAACCGCGTCTGGTTTGATGATGTGGTGGTGGCAACAGAGTACATCGGCCCGCTGGCCAAGCCGCAGCGATAAAGCCACAAGCCCACAGAGGATCCTGTCGCCGAATTGCGCGGACAGGCATCATCGAGAGCGAGGTGATGATCATCCAATCGTCGCGCTGTCCGCTCAGAAGCAATACCCCTGCAGGACCCAATACCGCCAGTCAGCGACCGCATGTTGCGTCTGTTTGTCCGCTGACGCCTCGGCCTTCAATTGGGCCAGCGACGATCTCCATCTCGATGCGCTGTTCACGGGCTGGATCACTCTTGTGCCTTCGCATATTGCACCGCATCAGGCATCCGCGGCCTGCGCCCGCGCGCCGGAGAACTATCAACGGCTGGACAGCGGGATCAGGGCATCCCGGATCGGCTCAACCCACCGTTTGTTCCTGATGTCGTATACGATGAAGTCGCCGTCGAACTGCCAGTGCGCCCAGCTCCATTGGCGCTTCTCGGCCTCGCGAGCCACGCAACTGATGTAGCGCACGCGCGAGGGCATGTCGGCCTTGTCGTAAGCGCCGAATTCGCCGAGATAAAGTGGGCGATGGTGCTGCGTCGCCCAGGCTTGAGCCTTGTCGAAGTCGCGGGTAATGGCCACGGTTTCCTGGGGCGTGGCGTTCCAGGCGACACCGGTTGTCTGGCGGTGGCTGGTCCAGGGCGCGCCCTGGTGGGTGAATTCCATGGGTGTGTAGTAATGGACGGTCACGATCAGGTTCTGGTCGTCGTCGGGAAGGACCAGACGATCCAATCCGCCGATCCCGTTCCACATGGCCGGGCCAACGATGACGGTGCGATTGGGATTGCTGCGACGGATGATCTGCAGAGCTTCGCGGCAGAACTGGTCCCAAAGTTCAGAGGTGAATTTGGGAGCCGGCTCGTTGAGAATCTCAAACAGCACCTCGGGCAGACGACTCTTGCAGTGCTCGGCAATGGCGGCCCAGCTGGCCATGAAGTCCTTCTTCTTGCCCAGCGGGTCGGGCGAGATCGCCAGGTCGTCGTGGTAGTCGAGCACAACCATCAGGCGGTTAGCCAGGGATTGGTCAACAGCCCAGTCGAGGGTCTTGAAGAACTCCTCTCGGAGTTTGCCATTGGCATCCGGCTTGCCGTCACGCAAAGGGTGCAGGTTGATTCGCACATGGTTGAAGCCCGCTTCGCGGATGAGCTTGAAATGCTCGTCCTGGAAGCGTCCTCTGGCGCGGTCCTGCCAGAGCGGGTCCCAGCCGATGATGTTGACGCCACGGCCAAGTCGTTTGTTCTGCTCGAAGGCGTCCGGCGCGCTGGCGGCACTTCCACCCTGAGCGGCGCTACACGCATTGGCGATTATGATCACCGTTGACAACACGATACCCGCAAACCATCGGTTGCTCATGTTTCCTCGCTCGTTGGTGAAGACGCCACATTGTGCTCTGCTCGCCGAGGGCCGGCAAGAACTGCCGCGATTCATATCTTGGTTTCATGGGCGGCCCGCGAGATAATCATGCACCATGACCGTCCTCAAAGCCATCAAGGTGCGTCGCAGCGTGCGCGCGTATTCGCTCCGGCCAATCCCCGATGATCTGATGCAGCGCATGCAAGATGCCCTGCGCTATGCCCCCTCGGCCTGCAACATCCAGCCCTGGCAGTTCATTCTCGTGACGGACGCCACTCTGCGCCGCCAGCTCGCCCGCGCCGCCAAGGAACAGATGTGGATGGCGGATGCGCCCGTGACGATTGTTGCCTGCGGCTATCCGAAGCTGGCCTACCCGCATATGGGCGGCCGGCACAGCAGCCTCGACATCGACATCGCCATTGCCCTGGATCACCTCACCCTGGCAGCCGTCGCCGAGGGCCTGGGCACCTGCTGGATCGGGGCATTCTTCGAGGAACAGGTCAAGGCGATCCTGGACGTCCCCGACGAGGTGCGTGTGGTCGCCATGATCCCCCTGGGCTACCCCGCATCCGATGGCCTGATCCGTCCAGTCACGGAGGACCAGCGTAAGGCCGAATCCGAGGTGTTTAGCGTGAACCGATTCCAATCCCGATGAACGGCCATGAGGCCACCGATGCTGGTCCACGCCCGCCGAGCGGAGAATTGCAGGAGCGGTGGCATCGCGTACAATCAGCCTCAACCCCGGGGGCAAGAAGGAGAAATCATGGCCGAGACCACCGACACCCTCAACTCCGCGACGAACATGCAACCGGACACAGACGCGCCACCGTCACAGCTGGAGCCGGCCGCCCCGGAAGTGCAACAGGCAGAGCGTCCGCCGGCATGGGCAACGAAGCTGCAAGCGGACGTGACGGCACTGCAGGAGCGGGTGGCTCAGTGGCAAGCGAAGCCGCCGGCATGGTTCGAGCAAGCGGTGGCAAAACTGCCCAAGCGGCTGGCGGGCCAGATCGACCTGCCCACGCAGCTCCGCCAGTTGGAGCAGCGGGCACAGAAGGCCCGCGACAGTCAGGCCCGCGCCGTCGTCAGTTCCATCACCCGTGCAGTGACGGCGTCCGGCAAGGGGCTGGCTGGCCAAGTCGGAAAGCAGCTCAAGGACTTGGACCGCCGCGTGAAGGCCGTTGAGAAGATGCTGGGGCAGATCCAGCGGAAGATGAAGTAGCGGGACCTGTGCCGTCCGGCAAGGCCTGGGCAAACCCCCTCCTCTCACCTTCACCGACGGCGTTCCGCGAGCTCTCCGGATCGCCCCGGGCTGCACTCTTGCAGCATCAGGTCCTTGTGCGCGAGGCTGGTTTCCGGTCCAATGTGCCTGTCATGGACGGATCGATTTAGTCTGAAGGAGCATACATGGCAGCCAAACCAGCCACGAAGAGCGAGATTCTCGTCAGCATCGCCAAGACTACCCAACTGTCCCGCAAGCAGGTCGCGTCGGTGTTCGATGCATTGTCTGCGACCATCAAGCAGGGGTTGGGCAAGAAGGGGCCGGGCGTTTTTGTCGTGCCGGGCCTGATGAAGATCATGGTGATCCAGAAGCCGGCCACCAAGGCCCACAAGGGGATCAACCCCTTCACCAAGCAGGAGCAGATGTTCAAGGCCAAGCCTGCCCGGAAGGTCATCAAGGTCCGTGCGCTCAAGGCCCTGAAGGATATGGCCAAGTAGGCGGTTCTTGGAGCCGACCCAGCCGTGAGTCACGAAGGTTTGCTCTGGCACCTTCTGCGGCGACCGGCCGAGTTCTGGCCCAATCAAGCAGACGATTCACAGGCGGAAGTCCCCTGTCGCTCGATGTTCCCCCCCAACATCGACGACACCTTCCGCCCTTTTTGTGTTCATTGAGGGCTCCCGTGATCGCTGTTCCACCCGGCCAATTCCGACCCGAAACCTTGCAGTCGCTCATCGAGGAGTTCGTCACCCGTGACGGAACGGTGCATGGCCACACGGACACGCCCTTGAATGTGATGGTCGCCGCCATCCAACGCCAGTTGAAGTTGGGCGAAGTGGTCGTGGTTTACGATGAGGAGACCGAAACCTACACCATCGTCCCGAAGGAGCAATTGAACGGATTGAGGGATGAAACCCAGTAGCCCCTTGCCCCGCTGTGGCCGTAATATCCGAAGCTGAATGAGCGATGTTCCTGTCTCAACCCGATCCGAGAGCCTTGAGCACCTCAACGGCCTGATCGAGCGGATTACCTTCCACAATGCCGAAAGCGGCTTCGCGGTCCTTCAGGTAAAGGTGCGGGGCCACAAAGACCTCATAACTGTCCTTGGTACTCTGCCTGAGGTGAAGGCAGGGGAATTCATAGATGCCCAAGGTCGGTGGGTCATCGACCGGGAGTACGGACGGCAGTTCAGAACCGTTGTGCTTCGTACCGCCCCACCCAATACCGCGGAGGGGATGAAGAAGTATCTGGCCAGCGGCCTGATCAAAGGGATTGGACGCGCTCTGGCTGGCCGGCTGGTCGAAGCATTCGATGTGCGGGTCTTCGAGGTGATTGAACAGACGCCGAAGCGGTTGTTGGAAGTCGATGGGATTGGCAATGGTCGTCAGGGAAAGATCGTCGCCGCGTGGAACGACCAGAAGGCCGTGCGGGAAATCATGGTCTTCCTGCACAGCCACGGCGTCAGCACCAGCCGGGCTTTCCGCATCTACAAGACCTACGGCCAGGATGCCATCGCCAAGGTGTCCGAAGACCCATACCGCCTCGCCCGTGATATCTGGGGCATCGGCTTCAAAACCGCCGACCAGATCGCAGAGAAGTTGGGCATCGGCAAACAATCCGACCTTCGGGCCAGGGCCGGGGTGGAGTTCGTCCTCCAGGAACTCACCGAGGACGGCCACTGTGCCTTTCCCCGTGAAGAACTGTCAAAGAAGGCTCAGGCGATGCTGGGCATTCCGCCGGAGATCATCGAGGCGGCGATTGAGTATGGGCTGACCGAGGGTCGGCTGGTTCACGGGACGGATGCCAACGGCAATCCCCTGATCTATTTGGCACCTTATGAACGTGCGGAAAGAACGTTGGCCGAGAACCTGATCGAGCTTTCTCGTGGGGACCATCCCTGCCCGCCGGTGGCCATTGAGAAGGCCATCACCTGGGTCGAAGACAGGATCGGCTTCCCATTGGCGGCGGCGCAGCAGAAAGCTCTCGGCATGGCGGTCAAATCGAAGGTCATGGTCATCACCGGCGGTCCGGGGGTGGGCAAGACCACGCTGGTCAACTCTATCGTCCAGGTGCTCAAGGCGAAGAAGCTGGAGATCGTCCTGTGTGCGCCCACGGGACGAGCCGCAAAGCGGATGAGCGAGGCGACGGGCCAGGAGGCCAAGACCATCCACCGTCTCCTGGAGTTCGATCCCAAAGGCGGTGGATTCAAGCGGAACCATGAGAACCCCCTGGAGGGCGATGTCTTCGTCGTGGATGAAACCAGCATGGTGGACTTGATGCTGGCCCACCAGTTCGTGCGAGCGGTCCCCGCCAACGCCGCCCTGATTCTCGTGGGCGACGTGGACCAGCTTCCTTCCGTTGGCCCCGGCAGCGTGCTGCGGGACATCATCGACTCCGGAGTGGTGCCGGTCTGCCGCCTCACCGAGGTCTTTCGGCAAGCTGCCCGAAGTGCCATCATCACCAACGCCCACCGCATCAACCAGGGGCAGATGCCGCTCTTCCCCAAGGAAGCCGCAGATTTCTTCCTCTTCCCCGCCGAATCGCCCGAGGAAGCCGCTCAATGGGTGCAGGATGTTGCCTGCCGGCGCATCCCCGAGCGCTTTGGCCTCGACCCGCTCACCCAGGTGCAGGTGCTGGCGCCCATGTACCGCGGCCCTGCGGGCGTCCACGCCCTGAATGAGAAGCTGCAGGCCGCTCTCAACCCCCCAGGGGCGATGAAAGCCGAGAAGCAGCT
>Ga0315278_10004082_pt1 | contig 13141 bp, 6 predicted proteins | sample YL17G06_0_MG_FD_203880 | JGI IMG/M metagenome (GOLD analysis project Ga0315278, IMG submission 203880) | Sediment microbial communities from Yellowstone Lake, YNP, Wyoming, USA - YL17G06_0 | ecosystem: Environmental > Aquatic > Freshwater > Lake > Sediment | place: USA: Wyoming | collected...
GATGCCGTAGCGCCCTTGGATTTACGCCGCAGCGGACCGCGACCCACGATCGCGATGAGCGCGGGACAGGACGTTGGCGGCGCGCGTCACACACGGGAAGCCTTACCCACCACATGAGCAATGCCTTGAAAGACCTGTTGGCCAGAGCGATCGCGTCGCATCAAGAAGGGCGGATGGAAGAAGCCGCGGCTCGGTATTCGGAGATTCTGCGACATGACCCTGCGCACTGCGACGCCCTGCATCTGCTCGGCGTGGCGCACCACCAGGCCGGACGTCACGAGCAGGCACTCGGGTTGATCCGACAAGCGCTGAAAATCGGGCCGACTCCGCTCGCACTATGCAACTACGGTCTGGTGCTCAGCGCGTTGAAGCGCTTTGACGTGGCATTGCAGAGCTTTGACCATGCGATCGCGCTCCAGCCGGATTACGCCGAGGCATTCAACAACCGCGGCATTCCACTCGTTGCGCTGCAGCGCCTTGACGAGGCCGTGGCGAGTTACGACCGGGCAATTGCGCTCCAGCCGGATTACGCCGAGGCATTCAAGAACCGCGCGATCACGCTTGCCGCCCTGAGACGCTTTGACGAGGCGTTGGCGAGTTACGATCGGGCCATTGCGCTCAAGCCGAATTACGCGGAAGCATTCTACAATCGCGGCATCGCGCTTTCTCGCCTCGATCGCATTGACGAGGCTTTGACGAGCTACGACCGGGCAATCGCACTCGCGCCGGACCACGCGGAAGCGTTCAACAACCGCGGGAACGTGCTGCGCAACCTCAATCGCTCCGACGACGCGTTGGCCAGCTACGATCGGGCGTTGGCGCTCAAGCCCGGTCTTGCCGAGGCACTCAACAACCGCGGGCTGTTGCTTGCCGCCCTCGAACGTTTCGACGACGCGGTGACGAGTTACGATCGCGTGCTCGCGCTCAGGCCTGATTTTGCCGAGGCATTCAACAGTCGCGGGATCGCGCTTGTCGCCCTCAAGCGCTTCGACGAGGCGCTGGCGAGCTACGATCGGGCGATTGCGCTCGAACCGGACTACGCCGAAGCATTCAACAACCGCGGGTTCGCGTTGGACGATCTGAGGCGATTTGGCGAGGCGTTGAAGGCCTACGATCAGGCGATCAGGATCAAACCGGATTACGCCGAAGCCCACTTCAATGCGGCCTTTTCCAGGCTGGCGATCGGCGACTTCGAGGGAGGATGGCGAGAACACGAGTGGCGCTGGAAGATGAACGATAACAAGGCCGCTGCCCGCCATTTTCGCCAACCCCTTTGGACCGGTGTCGAGGACTTGCGCGGCCGGACCATTCTGCTTCACGCCGAGCAGGGAGTTGGCGATACCATTCAATTTTGCCGGTACGCGACATTGGTCGCCGCGCGGGGAGCGCGTGTCGTGCTCGAGGTGCCCCGCGTGTTGATGGCCTTGATGCGCTCGCTCCCCGGCGTCGTCACGCTGGTCGAATCCGGGCAGCCGCTGCCCGAGTTCGATTTGCACTGTCCGCTGCTGAGCCTTCCCCTCGCCTTCGACACCCGCCTGGAGACGATACCCGCGCCGGTCGCGTACCTGGCGGCCGATCCGGACAAGGCGGCACAGTGGCGCGAACGACTGGGCCCCGCGACCACCGGCCGAGTCGGCCTGGCCTGGTCGGGCAACGCGACGCAAAAGAACGACCACAACCGCTCCATGCCGTTGGCGACCATGCTCAAGGTCTTGCCAACGGGCCTGCAAGCGTTCAGCCTCCAGAAGGACGTTCGGCCACGCGACCGGCCCGATCTGGCGGCGAACCCCCACGTCGCCGATTGCGCATTGCTGCTGAACGATTTCAGCGACACCGCTGCCCTCATCGCCCAGCTGGACCTCGTCATCGCGGTGGATACCTCGGTCGCGCATCTTGCCGCGGCCATGGGCAAGCCGATCTGGGCGCTGTTGTGTTACCCGGCCGACTGGCGCTGGCTCACCGCGCGTGATGACAGCCCCTGGTATCCCACGATGCGTTTGTTCCGCCAGCCGGCTTTCGATGACTGGGAATCCGTCGTGGCGGTTGTCAGGCAAAGGCTCGAATCGAGTGCGCCTGCGCTGCGCGATCCCCGGGGAAACTCGCTGGCAGGGTGAGTGAGCGCGCGGTCGCGTACGGCCCTCAAGTGGGTTGGTCGGGAGGGGCAATTCCGGCGCCGCGGCAAGGGGCGATCAGGTAGAATCGACCCCTGTCCGGCCGCAGGGACATCGACCTGTGATGCTGATCCGAACGGTCGCGCGCATCGGCCTGGCAGCGATTCGAAATGCACTTCCTTTCAATGCCCGCCGACCTCGAATTCAACGGAGAGCGCTACATCCCGGGGGTCGCCGGCGACATCGCCTACGAGCACTGGCACCGCTACGCTTTCGCCCGGCGATTTGTGACCGGGAAGCGGGTGCTCGATGCCGCTTGCGGCGAAGGCTACGGCACGGCGCTGCTCGCCACGGTCGCGGCCGATGCGATCGGCGTCGACATCGACGGGCGCGCCATCGCTCACGGGCGTGCGGCGTACGGCGGCCAGCCGCGCCTCGCCTACGACGAAGGCAGCGTGACGGCGCTGCCGCTGGCCGAGGCGACGGTCGACGTCGTCGTTTCGTTCGAGACGATCGAGCACCTCGTCGCATCCGACCAGGCGCGAATGCTCGACGAATTCATGCGCGTGCTGGCGCCGGGCGGGCTGCTGGTTCTGTCGTCGCCGAACAAGCGGCGCTACAGCGACGAGCCGGGGTATCGCAATCCGTTTCATCAGCATGAACTCTATCGCGCCGACCTCGAGCGTTTGCTCGCTCCGCGGTTTCCGCATCGTCACTGGTTTCATCAGCAGGTTGTTTATGCGTCGGCCTTGTGGGCCGAGGACAGCGGCGGCCCGGCTGACTGCGAAGCGTGGACCATCCGCGCGGACACGATTGCGCCGATGCCCGTGCCGGACGGCGTCTACTATGTCGTCGTCGCGGCGGCCACGGCGGCAGCGTTGCCGCCGCCTGGACCGCGCCTGTCGCTGTGTTCGGATGCCGACGACACCGGACTCGAGCGGCACGCCGCCAACGCCCGCGAGGTGATTCGTCTGGACGGCCTCCTGGTCGACCGCAATGCCGCGCTCGATCGCCAGACGGCGCATATCGCGCATCTGGAAGAACTCGTCGCGCATCGCGAGCGCATCGTCGAGGAGCGCGATGCGACGCTCGAACGCCAGACGGTTCATATCCGGCACCTTGAGGACCTTGTCGCGCATCACGAGCGCGTCGTCGTGGAGCGGGACGGGCAGCTCGTCGATGCCGCGGCTCTCCATGACGCCAGCGAAGCGAACCTGTCCGCCCTCGGCAAGGCGCTGGCGAGTTCCCGGCAAGACAATCACCGTCTCGACGCCGCAATCGCGGCGCAGGAGCGGATCATCGAGTACCGGCAAGGCTTTCGCTGGTGGCTGCAACTTCCCGGGCTCGCGCTCGCGCGTTGGTGGCGTGTCCGCCGTGGCCGCTGAGTCGAGAATGCGTCGCTCGCGAAGAAGCGGCGAACCGATGGCCAGCGGGAATCGGGCGCGATGACCGTTCCCCCTGTCGCCCCATCGGCCGCGACGATGGTGACCGTCGTAATGCCGGTCTACAACGCGCCCGGGGATGTCACCCGTTGCGTGGAAAGCGTGCTCGCGCATACGACCGGTGCCTACCGGCTGGTCCTGATCGACGATGCCTCGTCCGATCCAGCCGTCGCCGCCTGTTTCCAGGAGCTCGACCGCCGTGGGCTGCCGCATGTCACGTTGCTGCGTAACGACGTCAATCTGGGCTTCACCGGCACGGCGAATCGCGGCCTCCGGCTGTCGCAGGACGATGTCGTCCTGCTCAATTCCGACACGATCGTCACCCAGGGTTGGCTCACGGCGCTGGTGCGCTGCATCGGCTCCGATCCGTGCATCGGGACCGCCACCCCTTTCTCGAACAACGCTGAAATATGCTCGTTCCCCCGTTTTTGCGAGAACAACGTCTGGCCCGAGGGCGCCGATCTCGAGGCGGTGCGTGCGGCGCTTGCCCGCGCGGCCGTGCCGACCTATCCCGACCTGCCGACCGGTGTCGGCTTCTGTCTCTACGTCAGGCGCGCGCTGATCGACGCGATCGGCATCTTCGATCCTGCGTTCGGGAAAGGTTACGGGGAAGAGAACGATTTCTGCCTGCGCGCGGCGCGGGCAGGCTGGCGCAACGTGCTCTGCGACGACGCGTTCGTATTGCATCTCGGCGAGCGGTCGTTCGGCGGGCGCAAGACCGAGCTGGGGGCGCGCAACATCCGGATCCTCCTCGAGCGACATCCCGACTATCTCGATCTCGTCCACGCCTTCATTGCCGCTGACCCGCTGCGGCCAATCCGCGGCGCGGCGCTGGCGCGACAGCGCGTCGCCGCCGACGCCATGAACGGCGTGCTGCACGTGATTCACGGCCACGGCGGCGGCACCGAGCACCACGCCCGCGCGCTGATCGAGGCGTCCCGCTCGCGTTTCCGGAACTATCTCGCCACCGCGGTCGGGGACGACTGGCAAGTCGAGGAACATCTCGACGACGGCGACATGCGCACCTTCCGCTTCCGCCGTCTCCCCGACGAGCCGTGGCGCGACTTCGTGGGCGGTCTGTGCGCGACGTTCGGCATCGGATTGTTCCATCTGCACAATGTCTCCGGGTGCCGCGAGGGCATCCTGACGGCGCTTGCGGAGTTGCGGATTCCGTACGGCTATACGGTGCACGATCTCAATTTCGCATGTCCCACGATCACGTTCCTCGGCCCCGACGGGATGTACTGCGGTGCAGAGACCGACGCTGCCGTCTGCAGCCGTTGCCTCGCGGCGCAGCCGGCGTTCGCGGAGGTGGACATCGTCGCATGGCGGGCGCGCCATCGCGAGTTGCTCGCGCGATCGGCATTCCTTGTCGCACCGTCGGAGTGGGTGGCGCGCACGGCGGCGCGCTATTTCCCCGGGCACGCGGTCGAAGTGATCCCGCTTGGCGCGCCGGGCGTCCGGGCGGGGCAAGCATTGTCCACGGACGACGACCCGGCCGGGCCCGACGCCGTGCGCCTCGCGCCGGTGGTGCCCGATGACGATGTGCCCACCGTGGCGGTGCTGGGCGCGATCGGCCCCGACAAGGGCGCGCGAAGACTGGAACGGTTGGTCGAACTCGTCCGGCTGCGCGGGACTCGCGTGCGGTTCGTGTTGATCGGCTATCTCGACCGCCTGCAGAAACCCTGGCAGAGCGAGGATGCCGTTTTCACGGTGCATGGACGCTACCAGCCACGCGACCTGCCGCACCTGTTGGCGCACTATCGCGCGCGGCTGGTGGCCTTTCCGTCGGCGGGACCCGAGACCTTCAGCTTCACGTTGTCCGAGGCGTGGGCGGCGGGGCGTCCGGCCATCGTGCCTCCGATCGGCGCGCTCGCCGACCGCGTCGCCGGCACGGGCGCGGGCTGGGTCCTGACCGACGACGAGTGGCGCGACGAGGCGCGCATGCTGCAAAGGATCGCCGAGATTCTAGCACCAGACCACGCGGCCGAGCTGATGGCAGCGGCGCAACGCGCGCGGGCCATGCCGCAGCAGACGCAGGAGGCGATGGCCGAGCGCTGCCTGGCTCTCTACGCCGCGGCTCTGGCCCGGCGCGACACCGGCGGTGGCCATGTGCTCGTCCGCCCCCTGGCGGCGGCGCGGGTTCGTGATGCCTTGGATTATGTTCCGTGGCACCGGCCACCCGGACCGGCCGCGCCCGCCCTGCCTGCGCAGGCCGCGCCCTCCACGGTGGTCTGGCCCGGCGTCGATGCCGAGCCGCACGGCGAATGCGCAGGGCTGCTGGCCCGCGTCGCACTCCGCTGGAACGAGACACGGCTTGGCCGCGCGCTTCGCCGGCTGACCGCATCCTCGCAGCGCTGAAAGTCCGCCTATTCTGATGGCTTCCCCAGGGTCCGTGGATTGGGTCGAACGCGGGCGCGTCCACCAGCAGGAGGGACGACCGGTGGATGCGATGCTCTGTTTCCGGCGTGCGGTGAAGGTGTTGCCACGCGCTGCGGAGCCCCGGCTTCGTCTGGGCGAAGCACTGCAGCAACTCGGCCTGGTCGGGGAGGCGATACGCGTTTGGCGGGATGCAGCCGTTCTCGCTCCGTCCAGCATCGATCCCCTGCTCCCACTCGCCGAGGCGTTGCTCACGGCCGGCGACTTCCCGGGAGCACGCGACGCCACGGCGCGCGCGCTTGCGCTCGCGCCTGCCAGCACTCGCGCGTCGCTGCTGCACGCGATCGCCCGGTTGCAGCCTGCGGATGCGACCGACCGGGATCCGCAGGCGGACGCGATCGCAACGGCCCTCCGGCTCGCCCCGGCGCTGCTGGCCATCGGCACCGTCGCGCTTCCACTCGCGCTCGCGCTCGACGCAGCGCCGGCAGCGCCTCGACGTGACGCCGTGCTGCGGCAACTCGCATGCATGCCCGAAAGTCTCGTCAAGGCGCCGGCACTGCTTCTCGCGCTTGCCCTCGAGCACGCGGCGAATTCGGCCCTCGGCGAAATCGCCGCGGCACTCTTCACTTACGCTGGGGCGCGGGAATACGTGGCGAGCGAGCACGATGTGCTCCGCCGGATCGCCTTGGTCGCGACGGCGACCAACGCGGAGGCGGCCGCCCGGCTTCGGGAACGCTATGTGGCGCTTTGCTCCGGCGCGTTCGCCGCGCCGGTCCCGCTGCCGTGGCCGCGGCGCACCGCCGGGACGCGCCTGCGCGTGGTCGGCTTGGTGGGGGTGGCCGAGGACGGCGTCGTCGCCGACGCCGTCGCGGCGCTGGCAGCGATGCCTCGTGCGGCATTCGACGTGACGCTCGCGTTCCTCGGACAAGCCGAGTTGCCGGCATGGCTCGGGGTCGCCGGCGTGCCGTGCGTGGGCCTCGCCCCCGCGGCGGATGGAGCGGCACGGCGCCTGGCGGCACTCGATCCCGATGTTCTGGTGGATCTCGCCGGGATCAAAGCCGCCGCGGGACCGCTATTGGCTCAACGTCCCGCCCGCAGCATCGTGACGCTGGGCGCTCTGGTGGCGGCGATCCCCGCTCCACTGACCGACCGTTGCCTGCCGACGACGGAGGGTCTGGTTGCCGTGCTGCGGCAGATGCAGACGGATTTGCCGCCCACGCCGGAAGGCGTCCCCGATGCCGCGGGCATGGCCGCTGCCTGGGATGAGGCGGTCCGCGCGCACCAGCGCGGCGATGTTGCCGCTGCGCGCGAGGCCTACGGTCGGGTGCTGGCGCTGCAACCGGGCTTTGCCAAAGCGCATTATCTGCGCGGAATCCTGTACCGGGACGATCGCAACACACGGGCGGCGCGTGCCGACTTCGCGGCCGCGCTCGAATGCGCGCCGCGCTACGTGGAAGCCCGCGTGGCCGCCGCCAGCACTGCGCTCGGGGACCGCGAGCCGCAGGTCGCGAGCGCGCTGTGCGCAAACGGAGGCGGTGCCAAGCCGCAGCCCGCGGCGCTGCTGCGCGCCTGGGGCCTTGCCGAACTCGCGCTGCGCCACGGCGCGACGGCTGCGGAGCTCTTCGCTCGCGCGCTGGTGCAGGAACCGACGGACGGCGACACGCACTACAACCAGGGCGTGGCGCTGCAAATGCAGAGAAAGCATGCGGAAGCGGCCCGCGCCTATCAGCGCGCTCTGGCGTTCAAGCCTGACCTGATCGCCGCCGACTTCAACCTCGGCGTGTTGTTTCAGGAGCAAGGCGCGACCGACCCCGCAATCGCTGCCTACCACACGGTGCTCGCGCAGGATCCGAAGCACGTCGCCGCGTACCGGAACGTCGGCGAAACCCTGCTCACCGCGGGGCGCGTGGATGCCGCGCTCGCGAACTTCCGCCGGTTCGAGGCAAACTGTCCGGATGCGCTCGGACTCGCCGCGCAGGCGCTGGAGGTGCTCCAGCACCACGGCGATTTCGCGGGCATCGACCGGTATCTCGACGGGCTGCGCCTCGACCGGTATGGGGCGGCTGATGACCTCGAGCTTTGCGACATCCTCGAACAACTGCTGTTCCTGCTGCTGTACTTCGACGTCGAGCCCGCCGTCGTCTTCCGGTACGCGGTGATCAACGACCGGGCCCTGCGCGGTCTCCACGGGCTGCCGCTGGCGCGGCCGGCGGTGCGCCGGCCCGGGCGCATCCGGATCGGGTATCTTTCCGCCGACTTGCGCGGACACGTCATGGGCAAGATGATCTGGCAGGAAGTACAGCATCACGATCGCGCGCGCTTCACTCTGCACTTCTATTCGCTGGCGAGCGATCGTGACGAGTGGACGCGGCGGTTCGAAGGCATCGCCGAAACCTTTGTGGTGCTGGCGGATGCGAGCGAACGCGAAGCGGCGATGCGCATCGCCGAGGACGACCTCGACCTGCTGATCGATTGTTCGACCCACACCCAAGGCGCGCGGCCCGGCATCCTCGCGTTGAAGCCCGCGCGCGTCCAGATCACTCACGTCGCGAGCGCCGGCGCCGTCGGCCTGTCCACCATCGATTTCAAGCTGACCGACCACTATGCCGACGTCGCGGAGAGCGGAGCGTATCAGCTCGAGACGCTGCTGCCGATGGCGGGATGCGTTTACCCCTTCCGGCACGTGGCCGCGGTGCCGCAGCATGTTTTCCGGCGGGATGCCCTCGGCATTGCCGCCGACGCCATCCTGATCGGGGCGTTTTTCACGGCGCTGAAGCTATCACGCCGGTGTCTCGCGCTCTGGCGCGAAGTGCTCGATCGCGTTCCGCGCGCCCGCCTCGTCTTCTCTCCGGCGAATCCGGCGTTCAGGGATTCATACGTCCGGCTGGCGGCCGCCGGTGGGATCGCCCCCGAACGCCTCCACTTCGTGCCGCAGGGCCGAAGCGACGCCGAGAACCGGGCGCGCTACGCGCTGATCGATTTGGTGCTCGACCCGATGCCCTACGGCGGCGTCAACGGCACGCTGGAGGCGCTCGACATGGGCGTCCCCGTCGTGACGCTGGTGGGGACGCGCCACAGCGAGCGGTCGTCGTACTCGATTCTCGCCAATCTCGGCGTGCTGCAAACGGTCGCGCGCAGCGCGCCCGAGTACGTGGACATCGCGGTCCACCTCGCGAGCGAGCCTTCATTCATGCGCGAAGTGCGTGCCGCGATTGGCGCGGGGCTGGCCGGCTCCGCGCTGACCGACAACGCGGGTCGCACACGCAATCTGGAAATAGCGTACTGCCAGGCGCTGTCATTGCGTGCGCCGGAAGTGCCGTTCGCCGCCCGCAGCCCGGGTTGACCGTAGCGAAACCCGTGGCAACGTGCCGACCGCCGCGCAAACCGTGCCCGTCCCGGCCCACCGGCCGCCCCCAACGGTTCAGCCGGATGGCGGTGCGCCGGTGTGCTCCTGCCATATGCGCAACAGGGCGTCCTCGTAGTCGCGCGTGTAGCGCGCCATGTCGAACAGCGGATGGGTGTGCCGGTTGGCAGCCAGCCGACCGCGGAGCGCCGCCAGTTCGGCAGGGTGTCGCGCAAGCCGAAGCGCGAGGGCCTCGTAGTCGGTGAAGCTGGAGGTCACGAGTTCGGGCAAGCCGATCGCGTGCAGTTGGCTGCCCGCGATGCGGCTGGCCAGCGTTTCGCCGGCACAGGTGAGAACCGGTACCCCGGCAAGAAGCGCGTCGTTCGCGGTCGTGTGCGCGCCGTAAGGAAACGTGTCGATGACGAGATCGGCGGCGGCGATCCGGGCGAGGTGCGCTGCGAGCGCAGCTCGCGGCGCGAACAGCAGACGCTCGCCCGCCACGCCGGCGCGCCGGGCCTCGCGCCGCAGGTTCTGCCGGGCTTCGTCGGCGGCGTCGAACAGCCACAGGCAACTGCCCGGAGCGGCCGCGAGGAGACGCATCCAGATGGCGAACACGTCCGGCAGGATTTTGTACGCGTTGTTGAAGCAGCAGAAGACGAACCCTGTTTCGGGGAGTCCGCACTCGGCGCGCGATGGCGCCGGGCCGCGAGGCGCCCGCCGCGTGTCGCTCGGATACGAGCAATGCGGAAGATGCAACAACCGCTCCGCGTAGGCCCATTGCATGCTGAGGGGTGCGCCGAACGCGTCGGCCACGATGTAGTCGTACCAGGGCGCGCCGAGCGTTCCCGGGAACCCGAGGAAGTTCAGCTGGATCGGCGCCGGTCGCTGGGCAAAGATTTGCGGGCGCGCGTTTTTCGTATCGCCGTTGAGATCGATCAGAATCGCAATCCGGTCGTTGCGGATCCTCTGCACGATCGCAGGGGTCGATTCCCCGCTGATATCGGCGAAATGCTCGAACGCGCGGGCCGCGCGTTGCCCGAAAGGGCCCTTGTCCTCGGGCTCGATGGCGTAGGCGAACGTCTCGATGCGGTGGCGGTCGATGCGCTCCCAGAATTCGAGCGAAACGTGAACCATCGGATGTTCGCGAAAGTCCGTTGACACAAAACCGACGCGCAGCCTTTCGCCGGCGGCGAGCTGGACGTCGGGACGCAACGCCGGCAACGGCGGGGCGAAGCCGGCCGACCATCGCTGCGCTGCGCGCAATTGGGCGCGGGGCGACAATGGCATCGCCAGCACCGAAAATGGATTGATTCCCGTCCCCGTCTCATGCTCGTCGTCGAGCAAGCCGCCGATTTCGGAAAACAGCGATTCGATTCCGTCCCACGCGCAAAGATGCTGGCGCGTGCGTGCGAGCAGACACAATGCGCTGCGATGCCGCGGTTCGAGCGCCAACGTACGCAGCAGGGCCGGCTCGGCGTCGGCAAAGCGCTGCCGGTCGGTCAATACCAGGGCGAGGTTGAACTGGACGCGGTGGTCGTCGGGCGCCAGCCGCGCCGCTTGGCGGAAACTCGCCTCGGCGGCGTCCAGCGCCCGGATCTTGTGCTGCACGATTCCGCGGCGGACCAAGATCGCGGCCGGAATGTCGCGCCTCAGGGCGAACAGCCGGGTGTACGCGGCTGCGGCGCCGGGAAAGTCTCCGCGCTCGAATTGCACGTTGGCGAGATTGCCCAAGGCGTCGGGCTGTCCGGGTTCGGCGGCGAGCACCTGGCGGTAGCACGCTTCCGCCCGCTGGCGATCGCCGGCGGCCTCGAGCGCCAGCCCGAGATTGTTGCGGAGGCCTGGGTGCCCCGGAGCCGAAGCCAGCGCGAGCTCGTATTCGACAATTGCCGCGTGCGCCTCGCCGCGTTCACGGAACAGGTTGCCGAGATGAAACCGGGCCTCGGCGTTCCCGGGATCGATTTCGAGCGCGCGCCGCCATGCTGCCTCGGCCTCGGCGGGCGCAGTCGCGGATGGCGCGGCACCCGGCGCCCCGTGGCAATGCTTGTAGCGCAGACCGCTGCCGCAGGGGCATGGATCGTTGCGCGAGCCGGGCGGAGCGGTCATTGTCGACCTGCGTTCGTTGCCATCAGCGCTTGCTGCACGGCATGCACCACCGCGTCCCAGTCACCGACGCGCGGCTGGCGAAACAGGCGCGCGGTCGGGTACCACGGACTGTCGGTTCGCCGGAGTTGCCAGCGCCAGTCCGCGGCATATGCAAGCATTACCCAGACGGGCCTCGCGAGTGCGCCGGCGAGATGCGTCATGCTCGTGCAGACCGATATGACGAGATCGAGTTCTGCGACCAGCGCCGCGGTGTCGTCGAAATCGTTGCCAGGAGGCAGCGGCCGCAGCACCCGGGCCGCCGGAACTTGGGAGACCTGCTCCGCCGCCTCGCCCTTCTGCAGTGAGAACCACTCGATGCCCGGCAGCGCGAACAGCGGGGCCAGCCTGGCAAGCGGCATCGAGCGTCGCCAGTTGTTCTTCTGCGCCGGATTGCCGGCCCACGCGATTCCGATCTTGCGGACGCCGGTGAGGGTTGCAAACGATGTGGCAACCGCGGCCCGGCGCGAATTGTCGGCCGTGACATAGGGCACCGCCGGCTGGAGATCGCGCTCGGTGACGCCAAGGACGAGCGGAAGCGAGAGCAGCGGAATTTGAGCGTCATAGTGCGGCAGGGCGGCATCGCGGCTGAAGCTCGCCACGACGCCCGGGGCCGTGCCGAGGAGACGGACAAGCGGCGTCGGCGCGGCGACGATGACGCGCACGCCGCGCGCGGCGAGAGGCAGGACAAAGCGGATGAACTGCAACGTGTCGCCCAGTCCCTGTTCCGCCGTGACCAGCAGCGTGAGCCCCGGCCGGACGCCGCCGTCCCAGCGCGGTCCCGGATGCACCGGCTCGTTCTTCCATAGCTCCGGGATGCGCAGCCGCCATTCGTAGGCGCGCCAGGCTTCGGCAGAGAGGCGTTGTCCGAGCAGCGCCAGCGAGAGGTTCCACTGCGCCTGCGCAAAGGTGGGCGCGTGGACGATCGCTTCACGGAACGCGGACACCGCGTCGTCGAGTCGATTGTCCGCCTGCAGCGCCAACCCAAGATTGTTCCACGCCGTCGCGTGATCCGGTTTCAGCGCAAGCGAGCGGCGGTAGGCGGCGATCGCATCGTCGACGCGATCAGCCGCCGCGAGGGCGAGGCCGAGGTTGTTGTGGAATTCGGGTTCTTCCGGAATGAGGGCAGCCGCCCGATCGAGCATCGGCAGCGCCTCGGCGAGCCGGTGGTGCTGATAGAGAACGACACCGAGAAAATGCAGCGCATGCGGGTGATCCGGCGCCGCCGCCAACGCTGTACGGTAGCCGTTTTCGGCGGCGGCGAGGTCGCCGCGTTGATGGGCCTCGATGGCTCGCGCGACGAGCGCATCGGAAGAAGGCGCCTGGACCGCGCGGTTCTCTGCCGCGGGTGACGCTGCAGCGACGGCGCCGTGGCAATGCTTGAACCGCTTGCCGCTGCCACATGGGCACGGCTCGTTGCGTCCCGCCGTGGGCTCCCGCATGGCCTAGGCCTCTGCCTGTGCGAGAAGGGCGCGCACCTCGTCGGTTTCCGGCCGGGCGGCGAGAATTCGGTGGGCATTCGCCGTGGCGGCGGTCGCGCTCGCGCAGTCGGGGGTGATGGGGAGGGGGTGCGCCGCGCTCCAGCGCGCGGCGAAGGCACAAAACGCGAGCACGATGAATACGGTCAGCAGCGGGGCGACGTGAATCATTGCCCGGTCGACGCTGGGTGCGTCGGCGATCCATTGCGCCGAGCCCGGAAAGGCGAACAGGACGGACACCAGAGAAAG
>Ga0315278_10004083_pt1 | contig 13141 bp, 9 predicted proteins | sample YL17G06_0_MG_FD_203880 | JGI IMG/M metagenome (GOLD analysis project Ga0315278, IMG submission 203880) | Sediment microbial communities from Yellowstone Lake, YNP, Wyoming, USA - YL17G06_0 | ecosystem: Environmental > Aquatic > Freshwater > Lake > Sediment | place: USA: Wyoming | collected...
CGGCGACTTGAGCGAGTCCAACCTGACCCCCAGCATCTATCCCAACTGGCTCAGCACCAACGTGTACGCGGGTGCCCATGTGATCATCCCGTTCGCCATCACCGGCCAGACCAACGAGGAGCTCACTGTCCGTCTTCATTACCGGGACCGTGCGCTCGCCGCAGTCATCTCGAATGACTATGGCCAGTACTTCGTCGGGACCAACCGGTGGCACACCACCGAGACAGCGGCCACCGGTTACTTTGTCTGGCTGACCTACACCAACAACGTCGGCATGAGCTCGAACATCACCATCCGTGTCCGCGACAACGGCACGCCGAACAAATACGCCGACTTCACCATTGCCATAGGGGTGGTCACGAACGTGAACCCAGTGGTTCTCCTGATAGACCCTCCGGACAATCCGCGCACCAACGCGGTCGGCCTGTCGACTGTGGTCTGGTCGCTCAACGTCCAGGATCCGTTGAGCCAAGGGCCGATCGCCTACCAAGCCAGCGGCATGTCCACCTTCGAGCTCGGCATCACGGTTACGAACCTCAGTTCCCAGTCGGCCTATGCCTACACCACCAAGATCCTCCTGCCGGGCATCTATACCGACATCGTCTTCACGGCCAACAACGGCGTGTTCTCAGACCGGAAGGTTATAACCCTCGTCCTCACCGGCGTCCTCGCCAAGGCCTCCGAACCCGCAGGGGAATGGACACCGCCGCTCGAGCCGATGAGCCCTGCCGCATCGGCCGGCGATACGACCAAGTCCCCGGAAAAGTGGGAAGGCTCCTTCGATGGCGACATCGGCAAGGTCTCTACCGTGGGCAACATGTACAACAGCATGTTCATCGCCAGCGCCTCGGACAATCCACCCAATGCATGGTCCAATGCCTACTTTTTCAGCCAGCTCAAGAGCTTGAAGATCCAAGGCGTGGCCAGCAACAACACCTTCATATCGGTGAAGAAGGTGGCCATATCCAAACCGGCCGCCTTTGACTACACCAACAACTTCCTCTGGGTCAACGGCCTGCGGATCATGACGAAAGACCAGCAGTAACGCCACTCGAAAGGCATGTCCTGCACTGCGGATGAGCGCCGTTCGGCCGGATGGAACAGGACAAAGGGGAAGGAACACATGAGACACTGCAACGTATTGCCGTATCCGCATCTCTTCCGTGTGAGACCGTGGCAGGAAGGAGCGCGCGGCCATCGAAGACAATAATTGCCCCGCTGGCTCGTCATAACAGGTGTGGAATGAACGATGAGGCTGAAGAGATCAGGGAGTACCTGAACGGCAACATGGGCGCATTCCACCGGCTCTATGCGCGCTATGAGCGCCCGCTGTTCTTTTATATCCGGTCAATGCTCCGGCATGAGCAGACGGCGGAGGATGTATTCCAGGACGTCTGGGTAAGCGTGCTGAAGAAGCTGTCCGGCTTCTCCTTTAAAGGAGAGTTCCGGAACTGGCTGTTCACCATCGCCCACCACAAGGTGATCGACCGCGTCCGCGCCTCGGGCTCGCAGGCTGCCCAGTCGCTTGATGACGACCATGGCGGCGATCCAGGCCGGTCGCTTCAAGACCTGCTCGCCGATCCGGCGCCCGGCATCGTCACGCGCCTGGCCGACCGCGAGCTGTGCGACCGTATCCGCGCAGCGGCAGCCACGCTGCCCGCGCCGCAGCGCGAGGTCTTCCTCCTCAGGTGCGACGCTGACCTGACGTTCCGCGAGATTGCCGGGATGACTGGCGCGCCGCTTAACACGGTGCTTGGCCGGATGCACTACGCCGTGCTTAATATCCGGAAGAAACTGACGGTGGAGATGGGATCATGAACACTGACAACCGTACGCTTCACGACAAGCTCTGGCAGGGAGAGCCCTGGCCGGACGAGTTCACGTCGTTGCTCGCCCGGCCCTCGGCCGGGACTCGGGACGCCGTGTATGCTGCCGCGCGCGCCGCAGCGGCAGTGCCGGCCCGCCGTGCATCCGCGTGCAGCTTCCTGTCTGGCCGCAGCCGTCTGGCATATGCAGCCATGGGCGTGTGTGCATGCACGGCGATCGCCGTCTGCATATGGCTCGGGAGCCCCGGTCGCGGATCCTCTTCGATGCCCAAGGATCCGGATGTCATTGCCATTGCCGGCGAAGTCGAGCAGTATGCGGATGCCGACATAGACGCGGACGACCAGGTGTTCACCGACTCGATCGAGTCCGTCGAGATCGTGCTTGCCTGCCTTGCCGACGACCTCGCCGCCTCCTGCGAGCCTTAACCATACCTTACTGAGGGAGCGCCTATGACCACGCGGACACTGTGTGCAGCCGGAGCACTGATGCTGGCCATTGCCGCATGGGCGGCTGCCGAGGAGCCACCCGCACCGCCGCCTGCCCCGCCTCCGGCACCCGAAGCATGTCTTGCCCCGCAGCCGACCGGGGAGGTTCGCCGGCCCGGCCACGATGGCTGGCACCGCCAAGGCGACCAGTGGGCCGCTCCAGACGGCACGGGGACTCCCGGTCGTGTCCACCGCCCGCCGACCAACGGGCATGGCCATGAAGACCAGTCAGGCAGGCCGCCTCACGGGCCGGTGTTTGAACGGATCGAGAAGTTCAAGCAGAGCAATCCCGAGGAGTTTGAGAGGTTGAGGCAGCTCCGGAAGGACGATCCCGAGGCGTACAGAAGGGAAATCCGCGAGCGGTTCAGGACCTATGACAAGGATCAGCACCCCGGCCAGCCGCGGGAGCGCGATCCGCAGCATGCAGCCAGGCAGAAGATCCAAGAGCTGTCCAGGCACTACCATGCGGCAACTAACGATGCCGACAAAGCCAGCATCGAGGCATCCATGCGGTCAACCCTGAACGAGTGGTTTGACGCGAAGCAAAAGGAGCGGCAGAAGGAGATCGAGGCATTGCAGGCCAGGCTCAAAGAGATCCAGCAGAGCCTCGATGCCCACGCAACCAACAAGCAACAGACAATCGAGCAGAGGATACGGGATCTCACCCGCGATCAGCCCGCGCCAGGGAAATGAAGCAGCCGCGTCAGGCTTTTTCGGCTGGGAGGGCGAGCATCCCTGCGAGCCGGGAAGCGACGAGGAATGTCCAAGGGCCAAATCAGCCTTTAACCCTTAGCCTTTAGCCTTTCCCCCGGGAGGGCGCCTCTCAGACGTTCGCGTTCGAGCGGTAGTTGGGAGCGTCCTTGGTAATGAGGACATCGTGCGGATGAGCCTCGCGCACGCCGGCGTCGGTGATCCTGCGGAACCTGCCCCGCCGTCTCAACTCCTTGACTGTCCTGCACCCGTTGTACCCGAGCGATGACCGAAGCCCGCCCACAAACTGCTGGATGACCCCCTCGACCGAGCCGGCATGCGGCACAAGCCCCTCGATCCCCTCCGGCACCAGCTTGTCAGTCTGCTTCACATCATGCTGGGCATACCGCTCGCGGCTGCTGGCTGACGCAGCCATTGCGCCGAGGCTGCCCATGCCGCGGTACACGACGTACTGGCGGCCCTGGTGGATGATCTTCTCGCCCGGGCTCTCGTCCGTGCCGGCCAGGACGCCGCCCATCATCACGCAGCTCGCTCCGGCCACGAGGGCTTTCGGCACATCGCCCGAGTGGCGGATGCCGCCGTCCGAGATCACGGGAATCCTGTCGGCAACCGCGCGGACAGCCTCGTAGACGGCCGTGATCTGGGGTATGCCCACGCCCGTGATGACGCGCGTCGTGCAGATCGAGCCCGGGCCGACACCGACCTTGACGGCGTCCGCGCCTGCGCGGAGCAGGTCGCGCGCAGCCTCGGCCGTGGCGATGTTGCCTGCGACGACATCGATCCCCGGATACTGCTTCTTCACCCATGTCACCATCTCGATCACGCCCTTGGTGTGGCCGTGGGCTGTGTCGATGACGACCACGTCAACGTGCTCGGGCGCAAGGAGCGCGACGCGCTCGCGGTCGTTCGTGCCGATGGCTGCCGCGACGCGGAGGCGGTGGTCGGCGTCCCGGTTGGTGAGCGGCTCGGTCTCCTCGATGATGTTGCTGACGTCGGTGAAGCTGTACAAGCCTGCCAGGCGCCCGTTCCGGACAATGGGCAGCTTGCCCACCTTCCGCTTGCGCATGATGTCGAACGCCTGCTTCAGCGTCGTGCCTGGCGGCGCGGTGACCAGCGCGGTCGTCATGGCATCCTTGACGCGGAGCAGGGTCGTCTTCAGGAACTTCAGGTCGCGCGAGGTGAGGATGCCGGTGAGCAATCCCTGGTCGTTCACGACGGGGAACCCGCGGAACTTGTAGCCCTTCTCGTCGCGGAGCCGGAGGATTTCGTCAACGACCTTGTTCTCGTTCACCACGATCGGGTCGGTGATCAGGCCGCCGAGGTAATGCTTGACACGGGCCACGTGCTTGGCCTGGAGCACGGGCGGCAGGCCACGGTGGATGACGCCGATGCCGCCCATCCGTGCCATGGCCACGGCCATTGCCGACTCGGTCACCGTGTCCATTGCCGCGCTGACAAACGGGATGTTCAGCTTGACATGGCGGCTGAACTGTGTCTCGAGCGTGGTCTCGGACGGCAGGAAGTCCGCGTACTGGGTGACCAGGGTAACATCGTCGAAGGTGAGGGCATGTTCGCCCGCGGCCTTCATGAACCGGTGCATATGGGGATTCAGCATGGTCATTGATCCTCGCTCATGTCAGGTGTGATGCCGAGCTTCGCCCGAACCGTGGAAAACCACCGCTCATCCTTCAGGCCGGCACGAAGCTCAGGCTTCGCCTTCAATGCCCGTTTCAGCAGCTTCACTGCACGCCTGGTCTCGCCCTGCGCCGCGTGGACGAGGCGAGGTGGTATTCGATCTCGGGCTCCGGCTTCAGGCCACGCGCGTGCATCTGGGCCTCGGCCTCGCGCAGATACCGCAATGCCGTGTCGTACGACCCGCGCCTGTAGCAGGCATACCCGACTGTATCGAGCGCCGCGAACGACCGGTCGTGCTTGAGGGCATCGAGGGCGAGCTCGTAGCCTTCGCTGAGGCCGCCTGGCTGCTGGAGAAGGAGGTAGGCGAGGTTGTTCAGCACCGCGCCATTGGCCTTGCCGAGCCTGATAACGGCGCGGTACGCGGCGATGGCCTCGTCCTGCCGGCAGAGCAGGGTGAGCACGTCGCCCAGCAGGCGTTTGGCCTCCGCGTCATCCGGCAAGGCTGCGGCGAGCACCTGGAGGTTCGACAGCGCATCCCGATGCTGCTCGTCAACAATGAGCGCGCGGGCCAGCGCGAACCGCCAGTCATGATGGTCGCCGTGCGTCTCGAGCGCGGTGGCGAACAACGGGATGGCGCTGGTGTGGTTGCCTGCCTCGAGCCACAGGGTGCCCAGCTCGGCTGCATTGGACGCAGTCGCCGGAGCCGCGGCTGCAAACTCCTGGATCGCCTCGGCCGCCTGGTTCGACGCGGCGCTCACCAGCAACGCGCCCACCAGCAGGTGCTTGTAGCGCCAGTTGTTCGTGTCAAGCGCGACGAGCTCGCGTGCCACCCCCACGGCCGCATCGAACGCATCGTACTCCCACTCGATGTCGAACAAGCTGCCCAGGTCGTCGGCACTCCTGGTCTGCCCGTAGATCCTGCGCGAGACGGCGACGAGGTTCGAGTAGTCCTCAAGCATGGCGTAGGCCTCCGCCATCGAGCGGAGGACGGCGATGCCCTGCCTGTTGGTGGGAATCCGGCAATAGGATTCGAGGGCGCTCTCGTACTTCCCGCTCCGCCGCAACGAGTCGCCCCGCAGCCGGTGGACATCGTCGGATGCCTTGTCACAGCCGGCCACGCCGAGGCACAGGACCAGTGCCCAGGCCGGGCGGCTGACGAACGAGGTCCACCTGCACACCTTCATTTCAGCGCCCTGGCTCCTATGTCCCACCGGAAGTGGGCATGCTCGAAGTGAATCTTCCCGACCGCTTCGTACGCGCGGCCAATCGCGCCGGCGATGTCGGCGCCGAGCGCGGTCACCCCCAGCACGCGGCCGCCGTCGGTGACGATCTGGTTCTTCACCACGGTCGTGCCCGCGTGGAAGACGATCGTGTCGGCCAGGGCCGCGACGGCATCGAGCCCGGAGATCGGCACATGCTTGCGATACGGGCCCGGGTACCCGCCCGAGGCCATCACCACGCACACTGCCGGCCTCTTGTCCCACTCGAGCTTCAGCCCGGCCAACCGGCCCTCGATCGTCGCAAGGCACACCTCGAACAAGTCCGTCTTCAGACGCGGCAGGACCGCCTGCGTCTCCGGATCGCCGAACCGGACGTTGAACTCGAGCACGTTCATCTGGCCCTTGTCCAGCATCAGGCCTGCGTAGATCACCCCGTGGTACTCGATCTTCTCGGCCCGCAATCCATCGAGCACCGGCTTCAGCACCTTCGCCTCAACCTCGCGCATCACCGGCAACGTCACCACCGGTGCGGGCGAATACGCGCCCATGCCGCCCGTGTTCGGCCCCTGGTCCTTGTCGAACACACGCTTGTGGTCCTGCGCCGGCTCGAGCGCGGTAATCGTCTTGCCGTCGGTGAGGGCCAGGATGGATGCCTCCTCTCCCTGAAGCATGTCCTCGATCACCACCTGCCTGCCTGCGTCGCCGAACACACGCGCCTCCATCGAGGCGCGCACAGCCTGCTCTGCCTCGGCCACGGTTGCGCACACGGCGACGCCCTTGCCTGCGGCGAGGCCGTCCGCCTTCACCACCACCGGCGCCCTTTTCTTCCGCAGGTGCTCGAGAGCCTTCGTCATGTCGGTGAAGCACTCGAATGGCGCGGTCGGTATGTGGTACTTCTGCATGAACTGCTTGGCGAACACTTTCGAGCCTTCGAGCCGGGCGCCTTTGCTGTCCGGACCGAAGATCTTGAGGCCCTGGTTGGTGAACTCGTTGACGATGCCCGCGCACAAGGGAGCCTCGGGGCCGACGATGGTGAAGGCCACCTTGTTCTTCCGGGCGAACGCGGCAAGTGCGCGCGAGTCGCCTGCGTCAACGGGCGCCTGTTCGCAGATCTGAAGGATGCCCGCGTTGCCTGGCGTACAGAACAGCTTCCTGACACGCGGACTTTGCCTCAGTTTCCACGCCAGCGCATGCTCGCGGCCGCCGCCGCCAATGATCAATACCGTCATCAGGTTGCACCCTGCTTCGGGATTACGTCGAGAACCACTTTTGTCATTATACAAAAAAAGGCCGGAAATTGCCAGCGGCACACTGATTCCCCTGAAATTCCGATATAAGGGTTTGAGACCCCCACGACCTTGCCTCGTGGGTGAATAAGAGTGGCAAACCAAGCCAGCCGCGCTTCCTTTCCCCCCTCCCCCCGCGCCCGACACGGGCGCGGGGGGAAAGGGGGAAAGAAGGGGAGCACGATGTTTTCTGGCTCGATCTCCTTCACCCACGAGGCAAGCTCGTGGGGGTCGGTACAAGGGAAACAGCCTTATATCGGAACTTGAGTACCACCCGATCCCCCTTGACTTAATCGGTGCAAGCGGATACAATGGGTGCATGAGCGGGATCTGCGGCTTCATTGACTGGCAGGGCGCGCTTGCCTCGCCCGAGGCAGCGCTCCGCGGGATGGACACCACCCTTGCCCGGCGCGGGCCGGAGGGCGTGTCGTCCGGTGTCTACAACCGTGCCGGCCTCTCCATCCGCTGGCTCGGCTCAGCCGATCCTGCCGCGCCAGTCGCCAACGAGGACAGTTCCCTCAGGCTCGTCTGTGACGGCACCATCCTCAATGCCACAGAACTCCGGATCCAACTCGAGCAGAAGGGCCACCACTTCTCCTCGGCCTTGAGCTGGGAAGTCGTGCTCCATGCCTACGAGGAGTTTGGCACCGATGCCTTCGCTCGATTGCAGGGCGTGTTTGCACTCGCCCTCCTCGACACCAAGGCCAGCCGCATCGTCATCGCACGCGACCGCGTGGGCGAGAAGCCTTTGTTCTACGCCGATACGCCGGCACTATTCGCTTTTGGCTCGGAGCCGAAAGCGCTGCTGGCCTGCCCAGGGATTGACCGGACACTCGATCCCGTCGGCCTCCAGCAGTACCTTCTCTATGGCTGCGTGATGAATCCCCGCTCGATCTTCCGCTCGATGCGGAAGCTGCCCGAGGGCCATTTCGCCGTTGTCGAGAATGGCGCCCTCTCGCCGCCGAAGCCCTTCTGGCGTTATGTCTTCCCCGATCCGCCCGAGCGCAGGCCGGAGACCGAATGGCTCGATGACATTGACGCGGCCCTCCAGCGATCCGTTGCACGCAGGCTTGTCGGAACCGAGCCGCCCGGCGCCTTCCTCAGCGGCGGCATAGACTCGAGCCTTGTCGTCGCCCATATGTGCCGTGCCCTCCCGCCCGAGCGGGTCAAGACCTTCAGCATCGCCCTCGACGACCCGGCCTATGACGAGTCCCGGTGGTCTCGTTGGGCGGCTCAGATCATGCGGACCGACCATCATGAGTTCCGCCTCTCGCCACGCCACATGATTGACGTGCTCGATTCGGTTGTGGGCAGCCTTGACGAGCCCATGGGCGATTCGTCAATCATCCCCACCCACGTCGTGTCGGCGTTGACGCGAACGCATGTCGCCGCGGCACTCGCCGGCGATGCCGGCGACGAACTGTTCGGCGGCTATCCGAAATACTTCGCACAGCGCTGGGCCGCCGTGCTGGCGCATGTACCGGCCCCCCTCCGCCGCTGGTGCATCGAGATGCCGCTCAGGCTCCTGCCGTCTCCGGACGGCAGCGTCCTCCTCGGCCAGAACAAGATCGCCGCCTTCTTCCGCAGCATTGACCAGGACTACGCGGTCCGCAGCCATCTCTGGGTCGCCGCGTTCCTCCCGGATCAGATCGCCGAGCTCATTGGCTCGCCCTTCACCCAGGATGCACTCGAGCCCGTCCTCCGCCGCGCCGCCGAGTACCAGGGGCCCGACGATATTGTCACCAAGTCCATGTTCCTCGATTTCAAGCTGCTCCTGCTCGATGGCAGCAATGTCAAGACCGACCGGGCAAGCTCGCTGGCCGGCCTCGAGCTTCGCGAGCCGTTCATGGACACCGAGGTCATCGAGCTCGCCGCGCGGATTCCCTCGCAGTTCAAGGTGAAGCGGCTGTGCACCAAGTATCTCACCAGGCTGCTTGCCACGCGGTACTATCCCCGTGAGTTCGTGTACAGGAAGAAATGGGGCTTCGGCATCCCCGTCAAGCGCTGGATTCGCGGCGAGCTCCGCCCCCGTTTCCAGGACGTCCTCTCGACCGATAATGTGCGCAAGGCCGGGCTCGTCAATCCTGCTTTCTGCACCAAGCTGCTCGATGACCACCTCGCCGAGCGTTCAAGCTGCGCAGGCCAGTTGTGGAACCTGTTCGTCCTCCATCTCTGGCACGCGAACTGGAGCGCGTAAGCGGGCGGTCTGCTCCGCACACATGTAATCCCAGGCAGTGCTCCCATGACCCCGCGTGAACTTGTCAAAGCGGCCATCGCCCACAAACCCACCCCGCGGATTCCCTATTGCATCGACTTCACCTCGGATGGTGAGCAGGAGTTAAGGTCTCTCATCGGCGCGAAGCGCGTCAGTGAATTCGTCAACAACGATGTCTTCCAGATCGGCCCGCCCTGGTGGAACTGGCACAATCTCGGCCCCGAGTGGCAGGCGCACGAGCCGCCTCAGTCCCGTGCAACGGTCTTCGGCTCCGGCGACTATCAGCGCTTTGTTGACACTGTCCACATGATTGCCGATCATGGCAACAAGTACATCCTGGTCATGATTTACGGCTCGCATTTCGAGAAAGCCTATTTTGCACGCGGCCTCGAGAACTTCCTCGCCGACCTCGCCGGAGACCCGCCCTTCGCACAAAGGCTCCTCAACCGCATCATTGAGCGCAACCTCGTCATGCTCGAGAACATCCTCGCCCTACCCGAGATTGACGGCGTCCTCCTCGGCAGCGACTGGGGCACCCAGCGCGATCTCATCATGTCGCCCCACACATGGCAGGACCTGATCAGGCCGGGCGAACAGCGCGAATACGATCTCGTCCACAGTTATGGCAAGCATGTCTGGGTCCATTCCTGCGGCAAGGTGGACAAGATCATTCCCTCGCTGGTCGAGATGGGCCTCGACGTCCTCAATCCTGTCCAGCCCGAGGCGATGGACCTGGCGACCCTCAAGGATCAGTTCGGCTCGAAGCTGGCATTCTGGGGCGGGCTCAGCACCCAGCAGACTCTCCCCTGTGGAACCCCGGCCGAGGTCAAGGCCGAGGCCCGCAGGGTCAAAAAACTCATGGGGGCGGGTGGCGGCTACATCTTCGGCCCTGCCCAATCCATCCAGGGCGATGTGCCCGCGGCAAACATCGCCGCGCTGATCGAAGCGGCGAAGGAAGAGGCGGAGTAGTGGAGAGATGGGTAGGAATGAGGATCCGAGCGGCACAATGGGAACTGAAACCAAGCGACGCAGGATAACACAAACGGAAGCCTTGCGATGATTCCTCACCATGCGTTGTCGGCCTTCGCTGCCTGTGTTGCCTGTCTGGGCGCCGCTACAGCACCTGCAGCGCCGCGGTTGTCCGCGCTCGATTATCCGGGCCAGCCTCCCGGCCTTGCGCTCACCGCGTCCAAAGGCGACCTCTATCTGGCACACACCCGCGCCATTGCCGCCGCATGGACTGTTTCCGCACGCGGCGGCATCGAGCGCGCCTATGTCCGCAACGGGGCGGACAACTCGGTTCTGGCGCTCACCGGAGTCGCGTTCAGGATTGTCCTCGGGAACGGCACGAACTACGAGGCGTCGGCCATGGAATGCGCAGGCGAGCCTGAACTCCGCACCGTTCCCCCACACACAAAATCCCCGTGCCGTGCCGAACGGACGCCGGGCAGGAGCGTCATGGTTCCTCTCCGCACCAAGGATGGCGTGCTCGAGATCGCCTGGCGCGCCCTGTGCCGCGACCAAGGGAACTATGTCCGCGAGGAGTTCGCCATCACCGCCTCCCGCACCACTGTCACCCTCAAGGAGATTATCCTCCTCGACCAGGCCGTGCCAGGTGCCGATCAATGCGGCTCGGTTGACGGCTCGGTTGTGGTTGCCGGCTCAATGTTTTTCGCCTGTGAGAGCCCCATGGCGGCGAACCGCATGGTCTTTCCCGGCATCGAGATCGGCTCGTGGCAGCCCACCGACCTGTGCCCGACACAGCGCGTGACGAAGACATGGCCGCTCTCGCCCGGCACGCTTGCCTCCGGCACCAACCTGATCGAGTTCCTGTTTTCAACTGGCGCGCACCGGCTTGACATCTGGCGCGTCGCCGTGACGGCAAACGGCACGGAAGTCGCCGCGGACGAGCATCATGGCCATACGGGTGATTCCCACGACGGCAACGTGTACCGGCTGCTCCTGCAGTCTCTCGATCCGCAGGCCCGATACGCGCTTCAGGCCGTGATCGGCTCGGACAGCCATGATCCGGCTGACGCGCGGATTGACTCGCGGGGCACGGTGCGCCGCATGCTCCCCAACGGCCGCGTCGTGTGCGGCATCGCACGCAACGCCGAGCTCAAGAAGGGCGAAACACTGACCGAGAGCCTCGTCATGGGCGCCACGCCGCCCGGCCAGATGCGCCGCGGCTTCCTCTATTATCTCGAGCGTGAACGAGCCCATCCGTTCCGGTCGTTCTTCCATTACAATTCCTGGTACGACATTGCCTGGCATCCCTTTGCGCTCAACGAGAGCAACTGCCTCGATGCCCTCACCGCCTTCTGCGAAGGACTGAAGCCGTTCGGTACGGTCATTGACTCGATCGTCTTCGACGACGGCTGGGACGATCCTCAGACGCTGTGGCAGTTCCACAAGGGGTTCCCGCGCGGCTTCTCCCCCCTTGCCGCCCTTGCCGCCACGAACGGCGCCAGGCTTGGCGTCTGGCTCTCGCCCTTCGGCGGCTATGGCGGCCCGCGCGAGCAGCGCATCCAGTACGGCCGCACCCAGGGGTTCGAGACGAACGAGGCCGGCTTCTCCCTTGCCGGATCGAACTACTACGCCCGGTTCACACAGGAATGCGTCACCATGATCCGCTCGTTCCAGGTCAACTACTTCAAGTTCGACGGCATAGCCAACGGCATGCCTGCGGGCGGCGGCGGAGCGTTCACGCGGGACACGGACGCCATGCGCTCCCTCATGCGCGAGCTCAGGGCCGAGGACAGGAACGTCTACATCAACCTGACCACAGGCTCGTGGCCGTCGCCGTTCTGGCTTCGGTTCGCCGATTCGGTCTGGCGCCAGGGCGGTGACACGGGCACCGCGGGCAAAGGCTCCCTCCAGCAGCAATGGCTCACCTACCGCGACAGGGAAACATTCAGGAACATTGTCTGCCGCGCACCGCTCTATCCCCTTAACTCGCTCATGACCCATGGCGTCTGCTACTCGCGCGAGGGCCTCCCGGGCGATCCCGCGTTCACCTCGGCCGGGTTCAAGGAGGATGTCCGCGCCTATTTTGCCTCGGGCACCGGCCTCCAGGAAATGTATGTCCAGCCCGCACGCCTCACCCGCGACGACTGGGCCGTGCTTGCCGAGGCCGCCGCATGGGCCCGTTCAAACGTTTCGGTCCTTGTTGACACACACTGGATTGGCGGCGATCCCGGGAACCTCGAGGTGTACGGCTGGGCTTCCTGGACGCCCGCGAAAGGCATCGTCTCGCTCCGCAACCCGGACGACAAGGAGAAGACCTTCCCGCTCGACATTGCCGCCGCGTTCGAGCTCCCGCCCGGCGCAGCCCGTGTGTTCACGCTCGAACGCCCCTGGAAGGACGAGGCGGCACTGCCCACGCTGACGGCACGGGCAGGCGTGCCGCTGGCACTCTCCCTTAAGCCGTTCGAGATCGCCACATTCGGGTGCAAGCCTGAATCCGTGCCCCAGCCCGCGCAGGTTGTCCCGGCCGTAAAGCAGACTGATGACTGTTCATTTGTCCATCTGCGGCCCGATCCGCCATTCGTTCCCCACGCACGAGGCAACGGTCAAGCTGGCCGAGGGAACAACCATTGACAACCTGCTGGCGTCGTGCTTCGACTTCACCGCTGACGAGCGCATTCATCATGCCGCTGGCGAACAAGCAGCAGGTGGCCGGCCAACATGTTCTGCAAGATGGCGACCCCAAGGGGATTCGAACCCCTGTCGCAAGGATGAAAACCTTGTGTCCTAGGCCGG
>Ga0315278_10004084_pt1 | contig 13139 bp, 7 predicted proteins | sample YL17G06_0_MG_FD_203880 | JGI IMG/M metagenome (GOLD analysis project Ga0315278, IMG submission 203880) | Sediment microbial communities from Yellowstone Lake, YNP, Wyoming, USA - YL17G06_0 | ecosystem: Environmental > Aquatic > Freshwater > Lake > Sediment | place: USA: Wyoming | collected...
AAATAGAGGGGCATATACTTCAATTATTGGAAAGGTAGGTACAGTTAAAAAATAAAATGAGGGGCGCGGTTATTTCAATTTTTGGATTTTAAGGCCTTTTCTGGACTATGATCGGTTGTAATAACATGGCTTCGATCATTATCTCCTCCGTCTAACTATAACTATACGTAATTCGTGTTTATTACTCATTTTGCCAATTTACCAGAAAACAGTGGATTTTGCAACTTTTTTCCATAATGGAATTTTTTTTCTTCATTATCGATTTTATCACTTCCTGGCTGTCCCCTTTCCCCCTTTCCACTTCCCAGGCAAATTTTTGTGGATGCGCGCCGAAATGATGGCGATTTTGACATCCGTTTTGCCGATTTCCGCTAATCGGAAGGCGATCGAAGCAAAATTTTGCGGATGCGCGCCAAAACGATGACGATCTTGACATCCGTTTTGCCGGCTTCCGCTAATCGGAAGGCGATCGAGGCAAAATTTTGCCAATGGCGGCAAATTTTTGCCGATATACCGCAAAAGGGGCGCCGATTTCCGCATCCGTTTTGTAGCTTTTCGCCAAATGGATGCTGATTGAGGCAAAATTTTGCCGATTGGCGCCAAAATGGCTGTCAACTTCCGCAACAATCCTGTCGATTTTCACAAAATGGATGCCAATTGAGGCAAATTTTTGCCGATTGAGGCAAAATTTTGCAGGGAAAGGGGACAGACAAAATTTTAAAGTTTCCTGGTGTCCCCTTTTATCGCTTAAGCCTTGTTGGTCATGGGTTCATGCGGGTCTTGAGCCAGAGTTTGAGGAAAATGTCATTGATAAGATACCTGTCATCCTCTTTATCGATAATGCTTTTGTTAATAAGGCTATCGATACCCCGCTGCACAGTGCTGCCCGACCCAAGATTGTATTTTTCAATAAAGTCAACGGAAAAGATTTTCTTCTCTTCTTTTTTTAGACAAAGAGCCAGGAGAAGACGTCGTTGTTTTAAAGTAAGGCTGTCCCATAGATTGCTAAAAGCTGCCTCTTCTTGTTCGAGGATTTTCTTGATACCGATCCGGACATGTTCAGCGGAAACATATTTTTTTTCCCGGCCCAGTTCCCAGACCATATGAGCCAGCATTTGGGCGTAATAGGGATGGGATTCGGTTGCGTCTACAATTTTGTCAGGGACTTCCTTTTCCACCTGGATGCCGGATTTTATAAACTTCCGGTGGATAAACCTGGAAAATACCGACTTTTCAATGGTTTTAAGAGGAAAATGTCGGGTACTCTTGTAAAATGGACGGTTGGGATTGTTGAACATATCGTAAATCAAATGCTTTTTACTCCCCATGAAAACATAAGATAAACGACGCTGTTTCTGGATAATACTCCTCAAGATTTTTTCCACCCGGTTGTTTTCCAATTCTCCCAATTGCTGGAATTCATCAAAAACCACCAATGCGGGTTTTTTCTTACCTTCGACATAAGTGTACAGGCCGTTAAACAAATCTTCCACGGCAGGTAGGATTTCGGTTTTGGAAAGGTTTACACCCAATGATGGGGTACCGTCTTCAGAAATGGTTAGAGATAATGCGGAGGGTATCTTCTTGATATATTCCTTTAACCGGTTAAGGATATTTTTCCCGGATCCGCCTATCACACGGGAAATGGATTTAAGAGAAATACGAATAAAATCGTCTTCACATACAACGGGGTACAGGTCTATATAAAAGGTTAAAAAACCTTTTCGTTTTAGTATTTTAAACACCTCGTTCATTAACGAGGTTTTCCCGTATCTCCGGGGAGAATAAATCAAGATATTCTGGAAACTTTCAATTTCAGAAACCAATTCTTTAATCTCTTGAACCCGGTTGCAAAAGTTATCGCCTTCGACTTCTTCTCCATATATAAATGGGTTCATCACGGTTAGCAGTCCTCCTTTTTTAAAATTACGCATTTTGCGTTACGCATCATGCGTAATTATATGCGATTAGGTATACAAAGTCAATCATCTGCGAATTTCCATTCTGGCTGTCCCCTTTCCACTCCTATAATAAACCCCTGGTGTTCCCTGGTGTCTTGTACTGGCGTGCCTTGGTGGCTATTTTCATGGCAGGTCATCAGCTCTCGTCCCATACCTCGATTATAAGCCACTCGTCAGGGCGGCAGGCATCCATAGCCGCGGCATCCCTGGTGGTTTTGCCAAGCCATTTTTCTGTGATGATATCCCCAGGGTGGTATGTCCACACCGACCTGGCTTCGGGCGGCTCGACGCGAATCCGCGGAATAATGTGAACGGCCATGGCCGTGTATTCGAGAGGATAGCCGTCGCCGCCGAGATCGATGGCTCCCTGGTGTTTGACCAGGTCGTCGAGCCAGTTCAGGCCGTCAAACCCGGTCTGCCATACCGCCAATCGCGCTCCCTGCGGCGCTCCGAAGGACGCTGGCGCTGTACCGTCGTTCTGCTGCCGATATACGCTGATGAGCCAACCGAGAGACATGGGTTCCTGGGTGCGCGCGCTAGTGGCCTAACGCAGAACGGAGCCACGCCGCCCCGTGGTGTGGTCGTGTGGTTCATTCGAGCGCTTGAGGCGTCGATGACGCCTAACCATAACTATACGTAATTCTTGTTTATTACTCACTGTGCCATATTACAATAAAACAGCGGATTCCGCAACTTTTTTCCATAATTAAATTTTTTTTTAACTCTGTGTCCTCCGTGTCCTCTGTGGCTATTTTTTTATTTTTTAGGGAAAGGGGACAGGCAAAATTTTCGCAAGTTTTTTTCTTCGCGGTCCTTCGCGTTCTTAGCGGCTATTTTCATGGCCGGTGTTTTTTCTTGACAGCAGTCCCGATAAATGAGAAAATTCTATCTTAAAATTTACTGGAAAAAGGTGTCAATATGGAAAAAGAGATTATCTCGCAAGATTTACTCGCTATCCTGGCCTGTCCTGTATGCAAAAAGGACGTTGAACTGACCGAATACAAAAAGGAGGAATACGGACTGAAATGCGCCGCCTGCGGCAAAGTATATCCCATCAGGGACGGTATCCCGGTCATGCTGGTGGACGAAGCCCTAACTGTCGTGAACTGAAACGCCCATTAGCAACGTGGAAAACATCCTGTTCATTCGCTTACGCTTGCTGGGAGACATCATTTTCACCATCCCGGCCCTGCAAATTTATAAAAAACATTTCCCCCAAAATAAAATATATTACGTGGTGGAAGACAAATTCCGCGAAATCGCCGAACTGATTCCCGGCGTCCACCAGGTCATCTCCATCCCCCGTAAAATGAACATCAAACAACTCTTCCGCTTCCGGGCGCAAATGAAAACCCTGGGCATCGATGCCGTGGTGGATTTCCATTCCGGCCCCAAAAGCGCCTTACTTACCCGCATCAGCGGCGCTAAAACCAGGATCGGTTACAAAACCCCCAACAGGAACTGGGCCTATGACTTCCATACCCCACGCAAATTCGGGAACGCCGCCTTTCCTACTCATTCTACTTTTAACCAGGCCAGGCTGCTGGAACACCTGGGGGTCGCGGTAACGGAAACTGGGATTCCCCCTTACCCACCCATTGCGATTAATGAAGACAGGGTTTCCGACGCCGTCAAAAAAGCCCTCAACGAAAACCGGGACAATAATACGGCGGTCATCCATGTGGGGGCCGGGAATGAGTTCAGGGATTGGGGAATGGAAAATTTCTCCGGGCTTATCGCACGATTAACGGCGGATCAAGTAACTATCTTCCTGGTAGGCAACAGCGATGAGGAGAAAAAAAAAGGCGCCCACCTGGCGGCGCAGCACCGGCTCCACGATTTAACCGGCCGGCTCTCCATCGTTGACATGCTTTTCCTCATTTCCCATGCCGATGTTTATTTTGGCGTCGATTCGGGTCCCCTGCACCTGGCCTCCTTAACTCAAACCCCATTAGTGACTTTATACGGCCCCAATATCCCCGAAATCAGCGGCCCCTGGCGCAAAAAAGACGTCGCCATCATAGAATTATCCCTAAATTGCCGGCCCTGTTCGCAGCGAAAATGTATTTATGATACAATTAGATGTATGAAAAATATAAAAACGGATGTGGTTCATGAAGCAATTATTCGATATCTCAAATAATACTTTTTTTTACCTGGCCCTGGGGTTTCTCTTTCTTATCGATTTTTCCATCGCCGCCTGCTACATCATATTCGCACTCCTGGCCATCGAACTGGTTATTTTCTATCTCTCCCGTCCCCGTTCCCAATGGCCGGAACTACCCGGCTATTATAAATATTTCCTCCTCTATCTCCTGTTCTCCCTGGTATCCACCGCGTTTGCCATCGACAAATTGAAAAGCCTGAACGATAATAAAGAATTTTTCATTTTCCTATTAATCCCTCTTTTCCTGGTATTGCTCAGCACCCGGAAGCGGCTGGAAAACTCCTTATTCATTGTCTTAGTCGCCGCCGTCGTCTCTTCGCTGCTGGGGATTATTACCGCCCTTATAGAAGGGGGGGTTTCCCTGGACCACCGCCTGCACGGGTTCACTTCGCACTGGATGACTTATTCCGGCCTGTTGATGATGCCCTTTATTTTCTTCTTCGTCTACCTCTTTTACGAAAAACGGAAAAAGATCAAACTCCTGGTTGCCGCCGCCCTCGTACCCATTTTAGCCGCTATTTTACTTTCCCTGACCCGGTCCGTCTGGGTGGGCATCTTCATTTCCCTCGGCTTCTTTATCGTCTATTACAAACCCAAAATCCTATACGCCGCTGCGCCGGCGGCGATTATCCTGGCCTTACTTCTGCCCGCATCCGTAACCGGGCGCATCGTTTCCATTTTCGACATGAAGGACGAAACCAGCAAGGACCGACTTTACATGGTTGAAGTGGCCGTAAAAATCTTTAAAGAGTATCCCCTCACCGGCGTGGGCGCCGACAATGTCGGGGAAATCTATAACCGCTATAAACCGCCCGAAGCCAAGCAGTCCAACCCCCACCTGCACAACAATTTCCTGCAAGAACTGGCCGAAAGGGGCATATTTGCATTATTAAGCCTGACGGCGGCCTTTGTTTCGATTTTTATTCTCCTCATTAAAAAAGTAAAAAACAGCGCCGACCTTGAAAAAGCAGTACCGCTGGGAGTACTATTCGCATTTGCCGGCTTTTTGATCGCCGGTCTATTCGAGTACAACTTCGGCGATTCCGAGTTAAAGTTTCTCTTGTTCTATTTTTTGAGTATTCCATTCTTAAAAATGGCCTTCGGCGACCAGGAACCGTCCATCCGTGATGGTTTCGAGAAAAGGTTCCGCCGGTACGGACCTCCAAAAGCTTTTTAGTAAGGTGAGTAACATGATGACATTGAAACGGGTTGAGGAAATCTGTTCGCAGTTTAAAGAGAAGAAAATCTTGATATTTGGAGATGTAATATTAGACCGTTACATTTTCGGCAGCGTCAACCGGATATCGCCGGAGGCGCCGGTGCCCGTGGTAAAAGTCGAACGCGAGGAATCCCGGCCCGGGGGCGCCGGCAACGTGGCGGCCAATGTCGCTAAACTGGGCGCCGAAGCCGTACTGGTGGGAATTACCGGCGATGATGCCTTTGCCGATGAACTCTTTAATAAATTAAACAGCCGGTCCCAACGAATTGTCAGGTCCGTCCTCAACAAAACCATGGTAAAAACCCGGGTCATCGTTCAGCGGCAGCAGCTTGTGCGCATCGACCGTGAAGAGGACATCCGGGTAACCCCCGAAATTGAAATCGCTGTGCTGGAAAAAATCCGAAATGCCGTGGTGGACGGCATCATCGTTTCCGATTACGCCAAAGGCAGTTTAACCCCGGCCATCATGGAAGGCTTGAAACAAAAAGCCGCTGCCGCACATATCCCCATCGTGGTGGACCCCAAGCCGCCCCATTACCACCTGTACAAGGATATCGACGGCATTACCCCCAATTTGAAGGAAGCGGAAGCGATTATTAATAAGACCATTACGAACGATTCCGACGCTTCAACCGCCGTCAAGATTATCCGGAATAAATTCAGGGCCGGGTTTGCCCTGATTACCCGTGGGGATAAGGGCATTACGGCCGGGGAAAAAGGAAAACGCACATTCCATCTCCCGGCTTTCAGTCATGAAGTATATGATGTCACCGGCGCAGGCGACACCGTGGTTTCCGTGCTGCTGCTCTCGTTGGTTTCCGGGGCCCTTTTGAAAGAAGCCGTCGGTCTGGCCAATACCGCCGCCTCCATCGTAGTGGAAAAGATCGGGACCTCCCAGGTGACCGTGGCAGAAATACAGAAGCGCATGAAGCTCCTTTTGCGCAACTTATCGTAACGAAGGGAAAAAGGGACATACAACTTTAGTTGTACAAAAAAAAAAATTTATTTTCATACCAAAAATACAACTTTCGGTGTATTGACAGATAGCGCTAAATTGAATTATGATAATGTTTGGGGGCTAAATAAAATTTAAGGAGTGATACAAATGAATTGTAAGAGAAACTTTTTTTTAATCAAACTGTTGTTTTTGTTGTTAATGGTTTCGCTCTCTACCTCAAGCCAGGTGTTGGTCTACGGTGACAACGCAGACCTCCGGGTCCTGGCCCGTGTAGAAGTGACTGGAATGTTAAATGATCTAAATCTCCCGGTGTATGCACATTTGCAAGATGGGGCCGGCAAGGATTATGCGTTGGTGATTGCGCCGCAAGCGCAATTGGACCAGGCTGGAGTCGCTTATCGCATCCTGGACAAAGACACCGGCGGAGTAGATTATTTTATTCTCTCGATGCCATCCGGTGATAATCGCATTCCGATGTCCCGGTTGGCCAAGGCCGATGTCCTGCTGGATGAAGGGAAACATTTTATTATACGGTCCACATTTAAACAGGCAGAGGCGTTGGCTGAGGCAGGTTTCGAGATACAGTGGGTGGACCATACCCCAATGGTAATTACTGCCCCCACAAGGGAGCCGATATCTTTGATATCGACAGTGACTTACGACGCCGTCATCGCCTCGATGATGGGCCAGGTCACCCAGGCTACCGTGGAAACCTACGACAAGAACCTGAGCGGTGTGAATGCAGTAACCATCGGCGGCAGCAGTTATACCATCGCCACGCGTAACACCACTTCAGGTACTCCCATTACAAAGGCCACGCAGTATGTGTATGAATTTATGCAGGGCCTGGGATTGACGGTGAGTTACCACAATTGGTCGCTTTCAGGTTATTCGGGCCGGAACGTCATAGGCCAGATAACCGGGACCACCCTGCCGAACGAGATTGTGTTAATCACGGCCCACCTGGATGATATGCCCTCCGGCTCCACGGCCCCCGGGGCAGACGATAACGCCAGCGGTTCAGTGGGTGTCATGGTAAGCGCGCAACTGTTAAGCGCGCAGCAATTCGCCCGCACCGTACGGTTCGTGTTTTTTACCGGTGAAGAGCAAGGACTCCTGGGCAGCGCCGCGTATTCCGACCTGGTTTACGGCAGCGGGGCTAATATCGTTGCCGTGTATAATATGGATATGATCAGTTATGACGCCGTCGGGCTGCCGTATTTGCGGCTGCATACCCGTACCTCCAGCAACCCCGGGTACTCCGGCGACTTGGCCATTGCCAATACCTTAGTCGATGTGGTGAATGCGTACAGCTTGAGCAGCGTCCTCTCACCCATTATTACTTCGGACGGCGAATCCCGGAGCGATCATGCTTCCTTCTGGGGCAACGGTTATTACGGCATCCTGGGCATCGAAGACCATATTAACGATATAACCCCTTACTACCACCTGACCTCGGACACCTTCGCAACTCTCAATTTGACCTATTTTACCAATTATGTAAAGGCCTCTGTTGGGACGGCGGCGCACCTGGCTATTCGAGATAACGGTGTACCCGCTCCCCCGGTGGCTAATTTTTCCGCCAGCACCACCAATCCGGCAGTGGGCGGCAGCGTCACCTTTACCGATACCTCCACCAACATCCCCACCTCTTGGAGCTGGACCTTTGCCGGCGGAACGCCCGCTTCCAGCACGGTGAAAAACCCGGTGATTACGTATAATACGATAGGAACATATAACGTATCCTTAACCGCCACCAATGCCCAGGGCAGCGATATCGAAACCAAAGTAGGTTATATCACGGTTTCCGCGGTTCCTTACTGCGCATCGCAGGGCAACACCTACACTGACGAATGGATCGCCAGGGTCCAGGTGGGTACGCTGAATAACGCTTCCGGCGCCGCGGGCTACACCGATTTCACCGGCATAACCGTTAATTTAACCGGCGGTAATAACGCCGGCGTTACCCTGACCCCCGGTTTTGGAGGTTCCTCTTATACCGAATACTGGAAAATCTGGATCGACTACAATGGCGATCATGATTTTGTCGATACCGGCGAAGAAGAGTTTAGCGGTTCCGGCACTTCAGCCGTTTCCGGCAGTTTCGCCGTTAATACCGGGGTAAATATTACCACCCGGATGAGGGTATCCATGAAATATAATGCCGCGCCCACCTCTTGCGAAACATTTTCTTATGGAGAAGTGGAAGATTATACGGCAACTATTTCCGGCGGGACTCCACAGCCCCCGGTGGCGGCTTTCATTGCCAGCGCCACCACGGTTCAGGTAGGCGGCAGCGTTACCTTTACCGATCAATCCACCAATACCCCCACTTCCTGGTCCTGGGCCTTCCAGGGCGGCACACCTTCCACCGGCACGGCGCAGAATCCCACCGTTACCTATAATACCGTGGGGACCTACGATGTCACATTAACCGCCACCAATGCCTCCGGCAGCGACCAGGAACTCAAAGTCGATTATATCACGGTAACCTCAGCACCGACCGATGATATAGCCGAGGGCGTCGATTACGCCTCAACGTTTACCAAGAGCGGCAACGCCAATTGGGCCAAAGTCACCGACGTATATTATTACGGCGGCGATTCGGCTAAGAGCGGGGTCATTGGCAACAGCCAGTCCACCACCATTGAAACCAGCGTTACGGTGGGCTCTACCCAGGCCGTTAAATTTTACTGGAAGGTTTCCTCTGAAGCCAATTATGATTACCTGAGATTCTATATCGACGGCGTCCAGAAAAACCAAATTTCCGGTACCGTAGACTGGACCCAGGTATCGAACAATATCGCCGCCGGGACCCATACGTTGAAATGGACCTACCTCAAGGATGCCAGTACAGTTGGCGGTTCCGACTGCGGTTGGGTGGATAAGCTCGAGATCGCGGCCCCGACTTCGGACCCCATCGCCGAAGCAGTAGACTATCCCGGCTTGACTTTTACCCTGTCGGGGACCGGCAGTTGGTATTCCCAGACCACCACCACCTATTACGGCGGCGATGCCGCCCAGAGCCCCGTGATTACCCACAGCCAGAGCTCTTCCATGGAAACCGCTATCACCGGTAAAACCACTGTTAAATTCTACTGGAAAGTCTCCTCGGAAACCAATTACGATTACCTGAGATTCTACATCGACGGCGTCCTAAAAAACTCGATTTCCGGCACAGTCAACTGGGCGCAGAAAACCTATACCGTCACCAGCGGCGCCCATACCCTCAAGTGGACCTATGTCAAGGACGCCAGCGCCAGCAGTGGTTCCGACTGCGGTTGGGTAGATAAACTCGAGTTACTATAATCCATTAATAAGTGAACGTTAAATAGAATACGTTCCCATTAAAACAAAAGGCCGGGATCTCCATCTCCATCCCGGCCTTTTTCTTTTAGGTGGATTTTCGATTGTCCCTTTTTTGTTTTTGACTCCCGGGATGTACACCCAAATCATTTTTGTAGAACTTTAGTTGTACGAATTTTTATTTTTATTTTCATACCAAATGTACAACCTTTGGTGTATTGACAAATGAGCAGTTGGGCATTACTATTAATTTCTCGTTACATAATGGCTATTAATAAAAAAACTAAAAAAAACATAGGAGGATTTAAAAAATGAAAAAATTAAAGTTTTTAGTCGTGTTTTTGTTGGTATTATGTGTTACCTTTGCGTTTGCGCAGAAAAAGGATAATGACGCCACCCTGATTTCGCATACGCAGGATCAAACGATTTTACGGTTTGATATCACGTCTTATGATTTCGAAAATGTTAATATCTCTAACGGTACGGCGTCAAAGTTGACGGCCCCTTTTACGTCTGAATTAATGAAAAAAGGCGCCCCGGCTGTAAGAAGATTATCCGCGGCAGTCATTGTTCCCGATGACAGGGAAATGCAAGTTAAAGTTCTCACTTCAAAGTACGTGGAAATTCAAAACGTTGACCTGTCGCCGTCGAAGGGAAATCTTTTAAGGACTGTAAACCCGGATACCGTACCCTATGAATATGGGCCTGAGTATCAAACCAATGCCTTTTACCCCAGCGATATAGTGGAACTCACCGACCCGTATATTACCAGGGACTACAGGGGGCAGGCGGTTATTGCCAATCCATTCCGGTACAACCCGGTAACAAAAGTGTTAAGGGTTTATACCGAATTAAAAGTAAAAGTGTCCCCCACGGGAAACCGGGGCAAGAATATCTTAAATCGTAAGAACCGAAAAATTCCCCATGAATTCAAAAATGTTTACGCCAGGCATTATCTCAATTATAAAGAAGTATCGGGATCCCCGGCAGCGGTCCAGTACACCCCGTTACCCGATGATATGGGCACGATGCTGATCGTTAGTTACGGCAGTTTTATGAGTGAGATGGCGGATTTTGTTTCCTGGAAACAAAGCATCGGTTACACTGTGGATATGGTGGATTACGCCACTATCGGCAGTTCGGCCGCGTTAAAAACCTATGTGGCAAATTATTACAACAGCAGTGGTTTAACGTACTTGCTGTTGGTGGGAGACCATGCCCAGGTGCCCACTTCCAGCACCACGGCCGGCGATTCGGATAATAATTACGGGTATATTGTGGGCAGCGACCACTACCTGGACATTTTTGTGGGTCGTTTTTCCGCTGAGACGGTGGCCCATGTCGCCACCCAGGTAGACCGGACCGTCTATTATGAAAACGATGTACTATCTTCTGCTGCCTGGTTCAGGCATGCCATCGGGATGGCTTCCGCGGAAGGGCCCGGGCATAATAGCGAGTACGACGCAACACATATGAACAATCTTCTTTCCGATTTATCGGGATATGGTTATACCACCCATCAGAACTATCAAAGCGGCGGAAGCACAGCCAATTTGTCCAGTTTAATCAATAATGGCGCCGGCACCATGTGGTACTGCGGTCATGGAAGCGATACGTCCTGGAGCTGCGGTTGGACCTTTACCGTTACCAATGTCAATGCCCTGACCAATGAATGGGAACTGCCGGCAATTTACTCCGTGGCCTGTGTAATCGGCAATTTTAAAAGTCAAACCTGTTTCTGCGAAGCCTGGCTGCGGGCCACCAATAACAATAATCCTACCGGTGCGGTTGCCCACTGCGGTTCCACTATTAATCAGTCATGGAACCCACCCATGGATGCCCAGGATGAGTTTGTCGATCTCTTAATTTCAACCTCCGGGCCAAAACGGACCTTTGGCGGTGTATTTGCTAACGGGATGTTCAAAATGATCGACATCAACGGCACAGGCGGCGCGGATATGGCCGACACCTGGACCTGTTTCGGCGACTCCTCGGTGCAATTGCGCACCCCCGGTACACCGGACGGTCCTACGCCCTCAACCCCGAACCCACCCGTGGCCAATTTTACCGCGGATACGACTACAGTCAGCGTCGGCGGCAGCGTACACTTTACCGATACTACCACCAACAATCCCGCTTCCTGGAGTTGGACTTTTGAAGGGGGCACGCCATCCGGCAGCAGCGCCCAGAATCCGACGGTTACTTACAATACGGCGGGAACCTATGATGTGATATTAAGCGTATCCAATTCAGCCGGCAATGATACCGAGACCAAGACCAATTATATCACCGTGACGGCGCCCCAGCCCCCGGCGGCTAATTTTACCGCCGGCACCACCAATCCGGCAGTGGGCGGCAGCGTCACCTTTACCGATACGTCCACCAACGGCCCCACCTCATGGAGTTGGACCTTTGCCGGCGGAACGCCCGGTACCAGCACGGCGCAAAACCCGACGATTACCTATAATACCGTTGGTACGTATAACGTATCCTTAACCGCCGCCAACGCCCAGGGCAGCGATGTCGAGACCAAAGTAGGTTATATCACGGTTTCCGCGGTTCCTTACTGCGCATCGCAGGGCACCACCTACACTGACGAATGGATCGCCAGGGTCCAGGTGGGTACGCTGAATAACGCTTCCGGCGCCGCCGGCTACACCGATTTCACCGGCATAACCGTTAATTTAACCGGCGGTAATAACGCCAGCGTTACCCTGACCCCCGGTTTTGGGGGTTCCTCTTATACCGAATACTGGAAAATCTGGATCGACTACAATGGCGACCATGATTTCCTGGATACCGGCGAAGAAGAGTTCAGCGGTTCCGGCACATCAGCCGTTTCCGGCAGTTTCGCCGTGAACACCGGGGTAAATATTACCACCCGGATGAGGGTATCCATGAAATATAATGCCGCGCCCACCTCTTGCGAAGCATTTTCTTATGGAGAAGTGGAAGATTATACGGTAACTATTTCCGGCGGGACTCCACAGCCCCCGGTGGCGGCGTTCATTGCCAGTGCTACCACGGTTCAGGTAGGAGGCAGCGTTACCTTTACCGATCAATCCACCAATACCCCCACCTCCTGGTCCTGGGCCTTCCAGGGCGGCACACCTTCCACCGGCACGGCGCAGAATCCCACCGTTACCTATAATACCGTGGGGACCTACGATGTCACATTAACCGCCACCAATGCCTCCGGCAGCGACCAGGAACTCAAAGTCGATTATATCACGGTAACCTCAGCACCGACCGATGATATAGCCGAGGGCGTCGATTACGCCTCAACGTTTACCAAGAGCGGCAACGCCAATTGGGCCAAAGTCACCGACGTATATTATTACGGCGGCGATTCGGCTAAGAGCGGGGTCATTGGCAACAGCCAGTCCACCACCATTGAAACCAGCGTTACGGTGGGCTCTACCCAGGCCGTTAAATTTTACTGGAAGGTTTCCTCTGAAGCCAATTATGATTACCTGAGATTCTATATCGACGGCGTCCAGAAAAACCAAATTTCCGGTACCGTAGACT
>Ga0315278_10004085_pt1 | contig 13138 bp, 11 predicted proteins | sample YL17G06_0_MG_FD_203880 | JGI IMG/M metagenome (GOLD analysis project Ga0315278, IMG submission 203880) | Sediment microbial communities from Yellowstone Lake, YNP, Wyoming, USA - YL17G06_0 | ecosystem: Environmental > Aquatic > Freshwater > Lake > Sediment | place: USA: Wyoming | collected...
CGGTTCCGTCGCGCGCGGGGACGAGCGTGCAGGGAGCGATCTGGACCTGATGGTCATCGGCGAGATGAAGTTCGCCGAGCTCGTGAAGGCGCTGGCGCCTGCCCGCGATGCGCTGCGCCGGGAGATCAATCCCAATCTGTATCCGCCGGCGGAGTTCGGTGCCAAGGTCGCCGCCGGCGAGCCGTTCCTGAAACGCGTGCTCTCCGACAAGAAGATCTTCCTGATCGGAGGGGAAGATGACCTTGGAGAACTTGCTTCGCATCGGAAAGCTAAAGTCGCACGTCGCTGAAAAAGCCGAGATCGCGCGTCTGATTGCCTCGGCAGCACGGGTCTTGAGGGATGCAAGCGTCAATCAGCTGAGCCCCGACTCGCGCCTCGATCTCGCGTACCGGACGATCATGCAAGCCGCGCTGGTGGCGATGCTCGCCAATGGGTTCCGGCCGTCCACGAACGAGCCGGGACACCATCAAGTCCTGATTCAGGCGCTTCCCAAGACGATCGGCCTCTCCACCGACAGGCTGCAGGTCCTCGAGGCCTATCGCGCCGCACGGAACCAGAGCGACTACCGCGGCGTTCCCGTGTCGCAGGGCGTCGCGGCGGAGTGCGTGGACGACGCGCAGCGGCTTCTCGATGACGTGCGGGCGTGGTTACGGACGCATCGCGCGGATCTGCTGTAACGACGGCCCCGCCGTCGTGGATGACGCGCCGCCAACCGTGAGGGCGCCGATCAGGCCTCCCGGCGTGCGCCGCGGGACGCGCACGTCTCACTCCACCTTGATGTTCGCGTCCTTGATGACCTTGCCCCACTTCTGGATCTCGGCGCGGACGTACGCCGCGAACTCCTCCGGCGTGTCGCCGCCGGCCTGCGTGCCGAGCGTGAGCGCGTCGTCCTGGATCTCATTGGACAACAGCACGCGCCTGATCTCCTGCTGCAGCATCGTCACGATGGCCGAGGGCGTGCCCGCCGGCACGAAGATCCCGTTCCAGCCGCTTCCTTCGACGCCCGGGAATCCCGCCTCGGCGGTGGTCGGGATGTCCGGCAGGATGGAGAGTCGCTCGCGGCTCGCCACCGCCAGCCCGCGGAGCTTGCCCGACCGGACGGAATCGCGGATCACCACCGGCGACAGGAACGCCGTACTCACGTGTCCGCCGGTGAGATCGGGCAGCTCGGCGCCGATCGCCTTGTACGGGATCTCGCGGACCTGGATCCCCGCCGTCACCTTGAGGAGCTCGCCGACCATCTGTGTGATTGAGCCGTTGCCGCCGGAGGCGTAGGTCAGCGACTGGGGCTTGGCCTTCGCGAGCGCGACGTACTCCTTGAGCGTGCTGGCAGGCACCGACGGATGCACCACCATCACGAGTGGCGTCGTGTACAGGCGCGTCACCGGGATCAGTTTCTCGTTCAGCATGCAGCAGGGATCGGGCGTCAGGAGGTCGTTGAGCGCGTTGTTCACCACCGCCTGCAGCAGCGTGTAGCCGTCGGGCGCCGCACGCGCGACTTCGCGCGCAGCGATCATGCTGTTCGCGCCGGGGCGGTTGTCGACGATCAGGGGCTGGCCGAGCGCCTCCGCGAGCTTGGGCGTCACGCGTCGCGCGTTCACGTCGACCGCGCTGCCGGGGCCGGTCGGCACGACCCAGCGGATCGGCTTGCTCGGCCAGGTCTGGGCGCCGGCCAGGCCGGCCCACAGCAACATCAGAATCAGGAACGCTCTCATCACCCCTCCCGTAGAAATTCGCCCAGCGTGCGGTTGAACGCGGCCGGATTCTGGATGTTGGCGATGTGCGCGGCGTCTGGAATCGACACGTGCCGTGCGCCGGGCACGCGGGCCGCGAGCCCGGCCATGAGCTGGGGCGGTCCGCCGCGTTGGTCCTCGGCGCCGCTGATGTACAGCGTACGTGCCTTGATGAGGGGGATGCGATCCTCGAGCGCGAGGCCGAGGAACGCTCCCGCGCAGCCCAGGTACCCCGGCACGCTCGTGCGGCGGATCATCTTGCGCACGGTATCGAGCGCGTCGGGGTGGGCCGCTTTGAACGACTCGGAGAACCAGCGCTGCGCCGTCGGCTCGACGATCGGCTCGATGCCTTGTGCGCGCACGGTGGCGATGAGCGGGTGCCACATCGCCGCGAAGTCGGGGACCATCTGCGCGCGGCAGCAGCACGGCGCGAGGCGCTCGATCCGTCCCGGATGATCGATCGCGGCCGCCTGCGCGATCGCGCCGCCCAACCCGAGCCCGACGACATGGCTCGACGCGATGCCGAGCGAGTCCCACAGGGCCACCAGGTCTGCGACCAGCAGATCAATCGTGTAGTCGCCCGCAGTCGCCGGCGTCCCGCCCTGGCCGCGCAGGTCGTAGCGCAGGATTCTGAAATCGAGCTCGAGCGCGGGGACTTGTCCGTCCCACATCGAAAAATCGTTCGCGATCCCGGTGACGAAGGTAACCCACGGCCCCGCGCGGCCGTCGCTGCGGTAGTGCGTCTTTACAGTCAGGCTATGCATGGTGCGCGATTGTAGTGGACGGAGCGCTCGTGTCACCCGGCTTCGAGGAGCGCCTTCAGCTGGCGGTACGCGGCCGCGACCGGCCGCAGCGACATCCGCGCCAGCAGACCGCGGAACGGCCACAGCAGCGGTGCCAGCTCGATCTCGCTCGTCTCGGTAATGCGCGTGCCGCCGTCGACCGCTTCGAAGTGACGGCAGCCGCGGTAGCGCGGCGTGCCGGCGGTGCTCTCGATGCAGAGGAAGCGATTCGGCTCGATCGCCGTGACGACCATGTCCCAGACCAGCGTGCGGCCGAACGTGCGGCGCACCTCGCGGAACTGCGACCCCTCGCCAAGCGGCGGCGGCGTGGTCATGCGCACGTCCCGGATCTCGGGTTGCCAGGCGAGATCGTTCTCGGGCCGGGCGACGAACGCGAAGACCGCTTCGACCGGGCGCACGATCGTCGCGCTGTGCTGAATGCGCAGCGGGCGTCCCGGGCCGGCGATGCACAGCACGTCGAGCAACTCGCGGCTGATGCCCCGCAGCGTGTTCGGCACCGGCCCCGGCGGGAGCGGAACGCGGTCGCGCTCGGCCGGCGTGCGCGCGCGCCGGCGCGCGAGCTCGAGCCGGAGGCTCTCTTCGCCGCGGCGCATGGTCCAGCGATGATTGCTCTCGAAGATCGGCCGGAGCAGGAACGTGAACCAGCGCCATAGCGGTTTGTGTCCGCGCACGGCCCAGTGGAACGTGGCGTTCACCCACGGGCCGTCCGCCTCGATCGTCCACGTCCCGCGCCCGGAGAACTCGCCGTCCGTTTCGAGCGTGTAGCCGTGCGGATAGCGGTTCTCGACGACGCGGCCGGTGAACTCGATGGTGTACGGCAGCCAGCCCTTGGCGCGGATCACGCCGACTTCGCCGATGCGGTGCGCGTCGCCGGGCCGGGTCACCCGAACATCGAGGTAAGTGGAAGGCCACCAGCGCGCGTATCCGGCGCCGTCGGCCAGAATGTCTGCGACGTCCTCGATGCGGCCCTGGACGCGCCAGTGATCGACGTACTGGAAGAGCGGGGCGTCCATCGGTCCTAGCGCGCGGAGCGGTCGAGCAAGAAGCCGGCAAGCGCGACGACGAGCAGCGTCGCGGCGCCGACGGCGAACGCCGCGGGACGGCCGCCGGCCCACTCGAGCCCGTCGCGGAAGCGTGCGAGCACGACGAGCTCGAGGACGGCGAACGCGGCGAGCCCCGCGAGCCCGGGCCGCACCCGCCGCCAGTCCGCTTCGATCGCGATCTGGCCGGCGACCACGCCCCACGCGACGAGCCACGCGCCCACCGTCCTGCCGGTGAGCGGCGTAAGCGGCCAGGGCCAAAGCGTCGCGGCGACCGGAGCCGGCGCGACGAAAAGCGCCAGCCCGATTGCGATCGACACGAGGCCGATTGCGCCGGTCACCGCGCGATACCATCCGGGAATGCGCCGCTCGATCGCCGCGTTCTCGCCGCGGGTTCGCCCGAGCCCGATGACGAGCGCCAGCTGAGCGAGCGGCACGCCGACGTACACGGCGAGCCAGGTCCACGTCATGATGCGGGCGGCCGGGGCGAACGGTGCGCCGAGGTGAAACCGGTCCAGGTGGAGGAACGTCGCGACCATGGTCAGCCATGCAAACGCGAAAGCGAACCACAATCCGATGCGGGCGCGCGCCCAGGTCGGCTCGCGCAGGGCGAGGAAGACGACCACGAAGCTCGCCCAGTACGCCGCACCCATGAAGGCCGCGGTGACCGGCGGCCGGATCGTCCACGCGAAGTTGCGCTCGGTCTCGGTCGGCCAGAGGAAGAGCGGCATCCCGATGATCGCGACCAGTGCGCACGAGGCCACGAACAGGCGGCGCATCCCGCGGCTCATCATCCCGAGCCCGGCTCGCAGGACGACCGCATGAGTCCGGCGGCGAAGAGCATTCTCGTGTTTGCGGCGTACATCACTATTCTCGGCGCGGTGCTGGTGATCGTGCCCAATCCGCTCCTCGTTCTGTTCGGCTTCGCGCCTACCGACGAGGTGTGGATCCGGATCGTCGGCATGCTTCTGCTCTGCCTAGGCTACTACTATGTGGACGCGGCGCGTCGGGAGGTGGCGAGTTTCTTCCGGGCGACCGTGCTCGGGCGGGCCTGCGTGGTCGCTTGCCTGATCGGGTTCGTGGTGCTCGGCCTCGCGCCGCCGCCCTTGCTTGCCTTTGCCGCGATCGACCTCGGTGGGTTGGCCTGGACGGCGCTGGCGTTGAGGGGAGGTGGTGGGCGGGGTTGAGAAAGCCGCAGCTAGTGAACCTCGGGCGGCTCAGTTGACTCGTGCAGGGAGTGGGTGCCGGCAATTGGAGGCGCGCAGCGCGTCCGCATTAATCCGTCCGGCGGGGGGCTAATCCATCCGCCCTGCGCGGCTCATCCCTCGACACGATATACGCTCGTCGGCGCGGCACGTAAGTTCCCGCTCATCAGCAGAACAACGCGACGAGCGTGAGCGATGGACGCATTTCAGAATACCGTTCCGGTTCGAGTTCGAGTCGATGTCGCTGCTGTCCCGCGCACGCTCGCGGCCGGCACGCAGCCTGCCGATCGCTGGATCGTCGCCGGTGCAGGCGTCGTGCTGCAGTTGTGCCTCGGGACGGTCTACGCGTGGAGCTTCTTCCAGTCGAAAATCGTGCTGGCCTTCGGCTGGAGCAACAGCGTTACGGCGCTCGCGTTCAGCATCGCGATCTTCATGCTCGGCCTTGCCGCGGCGGCGGGCGGCGTGCTGTTGCCGAAAGTCGGGCCGCGCCGGCTGGCGCTGGCGGGCGCGACGCTTTACGGTGTCGGCAATGCCGTGAGCGCCGCGGGTCTCGCGTCAAATAGCGTCGTACTGTTCCTCGTCGGCTACGGCGTCGTGGGCGGCGCCGGGCTCGGGCTCGGCTACGTGACGCCGGTGGCCACGGCCGCGAAGTGGTTCCCCGACAAGCGCGGCCTTGTGACCGGAATGGTGGTGATGGGCTTCGGTCTCGGGGCGCTCCTGATGTCGAAAGTGCTTGCGTCGGCGTTCCTCGGCGCGTTCATGCCCGCTGATCTGGCGAGCGCGGACGTCGCCGCCGCGTATCGCTCGGCCTTGCCGCGGGTGTTTCTCGCCGCGGGGATCGTGCTCGGCGTCGTCGGCGCCTGCGCGGCGATGCTCCTGCGCGAGCCGCCGGCGGGTTACGCGCCGCCCGGATACGTCCCGCCCGCACACGAGCGCGGTGTCGGCGGCGAACTGCCGTCGCGCACGGGCGTTGCCTGCGTTCTGTCGGGACGGTTCGCGCTGATGTGGATCGTGCTCTTTTGCAACGTCGCCGCCGGGATCATGTTCATCGCGTTCCAGGCGCCGCTCGTCGAGGAGCTGCTCGCGGCGGCTCGTCCCGGGATGAGCGTCGCGGCGCTGGCTGCCGCGGGGGCGATGCTCGTCGGCGCGAGCGCGCTCTTCAACGGGCTGGGGCGCCTCTTTTGGGGCGGGCTGTCCGACCGGCTCGGGCGCGCGAACGTGTTCCGTCTCATCCTCGCGACCCAGATCGTCGCGTTCGCGATCCTCCTGCACGTGCGCGATCCGTGGGTGTTCGGCGCGCTCGTGTGCTACGTGCTGCTCTGCTACGGCGGCGGGTTCGGCACCGCGCCCGCGCTCGTGGCCGACACGTTCGGCGCCAAGATGATGCCGGTCGTCTACGGCGTGCTGCTCACCGCATGGTCGGCGGCGGGGCTCGTGGGTCCGCAGCTCGTGGCGTACTTCAAGGACCACGACGCGCCGACGGCCGCCGCGCACGCGTTCGAGAGCGGCATCGCGATCCTCGTGGTCGGGTTTCTGGCGTCTCTGGCGATGGCGAGGCGGCGGCGCGCAGCGCGCTGACCCCTCGTCAAGGGGGTCCGGCGCCCTGGCGAGAGCCGGGGAAACCCGGGGATTTCCGGGACCTTCGTCACCGCAGGGCTGGCGGGCGCACTTTGCTACGATTGGGCGCGTGAAGATAGCGACGCCCGCAATGCCTTCCCCCACACTTGACCTCAACTCCCGCGCGCTCGCAAAGCTGCGCGAAGTGTTCGGATACGGCGCATTTCGGGGCGCGCAGGCCGAGATCGTCGGTCACGTGGCAGCGGGAGGCGATGCGCTGGTGCTGATGCCGACCGGCGGCGGAAAGTCGCTCTGCTATCAGTTACCGGCGCTGCTGCGCGAGGGCACCGGCATCGTGGTCTCGCCGCTGATCGCGCTGATGCAGGATCAGGTCGCGGCCCTGACGCAGCTCGGCGTGCGCGCGGCGTTTCTCAACTCGACGCTCGACGCGCGTGAGGCCGACGCGGTCGAGCGCGCGCTCGTCGCGGGCGAGCTGGATCTCCTGTACGTCGCGCCCGAACGGTTGTTGACGCCGCGCTGTCTCGACCTCCTCGCGCGCGCGCGGCTCGCGCTGTTCGCGATCGACGAGGCGCACTGCGTGTCGCAGTGGGGCCACGACTTCCGGCCGGAGTACCTTCAGCTCGCGGTGCTGCGCGAGCGCTTCCCGGGCGTGCCTCGCATCGCGCTGACGGCCACCGCCGATCCGCACACCCGGCGCGAGATCGTGGCGCGGCTCGAGTTGACCGACGCGCGCACCTTCGTCGCGAGCTTCGACCGGCCGAACATCCGCTACACCATCGTCGACAAGGTGGAGCCACGCGCGCAGTTGCTGCGCTTCCTTCGCGAGGAGCATGCGGGTGACGCGGGGATAGTCTACTGCCTCACGCGCCGCAAGGTGGAGGAGACCGCTGCCTGGCTCGAGTCGCAGGGCGTGACCGCGCTGCCGTATCACGCCGGAATGGACGCAGCGCCGCGCGCCCGGCACCAGAGCCGCTTCCAGCGCGAGGACGGCGTCGTGATCGTCGCGACGATCGCCTTCGGCATGGGCATCGACAAGCCCGACGTGCGCTTCGTGGCGCACCTCGACCTGCCGCGCAGCATCGAGAGCTATTATCAGGAGACCGGCCGCGCCGGGCGCGACGGGGCGCCCGCGGACGCGTGGATGACGTACGGCCTCGCCGACGTGGTGGGGCAGCGCCGGCTCATCGACCTGTCGGACGCGGCCGAGGACTACAAGCGCGTGTCGGCCGCGAAGCTCGACGCGCTGCTGGGGCTCTGCGAGACGGCGGGGTGCCGCCGCGTGCGCCTGCTCGCGTACTTCGGAGAGGCGTCCGGGCCGTGCGGCAATTGCGACACCTGCCTCGAGCCGCCGGAGACCTGGGACGCGACCGTGGAAGCGCAAAAGGCGCTGTCGGCGATCTACCGCACCGGTCAGCGCTTTGGCGCGGGGCACCTGATCGACGTGCTGCGCGGCAAGCGTGGCGAGCGTATCGATCGGTGGCGCCACGACGCGCTTTCCGTGTTCGGCGTCGGCGCCGATCTCGATGACGTGGCCTGGCGGGGCGTGTTTCGCCAGCTCGTGGCGCTAGGCTTCGTGGAGGTCGATCACGCGGGGCACGGTGCGCTCAAGCTCGCGTCGGCGAGCCGCGAGGTGCTGAAGGGCGAGACGCGCGTGGAGATGCGGCGCGTCGTCCCGGGCAAGCGTGCGCCGCGCCGTTCGCGCGCCGCACAGGACGCGAACCTTTCGCCGGTCGACGCCGATGTCTTCGAGCGGCTGAAGGGCTGGCGCAGCGCGGAGGCGCGCGCGCAGGGCGTGCCGGCTTACGTGATCTCGCACGACAGCACGCTCGCCGAGATCGCGCGCCAGCAGCCGCAGGACCTCGCGGCGCTCGCGCGTATCGGCGGTCTCGGGGTGAAGCGGCTGGAGCGCTACGGGGCGGCGTTGCTCGGCGTGCTTGCGGACACGGTGCGCGAGTGATGAAGACGCTGCTTCCCTGCTCGCGCCTACCGGCCGCTCACCTGGCGCCGCGGCTCGAACGCATTCCCGAACACGTAACTCCCGACGCTTCGCCCTTGCGTGATCCCGGCAGTCTTGTCGAACGCCCAGTGGATGCCGAGGTACATGCGGCTTTGCCCGTTCTCTTCCTCGGCCTCGGAGAGCGACCCGAACCGGCGCGGCACCAGCGGACGCACGCTGCCGTTCGCATCGACCGTCGTGCCGTTCAGCTCGTCCGAGACGAAGCTGAAGGCGATGCGGTCGGTCCGGTAGAACTCGCGCAGCACCTGGAAGAGCGCCCCACCGAACCCGGCGTGCCCCGACGGATACGCCGGAAACGGCGGCGTGAAGTTCGGCCCGGCGAGGTTGCTGGCGGGCGCGCCGAGCGGCAGGAACGTCGGGTCGCCCACGGTGGCCGGATTGCCGTCGCCTGCGCCGGTGGGCCCGGCTTCAACGTCGGCCTCGCGGATCCCGGTGACGGGACGCCAGTACTGATAGAGGTACTTCGATTCCCAGATGGCGATGCCGGCGTCGGCCATCGCGGTGTTGATCAGCGCGAGGAGGCGGGCGAGCTCGACGACGTTGTTGCCGCGCGCCGTCGCGATCGTCATCACGATCTGGTTGTACAGACGCGGGGGGGCGCAGAGGCTGGGAGTGCCGTCGTACGCCCAGTAGAGGCCGATCATCCGCTGGCGCTCGGTCCGCACGGTGGGCGTGATCGTGCCGTCGCCGCCCACTCGCTTCACCTCGTCGAACGCCGCGGCGTAGGCCAGGCTCTCCAGCGCGGGCGGCGGCGGCGCGCGGAACTGCTCCGGTGACTTGAGGACGAACGGCCGCACCGACCCCCAGCGCGCGCCGAGCGCGAGCGGAATCGTACTGATCGGATCCTGGCGCCACTTGCCCGGCGCGTTGCTGGTGATGAAATCCACGCCGACGCGCGGCTCCGCGTGTTGGGAGCCGTCGTTCGCCCGCAGCGCGAGGATCGCAGCGGCAGCCCGTCGTCCGAGCTCGATCCCGTTGGTCTTCGCGCGTGGGCCGGTTCCGCGGATCGCCTGCAGGTCCTCGGCGAGCAGTGCGTCCAGGTCGGCGCGCTGCGAGGGATAGAGCGCGACGAGCGTATCGTGCGCCGCCTGTGCGATCGCGGCGTCCATCGAGGTGTCAGCGGGCGCGTGCCGCAGGCCGGTGTAGCTGCGGTAGCCGCCCGCGATCGCGTTCACCGCATCGAAGATCGCGATGTGAACGATCGCCATCGCGCGGCTCGATCGCCCGGGGCCGAGCTGTTCGCCGAAGACCCGCGTCTCGCCGGGCCCCGGCGGTGTGTGATCGAGCCCGCTCGCATCGATCGCGATCTCGTTCCAGTAGCGGAGCCGGTTCAGCGTGTCGGCGCCGCGCCGCGCCGGCCGCGGCACGTCGCGTAGCGCCGGGGCGCGGTGGAAGCGCGGCCCGAGCGCCTCGCGAACGCCGCCACCGAACCCCTGCTGCGACCACGCGGGCGCGGGGAAGGCGGGGAAGAGCGCGACGACCGTCGAGGCCGCCACGACCAGTCTCGCGAGGTACCGGTACATCGCGGCCACCGCCGCTATAGCGACCGCAGGAAGTTCAGCAGGTCCTGCTTGTCGCGCTCGCGAAGGCCGTTGTAGTTGTTGATGACGCCGTTCGCCTCCGACGCCGGATAAGTCCGGGTGGCCCCGCTCTTGTGCGCCTGGATCGCCTCGGCGAGGTCGTTGGTGCGCCCGTCATGGAGGAAGAAGATGCGCTGTCCGAGGCCCCACAGCGGCGCGGTCCGGAACTCGTCGCCGCTGGCTGCGCCCTGGCTGACGCCGTCCGCGAGCCCGGGCCCCATCGCGTGGAGCATCAGGTCCGAGAAGAGATTGACCGGCTTGCTACGCAGCGCCGACACGGTGGACATCTTGCTCGTGTAGAGCGTACGAGTGTGGCACAGCGCGCAGCCGACCTCCGTGAAGACCTGCTTGCCGCGGTCGATCGAGTCCTTGCCGCCCGGCGTGTCAGGCGAGGGTGTCGGCGGGGCGAGGAACCGCATGAACAGCGTGAACAGCTCGATGGCTTGCCGGGCCTCAGCGCCCTGCGCCTCCTGGTCGTCTGTCACGGTGTCGTTCGGCACATTCGCGAACTGGCAAGTCGGATTCTCGTCGCGCTCGTTCTGGAACGCATCGTTGGTGATCCCCATCTCGACGTTGTACGCCTCGCCCGAGAAGATCAGCAGCGACTTGTTCTGCGCCTTCCAGCCGAAGCGGGTGATCGTCCCGTCATTGCCGCTGCGGTTCATCTCCCCCGAGACGCTCGTCCCCGAACTGCTCGTCGACGACCTGCGATCGCGGTTGAAACGGCCGCCGATGCCGAGCGCCGATTTCTGCGGCGCCGCGGCGGCCTGGTTGGCGACGAGGTCGCTGTCCGAGATCTGCTCGACCAGCCCGAGGCCGAAAGTCGGCGTCGGGATGCGGAAGATCACGTTATTGTTCCGGACCTGAGTTTCGAAGTCTTCCTGCTTGGCAGTGCAGCCGCTCGCGTCGCTGCCGCGGCCGTCGTTGCGGCCGCTGATGACGAACAGGGCGTGTACCCCGCCATCGGGCGTACCGTCGGCGTTGCGCACGAAGCGCGCCTCGCGCACCGGTCCGTTCTTCGTGATGAAGGACGGAACCACGTTCCTGGCACCGTTAAAGGTCGCAATAGCAACCTGCGGGTTCACGGCGGGGCTCGAGCCGCCGTTTGCCGGCTGGAGGTGACAGCCTCCACAGCTGTCGAGGTTGAAGCGGGGTCCCAGACCGTCGGCGATGCCCTCCCTCTCTTCGAAGTCGGCAAGGCCGGCCTTGAAAAACGCTTTCTGTGCGCTCGACAGCCCATTCAATGCGCCGCCTGCCCCCGCAGGCCCGCCACGGAGGCCGGGGTCGCGCGCAACGAACTGCTGCGCGCTTGGCACGCCGATCAGGCCTACTGACAGCGCAACGAGGATCGCCGTCGCCAATGTTGTCTTGTTCATTTGGGCTTCCTTCTTGCATCGAGCCTCCGGCTTTTCCCGGCCGGAAGAATCGGGAGACCGCCGCTGATTGCCCCGCTTGGGCCGTGTTACCTCGAATCGCGGGTTTATTGATCAGACGCGAGCAAACCGAGCACGACAACGACGACGAGGCGCATGGCTGTCCCCCTGGTTGGCTGGTCGCGTGACGCGAGCCGCTCGTCCCCGGGCCGCCTGCTTCTCGAGGCAGGTCGGCGCTGGGCGGTCCGTCACGATGGCACAGTGACACATCGTCGGAGCTATGGCAATGTCATATATGCTGTTGGCATAACGACACCGCAGCCGCCCCGGTGCCCGCGGCGCACGCCGGCACCGCGCACTCCGCAACCGGGGTTTCAATCCATAATCCCGCGCCGCCACCCGGGGGATCCGCACGTGTACAAGCACCTGACGCTCGACGAGCGCGACGGCATTCTCGTCGCGCGCATGAACCGGCCGCGCGCGCGCAACGCGCTTTCCCTCGCGCTCATGCAGGAGCTCACCGATTTCGCGCTCGGCTGCGAGGCGCGCGACGCCGTGAGCGCGATCGTGCTCGCCGGCGGGCCCGACCATTTCTCCGCCGGCGCGGACCTGAAGGATCCGGATCGCTGGGACGCCGCGTCGAAGCCCCTGGGCGAGCAGCGCCGCATCGCGAACGCCGGCTACCGGATGTGCGCCGCGTGGGAGGGGATCCCGCAGGTCACGATCGCGGCGATCGAGGGGTACGCGATCGGCGGCGGGATCGCCTTCGCGCTCGCGTGCGATTTCCGGGTGGCCGCCGAGAACGCGTTCGTGAGCTTCCCCGAGATCAGCCTCGGCATGCCGCTGACCTGGGGAACGATCCACCGCCTCGTGCAGCTGGCCGGCCCGGCCCAGGCGAAGCGCCTCGCGATCCTGGGCGAGCGGCTGCCCGCGGCCGAGGCGCGTGCGGCGGGCATCGTCGACTACGTCGCGCCGGCGGGCGGTGCGGAAGCGCGCGCACACGAGATCGCGCGCGCGGCCGCGGCGATGCCGCAGGCCGCCGTCCGTCTTACCAAGGAGACGGCGAACGCCGCGGCGAACGCCCTCATGCACCTCGGCTCGCACATGGAGGCGGAGCAGTTCGCGTTCCTCACCGCGAGCGAGGAAGGGCGCGTTGCCCGCGCCCGGTTCACGCAGAGGAAGAAGTCCTGAAGAAGATGGCCACCCGCGCACTCGCGAACCTCGAGAGGATCAAGGACGACTACCGCGCGGGGGCCGCGGCGCGCAAGCTCGCGCTCCTGCGCGAGTTCGACCGCGCGCGGCTGCGTACCGCCGGCCAGGTGGAGCGCCTGCACGAGGCGCTGTGCTTCCTGCGCGCCTATCCGGACGACGCGCGCGTCGCGACGCGGGTCGAGCGGATGCTCCGCGGCTTTGCGCGCCGCACCGATCTGCAGCGACATCGAGAGGCGCTCGCCGATAGCGGCATTGCGGGGACGACGATCCGCTACCGCTTCTTCTGGCCGACGGCGTGCTGGCTCGCGCACCGCTGGCCTGCGCAGTTCCGGCTGGACCGGATCGATGGTGCGGCGGGGGACAACATCGCGGGCGCCCTGCCGCTGCTCGTCACCCCGCCCGAGGCGCAGTGGCTGCGCGAGCGGGAGCCCGAAGGGTATGACGCGCTCGATGCGTTGCGCGGGCACGCGACCGACGCGACCTGGCTCGTGCGCGGTGTCGAGTCGATGCCGGGCGACACCTTCACCCGCGAGTCGTTTTACGATGGCCTGGACCCGAGCTGCGAGGTCGTTCCCGGGCGTGACACATCCACGCGGA
>Ga0315278_10004087_pt1 | contig 13133 bp, 9 predicted proteins | sample YL17G06_0_MG_FD_203880 | JGI IMG/M metagenome (GOLD analysis project Ga0315278, IMG submission 203880) | Sediment microbial communities from Yellowstone Lake, YNP, Wyoming, USA - YL17G06_0 | ecosystem: Environmental > Aquatic > Freshwater > Lake > Sediment | place: USA: Wyoming | collected...
GTCGTCATGGTGGGGACGACGGGGACCGGGCGCACGAAGAAGAAGAGTGCGAAACAAAGGGGTCGGGAGTCTTTTCTTGGCAACTCAGCGTCAATTAATTAAGACTCCCGACCCCTTTTATCCTCGCAGGCGGTGACTGTCCTGGCTTGCGTGCTACGCTTCTGTTTCCCGCCATACGCCATTAGCTATCAGCCATCAGCCCTTTTCCCTATAAAGAGTGGGGTGATTTATCGCGGTGGAAGGGCTATCCTGCGACGGAATTGGTCAAAATTTCTGGAGCGATAAAACGGTATGAGCAACGGGGATCTCAATTGGATTGCCAACTTCATCTGGGGTATCGCCGACGATGTGCTGCGTGACCTCTATGTGCGAGGGAAATACCGCGATGTAATCCTTCCGATGACCGTCCTGCGCCGTCTCGACGCCTTGCTTGAGCCCGCGAAGAAAGCCGTGCTCGATATGAAGGCCTCGCTCGACAAGGCCAAGATTGTCCACCAAGACCAGGCATTGCGCCAGGCCGCCGGTCAGGCCTTCTACAACACGTCCAAGTTTACGCTGCGCGACCTAAAGGCTCGGGCCAGCCAGCAGCAACTCAAAGCTGACTTCGAGGCGTACCTCGATGGTTTCTCGCCGAATGTCCAGGACATCCTTGAGAAGTTCGAGTTCCGCAATCAGATCCCGCGCCTGTCCAAAGCCGATGCACTCGGCACGCTGATCGAGAAACTTCTTTCACCGGACATCAACCTGAGTCCTAATCCCGTCCGCAACAACGACGGTTCGGTGAAGCACGCTGGTCTCGATAACCATGCGATGGGTACGATCTTTGAGGAACTGGTCCGCCGCTTCAACGAAGAGAACAACGAGGAGGCTGGTGAGCACTGGACGCCGCGCGACGCGGTGAAGCTCATGGCGAAGCTCATCTTCCTGCCCATCGCCGACCGGATCGAGTCAGGCACCTACTTACTATATGACGGCGCCTGCGGTACGGGCGGTATGTTGACCGTGGCCGAGGAGACCTTACAGCAACTTGCCAAAGAACACCGCAAGCAGGTGGCCACGCATCTCTATGGGCAAGAGATCAATGCCGAGACCTACGCCATTGCCAAAGCTGATTTGCTGCTGAAGGGAGAGGGCGAGGCAGCGGACAACATTGTCGGCGGACCGGAGTACTCCACACTCTCCAACGATGCCTTCCCCTCGCGCGAGTTCGACTTCATGCTCTCCAATCCGCCATACGGAAAAAGCTGGAAGAGCGACCTTGAACGTCTGGGTGGTAAAGACGGCCTCAAGGACCCGCGCTTCGTGATCCAGCATGCAGGCGATTCCGAGTACTCGCTGATCACACGTTCGAGCGATGGCCAGCTGTTGTTCCTTGCGAACATGCTCTCGAAGATGAAGCACAAGACCAAACTCGGTAGCCGTATCGCCGAGGTACATAATGGTTCGTCGCTCTTCACCGGCGATGCAGGCCAGGGCGAAAGCAACATTCGGCGCTGGATCATCGAGAGCGACTGGCTGGAGGCCATCGTCGCCCTACCGCTGAACATGTTTTATAACACCGGCATCGCAACCTATATCTGGGTGCTGACGAATCGGAAGCCCGAGCATCGCAAGGGCAAAGTTCAACTCATCGACGCGACGCAATGGTACAAGCCGCTTCGTAAAAACCTCGGCAAGAAGAATTGTGAACTGTCGGAAGAAGACATTCAGCGCATCTGCCAAACCTTCCTGGACTTCAAAGAAACTGAGCAGTCGAAGATTTTCCTCAACGCCGCCTTCGGCTACTGGAAGGTGACGGTTGAACGGCCGCTACGACTCAAGGGAATTGATCCAACCCGCGCTTACACCCCCAAAGAGATCAAGGTGCTCAAAGAGACGTCGGAACGCGACGAGAAGGCCCCGCCGGTCGTGACGAAAATCCACAAGCCGACGAAGACCAAGGCCGATCCACTGCGCGGACTGTTTGAAACGACAATCAGTGGCAAGAGTTGCGTCGTCGAGTACGAGCCCGACAGCGAACTGCGAGATACTGAGCAGGTACCGCTGCTGGAAGAGGGAGGCATCGAAGCCTTTCTCCGCCGAGAAGTGCTGCCGCACGCGACCGACGCCTGGTACAACCCTGAAAGCATCAAGACCGGCTACGAGATCAGCTTTACCCGCCACTTCTACAAACCGCAGCCGTTGCGTACGCTGGTGGAGATTCGCGCCGACATCCTCGCACTGGAGAAAGAGACTGAAGGGTTGCTGGGCGAGATCATTGGGGGAGGTCCGGCGTGAAGAAGCCGCTCCGGAAACGAAAGAGCGTTGCGGGAAAAGCTATAGCACCGGCTCCGGTCGAGGCCTCCTTTGCCGCAATCGTCGGCATGATTCAGGCCGCCAAGCAGCGGACATACCAGGCGGTAAACACGGAACTCGTCAGTCTGTATTGGCAGATCGGTGAGTACATCAGCCGCAAGCTGGAGTCGGCAGAATGGGGCGATGGGGTGGTGGAGGAACTGGCCCGTTATCTCGCCCGCACCCAGCCAGGCTTGCGTGGGTTCACGCGGGCCAACTTGTTTAGGATGAGGCAGTTCTATGACACGTACCGCATGAATAAGAAAGTCGTACCACTGGTGCGACAATTGCCCTGGACCCACAATCTGATCATCCTGAGCCAGTGTAAGATTGCCGCAGAGCGCGAGTTCTACCTTCGCATGGCTGCTCGTGAACAGTGGGGGAAGCGCGAACTGGAGCGGCAATTGCGCGGCGCCCTCTTCGAACGTGTCGTGCTCAACCCGACAAAGGTCTCACCAGCGGTGAGACAGTTGCACCCCTCGGCGCAGAGCCTCTTCAAAGACAGCTACGTGGTCGAGTTTCTCAATCTCCCCGATGGCCACGTCGAAGCCGATTTGCATCGCGGGCAGGTGCGGTGGCTAAGAAGCTCCGGCGTTGCGCGCTCGGGAGAGACGCCGGACCACCAATTCCGTCATTCCCGCCCCCGATCGGGGTCGAGGGCAGGCTCCATCGGGAATCCAGACCTTTTCCCATGAAGCAACCTGCTGTCTACATGTTGGCCGGTCGACGCAATGGCACATTGTATACGGGGGTGACGAGCGACCTGGTCAGACGGATCTGGGAGCATCGGAACGATCTCGTCGAAGGCTTCACGAAGCGCTACGGGGTTCACTCTCTGGTGTACTTCGAACTCCATGACGACATGCCCGAAGCCATCTGTCGTGAAAAGCAGATCAAGAAATGGAATCGGGCATGGAAGATCGAATTAATTGAAAGAACTAACCCTCAATGGCAAGACCTTTGGCGTTCGTTGACGGAAGGCGAGGAAATGGATTCCCGCATGCGCGGGAATGACGCCGGGTGCGTCGTCCCCGCGAAAGCGGGGACCCAGAAGCTCTCGGTCAACCTGGATTCCCGCTTCCGCGGGAATGACGGTACGGGGAGTAAGCCATGATCGCTGACCTCAAGCCTTATCCCGCAATGAAGGACTCCGGTGTGCCTTGGCTGGGGAAGGTGCCTTCGATATGGAGCATCGCTCGCAATGGCCGCCTGTTCACCCAGCGAAACGAGACGGGATTTGCACATCTTCCGATCTTGGAGGTCTCACTCAAGACTGGCGTCCGGGTGCGAAACCTCGATGGAAGCGGCCGCAAGCAGATGATGTTCGATCGCGACAAGTACAAGCGAGCTCGCAAGGACGATCTTGCCTACAACATGATGCGAATGTGGCAGGGTGCGATAGGAATGGCACCGACCGACGGGCTCGTGAGCCCCGCGTACGTCGTCGCTCGGCCGTTGCGGGGGGGCGAGCCGAAGTTCTTCCTGTATCTGTTCCGGACCGACGCCTACATGGGCGAGGTCGACAAGTTCTCTCACGGGATCGTAAAGGATAGGAACCGGCTCTACTGGGAGGGGTTCAAGCAGATGCCCTCGCCGGTTCCGCCGCCAGACGAACAATCCGCCATCGTGCGGTTTCTCGACTACGCAGACCGACGCATTCGGCGCTACATCCTTGCCAAACAGAAGCTGATCAAACTGCTGGAGGAGCAGAAGCAGGCCATCATCCACCGCGCCGTCACCCGTGGCCTCGATCCCAACGTCCGCCTCAAGCCCTCCGGCGTGGATTGGTTGGGGAACGTGCCAGATCATTGGGAGGTCGTCGCGCTACGGCACAGGTACTCTCAGTGTCTCGGTAAGATGCTCGACTCCAAGCGAATCACAGGCAACCACTCGCTCCCTTATCTTCGGAATACCGACGTTCAGTGGGATCGGATCAACATCAAAGATCTTCCTACAATGGACATTCCTCAGACCGAATACGATCGCTACAACGTCCAAAAGGGCGATCTGCTCGTGTGCGAAGGTGGAGAGATTGCTCGATGTGCAATTTGGTCGGGCGAACTGGCAGTGTGCGGATTTCAGAAAGCGCTGCACAGACTTCGGCCACGGAACGCTGGCAGAGACGTACCGCGCTTCATGTACTACGCCCTCCGCGCCGCGGCGAAAGGCAACGCCTTCAACGACGGGCACCTAAGCACTATTGCGCACTTGACGGGCGATAAGTTAAGAGCGCACCGCTTTCCATTCCCACCTATGACGGAGCAAGAGTCGTTGGTGAGCTTGCTCGATTCCGCCTTGAAACAGGTTGATCAAGCGGTTTTTACTGCCGCGCGCGAAATCGCCCTTCTCCGTGAATACCGCACTCGTCTGATCGCCGACGTGGTGATTGGCAAGCTGGACGTGCGCGCGGCAGCGGCGCGGTTAACAGACGAAGGCGATGAGCCTGAACCGCTCGACGACGCAGAGGCTCTTGCCGAGGGTAACGAGGAAACCGAAGGCGCGGACTTCGATGCGGTGCCCGAGGAGGCCGAGGCGTGAGTCCTGTGCCAGTGCAGCCGAAGATTTACCACATCACTCATGTGGACAATTTGGCGGCCATCGTTACTGAAGGTGTCCTCCTCTCTGACGCCGCAATGATTGTGCGGGAGGGACCAAGCATGACGATCGGGATGTCTGCTATCAAGAGACGGCGGGTGGAAGAGATCGCGGTGTCGTGTCATCCTGGCACGAAGGTGGGGGACTATGTGCCGTTTTATTTCTGCCCACGATCCGTGATGCTGTATCTGATTCATCGAGCCAATCATCCAGACTTGAACTATCGGGGAGGGCAGGGTCCGATCGTCCATCTGGAGGCCGATCTGCACGAGGTTGTGGCGTGGGCTCAGGAGCAAGACCGCCGGTGGGCCTTTAGCCTTTCCAATGCCGGGTCATACTATGTCGAAATCCTCAACCGACTCGAACGGCTGGATCAGATAAACTGGGGTGCGATTGCCGCAACCGACTTCCGCTCTGCGGACATTAAGGAAGGTAAACAGGCTGAGTTTCTCCTGCACGGATCGTTTCCCTGGGAATTGGTTCAACGTATCGGTGTGATCTCCGCAGAGATGAAGGCGCGAGCGGAGGCGAGTCTTGCACAGGCTACTCACAAGCCTCATGTTGAAATTCTTAGCAATTGGTATTATTGAAGAGGAGAGGCTGCCATGATTGAGACCACCACAGGCGACATTTTGACTGCCGATGCGGAAGCGCTGGTGAATACGGTCAACTGTGTCGGGATCATGGGCCGAGGGATTGCCCTCCAGTTCCGCAAGGCCTTTCCAGACAACTTCAAAGCCTATGAAGCAGTGTGCAAGCGCCACGAGCTGCAGCCGGGGCAGATGTTTGTCTTCGAGACCGGCCAACTCACCAATCCTCGATACATTCTCAACTTTCCGACGAAACGACATTGGAAGGGCAAGAGCCAGCTCACCGATATCGAATCCGGGCTTAAATCGCTGGTGGCAGAGGTCCGACGACTCGGCATTCGGTCCCTTGCGATACCTCCACTTGGGTGCGGGCAAGGGGGGCTCGATTGGGCAGAGGTGCGGCCGAGAATCGAGCAGGCCTTGGCAGCCGTGCCAGACGTGCGCGTGCTGCTGTTTAGTCCTACAGGTGCGCCGGCTTTAACGGCCTCATCGCCATCGCACCATGTTCCCCAGATGACGGCGGCGCGCGCCGCATTGGTCGGATTGATGCAGCGCTACCTGGCGGGTCTGATGGACCCGTTTGTCTCGCTGTTGGAAGTGCACAAGCTCCTCTACTTCATGCAAGAAGCCGGGGAATCTCTCCAGCTCCGTTACGTCAAGGCGCCTTATGGGCCGTACGCGGAGAATCTTCGGCACTTACTTCTGAGCGTCGATGGTCACATGGTTTCAGGCTATACCGATGGGATTGACGATCCCGAGAAGCAGCTTGAATTGGTGCCCGGTGCTGTGACCGATGCCGATCGATTCCTCACGGGGCATCCGAACACGCATGGCCGATTTGATCGCGTGGCTGACTTGGTGAGAGGCTTCGAGACTCCTTTCGGCCTGGAACTCTTGTCTACCGTTCACTGGGTGACGACCAAAGAAGGCGCGACCACTCCAGACCAGGCCGTACAGGCCACATTGCAATGGAATGAGCGCAAGCGTCGATTCTCGCCCCAACAGATCGCGCTTGCTTGGAATGTTCTCCGCGACAAGGGGTGGCTGACCTCACCACGTGCCGTCAGCCAGGCGTGAAGAGCGACACCAGCGAGAAGGGCCTTGAAAGCCTGATCGTCGCGGCGATGACAGGCCGACCGTCGAGCGAGCCGCCGCCGCCCGGCGAGGGCATCAGTCTAATCCGGGCCCGGTACGGGGGCACGGGATGGATTATAGGCCAGGCGCAAGACTATGAACGCGAGTTCTGCGTCGATCTCACTCAGCTCCGCACTTTCCTGAGCACGACCCAGCCACAGGCTGCCGAGGCGCTCGATCTAGAACATGACAGTCCCACGAGGCGCAAGTTTCTATCTCGACTCCAGGGCGAAATCAGTAAACGTGGGGTCATCGACGTACTCCGCCATGGCGTGAAGGATGGCCCGCATCATATCGACCTGTTCTTCGGCACACCCTCATTGGGCAACGAGAAGGCACAGGGGCTTTACGAGGCTAACCGCTTTAGTGTTACCCGGCAGCTTCGCTACAGCCGCGATGAAACACAGCGTGCCTTAGACCTCTGTCTCTTCATCAACGGCCTCCCAATTGCCACATTCGAGCTGAAGAACAGCTTGACGAAGCAGACCGTTGAGGATGCGGTGGAGCAGTACAAGCGCGACCGTGACCCACGCGAGAAACTTTTCGAATTCGGGCGCTGCGTTGTGCATTTGGCCTTGGATGATCATGAGGTTCAATTCTGCACTCATCTGAAGGGGAAAAGCTCGTGGTTCCTTCCCTTCAATCAAGGTTGGAACGATGGTGCCGGTAACCCGCCGAATCCTAACGGCATCAAGACCGACTATCTTTGGAAGCGAGTTCTGACCGGCGATGGACTGACCGACATCCTGGAGAATTACGCCCAGGTGGTCGAGGAGAGAAACGAGAAGACCGGCAAGAAGAAGGCTGTGCAGATTTGGCCGCGCTATCATCAACTTGACGTGGTGCGGAAGCTCTTAGCGGACGCGCGTCAGCATGGCGCGGGCCTGCGCTATCTTATCCAGCACTCGGCGGGTAGCGGAAAATCGAATTCCATCGCCTGGCTCGGCCATCAACTCATCGGATTATGCAAAGACGAGGCGCCGGTGTTCGACTCGATCATCGTCGTGACCGATCGGAAGATTCTCGACAAACAAATACGCGACACCATTAAACAGTTTGCGCAGGTAGGTGCCACGGTCGGGCATGCGGAGCACTCCGGCGATCTCAAGAAGTTCATCGAGAGCGGCAAGAAGATCATCATCTCCACGGTGCAAAAGTTTCCGTTCATTCTCGATGAAATCGGCAACGAACAGCGCGGGCGACGATTCGCGATCATCATCGATGAGGCACACTCGAGCCAGGGCGGCAAAACCTCGGCTGCGCTCAGTATGGCCCTTTCGACCGCCGGGGCTGAGGAGGACGACGAAACCACTGAGGACAAGATCAACCGGATTATGGAGGCCAAGAAGCTCCTGCCGAACGCGAGCTATTTTGCTTTCACCGCCACGCCGAAAAACAAGACGCTTGAGATCTTTGGAGAGCCGTATGATGAAGGCGGGCAGACCAAACATCGACCGTTCCACAGTTATACGATGAAGCAGGCGATCCAGGAAGGCTTCATTCTGGACGTGCTCAAGCATTACACGCCCGTCGAGAGCTACTACAAGCTCATCAAGAAGGTTGAAGGCGACCCAGAGTTTGATACCAAGCGCGCAAAGAAGAAGCTACGTCGCTACGTCGAGAGCCACGATCACGCCATCCGCCTCAAGGCTGAAATCATGGTGGACCATTTTCATGAGCAGGTACTGGCGCTGAACAAGATTGGTGGGCAGGCGCGGGCAATGGTGGTGACAAGCGGCATCGAGCGGGCCATCCAGTACTATCATGACTTCCGCGACTATCTGACCGAGCGCAAAAGTCCGCACAAGCCTATTGTTGCCTTCTCGGGCGAACATGAGTACGGCGGTGCGAAGGTGACTGAGGCGTCGCTCAACGGTTTCCCGTCGAGCCAGATCGTGGACAGGATCCAGGAGGACCCGTACCGATTTCTGATCTGCGCCGATAAGTTCCAGACCGGCTACGACGAACCGCTCCTCCACACGATGTATGTGGACAAGATTCTCTCCGGCATCAAAGCGGTGCAGACACTCTCGCGCCTCAACCGCGCGCGTCCGCAGAAGTACGACGTGTTCGTGCTCGACTTCATGAACGACAGCGATACCATTCAGAAAGCGTTCGCCGACTACTACCGCACGACGATCCTGAGTGAAGAAACCGATCCGAACAAGTTGCACGATCTGAAGGCTGCACTTGATGCGTACCAAGTCTATGCGGCTGCACAGATCGACCAGCTTGTCGCGCTATACCTTGGTGGGGCCGACCGGGACAAGCTCGATCCGATTCTGGATGCCTGCGTCCCTGTCTACAAAGAACAGCTCAACGAAGACGGGCAGGTAGGCTTCAAGGGCAAGGCTAAGGCTTTCACGCGGGCCTATGGCTTCCTCTCGTCGATCCTGCCCTATACCAACGCCGAGTGGGAGAAGCTGTCGATCTTTCTGAACTTCCTTGTGCCCAAGCTGCCCGCACCAAAGGAGGAAGATCTCTCGAAGGGGATTCTCGAAGCGATTGATATGGACAGTTACCGCGTCGAGAAGAAGGCGGCGATGAAGATTCAGCTACCTGATGCAGATGCGGAAATCGAGCCGGTGCCAACAACTGGTGGCGGTCATAAGCCGGAGCCCGAACTCGACCGGCTCTCCAATATCCTCAAGACCTTCAACGACCAATTCGGCAACATCCCGTGGACCGACTCAGACCGGGTGCACAAGCTGATTACCGAAGAGATCCCCGCCAAGGTTGCCGCCGACCGCGCCTATCAAAACGCCCGGCAGCACTCCGATAAACAAAACGCCCGCATTGAACATGACAAGGCGCTACGAAAAGTCATGACGGACTTGCTCTCGGACCACACCCAACTCTTCAAGGAGTTTCAGGATAACGACAGCTTCAAGAAGTGGCTCTCGGACACAATATTCAAAGTTACTTATGATCAGCCGTCAATTGGGCAATGAGATGACGGCGACACAATGAATAGAAGAAACGAGGTCGGGTCTTGTAATCATACATCTGCCGGTTCCCCGTGAGCGCGGGGATGAACCCTCATACAGAACAACGAGTAAGCTGGGACGAATATGTATAGTGACAATGCTTGTTCGGCAACCCGTGAAGATGGACACAGGTCTCATTCCAGATTGAGGGGGACATGAAAAGTCATCGTATAGATCTCAAGAATATCGCTCGGCGCGCTATGATCGAACGCGGCCTCTTGCCGGATTTTTCTGCCGCGGCGATGGCCGAGCTTGCCCGCATACAGGCTGCTGCCACCGACCGGCACTCGGACATGCGTGACTTAACGGAGCTACTCTGGGCGTCGATCGACAACGACGATTCCCGAGACCTCGACCAACTCACCGTGGCTGAGCCACATCCTGATCGGTCTGTGAAGATCCTGGTCGCGATCGCCGATGTGGACGCGCTGGTCGAGAAGGATTCCGCCCTGGATGCGCATGCCAAGCACAATACGACGTCGGTCTATACGGCCGGCGACATGTTCCCCATGCTGCCGGAGGCGCTGTCGACTGATCTGACCTCGCTTGGTGAAGGTCAAGACCGCCTCGCGATCATCGTGGAGATGGTGATTGCGGAGGATGGGGCGGTCCTCAGTTCTACCCTCTTTCGAGCCCTGGTTCACAACCACGCGAAGCTGGCCTATAACAGCGTCGCCGCGTGGCTCGCAGGGACGGCGCCCGCGCCTGAGCGGGTCACGGTCGTCTCCGGCCTCGATGCGCAACTCCGCCTCCAAGACCAGGTCGCGCAGCGCCTCAAGGCGCGACGACACCAGCAGGGAGCGCTGAGTCTTGAAACGATTGAGCCACGAGCCGTGTTTGAGGGTGAGGTGCTGACTGCTCTCAGAGTCGAGCAGAAGAATCGCGCGAAGGAGCTGATCGAAGATTTTATGATCGCGGCCAATCAGGCGACCGCGTCCTATCTCAAGGGGAAGGGCGTGCCCTCCTTCCGCCGCATCCTGCGCTCTCCCGAACGTTGGCAGCGGATTACCGAGGTGGCCGCGCGCTGGGGCGAGCACTTACCCCCGGAGCCGGACGCGCGTGCGCTCGAAGTGTTCCTCGTCACGCGGCGGCGGGCCGACCCCCTCAGATTTCCCGATCTGTCCCTGGCCATCGTGAAGCTCATTGGCAAAGGCGAATATGTGCTGGATCAGTCGAAGGATGGTTCTCCCGAACATTTCGGGCTTGCCGTGAAGGGGTACACCCATTCCACGGCTCCCAACCGGCGCTTTCCCGATCTCATCACCCAGCGGCTGATTAAAGCGGCGCTGGCCGGCGCGCCAACGCCGTACCACCCGGAAGAACTGAAGTCTCTGGCTGACCACTGTACCGAGAAAGAAGACGATGCGGAAAAAGTCGAGCGGCAGCTTCGCAAATCCGCCGCCGCCCTCTTGCTCGAATCGCGGATCGGGCAGCGCTTCGACGCCATCGTGACGGGCGCGTCAGACAGAGGCACGTGGGTCCGGCTCCTTGAGCCGCCGGTCGAAGGGAAAATGGTGGCGGGCGCAAGCGGCCTCGACGTGGGAGACAGTGTGCGAGTGGAACTCGTGAGCACGAACGTCGAACGAGGGTACATCGACTTCGTCAGAGTCGGATCGTGAGGGAGTCGCCGTCCTCTGGTTTGTCTGGTTGATCTGGTTTGTTTGGTTTGTCTTGTTCAGGGAACGAAATAAACCAGACAAACCTGTACATCAGGTAGACTGCCCATTTCGCGCTATTCGCGCCTTTCCCGCACGTCTCGCGATGTACGCTTCCCGCTCTTGCCATCAGCTCCGCTCTTCTGGCCGCTTATCCGGTGTCTCCAAGCTGGTGCGGCCGAGTGTGCCGTTGCGGTAGTCCAATAAGAGAATCCTCGCCGCTTTGTCTCGGTCCAGCCCGCCGCCGCTCCTGGTCAGCAGGCAGCCGCGCTTTCTGGCGATGGCGTCGATCACGCCCGCACTTGTCAGCCCGTCCACCGCAAAACCGTAGCGGGCCGTGAGCCGGGCAGGATAGCGTGCAAGCAGGATGGTGGCGAGAAACTCGGCGACCGCTTCGTCATCGACGACCTTGTGGCCTATGGCGTTGACCGTGGCGAGCAGTAGCCCCACGTGAGGGTCTTTGATGGTCCCCCACAATAGTCCTGGTGAATCGGTGATGGCCATGTGGTCGTTCAGTTTGTGACGCTGCTGGACCTTGGTCACGGCTGGTTCGTCGCCCACACGAGCGATGCGGCGTTTGAGGAGCATATTCATCAGGGTCGATTTGCCGACGTTGGGGATTCCCATGATCAGCATGCGTAGCGGCTTCGCGCTGCTGTTGCGATGGGGGGCAAGCGGCTGACAGAGCTGGGGCAGCTTGGCGGCATCGCCCGCATGATTACAAGATAGGGCCACGGCGCTGACGCCCGGTTGCCGGTTATATAGGTCGAGCCAGGCCTGAGTGACGGCGGGATCGGCGAGATCGGCCTTGTTGAGCACTTTCAGGCTAGGACGCTGGCGGGCCAGGCGCAGCTCTTCGATCAGCGGGTTGCAGCTGGCGTTCGGTATGCGCGCATCCAGCACTTCGATAATGACGTCTATCACCTCCATCGTCTTGGCCGCTTCTTTGCGCGCCGCATTCATGTGACCGGGAAACCACTGTATGGACATAAGGGGCAGGCTTTCTGGCAAAAAAGAATTGTACTCTACGCTATAGGGCCATCATATATGGATGGCCCCAGCGGGGGTAGGGGGAAACGTAACGATCAGGACCTCTTTTGTGGCACATGTTGGGGGTGCGTATGGCACATACAGTCACTCATTATTTGGGAGATCATGTCATGGCTAGGCAAGCGGTGCGGCGTATGTTTCTCACGGTATTGGCGGTCGGCTGGCTTATTCTCTCGCCGGAGAGCCATGCGGCGGTCGTCTCACATCCGACCGTGCAGGAGATTCTGGCGGCGTTCGGTCGTGCCGAAGCCGCCGTGCAGAAACAGGATCTGGACCCGCTGCTGCAATTCTACGCCAAGGACTACAACTATCATGGCTTGAAACCGGCGGATGTGCGCCGGATCTGGGGCGAAGTCTTCACCCATTACCGCAACCTGTCGTCCACCCATCTCTTTTCGGAGGTGAAGGTGTTCCGGTCAGGGTCTCAACTGCATGCGGAAATCACCTGCACCGGCGGGCTGTATGGCACGGAAGCCCAGGGCGGCACGCGTATCACGCTGGATAGCTGGTTCCACGAGGTCCACTATCTGGTCCATGAAGACGGAGCCTGGCGCTTTCTCGGGAATGCGGGCGCCGCGCCGAGCTCGGCGCCGTTTACATCCCAATCCCCATCATCCGCTCTTCTGACCGCGAGCCCAAAGATCGCGAGACGTGAAAGGTTAAACGTGAAACGTTGTTCGTTTCCGGATTCGGACGTCTCACGTCTCACGTTTTACGTTTCACCTTTCACGAAGGACGAGGACGGCCTTTTTGGGCATCCTGCCTCCCCTTCCACCGATGCTCTAACA
>Ga0315278_10004089_pt1 | contig 13129 bp, 10 predicted proteins | sample YL17G06_0_MG_FD_203880 | JGI IMG/M metagenome (GOLD analysis project Ga0315278, IMG submission 203880) | Sediment microbial communities from Yellowstone Lake, YNP, Wyoming, USA - YL17G06_0 | ecosystem: Environmental > Aquatic > Freshwater > Lake > Sediment | place: USA: Wyoming | collected...
GAAGTGTTCGCGCTCGCTACCGCGAGCAGGAACAGCAGGATGCCCCCGAGCGCCGCGCTGACGATGAGTGCGTAGGTCATCGCGCCGCCTCCGCCTGCTCGATCGTCCCGTTCACTTCCCATCTCTTCCACTGTGAGGTCAGCGTCCACTCGCGGTTCGCGAGCGCGCTCACCTGAAACGGCTTCGGCAGCTGGGTCGTGTCGAGGCGCATCCGGCAGAACGCCACATAAGCGCCATCGAGCGTCAGGGCGCCCTTCGGGAGCACCGTCCACCCGCGCACCCGCGATAGCGTGCGTAGCGCTTCGTCGAGCGTCGCGAAGCTCTGGTGCAGCGCGCCCGTAGTGAGCCGGTAGGTGCGCGTGAGCGCGTGGAATGAGAGTCGCGTGGAGCGCGAGGCGACGCCGATGCGCTCGTCGAGCCAGTACCAGCGCGGTCGGTAGATCTCGAACTCGACCACGAAGTACAGCGGCACGCCTTTGGTGAGGGCGTCCTCGAGGCGCGACGTGAGGTCGAACTCGAAGTTGGCGCTGAAGACGATGCCGTCCTCGGCGGCGACGAGCCGCGTGTCGTGGATCTCGATCTCCTCCGCCGCCGCGCCCGGCGCAACGAGCGCCAGGACGAGCGCGAGCCAGGTCAGTGCCCGGCGCATCATCGGTGCATAGGCGGCGATCGAGCGTGCCCGACCGGTTCGGGAGCCCTCCCGGCGCGCATCGCCCCCTTGTTCCTCATGGATCAGCGCGTCTTCTCGAGGAGGGCGTAGAAGAAACCATCGCGATCGTCATCCGGCAAGAGCTGTCCGCCCGCCAGGCCGGGCATGTCCAGCTGCCGGGCGTCGCCGCGGCGCGCGACGAAATCCGCCAGCACCGACTGGTTCTCTTCGGGAAACACCGAACAGGTGGCGTAGAGCAATTTACCACCCGGCGCGAGCACCTGCCACAGCGCCTCGAGCAGGCGCGACTGCTCGCGGGCGAATCCCTGCAGATCGGTCGCGCGCCGCAGCCATTTGATGTCGGGATGACGCCGCACGACGCCCGAGGCGCTGCAGGGTACATCGGCGAGGACGCGGTCGAACGGCCGGCGGTCCCACCATGCGTCCGGGTCCGCCGCGTCGGCCTGGCGCACGTCCGCGCGCAGCCCGAGGCGGGCAAGGTTGGCCAGGATGGCGACCAGACGAGCGGGATCGCGATCGAGCGCGACGAGGTCCGTGTCAGCGAGCTCGGCGAGATGACCGGTCTTGCCGCCGGGCGCCGCACACGCGTCGAGGACGCGCATGCCGTCGCGGGGCGCGAGCAGCGGGCCGGCCAGCTGTGCCCCCGCGTCCTGCACCGACACTTCGCCCTCGGCGAAGCCGGGAATCGCCTCCACCCGACGCGGCTTCGCCAGCCGGATGGCCCACTCTCCGACGCGCCGCGCGTCGATGCCCGCTGCGTCGAGTTTCGCAAGCATCCCTTCCACGCTCGCGCGCCGCCGGTTGACCCGCAGCGTCAGGGGCGGGTGCTGGTTGCCGGCGGCGAGAACCGCCGGCCAGGCCTCGGGATAGGCCGCGCGCACGCGAGCAATCCACCACTGCGGATAGCCGAAGCGTCCGGAGTCTTCGCGCTGCGCCTCGCGTTCGAGCGCCTCGCGCCGACGGAGGTAGTTGCGCAGCGTCGCATTCACGAACCCGCGCGCGCGGCCGTGCCCAAGGCGTCCGCATGCCACGACCGCCTGATCCACGACGACGTGCGGTGCGCGGCGTGCGTCGCGCAGCTCATGGAGCGCGCAGAGCAGCAGCGCGCGCAGCTCGGGATCGGGCGCACCTTTGCGCGCGAGCGCATCGACGATGGCATCGGGTGCGCCGTAGTCGCGCAGGGTGCCGTACACGGCGTCGGTGATCGCCGGGCGGCCGCGGCCGGCAGCGCCGTTGTCGGCGGCAAGCGCTGCGCCGAGGCTCCGGCCCGCGATCACGCGCGCGACGATGCGGCTCGCGGCGGCAAGCGTGTCGGCAAGGGGCTGGGACTGCGGCACGGGATGGGGCGGGCGCGCGAATTATAGCTGTGCACCGGCCGCGTGAACGGAAAGCGTCAGCATCTGCCGGCGCTCGGCCCGACGGGACCCTCGGAGGCGAACGCATCGCGCGCAGTCGCGCGATGCGTTCCTCCGGATGTCTTGCGAGTCCTGCCGCGACGCGCTAGATGGGGCGGCGCGGCGAAGATTCATTCGGCGCGACGGCCTCGAAGGACTCGCCCGGGGCGATGGCACACCCGCGCAGGAACGCGTCTGCCGACAGCCGCTTGCCGCTGGCACGCTGCAGCTCGGTGAGTCTCAATGCGCCGACCCCACACGCGACATCGATGCCCTCGATGCCAACGCGGAGTACCTTGCCGGGCAGCGCGTCGGCGTCGCCCAGCAGGGTTGCCCGCCAGACCTTGACATCGTCGCCGCGGAACCCGGTGGCCGCGCCGGGAAACGGGTTGAACGCGCGGACCTGACGCTCGATTTGGGTAGCGTCGCGTGTCCAGTCGATCCGCGCCTCGGACTTTTCGACCTTGTGTGCGTACGTGAGCCCTTCGGCGGGTTGCGGTGTCGCTTGCACCGCGCCGCGCGCGAGGCGATCAAGGGCATCCACGATCAGCCTCGCCCCGACCGCAGCGAGCTTGTCGTGTAGCGTGCCGGCCGTCTCGTCGGGAACGAGCGCGACCCCCTCGCGAAGGAGCACCGGCCCGGTATCGAGCCCGGCGTCCATCTGCATGATGCACACGCCTGACGCCGAATCGCCGGCGAGGAGCGCGCGTTGGATCGGCGCCGCGCCGCGCCAGCGCGGAAGCAGTGAGGCGTGGATGTTTAGGGCGCCGCGTGGAAACAGGTCGAGCACCGCCTGCGGCAGGATCAGCCCGTACGCTGCGACGACCAGCACGTCGGCGTGCTCCTCCCGCAGCGGCGTCTCCGCCGCCGGACCGCGGAGACTCACCGGTTGTATGACCGGGATGCCGTGCCGCACTGCCGCCTCTTTAACGGCGCTCGATGCGGTACGAAGCCCGCGTCCTGCGGGTCGGTCGGGTTGTGTGAGGGCGAGAACGATCCGGTGTCCGGCCCCCACCAGCGCCTCGAGCGCCGGAACCGCGAACGCCGGCGTGCCGGCGAAGATGACGCGCATCGCTGCGGGGAAAGCGTCGGAGCCGGACGCCGTCGGGAGCGTCGCGCCGTTCAGGCGCTCCGGCGCTCCTGCTTCTGGAGCTTGGCCCGGATTCGAGCCTGCTTCAGGCGCGAGAGGTGCTCGACGAAGACCTTGCCCTCGAGGTGCTCCACCTCGTGCTGGATGCACACCGCGAGCAGGCCCTCGGCGGCGAGCTCGAACGGCCGGCCTTGGCCGTCCAGGGCGCGCACTTTGACCTTCTCGGCGCGCTTGACAATGTCATAAACTCCCGGCACCGAGAGACAGCCTTCCTCGCATTCCTGTTCGCCCTCCAGCCCCACGATCTCGGGGTTGATCAGCACGACCAGTTGATCGCGGGCCTCGGATACGTCGAGCACGATCACCCGGCTGTGGACGTCGACCTGCGTGGCCGCGAGCCCGATGCCCGGGGCGGCGTACATGGTCTCGGCCAGGTCGCGCACGAGTTCCCGGATCGCGTCGTCGACCCGCTCGACGGGTCTGGCGGCCTTCTCGAGGCGTGAATCGGGGTAGCGCAGGATGCTCAGAACAGCCATAAATCTGTTGCTGCGTGAAATAATTAGGTGCAGAATTTCATTAAAGACCTTAAGCTTCGGCTACCCAGCCCTAATAATCAAACAGTTACCACCAATCCGACCGGCTCGAGGCGCTCATGTTCAAGTCTAGCACGGCCCTTCTTTTGGCCTTCTTTTTGGCCCTCCCAGCCGCCTGGTCCCAGCAGGCCGACCCGCGCACGGGCGGTAACGTCCTACAGCTTCAGCCCAACGCGCCGGACAGCTACGTCGTACAGAAGGGCGACACGCTCTGGGGAATCTCGGGCAAGTTCCTCACCCAGCCCTGGCGCTGGCCCGAGATCTGGCGTCTGAACAAGGACCAGATCCGGAACCCGCACCTCATCTACCCTGGCGAAATCGTCCGCCTCGACCGGGCCACGGGCACGCTTTCCATCGAGCGTCTTGCACCCCGCGTGCGCGAGGAGATCCTCGTCAGCGAAGCGATCCCGACCGTCCCGCTGAAGGTGCTCGAGCCGTTCCTGTCCGCGCCGCTCGTGATCGAGCGCGGGGGACTTGAAAAGGCCCCGCGCATCTTCGCGACCCAGGAAGGCCGATACAACATCGGCGCGGGCGCGCGCGCCTACGTGACCGGGATGGGTGAGAGCAAGGAGACGCTGTGGCAGCTCTACCGTCCGGGTATCGCTCTGATCGATCCGGACACGAAAGACATCCTCGGTTACGAGGCCATCTTCCTCGGGACCGCACGGGTGACGCGCCGCGGCGATCCGACGACGGTGCAGGTGCTCTCCGCGAAGCAGGAGGTAAGTGAGGGCGACCGCCTGATCGTCGCGCCGCAGCCGCGGATCTTCAGCTTCGCGCCCCGCGCGCCCGACAAGCCGATCCGCGCTCGGATCATGTCGCTCTACGACGGGCGCTCCGATGCGCGCACCGACCTGTTGCTCAACAGGCCCGACTGGGCCGGAATCCGTAGCGACGCGCTCAGCAAATCGATCTACGAAGGCTACGGCGAGACCGGCGGGCTCTCGATCGTGACCCTTAACAAGGGTGCGAAGGACGGGCTCGAGATCGGCCATGTGCTCGCGATCTTCCGCAGCACCACGGTTACGAACGATCGCAGCGTCGGCCCGTTCTACATGGGCGAGCGCAGGCAGGAACCGCTCGACCTTCCCGAGGAGCGCTACGGTCTGCTCATGGTATTCCGCACGTTCGACAACCTCTCCTACGCGCTCACGCTCGGCGTCGAGCGGCCGGTCGCGCCGGGGGATCTCGTCAAGACGCCCTGACCTCACCCGCCGAGCCCGATGCCCCAAGAGGGCGAGCTCGCGGCGTGGCTACGCCTCACCCTGGCCCCCGGGCTCGGGGGCCAGGGCATCCGGAAGCTCCTCACGGCGTTCGGTCTGCCGTCGCAGGTCCTTGGCACGTCGCACGGTGCGCTCGCGCGCATCATCGGCGAGGCCATCGCGACGCGCTTGCGCGCCGACGAGCGCGCGTCGGACGTCGAGGCCGCGCTGGACTGGGCGGCGCAGCCCGGCAACGCGATCATCACCCTCGCCGATGCGGTGTACCCACGCGGCCTCCTCGAGATCCCGGATCCTCCAGCGCTACTGTACGTACGCGGGCGCGCCGAGCTCCTCGCCGGGAATAGCCTGGCCATCGTCGGTAGCCGGAACGGCACCGCGCAGGGGCTGGCGAACGCGGAGACTCTCGCGCGCGCGCTCAGCCGCGCGGGGCTGACGATCGTGAGCGGCCTCGCGCTCGGAATCGACGCTGCCGCGCACCGCGGTGCACTCGACGGCTCGGGCTCGACGGTCGGCGTGCTTGGCACCGGCATCGACGTGACCTATCCGGCACGTAACGCTGAGCTCTTCACGATGCTCATCCGCCACGGTGCGATCGTCAGCGAGTTCCCGCTGGGTACTCCACCGATGGCGGCGAACTTCCCGCGACGCAACCGCATCATCAGTGGCCTCGTGCGCGGTGTGCTCGTGGTCGAGGCGGCGTTCGACAGCGGCTCGCTGATCACCGCGCGCCTCGCGGGAGAGCAGGGGCGCGATGTCTTTGCCGTGCCGGGGTCGATCCATTCGCCCCTGTCGAAGGGGTGCCACGCGCTCATCAAGCAGGGCGCGAAGCTCGTCGAAAGCGCGGATGACGTTCTCGGCGAGCTCATCGGCGGCACGCCGACACCAACTCCGTCACGCGACGCGCCGGAAGAAACGCACGCGCTGCTGCGTCACTTGGGATACGACCCGTGCAATGTTGACACTCTGTGCGGGCGCAGCGGCTTGACGGCCGATGTTGTATCGGCGATGCTGCTGCAACTAGAGCTCGAGGGGAAGGTCGCGAGCCTCCCAGGCGGCAGATATCAGCGCGTGGTGAATCGCGGCCAGAACTGAATGCACCGCTGCATTTTCCGGGCACCACGCTCGCACCGCCAGCCAGGGACCGGGGTCCCCTGACAGAATCTCCACCAGGAGCGTTCCTCGCGTCGATGTTCGAGATCCTTGTCTACCTCTTCGAGAACTACTATCAGGGCGAGCCCTGCCCCGACCCGGACACCCTCGCGCGCAAGCTGACCGACGCGGGGTTCGGGGACGGCGAGATCACCGACGCGCTCGACTGGTTGAAACACCTGTCGCGCCCCAACGACGAGCAGTATCCGGAGGCGTTCGAGCTGTGCGATGCGTTCCGCGCGCACACGCGCGCCGAGCTCGCGAAGCTCTCGACGGAGTCGCGCGGCTTCATCACCTTTTTGGAGAGCGCTGGTGTGTTGACCGCGCCCCTGCGCGAGCTGATCATCGATCGTGCGATGGCGCTGCCGGAGGACACGGTCGACCTCGATAAGCTCAAGGTCATCGTGCTGATGGTGCTTTGGGCCCGGCGTGGCGACGTCGACACGTTGATCCTCGAGGAGCTGCTGCCTGAAGGGGGCCCGCGGCACATTCACTGACGCTGCGCAGTCGCTTCTTCTTGCCTCGCGCCGGGCCAGTCCTTAAACTTCGGCGCTCCCTGACTCTTTCGCGCGCCGCGCCGCCGGCGGGTGCGCGCTCCACGACCACCCTGAATGGCTAAGAAGCTCATCATCGCCGAGAAGCCGTCCGTCGCCAACGACATCGCGCGCGCGCTGGGCGGCTTTACGCGGCACGGCGACTACTTCGAGAGTGGCGAGTACGTGGTCTCTTCCGCGATCGGGCATTTGCTGGAGCTCGCAGCACCGGAGGAGTACGAGGTCAAGCGGGGCAAGTGGTCCTTCGCCCATCTGCCCGTGATCCCACCGCATTTCGATCTGAAGCCGATCGAGAGGAGCGAAGACCGTCTCAAGCTGCTCGCACGGCTGATCAAGCGCAAGGACGTGACGGGGATCGTGAACGCGTGCGATGCCGGGCGCGAGGGAGAGCTCATCTTTCGCTACATCGAGCAGCACGTGGCGGCGAAGAAGCCGATCGAGCGCCTGTGGCTCCAGTCGATGACCCCTTCTGCGATCCGGGACGGCTTCGCGGCGCTGCGGACCGATCGCGAAATGCGTCCACTCGCCGACGCCGCGGTGTGCCGCTCCGAATCCGACTGGCTGGTCGGCATCAACGGCACGCGCGCGATGACCGCGTTCAACTCGAAGGACGGCGGCTTCTACAAGACCACGGTCGGCCGGGTGCAGACGCCGACCCTCGCGATCCTGGTGGAGCGCGAAAAGCGGATCAAGGCGTTCGTCGCACGCGAGTATTGGGAGGTCCTCGGTACCTTCGAGGGCAAGGGTGGGGAGTACGGCGGCCGATGGGTCGACGAGAAGTTCGAACGCGACCCGAACGACGAGTACCTGCGCGCCGAGCGGATCTGGGACCAGCCCCGCGCAGAGGCGATCCGTGCAAAGTGCGTCGGCAAGCCAGGAATCGTCATCGAGGAGTCCAAGCCCGCGACGCAGAGCGCGCCGCCCCTCTACGACCTGACCACACTCCAACGCGAAGCCAACTCCCGCTTTGGCTTTTCGGCGCGCAATACGCTCGGCCTCGCCCAGGCGCTGTACGAGAAGCACAAGGTCCTGACCTATCCCCGGACCGACTCGCGCGCGCTGCCGGAGGACTACCTCGGCACGGTCAAGAAGACCCTTGACATGCTCACCGACAAGACGGCGTCGACGCGCGCGTATGCGCCGTTCGCTGCGCGAGTGCTTATGGAGGGCTGGGTCAGGCCCAACAAGCGGATCTTCAACAACGAAAAGATCTCGGACCACTTCGCGATCATCCCCACCCTGCAGACGCCGAAGCACCTGTCCGAGCCCGAGCAGAAGCTATACGACATGGTGGTCAAGCGGTTCCTCGCCGTGTTCTATCCGGCGGCGGAGTTCCTGGTCACCACGCGTGTGACCCGCGTCGAGGGCGAACCCTTCAAGAGCGAAGGGCGGGTCATGCTCAACGCGGGCTGGCTGGCGGTGTATGGCAAGGAGGCCGAGGACAAAGACGCCCCGACGCTTGCGCCGGTCCCGGACGGCAAGGTGACCGCGACGACCGTGGAGGTCCAGCACAACCAGACGAAGCCGCCGGCGCGCTACTCCGAGGCGACGCTCCTCTCCGCGATGGAGAACGCGGGCAAGCTGGTCGAGGACGAGGAGTTCGCCGAGGCCATGAAAGAGAAAGGTCTCGGGACGCCCGCCACGCGCGCCTCGGTCATCGAGGGCCTGATCTTCGAGGACTACGTGCACCGCAACGGGCGCGAGCTGCAACCGACGGCGAAGGCGTTCGACCTGCTTTACGCGATCGAGAAGTTCGGCATCGACGAACTGCGCTCCCCGGAGCTCACCGGCGACTGGGAGTTCAAGCTCAAGCAGATCGAGCAGGGCAAGCTCCGCCGCGACGCCTTCATGGACCACATCGTCGACACCACCCGCGATCTGGTCGAGCGGATCAAGAAGGGCACCAGCATCGACGAGCCGCTCTCGACCCTCGCCGAGAGGTGCCCGAAGTGCGGAAGCATGATCAACGAGAACTACAAGAAGTTCCAGTGCTCGAAGTGCGACTTCTCGATGTGGAAGGTGATCGCCAGCCGCCGGATCGAGAACGAGGAGGCGGAAGACCTGATTCGGACCCGCTCGATCGGTCCGCTACAGGGATTCCGCAGCCGGATCGGACGCCCGTTCGCGGCGATGGTGAAGCTGAGGGACAACTTCACCGTCGAGCTCGACTTCGGCCAGAGCCAGGCCGACGAGCGGGACGCCGAACCGGTGGACTTCACGGGCAGGCAGCCGCTCGGGAAATGTCCGAAGTGCGGGGCACGGGTGTTCGACCACGAGCTGGCCTACGTCTGCGAGAAGTCGGTGGGCCCAGTGCGCACCTGCGACTTTCGCACCGGAAAGATCATCCTGCAGCGAACCATCGAGCCCGAGCAGGTGGCGAAGCTGCTCGAGCTCGGCAAGACCGACCTCCTGCACCGTTTCATCTCCAAGAAGGGGCGGCCGTTCTCCGCCTTCCTCGTGCGCCAGCCCGACGGCAGGATCGGATTCGAGTTCGCACCGCGCGTGGGCGCCAAGGCGAAAGGGGCGGCGAAGCCCGCTGAAACGCGAGCCAAGCGCGAGGAACCGACGCCCGTGCAGGCAAAATCTTCAGGCCGAAGCGCGCGCGACGCCGCCGCAGAGCAGAACGTCTACACGCTGAAGGCGACCACCAAGCCGTCGGAGAAGCGCACCGAGGCCCTGGCCGCCCGCGTGGCGGCCAAGCGTTCGGGCGGCGCCAAGAAGGCGGTGAAAAAGATCTCCGCGAAGAAGCCCGCCACCAAGAAGCGCTTGGCGTAACGCCGCCCTAGACGTCCAATCGCGCGACGAGCGCGTTCTGCTCGATGAAGTCCCGGCGTGGCTCGACCTCGTCGCCCATCAGCTTCGTGAAGATCTCGTCCGCCGTGATCGCGTCCTCGATCTGCACTTTGAGGAGCCGGCGCGACGCCGGATCCATGGTCGTCTCCCACAACTGCTCGGGGTTCATCTCGCCCAGGCCCTTGTAGCGCTGCACGGCGGCGTTGCGCTCGACCTCGGCGCGCAGCCAATGCACTGCCTGGCCGAAGTCGCTCACGGCGTGCTGATGCTCGCCGCGCTGCACATACGCGCCGGGGCCGATCAGGTTGTCGACCAGCTGCGCGGCGGCGGTGATCTGGCGGTAGTCGCCTGACACGAGGAAGTCGTCGTCGATGACGCTCCAGCGCAGGTTGCCGTGGCGATTGCGCTCGATCACGAGTTGGTGACGCTCAAGCTTCTCGTCATAGCGCGCCTGGATCCTGACATCGCCGTTTCCGAGCTTCGCCACCAGATGCGCCGCGCTGGCTTGGGTCGCCTCCGCGTCCGAGAGGTCGACGCGAGCGCCCTGCAGGATCGCGTGTAGCGCGCGTTCGTCGATCAGGCGCGTCAGGCGGCTGATCACCGCCTCAGCGAGCAGATAGGACTGCGACAGCTGGGCGAGCGCGTCCCCCAGGATCGGATCGGCATCGCGGCGCGGGTACAGCGCCGCGCCCACCAGCGCCTGCCTGAGCATGAACTGGTCGCGCTCATGGTCGTCCTTCAGGTAGCGCTCCTCCTTGCTCACCTTCACCTTGTAGAGCGGTGGCTGCGCGATGTAGATGTGGCCCCGCTCGATCAGCTCGGGCAGCTGCCGATAGAAGAACGTCAGCAGCAGCGTGCGGATGTGCGCGCCGTCCACATCCGCATCGGTCATGATGATGATGCGGTGGTAGCGCAGCTTGTCGATGTTGTAGTCGTCCTTGATCCCGGTGCCGAGCGCGGTGATGAGGGTGGCGATCTCGGCGAACGAGATCAGCTTGTCGAAGCGCGCCCGCTCGACATTCAGGATCTTGCCCTTGAGCGGAAGGATCGCCTGGAACTTCCGATCGCGCCCCTGCTTGGCCGATCCTCCGGCCGAATCGCCCTCGACCAGGTACAGCTCGCAGAGCCGCGGGTCCTTTTCCTGGCAGTCCGCCAGCTTGCCCGGCAGTCCGAAGCCGTCCAGTACCCCCTTGCGGCGCGTCATCTCGCGCGCCTTGCGCGCGGCCTCGCGCGCGCGTGACGCGTCGACGATCTTGCCGGTGATGATGCGCGCGTCCTGTGGCTTCTCGAGCAGGAAGCTCATCAGCTTCTCGGCCACGATCTCCTCGACGACCGGCCGCACCTCCGAGGACACCAGCTTGTCCTTGGTCTGCGACGAGAACTTGGGCTCCGGGATCTTGGTCGATAGCACGCAGGTCAGCCCTTCGCGCATGTCATCGCCGGTGCAATCGACCTTCGCCTTCTTGGCGATCTCGTTCTGCTCGATGTACTTGCCGAGCGTGCGCGTCATCGCCGCCCGCAGGCCGGTAAGGTGGGCGCCGCCGTCGCGTTGCGGGATGTTGTTGGTATAGCAGAGGACCTGCTCCTGGTAGGAGTCGTTCCACTGCATCGCCACCTCGATGAACATGCCCTCTTTCTGTCCGCTGGCGTGGAAGATGTTGTTGTGGAGCACCGTCTTGTTCCGGTTCATGTACTCCACGAACCCCCGGACGCCGCCCGCGAACGAGAACACTTCCTCCTTGCCCGCGCGCTGGTCGATCAGCACGATTCTCACGCCGTTGTTCAGGAACGACAGCTCGCGGAGGCGCCGCGCAAGGATGTCGTAGTGATACTCGACGTGCCCGAAGGTCTCGGTGCTGGCAAGAAAATGCACTTCCGTGCCCCGGCGCTCGGTCTTCCCGGTGACCTTGAGCGGCTCGACGCGCTCGCCCCGACGGAACTCCATGAAATGGACCTGGCCATCGCGGCGGATCGCGAGCCGTAGCCAGTCGGAGAGTGCGTTCACAACCGAGACACCGACGCCGTGCAGTCCGCCAGAAACCTTGTAGGAGTTGGAGTCGAACTTGCCGCCGGCGTGGAGCTCGGTCATCGCGATCTCGGCTGCCGAGCGCTTGAACTCGTCGTCTTCGTGGATTCCGGTCGGGATGCCACGGCCGTTATCCGCGACGCTGATGGAGTTGTCGGTGTGGATCGTTACGATGATCTCGTCGCAGTAGCCCGCAAGCGCTTCATCCACTGCGTTGTCGACGACCTCGAACACCATGTGGTGCAAGCCGGTGCCGTCGGAGGTGTCGCCAATGTACATCCCTGGACGCTTGCGCACGGCATCCAGACCCTTGAGTACCTTGATGCTCGAGGAGTCGTAGCTCGCCGCGTCCTGCCGCGGGGTCTCCGCACCGTCCGGGTGGGCCGGCATCGCCGCGCCAGGCTGCTGCGGTGGAGTCTCTTCGCTCATTCTCCAGTGGCCCTAAATGCGCATCGGCATCACGACGTACTTGAAGTCCGTCCGACCCGGTACGGTAATGAGGGCGCTCGAGTTGGCATCACCCAGCGCAACTTCGATCTCTTCGGTTTCGAGGTTGTTCAGCACGTCCAGCAGGTAACCGACGTTGAAGCCAATATCGAGCGCCTCGCCGGTGTAGTCGAGCTCAAGCTCTTCCTGCGCCTCTTCCTGTTCGGTGTTCGTGCAGGTGATCTTCAGGCTGCCGTCGCCGAGCACCCAGCGTACGCCGCGAAACTTGTCACTGGTGAGAATCGCCGCACGCTGCAGCGCCGCTCCGAGCGTCTGCCGTCCGATCTTCAGGTGCTTCGGGTGGGCGCCCGGGATCACCCGCTGGTAATCGGGAAACTTTCCGTCCACCAGCTTGGACGCGAGCAGCACACCGTCGAAGCGGAAACGCGCCTGGCTGCCCGAGAGTTCGACCGACACGGGGTCTTCGGTATCCTGGAGGAGCTTCGTAAGTTCCAGGATGGTCTTGCGGGGAACGATCACCTCCTGCTTGCCCAAGTCCCGCGCTGCGAGTTCGCGCGTCGCGACCGCGAGTCGATGCCCGTCGGTCGCGACGACGCGCAGCTCGCCCGCGTCGACCATTATCAGTAGGCCGTTCAGGTAATAGCGAATGTCCTGCTGCGCCATCGCGTATTGCACGAGTGCGAGCACCTCTTTGAGCGCACGCTGTGGCAACTCGAAGGCCACCGACGTACCCTCCGGCGCGGCGAGCCGGGGAAAGTCCTCAGGCGGAAGCGTCTGGAGCTGGAAGCGGCTCTTGCCGCTACGCATCTGCAGGCGCTTGTCCACGAGCGCCATCGTGACCTCACTGCCTTCCGGCAGCGCACGCAGAATATCGAGTAACTTGCGGGCGCCTACTGTCACCGCTTTCGCCTCCCCCGAGGCCTCCGCCACCGCGGTTGCGCTGATTTCTATCTCGATGTCGGTCGCAACGAAGGAGAGGCGATCGTCCGCGCGCGCGATGAGGACGTTCGAGAGGATGGGCAGCGTGTGGCGCCGCTCGATAATGCCAGCGACCGACTGCAGCGGCTTGAGCAGGGTTTCGCGGCTTGTCTTTACTAGATTCATATTCTTTTCCTGAGACTGATGATGAAGGCGCCGTTTTTTGGGGATAACGGGTCGAATCCGTTGATTTATAGAGTGTTTTTCTGTGT
>Ga0315278_10004090_pt1 | contig 13129 bp, 22 predicted proteins | sample YL17G06_0_MG_FD_203880 | JGI IMG/M metagenome (GOLD analysis project Ga0315278, IMG submission 203880) | Sediment microbial communities from Yellowstone Lake, YNP, Wyoming, USA - YL17G06_0 | ecosystem: Environmental > Aquatic > Freshwater > Lake > Sediment | place: USA: Wyoming | collected...
TCCCGATAAGGCGGTGATCCGAGATCATTACGGACACGGGCCAGAAATTCTTTGTCTTCTTTATACAGGTCACTAAGATGCTGCTCGTAATAGCGCTCAAGCCACGCGTAGGCACTGTTGTTTCCTGCCTTGCTGTTTAAATATTTATCCAGCGCATCACCCCTATTCGGCACTATCGAGTACAGGGCTTCGCCTAGCTCAACTGCGGTCAACTGCTCAAGACTAGCATGGGCTTCGTCGCGCACCGCAAACGCGGTGGCAACCGTTTTGCAAATCTCTTCGATCTGAAAAATTTCGAGCTTCGCCCTGTGGATCAAGCAGTCCACTTCACGGAACAACTGGCTTGGCACCAATCCGAACAACTGCCTGTGCAAGCCGAATTCATCGGGCCTGTAAATCGCATCGACTATGGCGATGTTTACTTTGTCAGCCCACTGTTTAGTGTCCATCTCAAACCTGTCGTCGGCTCGCAACTCCATCGTTCCGCAAAGCCCGGTGTTATCATGCCCGTTCCACCCTTCGAAATTATATTTGCTCGTGATCGCTGCCCACGCCACGCGCCCGTAGAACGTCTTGGTTTTTGACTCGTGTTCAAAAAACGCCTGAAGCTTCTCCGTAACTTCTTCAGACGTAGACGCAGTGCCTGCAAACGGTATCCGCAAAACGTAATACGGCGGTCTTCCGCTTTTTGTCCGGGCCACCTCGACAAACGTCTGCGCACCGCCGCTTTCGTCTATAAAACCGAACACCGTAAATTTCGAGCCTTCCAGATAGTGTGCCCCGCCCCAGCCTTCTCCCGAAAGACGTTCCTCGAACTCGCGGCGAGCAGCAGGAGTTAAAAGTTCGACGACCGTCCAATCCCCAAGCTTAAGATATACTTTAATGCCAGAACCTAATTGACGACCGGATGCCAACCCACGCGACGAGGTCATTTCCATGTAGCTCTGCATCATGTCTTGCGCGAGCTTGGAAACTTCAGCGACAGTCACGTTCGGGCGCTTAACCACGAAGGAAAAGAGATCGCCTTGGATTTCGTCGGGCGAGTTCAGGACATAAGCGGCAACGGAAGGTCGGGCACCGTAACTACGGAGCGTCACATCGAGGGGCGGATTTTCCGATGCTCCGTGTTCCACATTTCATCCTTATTGTACTTCGAATTCCTGCGAAGGAGCAGTCTCGTTGTCACAGGTCGTGCAGGGAGCTTGTCCGGGCGCATACTGCTCCAGATCGGCGATGTTCTCGAACCCGCCGTTAGTCCGACCCATGTTGCCATGCATCCCCTGCATCATCGGAGGAGGCTGCATCGGAGGAAGCTGGTTTGTCTGCGCAGTCTTCCCCCAGCGTTTTGCAATCTGATATCCGATGATCAGGCCGACTCCCAGAAAGATGAGTGTCTTGACGTTTACCATGCTGCTCAACGGTGCATGCCACGGGTTCTTTTCTCTGTTGTTCATTGACCGCATCCTTCCGTTTCAGTTCAAACCGCGTATCGAAGTCCACCATCGTTAAGCCCTTCGAATCTCAGCGAAACGACGACCGCTGTTGTCCGTCACGACGAACCGTGTGAAATATCCGGCGACTGGAGAAGTAAATTCGATTTCACCGTTAGCTAAAATCTTTGCCGGAACGTACATGTAGCCGGAGCGGCGGCGACCCATCCTGTACGTCGCCGCAGAAACTTTTTCACTAGCGCCCACGTAGACAGGCTTGAGCGAGACGCCGGGGCGCTTCGGAGTTCCGAAGGCTGGTTTGGTTACGGGCGCGGCAGAAGCAGGCGACGACTTATATAGAAGCAAGCCGCCTGCAATCAATCCAAGCACCACCCAAGCCTTTTTGCTCATTTATTCAGTCCCAATCTGATTCGCGCCGTCTCCCGCTCTTCGCCGCCAATGTATCGCACATCAGGATTGTCCAGCACCAGCGGCAAATATTCAGCCTTCACTTCATGCACAAAAGTCTTCGCCGCACGGTCATAAGCAGCCACGATGTACAGCGGCTGCTTCTTGTGCTTCTTGACAAAAAAATCATTCAGGCAGAACACTCCGGTGATGACCCCGTTCTCCCGGCTTATTCTGAGCGGCCTTTGCAGCATCACGCCGATGGGATCGTTCATGTCAATGATGATCAACTGCGCCACGTTGCCAGTGAACAAAAAGACGCCTTGGTTTTTCTTCCAGCGATTCAACTCCTTCACTGGTGTCATCCAAAGTTTTATCTTTGATTTTTTCATGACTTTTTAAAAATCAAATCCCATGCCGTTTTTATCGCCGTGCCGAACGCCATCGTCCCGATCCCGATCCACCACTTCCGGTTTTCCTTGTGGTTTTCAATGTGCTCCGCGTGCCGTTCTTCGTTCTGCTTGATGCGGTACACCAGCCCCTTTTCAGGCTCTTCAGGCGACGTAAGGAGTTTCACCGTCTTCTTGTGCTCGTCCTGCACCTCAGAAACTGTGACCCGCAGAAGCTGCGACGATCTTGCCGCCTCGCGAATCTCCATCCGCGTCTCACGGACTTCTGTCCCAAGAGCCTGCACGCTGGCGGTCACCGTGGACAGATTAGTATGCAACGCAGCCCAGCGCTGCTCTTCCTGCACACGGCGCTCTTCCTTCATGCGGTCGCGGTCTTCGGCGAGCCGCTTATTTTCTTCTTCAAGAAATGCCAGCCTGCTTATGGATTCAGTTTTTTCGCCCATGATACATCTCGCTTTCAAACAACACGGCGAATCAGGAAGCTGCCTGCGACTTCTTGTAGAGCGCGTAGCCGAGCAGACCGATCCCGCCGAGAAGCAGAATCTGCGACCACGGGACGCCTTCGCCCAGCACGGGCATGACAGGCTTGGGGTTGCACATCTTCGCCACCGGGTTGTATCCGTATTGGCATTTGGTGGACATGTAGAGTTCATTGGCCTTGTCGAGCGCCGTGATGCTCTGCTTGAACGCTTCGTCAGCCGTTATGCCCATGCCATGCATGCCAGACATGTAGTCATCGACGTATTCCGACTCTTCGACGAAGTCGTTGACCGCGCCGTCCTCTTCACCGCCGGAAACAGGCTCCTCTCCCTGATTGACGTCTTCGGGGCCAGAAGCTTCTTCGCGATAGTTTTCAGGAGGCATGGTTTCCACAACCTCTCTCGGATCAGCGTACTGATCGGCGGGGTATGCACGCGGTTCTCCCGTCTCGCCAGAGTATCCGTAGCCGCCGGAATCTCCGGCCTCCCCAGCAGGACCGCCGCCGCCAGTGAACGGCTTGTAGTCAGACGGCAACCCGCCTTCGTCAAGTGACGGTCCACCCGCGCCAGCGGCCACAGGTTCAAACCCGCCGCCGCCGGGCATCTGTTGTCCGCCGCCGCCGTAGATGTCCTGAAATCCGCCGTCCTGAAATCCGCCGGGAGGAGGCAGGCACTGCTGCGTATTCTGATCAATGCCATACTGACACTGGCTTGTCTGCGTCTGAGCCGCTTCAAGCTGGCGCTTCAAATCCTCGATGATCGCTTCGAGGCGAGCGTTTTCCTGCGCCGAAGCAAGCAGTATCTTCGTCATTTCATACCACTGCTTGATCGCCGTAAGCAGATCGTTGTAAGCGCGGCAATCTTTGCGGTTCGGATGCGCCCCGCCGTCGCAGCCCTTCGGAGCAATTGTTGTCGGCAGTTCCGGCAGCGTGAAGCCAGAAGGCACACCCGCCCCGCCGCCAGTGTCGCCTCCACTGATGTCGATGCAGGTTCCAGACGCATCATCCCAATACTGATTGGTCGTGCAATCCGCCGCCGCGCCCATTCCAATAAGTCCGGGCAAGCAACATCCAAACAAACCAGCGGTGCCTCTGACAGGTCTGCCCTTGTGCGCGAGATTTGCTTTCAACGTCGCAACTGTGGAAGAAAGCGACGCCTTTTTTCTCACCTGCGCCGGAATATCAACGTTCTTAAGCTTCGCCGTCTTCGCTCTAAACTCAGCGGCCTGACCGCCGTGCTTACGCGCATCACGTTCGACCGCAGCGGCGTCCTTGTCGGCTTTCTTCGCCGCCTTGGCTTCGTCCTGAAGCTTTTTCTTCATCGCCTTTTCGGTCTTGGCAGCTTCGCGCTTGAGGCGTGCCGCTTCTTTCTTGGCGGCTGCGGCAGTGGCATGCTGTTGCTTCTTAGCCGCTAATTTTGCCCTTCTGTCTGCCGCAGCGGCTGCTTTTTGCTCCGCAGTCAGCTTCGCGCCGAGATCGGACAGGCTGTACATGTCGGCAAGCCCGTTGATCTCGGCCATATCGCCAAGACCCATGAGTCCGCTCACGCCTCCATACACCAGATCGTCGTCGGCAAGTTCCAGTAGTCCGCTCATGTCTCTCTCCTTATTTCCCGCGCTTCTGCGCTGCTTTTAGAGTTATTAGAAACACGCCGACCAACGCCGCCGTGCTGATCAACTGCATTGTGAATTGCGCCTCAAGGTACAATTCGGTGTATTGCTTAAGCTCTTGAGCTTCCGCTTTCAATTCCTGAATGTCATCAACCGCTCCGCGTGCCGCTGATGCAATGGGAATTAATTTATCGTAAAACGCCGCCATACGACGCTGCATGTTAGCGACCCTTTCGTTTTTTGATGATCACGTACGCGAGAATTGTAAGCCCCAGCCAAACGAACGGCTCCGTCATCGTCGTCTGCGGCATCGCCGCGCCAAGCCCATGCATACGTCGCTGCGCATTAAGCGCAAGCCTGACGGCACGGCGCTGATCACGGGCAAGCTCTCTGTCTCGCCGATTAATCTGCGCGTTGCGCCAGATCAGCGCGGTCGGATCATCGCCGTGATGCTTGGCCCACGTCTCTTCCCAAGTTCCGGTCGGCTGGGAAAACGTGTCTGAGTGAGTTAAAGCTTCGTCATCGTAGTACATTTTTCACTTCGCCTTTCTGAAAACAACGTACCCGATCAATCCAAGCACAACTACCCCGCCGACCACCAGCGCGACATTCAATGCAGTGATTCGGCTGGGCTTGTAAATCCGTTCGCCACGGGCTTGCCGCTGCATAATTTCCTGCGCGGCTCGCTGCGCCTGCACCCGCGAAAGCACTCCTCCGGCTGACGCAAATGCGAGACTGATTGCATCGCCGGGAGACAGCGTTCCAGTAATCGGCGTGCCTGACGGATTTGAAACATTGGCGACAACCGTTGCAGCCGACGCAGGCCGTTTGACGTAAAAACCATTTGATTGAATAGTCCCAAAATTATTGGCGACCAATCCCTTGCTGGTTGGACTCAACGCGGCAGAGGCATTCACCAGTCCAATGACTTCATCGGACGACAGAGCACCCTGCGGCTGATCCGTCACCACAAAACCTTTAGCGTACAACTCAGCGACGAAAGGACCAAACGTCGAGCCGAAGCCAAACGGTATCTTTGCCTGCGCGTCGGCGAGAGACAGATCGGCGGACAAATCGCAAAGAGAACCGAGTCCCCAACTCATGAAGGTCCGCTCCTTCTTCGATTGACCATGATCAGCGTGAAAATCAACAGACCGCCGCCGATCAGCACCCAAGGCACGTACTCTCTGTACGATTCCAGCACAGTGTTGAACCTGCCTGCCTCTTTCGTCGCTGGCCCGAACGTTTTTTGCAACTGAGGAAGCTGCTTTGAAATTTCGTCGAAACTCTTTTGAAACCCCGGAAGCGCTTTTGAGGCTTCACGGATTTCCTTCGGCACCTTCACCTTCACCGAGATGCCTAGATCACCAAGATTTTGTTCGGTGTCGTAGTACATTATTTGCTCTTTCTTCGAGCCAAATAAATTCCGCCGCCAATGACCACAACAGCAGCCAGACCGATCAGGCCGTATTTAATCATTTTTCTTTTTTCATCGGCGGCAGCAGCCTGCTGCATCGCCAGAATCTGTTCTTTCGTCGGACCTTTAGGTGCCTTCGGCTTTTTCTGCAAAAGCTGCGCACCAACGCCCAGCACTCCGGCGAGCACCGGAAGCAAGAGCGGCAAAAATCCCATGCCTGCCTGCGCAGTCTCCACTTCGGAATTGTCTGTGCCTTCAGCGTAGTACATGCACATCCTATCGAATCAGGTTTTTGCCGAAGTATCCAATCGCCGCGCCGATCAGAGCGCCCATCGGCCTGCGACCGAACAGAAAATAACCCATCACCGCGCCGATGCCGACAGGAGCAAGCTCTCTCATCGACGACGACGACGGAGATCGCTGCCCCAGAATTGCATACGGCGAAAGCGCACGGTCTTCAGTTGTCGCGTAGACCGTGCCTTTTGTTTTCAATCTGTTCAACAAATTCTTGTATTGTGGAGCTTCACGCACGGCGCTGATCAGCGCAGCGTCAGTCGTAGGAATGGACATCCAGCGCGTTCCAGCGATAGTCGCCATCTGGTACATGAACTCAGCGACGTCGGCGGCATTCGCATTGGAAGCGTCGCTCGCCAGCGCAATCTGTGTCGCCGCCATGACGCGGTCCTGATCAGCTTTTGTCAGCATTGCCATCGCACCAATCATCGTCGCACTCCTTTAGTAGACACCCGTGCCGGAAGGATACTTCTTCCTTCCGTATGGCACATTGATCTTATTTTCCAGCACCCAATTTCGTGTCTCAGCCACAGGGTAAAACACGGCGCGGCCAAGCCGAATCACGGGCATGCCGTCGTTCTGCCAGCGATTCAATGTCATTTTGCTGATGCTGTATTCGTCCATGACCTCGTATGAGGTCCAAGCCGGAACCAGCGAATTTTCCCAAGGAACTTGCAACATACATCGAACGCTCTCCGTTACTTCAGGTAACATTTTTAACCAAATAAAAACTTAGCACAAGCGTTATTTGCGTATTTTATCCCAATTACTTTTCAAGTCTCCGTAGAGCGATTTTGACATCGCTTCCCAGCCCAGAAGCACCTTCTGTGAAATTTTCTTCTGGTCGCCGACCAACGCAAAAATCTTGATCTCGCGCTTGTCGGCGATCTCGCCAGTCACCACTGGTTCAGCGGAGATCACGATGTTTTTCTCTTCACTGATTCCGGTCTGAACCGGACGCTCGCCTTCGAGCATCGCGCTCTCTGGGTGCGTCTTGAACCACGCGGCCCGAAGCTCGTTGTACACCGATTTGGGGAGCGCGTACGCGCCAGCCATGTTGCGCGGCTCAGTGATCTGGGTTTTTTCTTTCTGGTACTTGAGCAGAATGGGTTCATCCTGCGCAATCTCGACGTAGCCACCCGCGTCAATCATGATGTGGTTCACAGTGAGTTGCTTGCCGCCATAAACGCAGCCAGTGAGATACACGCAACTTGAGAAAAATGCGAAGACGATGATCGGAGGAAGAAGCTTTGCGCCTGTCAGAGAGTCACGGTCCATGTCGTTCAACCCCGTGACCCTCTTGACCTCATCAGTTTGCTTGCCGGAAAAAAGCCACGGGAGCACGGCGCTTAGGATTCCGTAGATTATTTGGCCGACAATCCCCACAGCCTGCTCCTTGCTTATTTCGGAACGTCGGTCGGTGCCACAGTTGTTTCCGGCGCGACATCGCGAACCGCTGCGGCCTTGATCATGCTTCGTCCATTTATGTATGCGACCTTGGCGCTGGTGGACTTGACGACTCCCAGAACAGTTCCGATTGCGCCGATGACCAAAAGAGCGATCTGCACGAACTTGTTCTGCTTCAGAGGCTCCGGCAACATGTTCACCATGTCCAGAATCTGCGGCAGGATCGCCGTGGTCATTCCAACTATCGCCCAGACTTTGCCAGATGCGCTGGCTTCGGTCATCGCGGCGTGTTCCGATGTCAATTCACCGGACTGCAACGCTCGCGCTGCCACTGTTTCGTCGGCCATTGGATCACCTCCTAAAAAGGGGTAGTCGTTACCGCTTTCCGGTAATATACCTGTATCCGATGTACGCCGCAACGGCGTACAGCGCCACAGTGCCCAGCGACATTGACGCGCCCTCCGCGCCCAGACCGGACAGGCTCAACGATGTGAAGCCCCACTTCTTTTTCAGCCTGTTGAATTTACGCAACCAACCGCGACGCAGTCTGTCGTACACCTTGAGCCTCTTCGGATCAGTCTCCCCAGCAAAATTAGCGTCAAGCTGCTGAACCCATCGCACCAGTTCACGGGCCTGCCACGGAATAGTTTCACTGCCGCCGCTTGAAAAAACAGTGCCTCCACCAGTGGCAGGTGTCACCGGATGCGTGTTGAGATAACGCTCCACGCACATCGGCTTGTCGGCTGTCGTGTACATCGCGCACGCGACCTCTGCTTCTTCCAGTCTGGTAGACATCGGATCGCCTCCTATCTAGGGTTGTTCTTTCACATCTTCTACAGGAGGCGTAAAAACTAATCCGCCCTCCCACGTCCAGCCCGGCCCGACTGGAATATCCGGCGCACTGCCGACGCCCACATTTATGATCTCAGCCCACTGATCTTTCCACGCGGCAGGCGCGTTGTCAATAAACTCCTGATCAGCCTTTATGACATCGGCGACAACATTGTTGCTGCCAACCAGCGCGAAAACCATGTTGCCCCCTTAAAATCCGTTGACGTACTTAATCACCATTTCACCAGCCGAACCCGCTCCCCCGGCCCGGCCAGCCCCGCCGCTTCCGCCCGTGGTGGAGCCGCCGCCACCGCCGCCGCCGCCGTTTCCGCCAGAACCACCCTTGCCGTTTGTCCCAGCCACTCCGGTTGCGCCAGCCTGCCCAGCCCCGCCAGCACCAGCGCCATTTCCGGCCCCGCCGTTCGAGACGGTGCCGACTTTGGGAATTGGATCGGCAGGCGTGCCGCCCAACGGAACACCGGAACCGTCAACACCCTGATCGGTCGGCCCCGTGGTGCCGCCAGCACCACCCCCGCCGCCGCCGCCCCAAGTAACTGTCGAAAATGCACCACCCGTGCCAGCCGCGCCGTCGCCCACTGTTGCCGATCCAGTCCCAAACACGGCGTCGACGACTGCGCTGCTTCCGGTGGCCGAGACTCCGTTGTTAGAGGCGATTCCGCCACCGTTTCCGGCTGCGAGTCCCGCGAGTCCCGCTGGCTGGTTCGAGTTCGCGCCAAAATAACCAGCGCCAACGGCACCGCCAGTTCCGCTGGTAGTTCCACCAGCCGCCAGAACTCCGGGCGAGCCGAGAACGCCAAGACCGCCGCCCCCGCCGCCAGCAGGCGTGTTTCCGCCAGCGCCAGTTCCCCGCGCAAACGTCACGGACAAAGTTGGATTAAGAATACCACCCACGATCCGGGTAAATCCACCAGCAGCGCCAGCCGTCCCGCTCGTTGCGGCGGTAGGAGCGCCCACAGCGCCCACGCCACCAGCGCCACCAGCGCCAGCCGCGCCACCAGCGCCAATCGTGATGGTCATTATGTCGTTAGGAACGACGCTGATCACGATGGACGCGAACGTGGCAACTCCACCAGCACCGCCGCCGCCGCCGCCTTTTCCGCCGCCGCCAGAAACACCGTTGCCGAATCCGCCGCCGCCGCCGCCGCTGCCGCCGCCGCCACCAGAACCGGGACGGCCATAAACAGTAACATTCGTCACGTCAGGAGGCACCACCCATGTGCCGGAGCCGCTGAACAGCACTGTCGTCGAAAGGTTTTTGTCAAAACTCATAATTTTCCCAACTAGATGATGAACCAGTTCGTGCCGTCCGACTGCACTGAAACCGCAACGTACTGCACGGTGATCACCTGCGTAGCCGCCCCGTCGATGGTCCCGCCAGCCGATGCAATCGTAATGGTATCCGCCAACGGTGCATTTATTTTTTTAATTTCAAAGACGCGCCCACTGCGCCCGACCGCAGTAGGAAGAGTAATCGTGATCGGAGTCGCGGCAGGAGCGTCCGCCAAAATGGTGAAGTCGCTGTCCGTTATGCTGTAATTTGCGGTCTTGGTTGCACTTCCCAGCACAAGACCGCCGCCGCCGCCAGCCGTGGTCGAAACGATGGTGAAATAATTTGTGCCGTCGCTGATCACAAACACCGCGCCATACTGCGCGGAGATGACGACAGACCCCGCACCATCAATGGTGCCGCCAGCAGTGTTGACCGTCACAGTGTTCGCGCTGGAATCTGTTTTCTTGATGTAGAAAAATCTGCCAGCATGGATGTTTGCGTCTGGCAACGTGATCGTGATGTTTCCAGCGTTGGCGCTGGCAAGAATAGCCCAATCATCATTAGTCGCAGTGTAGCTCGCGATCTTAGCGACAGTGTTGGGCGTTAGGTTTTTGGACAACTGTGCCGGAGTCATGCTTACTTCCTGCTCGCCTCTTCCGCCGCCTTCATCACGTTCGCCGAATCGACGGCATCGCCGAGTTCGTCGAAACCAATAGTCAACACGCCCGGAATTGTTTTCTTGAACTGCCTATCAAGCATCTCTTTGAAATACTTGAAGTGGTCTTCGGCCAAGGACCAGACGCCTTCCTTGGATTTCATGTCGATCAGTTCCTGCCCAGTCTGAGGACAAATTCTCGGTGGAGCCTTGTACATGCACTGCGTTGCCAACGCCTTGCTGCAGCGCGAATGGCAGCGGCACTCGACACGGGAGCCTTCGCTGGGTGTGTTGCTCAGGAGCCAGTTGGCCGCGTTGATTGCTGCGTGAGTCATCTGAATTTCGTAGTTCATGCCTGCTCCTTTAGATGGCCGTGCAGCCTGAAACTAGGCCACGGCGACAAATCTCCACACCGTCGCATTGTACACGTAAATACGATTATTAAACGTATCGTAAACACACGCGCCGTCTCCAACCCCCGGAACTCCGGTTGGTGGCCCGGCACAGATCGGCAACTTGACCTGCCCAACAGTCGCTGTGGTTAAAATCGCAGCACCGTCACCAAGTTCAATGCCGTTGCTTCCCACGCGCATTTTGATTACGCCTGCATTATCTCTGAAGATTGTTTCAGCCGTACCATTGAGTTCAATGCGAACTGTTCCAGCCGTATCGCGCAAGTTATTGACACGAATGAAGCCGTTAAAATAACCGTCACGCCATTGTGCCGCAGCGCTTCCTATATCGGCAGCGACCGACGCAAATGGAACAACATTCGGATTGCTGCCCGTGCCTCCAACAGTCAATTCAGTCGAACTGAGCGTCAGGCTGCTTATGCCGCCCACAGCAAATCCAATGGTGTTGGCGCTTGCGCGGTACATCCCCGTGTCCGGGTCTGCGACGAAGCTGTAAGAAGGAAGCGCAACGGTCCCGTTCAGAACGGACAGCGCACCCTCAGTGGACAAATCCATGCTCACCACGCGAGTGCCTGCGAGGTTCGTCAACTCGACCTGCATGTTCGCCGAAACTTTTGTGGCCGTGACCTGAACCACGTTAAAGCTCAGCAGCGAAGATAAATTCAGCGAAGCATTGTCGGCGGAAATGCCGATGCAGGTTATGCGCCCGATCACGTCGCCAACACTGACCGAAACAGTGCTGCCAATCGTGGCACCCCGGCTCTTAAAGCACGTGATGCCGGGAACACCCGTGTTGTTGCCGTACTGGTTCATGCGAATCTGGCCGCGATTCGCCGTCGTGTGCGAATACTGGATGCCAGCGTTTGACCCATGAAGAGCCGTAGCAGAGTTGAAAAACGCCTGCCCCGTGGACTGATTCAGATAAAGCTCAGACACGCCGCCAGTGATAAAATTAAGGTCGAACGCATCGGTGGTGCCGAGAACGCCGACAGCACCAAACGCATTTCCGCTTTGCGCCCAGCCTGTGGTCGCTGTCAGCACGGTGGTCATCGTGAAGACGGCACCGTTGCCAACGAGCGCCTGCCCCGCCGTAGGTGCAATCGGGGCAGACGCCGCAGCAATGCCGTTCTTATTCCATTGCGTGACTGTCACAGTTTTTTCCAGAACTCCGCTTCAGGGGTGAATGCTTCAGCCAGAGGCTTCGGCATCAGGATCGGCCATGTCGGTTCCTGCGGTGCAACTTTGCTGCGGATCGTGTGCAGGTCTTTGAACAGATGGACAAGATCGTCTTCGACCGTGACCTGCTGAACATTGTCAAAATCATGTTTAAACGGTTCCAGCTTCAGGAACTCGTAGATTTCGTTCATGGTCTGAGCAGGCTTCTCGGTGAGCTTGTCGTACTCAACGAAAAACATCTGCTTGCGCCAGCCACGGGCAACTGCGTCTTTGATCCGTTCGTAGCAGGAGCCGACGATCTGGCCCTTCGCCGAGAAAACAGCGCAGCGGCCCTCAAAGGTCTGGAACTCGATGGGATTGCCCATCTCCTGCGCGATCTGCCGGGTGTCTTTGGTCTTGCGCCAGAGCTTTTCAAAGCTGCACAGAACATCGCGCATGTCACGAACCGGGACAAGAACTTTGGGTTCCCGTTTCAGGACACGGGCGGCAAGCTCAAGATGGGCGAGCCAGCCACGGGATTTCTCTGCGATGTTCTGCTGCGTCACTTCAGCAAAATATCCTTCGAGCATCCCGCGCATGACCTGAATTTTCTTGCGCTCGGTTTCTTCTTCCGGCATCGCCCGGAACTCGTCCACCTTGTGCCAGTAGTTCCTGACCTCTGCAATCATGGTCAGGATGCCGCTGGTGGCCGTCACGTGCATGTCGGGCCGCTGCGCCAGAATGTTCTGAAGCAACGTACTGCCTGATCGGGGAAGACCCGACACAAAAAAGATGTTTTTGTCCATAAGTATTCTCCTTTATTTGGAAGAATACTGGTTAATTTGAGAAAGTAAAGCCGGAAACAGCGAGTTCGGACAGCTTGGTCATGATCTGAGCGTCGGTGTAGTCACCGTAATCTTTGTCATCGTAAACCACGATGAAACGAGGCAGTTCAGCCGTCATGACAAGAATTTTCTTGTCGTCGGGAATCTTAACGATCCGCTTGATGTTGAGCTTGCTGACTGATTTCTGCTCGGCGGCTCGCACCGTCATGTTCACCGGGCTTGCCAGAGTAAGTTCGGGCATGGTCTCTCTCCTTTATTCATCTTCGATCAAGGACCACTTCACATAGAAGCGTCCCTTGTAACTTGTCGCTGTTCCAAGAACAGCAGCCGCTGTAATCGAGAAGGTCACAGAACCTTCTCCGTCATCGGCAAGCAGAGTTGTGTATCTTTCGCGTTTCTTCGGCGCAGTCAAGAGCGTAGTGAGCACGGGAGCAAGATACTTGGCATTCGTCCCGGTGATCCCTGCTTCGATGGTGGCCTGCGTG
>Ga0315278_10004092_pt1 | contig 13127 bp, 11 predicted proteins | sample YL17G06_0_MG_FD_203880 | JGI IMG/M metagenome (GOLD analysis project Ga0315278, IMG submission 203880) | Sediment microbial communities from Yellowstone Lake, YNP, Wyoming, USA - YL17G06_0 | ecosystem: Environmental > Aquatic > Freshwater > Lake > Sediment | place: USA: Wyoming | collected...
GCTCATCATATGGCTGATGCTGCGTTCGCCGAACATCCAGTAGGGTGCGCGGAAGCCCTGCGGCTTAACCCCGATGCGTTCCAGGGCTGCCATGCTCTTCTCCCAGACCTCTGCCTCCTTCTCAGCCGTGAGGTCGGTCATCTTCTCGTGGGCGTAGCCGTGCGCCCCAACCTCGTGGCCATAGCTTATGATCTCGGCCATCGAGTCGGGGTGGTTGTCGCACGTCCAGCCTGGGGTGAAGAACGTGGTCTTGATCTCGACCCTGTCAAGCATGTCGAGTATCCTCGGGACGGCTACACGGGGTGCATACCGCCCCTTGCTCAGCGAGGAGAGATCATCGGGTGTTTTCCACGTCTCGGCGCTTGAGGCGTCGTAATCGAAGCTGAGGAAGAAGCAGCTCTTGTATCCCTTTGGCCAGAATCCCATTAATACACCGGTGTGCATAAGCAAGGAATATGGATTTGAAACCTTCGACGCATGGAAACCCTCAATTCCTCCACCTTAGGAGTGAAGTGGGATGGCAAACAGCGCCTCTCTCCGCCACCTACTGACTCGCCTGTTGGCACTCACAAACGGGAAAGCGGTAGAGGTGGAGGCGCTGCGCGGCTCACTCCGAATAACACTGGAAGCCTTCGACGTCCTTCTTCAGCATCTAGTGGATGAAGGACTTGTAACTCTGATGGGAAAGTCGATCATTCTGGGGATGGAGCAGAGGCTCGACATTGCGATGAAAGCTGTCGAGGCAGGCGCAGACACTGAGGTCATCAGCAGGAGCCTAGGTTGGCTCGAATTCGAGGAGCTCTCCGCTAAGGTCTTCGAGGCGAACGGCTTCCGGGTAATGCGTCGCTTCAGGTTCACTGCCGAGGGGAGGCGATGGGAGTTAGACCTGCTCGCAATACGTGTCCCCTACCTGGTCTGCGGCGAGTGTAAGCACTGGGAGAAGGGCATCGGCAACCAGACTGCGAGGAGGATAATTGAGATTCACCTCGAGAAAACCGAAGTGTTAACGAGGCACATCGAGGGGCTCCGTGAGCGGATCGGCATCTCTAGCTGGTCTAAGTTGGTGGTTGTCCCTATGGCTCTCACCCTCTCCGCGACGCCCATGGAGATCTACCGGCGCGTCCCCGCAGTCTCCGTACTTGCCCTCCCCCGCTTCATCAATGAATTTGACGGACAACTTGAACGCCTAAGCAACTGGAATATCGAGCTTCAGCCGATGAAGCCCGAGATAAAACAGATAAAGTTTAGGAAGAAGTTCAGCGGCTCCAAGCGATCTCGCCGTTTATGATGACTTTCTCAACCTTTGTTTTCAGCTCGAGTGGGTCGCTGCTTAGTATGCGTATGTCTGCGTCCTTTCCCTTCTCGAGGCTGCCAACGCGATCGCCGACACCGATTATCTGAGCGGGGTTGATGGTTATCGCCTTGAGCGCCTCATCGTAGGGAAGCCCCTCCCTGCAGGCGAGCCCCGCGCAGATTGGGAGGAACGCGATCGTGCTCCCGACTGCGTCGGTCTGTATGGCGAAGTGTACTCCGGCATCGTATAGCGCCTTGGGTGTCTCGAAGCTGAGCTCCCTCATCTCCCACTTCCCGCGTGCGGTGAGGCTCGGACCCCAGACCGCCGGCACCTTCTTCGCGGCGAGCCACTTAGCAATCCTATGCCCCTCCGTGGCGTGCTCCCAGCTCATCTCGAGTCCGAACTCTTCGCATATCCTGACCGCCGTGGCGACGTCGTCCGCCCTGTGGGCGTGTGCCCTTAGGGGTATTTGCTTCTTCACCACGGGGAGGAGTGCCTCTAGACGTGGGTCCCTTTCGGGCATCTTGATCCAGTCATTCTGCTTTGTCGCAGACTCTTTCTTCTCCGCGTAGAGGAGTGCCCTATTCAGCCACTCCCTTAAGAGGGCGGCGACGCCCATGCGGGTGCTTGGCATCTTCTTGAGCTCCACGCCGTAGACGCGGCGCGGGTTTTCGCCGAAGGCTATCTTCATACCCGAGGGATTCTTTAAGATCATCTCGTCGACGGTGACCTTTGGGGCGGTCTTCACTATGACACCCGTCCCTCCGATTACATTGGCACTCCCTGGAAGAATCTGGGCAGTGGTGACGCCAGTCACCAGCGCTGCCTCGAGTCCCTTCTCGTCGGCGTTCGCCTTGATGCCGTCGATTGCCCTCATATGGGGTGTAATGGGCTCTGTCATCTCGTTGCCGTCGCCGCCGTACCAGCCCACGGTCTCCTCGTAGATGCCTATATGGCAATGGGCCTCAACCAAGCCCGGCATCACGACCTTTCGATTCGCGTTAATGACTTTCACATCGGCGGGGATCTTCACATCCTTACCGATCGCCTTGATTTTACCGTTCTCTATGAGGATTACGCCGCCGTCGATGACACCCTTTGTGATGGTTAGAACCTTGCCACCTTTAATCGCAATCATGTGATTCCATGTAACTAAGACTAAATGCTATAAGAGTTTTAGTAAAGAAGTGCTCACGCGTACACAATAACCTCGAAGTGATAAACTCTCTACCCCCTCGCTACATTTTTATTAAAAGAAAAAAGGAAAAGGGTGAGTTTTAGGTTGAGGGCTTTTTATTTCTCTGCATCAGATCGTATCCGATCATCGTCGCGAGCATTATCAGTGCGAAGATGATGAAGGCGGGTACGGCTTCCGGTGGGTTCGGCGTGATGCCTAGCAGGTACTGCGCGCGTCCGATGAACATGCTGTACCTGGTGAGTATCGTGTATCCGAAGCCCGCTCCGAAGCCGGCCATCATCGTGTACCTAGCGACCTTGTCGATGATCTTCATCGGGCCAGAGTCCCTGTAGCTTCCGGTGAACCAGAAGTATAGGACGACGCAGGGCACCATTATGAAGAGCATTATGTTGTTGAAGGTCTTCATTAGGTCTGTTGGGACCCAGAGGTTGAGCTTCGCCTGCGCGATGATCTGCGTCGTGAACTGGGCGAAGATAACCGTCCTGAGTGCAGCTCCGATGCCTGTGCCGACGATGATTGCCAGTGGCCAGCGGTAGAGGTAGAAGTACTGCTTCGTGAAGCGGAAGTACCAAAGCAGGCTGATCAGTATGGCGAGAACGTAGCCGACCATCATTATCGATGATGACGACCACTGCCCAGCCCACTGATCGCGGACATACTTCATGTCCAGCGCGACCTGGTATCCCACGGCGAGTCCTAGGAATACGGACTCAGCGAAGCGGTACCACGGGTTCTCCCTGTATAGTATCGTGTAGATGGCTAGCGTGAAGAAGACGGCGGAGTAGACGCCGAGAAGTGCCATTAGTTCCATTACTTTTTCTTCCCCCTGTTGACGAAGTAGCCGACGTTACCAAGCACTACTAGAATCACGACGAGTACGTGACTCATCGAGACGGCGTCGACACCCGCAATGGCTAGTCCCTTCCTGTTGAGCAGGAGTTCATACTCTGCGCTCGACGTTAGGCCGGGCAGCAGGGCGCCGAGTTGTCCTGACTGGAGGAATGGCGCCATTCCTGGGGCGGAGACTCCGATGCAGCCAACGATTATGGGCGTCCTGAATGGTTCCTGCCACTGGCGTAGCCACTCAGTGAGACCAGGCGTACCTGTCTCAATGCTGATCACTAGGCTAACATCCGAAGCCTTGTTAATATTCTGCATTATGGGGAACTCACTAAGGTTTTTGTTCTCCTTGTAGTCCTTGGCAACTGCCTTCTTCATATCTTCGCCGAACGCCCTCATCGCGGGTTCGCTTCCCGGGATGTAGCCGAGGTCGATCCAGTCGACACCGTAGACTTTGTTGTATGGTGCGGCAGTGGGGTTCATCTGGTTGAGGAGCTGCTGGAAAACAAGTGGGCCCTCAGCCCAGAAGCTCACAACTATGATCTTAACGTTCTTGCTCCAGAGTTGGTGCATAGTTGCGAGGGTCATCGGGAAGAGTTCCGGCATGCCGGATGTTCCGAACATTGGGGAGAAGACGATGACACTGCCGTTTGGAATGTCATTAATCGCCTTGAACCACGCTTGAGATTCCTTGTTGATTGGTACAGGAAGACCGAGTGGGAAGATTAGTGGGAAGAGCACGAAGATCCAGGAGAGTAGATAGATCCAGCGTCTATCTATGTTCTCGAACTTATCGAAGAAGGATGACATTAATCACTCCCTCCTCTAAGGTAGCCGCGCTCGATGCCCATCAGAGTCCTCACCGCAAGGGCGATGGCTCCAAGTGCTGCCCCGATTGTTACGGCCCTGTTCGTCGCCATGTTAGGGATGTCGTAGATCCACTGGCCGATTGTCCTGAAGCCAGGCCACGTCGCCGTGAAAATCGGTGCGTTATACATGACCATGGCCAGGCCTGCTACTAGGACTATGGTTGCCTCAATGTTCTTAGCCCTGAATGAGCGGTAGGCAGCCGAGGTTATGAAGAAAGCAATGATGCCGTACATTGTACCCGAGAGTGGCGTTTGGCCGTATGTGAACAGCCATGTGTACACAGCGTTTTTCGTCCCGAGTCCGATCTCTGCTATGGGTAATCCGGCGATGGACATGACCACGGTGAAGACGAGAACTACGACGCTGAAGTACCATCCCTTGGACCTCTTTTGGACCGTCTTGCCATGGACCTGCATCAAGCTCAGAGGCCCGATGAAGGTTGCCCACGCAACGACTAGGAGAACCCAGAGGTTAACTGTGTTTGCTGTGTCGTTGATGATTGGTATGTCAACGTAGTATGGTATGACTTGTAGCAGCGTAGCTACGATGGTCAGGAAGATGGGTATCTCTATTCTTCTAAGTATATTACTCATAGTATCACCAAGACATTACCGTCAGGAGTGGGTTGCCTGCGACGGTGAGTGCCGTCGTCAGCAATGATCCCAGTATCCCGAGTATTATGGCGAGTATCCTGCCGAAGTCCTGTCCCGCGAGGCTCGCGATGAGCGGCGCCTCATTCGTCAGGTATGCTCCGGCGGCATAGATCTCCTCGCCGATGAGACAGTAGTCGGTGGAGATGAGGAAGAAGGGTATCTGGCTGGTCTGGGCAGTGCCCGAGATCTGCATAGCGCCGACGCGGTTGCCGGTCTCGGCGAGCTGCATCGACTCAGCCCAGTAGGCGCCAATCATGATGTTTGCGCCGGGCTTCTCCCTCATGAGTAAACCGATGTAGTTGCTTGAGAACCCGAACTGTTCAGTGCTTAGGAAGACTATGTCGCTCTGTTGGAACTCCTCGCCTTTACCCGCCATCTTGTAGGCGGTCTCTACGACATCAGCCGCGATGGGCCATACCTCCGGTTGGCGTACCGGAACGATGAGACGTGTGCTGACTTCGGCGCACTTCTTGGCCACATAGCTGAGGACGCTTAGACCAGCGATGGTCTGGGGTCCGGTGGTTGAGTCCCTGAGGTTGGCGATGCCGTGGCTGGCTATAACAGGGCGACCCATCTCGACGGCTCGGCCTATCGCCTCGTCTATGGCGTCTATGCCGGGTATCCGTCGGACCTTGGGAACCTTGCCTCCTTGAGCCCGCCTGATAAAGTATGCGACAGCGATCATAATCGCTAGCAAGCATACAAGTCCAAAGATTCTATTTGCTATCAGTATTGCCAATCTTTAGCCTCCGTTTAGGCAAGAGTAAATCAGTTTCAAATCGTATATAAGATTTAATTTTATGAAAATTAAATAATTACAATAATTGTGAGATAAAATCGATTATTTTCATATAAATATTATTACTAATTGTGTTTTATTCAACTGCCACAATTGATGCAAAAATTGGGCTATGGGGGGCATCTGGGACAACTTTACTGGTTACGTTTGCACTCTTTCTTCTTCGCCAATTTGAGCCGCCTCTTCATGGCTTCCTCATAGTACTTCAGCTCGTTGCTCGAGTCCCTTCGGCACTTCAGTCGGCGTCGGAGTGTGCTCCCGGATGTTCTTTCCTCCCCTCGCGCCCATGAAGCGGTAGTTGGGAAGATCCTCGATCGACTTGGGCGCGCGCGCAGCCCACCGGCTATGAGCACCGCCTCGGGCATGGTGACGAACAGGATGGCGTTATTGACGTCTAACTCTTGTTGACACTATCTGCGATGAGCGTGCGCGAGGGAGGCTACTTGAGTTTGATGACCTTGCCGAGCGCCTCAGCCTCCACCTCGAGACCGAGTTTCTTCATCGTTGCCTTGGTGGGAATGCCGCGGTTGTCCCAGCCGCGCTTATCGTAGTAGTAGCCGAGGAGGGTGTCGTACTTCTCCTTATCCAGTTTCTTGCCAGCGAGTGGTCCCTCGGTGAGCGGTTCCTTGAACCAGCGCTCCGGTGGGTAGTCCCACGTGCGGTCCCACTTCCCACCGAATTCCCTCACCCAGAAGGCGCGGATAAGGGCGTAGACCCTGTCGCCCAACGCCCACATGTCGTCTAGGCTCCACTTAAGCCCCGTCGCTGCCTCCATGTACTTGGGGTAGTGGTCTACCTCGAAGCCGAGCTCTATCCAGGGGAATCTGCAGGCGACGAGGCACTCGAACATGCCTCCGCGTATGCGTTGGAACTCGATTACTTTGTCCGCCTTCGCCGGTCCGTACTCCTCCCGGGTGCCACTGCTTATCTCCCAGCTTATGACCCAGGCGTCCTTGTGGTGTGCGCCTATTGGACTGGTGCCGAAGCTCAGGCTCATTCCCGGGCAGAGGTGGCAATCATATGCACTGCACTCGAGGCCCTTGACCTGCATGGCGAAGTCTATCGAGCCCTTGCCGATCTTCTCAGCGGCGGCCTTCGTGCCCATGCCAAAGAGTGCACCGTGACCGCGCATATACGCCATGTCCTCCAGCATCTTCTGGCTACCCTCGAAGTCCCCCCAGCCGAGCTTGAGGCCCTTCACCAACTTTTTCTCACTGCACTCCATCGCGAAGCCAAGGGCGCTGCCCGCGCTGATGGTGTCGAGTCCGAGCATGTCGCACATCCTGTTCAGGCGACCGACCTGTTTGAGGTCCCCTACGCCGATATTGCTGCCGAGCATGACGACGTTCTCGTAGTCTAGTTCAGACTCCTCGCCGTTCGTGTCGAGGATGACGTTTCCGCAGATCATGTTGCAGTTAGGGCAACCACGCTGCTTGATGGTGGATGCCTCCATCGTGTTGCCGTCGATATACTTGCTTTTATCGAAGACGCCTTCCCTGAAGTTTCGGGTGGGGAGAGTAGAAGCGGCCTGGCACCACTCGACTGTCGCCATGGTACCCTGTGCCTTCCAGTGCTTGTAGTTGGGCCTCTTGAGTAGGTCCTGAAAACCCTCTCTGCCCATCCGCTTGAGTTCATCCGCATTAGCGACGGGTATATCGCCGGTGCCCTTGATTATGATGGCCTTGAGGTTCTTGCTACCCATGACGGCACCCATCCCGGGGCGTCCTCCAGCGCGTCCCTCTTGGGAGACGACTGTGGAGAATCGGCTCAGGTTTTCACCGCTCTGCCCGATCGTCAGAACCCCCGTCGAAGCGCCGTGCTCACTCTTCAGCTTCTTCTCGGTCTCGTAGCTGTCGAGGCCCCATAGATCGGCTGCGCTCTTGAACTCGACTTCATCGTCGTTTATCCAGAGGTACGTCGGCTTCTTCGCCTTCCCGGTGAGGACGATACCGTCAAGGCCGGCTTTCCTCATGTTAGGGGAGGCCATCGTGCCTAAGTTGCCGTCGCCGTAGCCGCCTGTTAGTGGGCTCTTGGCGGCGACGACCATCTTGCCGCTGTTGACGGTGGGGAGCCCCGCGTATAGGCCGCCCGCGAATATGAGGATATTGTCGGGTCCGAGGGGGGCCGTCCCTGGCTTCAGCTCATCCCAGAGGATCTTCACGGCTAGGCCGCGTCCGCCTATGAACTTCTTCGCGAGTTCTTCTGAATATTCAGTATGGACTGCCTTACCTTTTGTGAGGTCTACTCTGAGGAGGCGTCCCGTCCATCCCTTCAAAGAATATACACCTGCTAACTGTAAAGGGTAAAGATTGATAAGGGTTGCACCTGCGAGATGCTTGTAAATGCATATCGAATTTAGTGAAAACAACCGACATAGACGAAAGGAGTGAGAATAATTAAGTCTCTAACCTTTGTTAGGGCTTATATTGGTAACCGGGTAGAAACTCTATGACAATCTATGAAGATAGAAGCAAGGTTGAAGGAGCTTAACATCACTCTCCCAGAACCGACGAAGGCGCCACCTACGTTTCGGCAGACCTTTCCATTCGTTAGGGTTCACGGGGACAGAGCGTATGTTTCCGGTCACGGGCCGACGATGGCAGATGGCTCGATAGCGAAGTTCTCCGGCAAGGTGGGTGTAGGGGTAACCCAGGACGAGGCATACGAGGCCGCTCGGATGACAGGTCTCGCGATAATCGCCGACCTCAAGCAGGAGCTCGGTGACCTCGACAGGGTCGAAAAGTGGCTTAAGGTCTTAGGCATGGTCAACACAGCCCCTGGATTCACGAATATGCCTGCTGTGATCAACGGGTTTAGTGACCTGATAATTGAGGTCTGGGGGAAGGATGCTGGCAAACACGCGAGGTCCGCCGTAGGGCTCGCCGAGCTACCCTTCGGGATACCCGTAGAAATAGAAGCCGAAGTAATAATTCGGCCCTAACCGCCCGCAGTCGGCTGCATAACGACGACCTCATCACCGTCTTTGAGCTTCGTGCCAGGACCGTCGAGCATGTCTATGTTCTTGCCGTTGACCAGCATGGCGAGGTCTTTTCCGCCCACTTGGAATTCGCCTAGGTAGCCTTGGCGCTGCCCGGACTTTTCGCCAACCTTCGTGGCTATGGTGGATACTGTGGCGCCCGCGGGTGCCTCGACCTCGTGCCTCTTGCCGATGATCTGGGAGATGTCCCCGAAGACGCGTACCGTAATTTTCATCGTGAGCAATTCTCGCGGTGGACTCTATATATATTTGCTCGGGTTTCCCCACGTAATTCCTGGCATTCCTGCTTAGTGTGGGCGTTCGACATCATCAAGATATTTGTGCTAGTAATCCCTCTGTTTTCAGTCGCTTCCCGTTGGGAATTTCTAGCCATGTAAAATGAGAAGAAACACGAAAATATGGGCTAGTTGCGTAGCTTCTTCATAGACGACTCGCAGTTGCCGAGCCCCATCTTCTCAAGCGTCTCCTTCGTGGGGATGCCTCGCTCGTCCCATCCAAGGGTCTCGAAGTAAACCTGCATCTTCTTGTCTACGCGTGCCTTGTCAGTCGTCTTGCCCTTGTATGGGCCACTGGGTAGCGGTTCGTAGAAGCGTGGCGGGTTGATGTCGTCCTTGATCGGCTCCCACGTGGCGTCCGGACCACCGAGCAGTAGTAACACCTTCTGCAGGGTGACGATCCTCGGCCCTGTGACTCGGCGCCAGCTCTCTAGGCTTATCTGGAACCCAGTGATAGCCTTGGCGAAGTCGAAGACCAGCTCCTGTGGCACGCCGTTGTAGGCGAAGTTGCAGAAGACTCCCGAGTCGGCGAAGACGCTCCCCGACATATCCGTGTAGCCGTCGTAGACTAGGCTCGTGTGGTCTCCGCCTTGCACCGAGGCGGCGTAGCCGATGTCATGTGCAAAATCGGCATCACTGCGTGTTCCGTGGGCGCCAACCTCGATGCCCTTGACGACGACGGCATACTTTAGGAGCTCCTCCGGCTTCATCCCTTTCATCTCAGCGATCTTCAGGGCGGCACGGTATGTGCCCTCTGCGATGATGTCGCCGATACCCTCCCTCTTCGCCACCATGCGCATGAGGCGATCGAATGCATCCACGTCACCCCACTCGAGTTTGAAGCCGATGTCCTTCTCGGTCAAGATGCCCCGCTGATATAGCTCGGCGGCATAACTCATAACGCTCATTCCATTGATGCCCGAGTGGCCTAGGAGGTCGCAGAGAGTGCTGAGATGCACTATGTCCTCTGCCTTGAATATGCCGAAGTTCGTGCCGCAGTGGGATTCGAGCTCGTAGTCGGGCATGTCGGTGATGTCGCCCTTCCATCTGCCCGACTTAATGCAGCTGACCTTCATGCAATTCGTCGTGCAGTTAAAGTCAGTCCACTTCTTCTTGACCCAGAACCGGGTCTCGAACATGGGTCCACCAATGTTTTTATTGTCGTGCCACTCTTCCTGCCAATTCCTTATCGGCTCGCTGCTCGTGTTGTTACCGAAGCTGTACCCGCCATAGCCGGTTCCCCAGCGTCGGAACTGTGTGCGGGAGATGAGGTGTTCGTGTGTCCTCTTCCAGATCAGCTTTGCCGCTTCCGGGGCATTCGGCCTTGGCATCATGGCGCGTCCCTTTACGACTATTGCCTTTAGATTCTTAGACCCCATTACGGAGCCATATCCGCCGTAGCCGCAAGCGTGGCAGAGCTTCGTCATCACCGCCGCGTTGCGCACTAGGTTCTCCCCCGCGGGGCCGATGTAGATTGACCCGGGCTCACGCCAGAGGCCTACACTCGGCTTCCTCTTCGAGAGGTATGCGTCGGTCTCCCTGTTTAGGGCGATGAGCGTCTTCTCCCCATCCATTCCCCAGAGATGCTTCGCGGGCACTATCACGCCGCCCTCATTCGTGACCCTGATATAGACTGGTTCGTCCGCCCTACCCGAGACTATGACACCGTCGTATCCAGCGCACTTGAGCTCATGTGCGAACTCTGTTGATGCTGTGGAGCCCACGGTGCCGTTGCTCATAGGGCTCTTGCCGGAGACGCATATTCTCCCGCCGGGGTAGATGCCGGTCATGGGTCCGGTCAGGGCAATCAGTAGGTTGTCTGGGCTAAGCGCGTCAACCCTGCTCCATTTCTTCCCTATCCTATCCCACAATATCTTGGCAGCGAGGCCCCTCCCCCCAAAGAACATCTCAAGGGTCTCATCGTCAAATGTAGTGTCTTTGATATTATCCTTAGTTAGGTCAACATCTAGGAATTTTCCAGCGTATCCACTAGGCATAATTTTCACTCCTAAAAAAAATGGGGGAGATTCTACTCCCTGAGCTTCTTCATCGTTGACTCGCAATCGGAGAGCCCCAATTTCTTGAGCGTCTCCTTTGTCGGTATGCCCATCTTATCCCAGCCGAGTGTTTGGAAGTACGTCTGTAGCTTCTCGTCAACCTTCTTCTTGTCCGTAGTCTTGCCCTTGTATGGGCCGTTTGGTAGTGGGTCATAGAAACGCGGCGGGTTGTCGTCATCCTTAATGGGCTCCCACGTCACGTCGGGTCCTCCGAGGAGGAGCAGGGCCTTCTGTAGCGTCACTATGCGCGGTCCTGTGACCTTTCGCCAGCTTTCTAGCGTGATCGGGAACCCTGTGACTGCCTTGGCGTAGTCGAAGACAAGTATCTGTGGGACTGCGTAGTAGCAGAAGTTGCAGAAGACGGCGGAGTCAGTAAAGACGGCCCCGCTCATGTCGGTGTAGCCGTCGACGGCTGTGCTTGTGTGGTCCCCTCCCTGTACACTCGCTGCATAGGCTATGTCGTGCGTGTAGTCCATGTCGCTGCGTGTGCCGTGTGCGCCAATCTCAACGCCCTTCACGTGGATTGCGTACTTGAGGAGCTCTTCGGGCTTCATTTTCTTCATCTTCGCGATCTTGACGGCAGCCCTGTAGGTGCCCTCGGCGAGGACGTCGCCGATCTTCTCCCTCTTCGCGATGAGCCATGCAAGCTTATCCATCGACTCAGCGTCTCCCCAAATCGGTTTGAAGCCGAAGTCCTTCTCTGTGAGTATTCCCCTCTGGTAGAGCTCTGCGGCGAAGCCCATCGTGTTGGGACCATTGATGCCGCTGTGGCCAAGTTTATCGATTATTGTGCTTATGTGGATGTTATCGGCAGCGTTGAAGATTCCTAGGTTTGTCCCACAGTAGGCTTCGAGCTCGTAGTCGGGCATGTCGGTGATATCCCCCTTCCAGCGACCCGACTTTATGCAGCTGACCTTCATGCAGTTGGTCGTGCAGTTAAAGTCGGACCACTTCTTCTTGACCCAGAATTGGTTCTCGAACTTGGGGCCACCCATGTTCTTGTCGTCGTGCCACTCCTCCTGCCAGTTCTTGACAGGCTCGGAGCTCGTGTCGGCGCCGACGGCGTATCCGCCGTAGCCGGTGCCCCAACGGCGCATCCTGCCCTGGTTGATGAGGTACTCGTGTGTCCTCTTCCACATCACCTTAACAGCCTCTGGGGCGTCTACCGTGGGTAGTCTGCCCCTGCCCTTGGCGACGACCGCCTTGAGGTTCTTTGATCCCATCAGTGCACCGTATCCGCCGTAGCCGCAGGCGTGGCATATCTTCGTCATCACCGCAGCGTTGCGCACTAGGTTCTCCCCCGCGGGGCCAGTGTATATTATGCCAGGCTCCTTCCAAAGGCCGATCAGTGGCTTCTTCTTCGTCAGATCCGCCGTGACCTCTCTGTTTAGGAGCTTGATCGTGTCTTCGCCGATGGTGCCCCACAAGTGCTTCGCTGGTTTGATCTCGCCGCCCTCGTTCGTGATCTGTATGTAGACGGGCTCATCCGCCTTCCCCGTTACAATGACGCCATCGTATCCGGCCATCTTAATCTCAGAGGCAAACTCAGTGGAGGCTGTCGAGCCGACTACGCCGTTGCTCGTTGGGCTCTTGCCGCTGCACATGATCCTTGCACCTGGGTAGATTGCAGTCATCGGACCTGTGAGTGCAAGGAAGAGGTTCTCAGGATCGAGAGCGTCAATACTAGCCCACTTCTTGCCTATACGGTCCCAGAGAATCTTTGAGGCAAGTCCCCTGCCCCCAAAGTACATCTCAAGGGTCTCGTCATCGAAGGTTGTGTCCTTGACCTTCCTCTTCGTGAGGTCGACGTCTAGGAACTTGCCCGCGTATCCTCCTGGCACCCTAGATTACCTCCTCACCCTTCTCGCCGAAGAAGAAGACGGCGAGTTCCTTAGCCACCTCTATGGGTGGCCTGCTGAACAGCTTCTTGTTCACGTTCGGCCCCTCGGGGACGACCGTGAGTGCGTTGTAGCCGGCCTCGACGCAGACCTTTACGCACTCCGGGTCTCCGTTGCATAGGTTGCAGATAACGGCCTTATTTGTCTCGGGGTGAAGGTACGGGACGTGGCCTGGGCAGGCGCGTATACAACTGCCGCAGCTTATGCACTTCTCCTTATCCACGATAACCGCTGTGGTCACAGGG
>Ga0315278_10004093_pt1 | contig 13125 bp, 11 predicted proteins | sample YL17G06_0_MG_FD_203880 | JGI IMG/M metagenome (GOLD analysis project Ga0315278, IMG submission 203880) | Sediment microbial communities from Yellowstone Lake, YNP, Wyoming, USA - YL17G06_0 | ecosystem: Environmental > Aquatic > Freshwater > Lake > Sediment | place: USA: Wyoming | collected...
TCGAAGGCATCGTGGCCCATGTCGCACGCGTTGATGTACATGGCGTTCGTCACCGTGAGGTGCCCGCTCGACCTGACGGTCAGCGTGTGCTTGTCGCAGAGCGAGTCGAGGGAGACGAAGCTGTACGGCGGCGCGGCGATCACGGCGTTCCCCCGGAGCGTGCGGGTGACGTCGCTCGCAGTCGGGCCGGTCGGGTTCGGGACGCTACCGATCGACTTGATCGCCCATGTCCTCGTTGCCGCCGTGTAGTTCGCGCCCCAGGTCGCGGTGCCCCCGCCCACGTACGACGTGACGGTCGCGTTCGTGTCACCCGCATACGCCGGCTGGGGCCGCATCGCTGTCGAGTCGGTGCCCGAGGAGGAGAGGACGGAGAGGGCGTTGTTCATCCCTGCCTCGGCAAGCGCGGACGCCTTCTGGCCGGCCGTGCTGACGTTCGTGCTCCGCGAGCCCGCGCTCGTGTAGCTGATCACGCTCGTGACGGTGATCGAGAGCACGAGCATGACCCCGATGGCGATCACGAGCGCCACGCCGCACTCGTCCGCGAGACGTCCTGCCAACCGCGTAGCGAACCAGGCCGCCGTGGGACGGTGGCGCACAGGTGCGGGTGACACGGGGTTGGGCGAGATTGACGGCCGGAAACCCATCACCTTCTCGTGTCGGCGCGCGGTCGGGATCGTGGATCCCCCGAACGAGGCATTGGCGCGAGCCGGGGCGGGCAGAAGGCTCGTGTCGTGCGTGTCCGGGCGAGCCACGTCGCTAGCGGCCGGTGCTCGCATCGAAGGTGGATTCCTGGCTGATGTACACCGTGGCGGGGGTGCTGTGCTCGCGGACCGTGATCCGGACGAGCTTGACTGCGCTCGCCATCGAGACGCCGGAGGTGACGCAGCCGGGAGCGGCTGTCGAATAGGGGGTGCTGGTGCTCAGCGTGCCCCGGTAGCACCGCCAGACGAGGTACGTGTCGATCCGGTACGCCGTGCTGTCGGGCCCGGTGACCGGATCCCGGAGCGCGACGAGGGCCGGGTCGGTCGTGGCGCATGTCGGGACGGCCGTTCCCCCGGGGTTGCCCGCCACGTACGCCGTGTTGGTCGACGTCGTCGAGAGGCAGATCCCCGCGAACTTCACCGCACGGAACCGTTCCATCTGCGCGTCGGCGAGAGCCGACGCGTTCGCGATCGAATTCGAATGCCGGAGGGCCGTGTAGCCCGAGCTGAAGCCGGCGAACACGGTGAGGATGCCGACGTTGAGGACGGTCATCGCGATCAGGAGCTCGACCAGGCCGAAGCCTCCCTCATCGCGCGAGCGGCGCCCGACCGCGGCCTGGCGGAGCCGTGCTGCTGAGAGCCTCGTGCCTCTCATCGCTTCGAGCTCCTCATACCCTCACGCTGTTCCGCAGCGCGATATCGTCGACGAGCCTGAAGGCCTGGGTGGTCGAGGTGGGGCCGTTCAGGTTTACCGGCAGGGTGACGCGCACGGTGGGCAGGCTCAGCGCTGTCTTGAGGACTCCGCCGCACGCGGCCGTCGTCGAGGGCAGGCAGAACGGGACAGCGGTCGTCAGGTAGTCGGCCCACTTGCGCCCCGTCGCCGCGCAGGCTGGTTGGCTCGAGGTCGAGGCGCGGCGCCACAACGCGTAGTCGCCCGTCTTCATCGTGCTCGCCGAGGTGCACCACGTGACGTAGACCGTCGTGGCGGCGTTCGTGGTGAGGCCGTTGCTCGGGCAGTAGCCACCGAGCGTGATCCTGATCTGGTTGCCGCCCGTCCCGGCGCTGACCGCAGTGCCACTCGCATTGACGACCGAGACGGAGTTGGCACAGTGCAGCTCGCGCCGGAGCGTGTCGAGCGCGAGGCGGCCTTGATCCTGGGCCTGGGTCGTAAGGCTGGTCCTGACCTCGGCCTTCGATGCCTCGACTATCACCGAGGTCAGAGCAGTGACCATGATGACCGTGATCGCCATCGTCACGAGCAGCTCGACGAAGCTGATTCCATGCTCCTCTGCGACGCGCGCCCGGGCGCGTCGAAGAGCATGGGCAGCGGCGGTCGTGCCCCCACGGGGGGTACGGACGGCAAGGAGGCGTGCGAGACGCCGCATGGGCAAGGGGGCGCTGGTCATGTTGGGTGAGGAACTCCTGCGCCACGGGGGTGACAGGTCACCTTCGTATTTTCGGGTCGGCCGGCTGCTCTGCGCTCACCCTTCCGGGGGATCTTCGGCGCTCGACCGGCGGAACATCCGGCACTGTCTCGGCACGAAGACGGCACGAACCGGGCCCGGATCGGTCCTTACTGTCCGTCGTGTGCACCTCCTCGACCTCGTGCTCCCGCGCCGGTGCGGCGTCTGCGACCGTGTCGGCGCGTCGGTGTGCCCTCCGTGCCTCGCGCGCCTCGTCCCCTGCGGGCCGCCCTGCTGTGAGCGGTGCGGTGCGCCAGGCCCCTGGCCCGTTCGTCGTTGTGTCGAGTGCAGCGGTCGGCGGCTCGCGTTTGCGACTGCGCGGGCCGCGATCGTCTACGAGCACGGTGCGCGGGCGCTCGTGGCGTCATGGAAAGAGCGCGGCCGCCGCGACCTCACAGGCGTCGCCGCCGAGCTCGTCGTTTCGGTGCTGCCGAAGCCCGCGGCCGACGTGATTACCTTCGTCCCCGGAGACCGCGACCGTGGTCTCTCGCGTGGACACGTACCGGCGGCGGCGCTCGCCTCGGAGCTCGCCGCCGCCTGGTCGATCCCCGCGGCAACCCTGCTGCGGCGGCGGCCGGGCGTGAAGCGGCAACGAGACCTGCCGCGCAACGAGCGGCGGGGAAACGTTGCCCGCGTGTTTACGGCCTGTGGTGCGTCGCCGGCTCGCGTGTGCCTCGTGGACGACGTCTACACGACCGGCTCGACCGCGACTGCCTGCGCGACAGCACTCCGTCGAGCGGGCGCCCGGAGGGTCGACGTCGTCTGCCTTGCCAGGGCGCTGCGATAGTAGAATGAGATCGAGCTCATACGACGGAGGGAGACGGAGGATCACCATGCAACTCAAGCTCACCGCCCGTCACGACAACCCGAGCGACGCCACCCGGGAATACGCGGAGGCGAAGCTGTCGAAGCTCGATCGGCGTCTCCACGACCTGACGCTGGTCGAAGTCACGTTCTCGCGCGAGCGCAACCCCTCGATCGCGGACGATCACGTCGTCGAGGCTGTCGTCCATACGAAGGGCCCGAACCTCGTCGCCCGTGAGTCGGCGGCGACCTACGAGGCCGCGATAGACAGGCTGCTGGACAAGCTTCAGCGTCAGGTTGCGCGGTACCGGGAGAAGCGCACCGTCGAGACACGTCGACGCTCCCCGAACGGAAGCCCGGTGCCCGCCCCCGAAGATCCGGCGGGGCTTCCTCGGGACGAGACGGCAGTGTAGAGGCCGCGGTCTCGCCGGAGGCGGTATCGCCTCCGCAGGGGAGTCGGCATGTGTGAAGAACCAATCAGGGCCTGCGGTCCGGCCGGTACGCTCTCTCCCACATGTCCACCACTGAATTCGGCAAGTTCGAGAAGGTCCTTCGCTTCGGCGAGGGGCGGCGCCTGAAGAGGCTCAAGCAGCAAGCCGAGTACATCGCGACGCTCGAGCCGGACTTCCAGTCGCTCTCGGACGAGGAGTTGCAGGCGAAGACGACGGAGTTCCGCGAGCGCCTGGCCAACGGCGAATCGCTCGAGGAACTGCTGTTCGAGGCGTTCGCCGCGGTGCGGGAGGCGCGCTGGCGCGAGTCGCAGCAGCGGATGTTCGATGTTCAGATGATGGGCGGCATCGTCCTCCACGAGGGCGACATCGCCGAGATGAAGACCGGTGAGGGCAAGACCTTCGTCGCCTCGACCGCGCTCTTCCTGAACGCGCTCCCGGCGACCGGCGTTCACCTCGTGACCGTGAACGACTACCTCGCCAAGCGCGATGCCGAGTGGAACCGCGGCGTCTTCGAGCGCCTCGGGATGACGGTCGGCTTCATCCAGAACATGATGCCGTTCGACATCCGCAAGCGCGCGTACGAGGCCGACGTCACCTACGGCACGAACTCCGAGTTCGGCTTCGACTACCTCCGCGACAACATGGCGGTCTCGCTCGACAACATCGTGCAGCGCAGCCACGCGTTCGCGATCGTGGACGAGGTCGACTCGATCCTGATCGACGAGGCGCGGACGCCCCTGATCATCTCCGGAGAGCCGGAGACGGCGGCGAGCACCTACCACGACTTCGCGCGGATCGCACGTGATCTCCACGGTGAGCCGGCGACCCGCAAGACCGCAAAGGGTGAGGACGAGACCGAGCTGTCCGGCGCCGACTACCTCTACGACGAGAAGCACAAGACCGTGTCGCCGGCACAGACCGCCCTCGATGCGGTCGAGCGCGTGCTCGGCATCGAGAACCTCTACGACCCGCGCCATGTGCAACTCGTCAACCATCTCAGCCAGGCGCTGAAGGCCGAGTCGCTCTACAAGCGCGACGTCGACTACGTGATCGAGGACGGCGAGGTGAAGATCGTCGACGAGTACACGGGACGGATCATGGAGGGCCGCCGCTGGAGCGAAGGCCTGCATCAGGCGATCGAGGCAAAAGAGGGCGTCGAGATCCGCGAGGAGAACGTCACGCTCGCGACGATCACCCTCCAGAACTACTTCCGCCTCTACGAGAAGCTCGGCGGCATGACCGGCACCGCGAAGACGGAGGAGAAGGAGTTCGTCGAGATCTACAACCTCCACGTCGTCGAGATCCCCACCAACGTCGACGTCATGCGCAACGACGAGAACGACTACATCTTCAAGACCAAGGAAGCCAAGTGGCACGCCGTGGCCGAGGATCTCGTGGAACGGCACGAGAAGGGCCAGCCCGTGCTCGTCGGCACGATCGCTGTCGAGACGTCCGAGTACCTCTCCGAGCTCCTGACGCGCCGCGGCATCACGCACAACGTGCTCAATGCCAAGGAGCACGAGCGCGAGAGCGAGATCATCGTCGACGCGGGATTGAAGGGCGCAGTCACGATCGCGACGAACATGGCCGGCCGCGGCGTCGACATCAAGATCGACGACGAGGTGCGCGGGCTCGGCGGCCTCTACGTGCTGGGCACCGAGCGCCACGAGTCACGCCGGATCGACAATCAGCTCCGTGGCCGCTCGGGCCGCCAGGGTGACCCGGGCGAGACGCGGTTCTATCTCTCGGCGCAGGACGACCTCGTGCGGCTCTTCGCCGGCGATCGGATCCACGGGATCATGGAGCGCTTCAAGATTCCCGACGACCAGCCGATGGAGGCGTCGATCCTCTCGCGTCAGATCGAGGGCGCCCAGAAGAAGGTCGAGGAGCAGAACTTCGTCGCCCGCAAGAACGTCCTCAAGTACGACGACGTGATGAACACGCAGCGCATGGTGATCTACGAACAGCGTCGCAGCGTGCTCAACGGTGACGACACCTCCGACGAGATCCGCGAGTGGATCGAGGAGGTGATCCGCCAGAACGTTCTCATGATGACCGCCGCGGACGCTCCCGACGAATGGGACCTCGACGGTCTCGTCCTCCAGATGACCGCCCTCTACGGCAGTGACATCACGGTGGAGGAGCTCAGCGAGGAGGTCGATCTCTCGCGCGAGTCGCTCGTCCAGGAGTTCGCCGACGATGCACTCGACGCCTACAACGATCGCGAGGCCGGCTTCGGCCCGGAGCTGATGCGCGAGATCGAGCGGTTCGTAATCCTCCAGGTCGTCGATACGCGCTGGCGCGAGCACCTCGAGTCGATGGACTACCTGCGCGAGGGCGTTCATCTCCGCGCGATGGCGCAGAAGGACCCACTCGTCGAGTACCGGGGCGAGGGCCATACCATGTTCGAGGAGCTGAGCAGGATCATCCGTGAAGAGGTCGTCGCGACCCTGTTCCACGTCGAGGTACAGCAGGACGAGGCGCAGCAGGCACTCCAGCCCGTCGAGGCGCCGCAGGCGCTCTCCTACGAGCACGAGACCTCGGCCGGTGCCGACGCGATCGCCGCCGCGGGTGGGCTCGCCACCGGGGCGACGGCTGTTGCGCAGCCACCCGTTCAGCGTCAGGTCGTGAAGGACGACGAGCGCGACGTCGGCCGCAACGACCCATGCTGGTGCGGCTCGGGGAAGAAGTTCAAGCGCTGTCACGGAGCGTAGACCTGTAACTCGTCGGACGTCCCTCGTCGTCGAGGCGGCGCTGGCAGCTCTCGCAGCGGTCGTCTTCGTCCTGCTCGCACAGGCGTTCGTCGACGGCGGGCAGGTCGTCGCGATCGACGACGACGTCTCGCGCTGGGTCGCCGACAGCGTCCCCGGCGCCGTCGAATGGGTTGCGCGTCTCTTCACGTGGCTCGGCGGCGCCGTCGGGACTGCGGTCGTTGCAGGGGCCGCCGTGATCGTGCTCTGGCGGGCCGCACGCCACGTCGATGCGGCGTTCGTGGGCCTCTCCGTGATCGGGATCACCGTGTTCGTGGCGGTGCTGAAGGCCGTCTACGAGCGCGCCCGGCCCGAGGGCGGCAGCCCCATCCGCCTGCCACACTCCTACTCGTTCCCGAGCGGACACGCTGCGACCGCGGTCGTGCTCTACGGGGCACTCGGGCTGCTTCTCGCCGAGCGGGCGAGCTCGCGGCTGCGCAGCGCCGGGTGGATCGCTGCCGCCGCAGTCGTCTCGCTCGCGATCGGAGCGAGCCGCATCCTGCTGAACGTCCACTTCGTCAGCGACGTTGCCGCCGGCTTCGCGGTCGGCCTCGCCTGGCTCTGCTGCTGCGCGATCGTCAGGGATATCCTCACCGTGCGGGGAGAGGCTTCAGCCACTCCCCGAGGTTCGTCCAGCTAGCATCCACCCGTGGCCGACCAGGAGAACCAACCTCTCGCGCAGCTGCTCGAGGAGCTCGGAGCCCAGCTCGACTGGGTTCGTGAGTACCTTTGACCCCGTTCAGCTGACGGCCCGCCAGGAAGAGCTCGAAGCCGCCATGGGCGCTCCCGGATTCTGGGACGACCAGCAGCAGGCCGCCCGCATCTCGACGGAGCACTCTCGCGTCACCCGGCGGCTCGACCGCTACGCGCGGCTGAACGGCGAGGTCGAAGAGGCAGCGGAGCTCTTCGAGCTCGATCCGTCCCTCGAGGACGAGTTGCGCGCCCAGCTCGCCCCCGTCTCGGCCGAGCTCTCGCGGCTCCAGGAGGACGCGCTCTTCGACGGCAAGTACGACAGCGGTGATGCGGTCGTCTCGATCAACGCCGGTACGGGTGGGACCGACGCTCAGGACTGGGCCGAGATGATGCTCCGCATGTACCTGCGCTGGTCGTCCGACCGCGGCTACCAGACCGAGCTCGTCGAGGCGAGCCCGGGGGAGGAGGCCGGGCTCAAGTCGGCGACGATGACGGTCAAGGGCGAGAACGCGTACGGCGCCTACAAGGCCGAGCGCGGCGTCCACCGGCTCGTGCGCCAGTCGCCCTTCGACTCCGCCCACCGGCGCCACACAGCGTTCGCCCAGGTCGTCGTCGCACCTCTCCTGCCCGATGACGTGGACGTGGAGATCGACGAAGGTGACCTCCGGATCGACACCTACCGGGCGAGCGGCGCCGGCGGCCAGCACGTGAACAAGACCGACTCGGCGGTGAGGATCACGCATCTCCCCTCGGGAATCGTCGTGCAGTGCCAGAACGAGCGCTCGCAGACGTCGAACAAGGCGACGGCGATGCGGATCCTCAAGTCGCGCCTCGCGGAGCTACAGGAGGAGGAGCGCGAGGCCGAGATCGCGCGCGAGCGGGGGGCGACGCAGGACATCGGGTTCGGAAGTCAAATCCGCTCCTACGTGCTGCATCCGTATCAGATGGTGAAGGACCACCGCACCGATTTCGAGGCGGGAAACGCCCAGGGCGTGCTCGACGGCGCGCTCGACGGGTTCGTGCGCGCCTACCTCCTGGCGAAGGCCGCCGGAAAGGTCGTCTAGACCGTGTCCGCTACACTGGGCAGACAATCCGACCCGGAGCGGCCCTTGCGGCCCTCTTCTTCACTCCATCCGGTGCAGGACGACGATTCTCAGCTGACAGCCCCCTCGACGGCCCTCGCCGATCCCTCACCTGCCTACGCGGACGGGGCGAGCGGAGCGGCCGCCGTGAGCGGTGCTTCGATGATCGTCCTGGAGGACGTTCGCAAGGTCTACGAGCCGAACGTGACGGCGCTCGACGGCGTCTCGTTCGTGATCGACAAGGGCGAGTTCGTGTTCGTCGTCGGCGCGTCGGGGTCGGGCAAGTCGACGATCATCCGCCTGCTCCTCAAGGAGCTCGAGCCGACGTCGGGGCGCATCCTCGTCGGCGGGCGTGATCTGGGCCGGCTCAAGCACTCGAAGGTGCCGATGCTGCGCCGCAACGTCGGCTGCGTGTTCCAGGACTTCAAGCTCCTGCCGAACCGCACCGCGTCCGAGAATGTCGCGTACGCGCTTCGCGTACAGGGCGAGCCGACTGCGTCGATCCGGCGCAAGGTGCCCGAGGTCCTCAATCTGGTCGGCCTTGCCCACAAGATGGGCTCCAAGCCCGAGGAGCTCTCCGGCGGCGAGCAGCAGCGCGTCTCGATCGCGCGCGCCGTGGTCAATCACCCGCCGCTCCTGATCTGCGACGAGCCGACGGGCAACCTCGACCCCGACACCTCCGTCGGGATCATGCAGCTCCTCCACCGAATCAACACCGCCGGCACGACGATCCTCATGGTCACCCACGACCGCGAGATGGTCGACAAGATGCGCAAGCGCGTGATCGCACTCGACCAGGGCAAGCTGATGCGCGACGAGCGGCGCGGGGGGTACGAGACCGAATGACCCGCTTCAAGCTCGTCTTCTCCGAGGCCGTGCGCTCGATCGGCGCCAACCTCTCCACGTCGATCGCGGCGACGATGACCGTGCTGATCGGCATGTTCCTGCTCGGTCTCTCGATTGCGCTCGGCAGCTGGGTCGTCTCCTGGTCGGATCACGTGAAGTCGCAGCTCGAGGTGAAGGTCTTCTTCGTCGAGGGCGTCTCTCCGAAACAGGTCAACAAGGTCGGGAGCTACCTGGCGAGCCAGGACACGATCAAGGAGTACCAGTTCGTCTCGAAGACCGAGGCCCTGAAGCGGATGAAGAAGAAGTACCCGCAGTTGACGGCCAACCTGCCATCGAACCCCCTGCCCGCCTCGTTCGAGGTGACGCCGCAGAACGCCGAGCAGGTCAAGGTGATCGCGGCCGATCTGCGTGCCCAGAAGTTCGTCGGGGTCGAGAAGATCAAGGACGGGCAGCAGACGTCGAAACGCATCCTCCAGGTCGGGAAGTGGATCTGGATCGTCTTCCTGGTAATGGTCTTCGTGCTCCTGATCGCCTCGGTCATCCTGATCGCGAACACGATCCGGCTCTCGATCTTCTCCCGCCGCCGCGAGATCGAGGTGATGAAGCTCGTCGGCGCGACGAACTGGTTCGTGCGCGGGCCGTTCATGCTCGAGGGCCTGCTGCAGGGCCTCGTCGGCTCGATCGCCGCGGTGGTGCTGCTCTTCCTCGGCAAGCAGATTGCGCTTCCCGCGATCCTCGGGCACATCGACACGACGGACGACGTGCGGGCTCTCTCGTTCGGTCTGACCTCATTCGCGCTCGTCGCGGTCGGCCTCGCAGTCGGTGCGCTCGGCTCCGGCATGACGTTGCACCGCTTCCTGAAGGTCTAGCTCCTGCTGCGCTGCTTGAGCGCGTCCCCGAAGACGGGTGAGAGCAGCTGCTCAACCGGGGCGCGGTCGTCGGTGAGCACCAGCCCGTGGCCGTTGCGGTCGAACTCGGCGAGCGCCGTGTCGGAGACGGTCTTGAGCGGCGTCGCCGGCCGCGTCTTCGAGGCAACGATGACGTAGGTGTTTCGCCAGGACGGCGGTGGCCAGCCTGCATCCGGCTCGAGCACGGAGACGTAGGGGAACACCTTCCTCAGCGTGCGCAGCTCCGAGCGCAGGAAGTCGTGATTGCTCCCGTCGACCACGTTCATCAGATAGGCCCCTTCCGGGCGCAGGTGAAGGGCCACGAGCCGGCTGAACTCCCGGGTCGTGAGGTGGTAGGGGACGCTGAAGTCGTCGAACGCGTCGCCGAAGATCGCATCGAACTGTGTCGAGGCGGGGAGCGACTGCAGTTCGCGACGCGCGTCGTTCGTGACGAGTTGGAGGCGCTGCGAGTTGTGGAGCCCCAGGTACTCGCGCGAGACACCCGTCACGGCCGGGTCGATCTCCGCCACGGTGATGTTGCCCGCGTACCGTGCCTCGACCCAGTGGGGAAAGACGTAGCCGCCGCCCCCGATGAAGAACGAGTCCAGCCTTCCTCCGGTCGGCACGAGCCGACCGAGCACGGCGGCGTACTGCTTCTCGTAGTCGTAGAGGAGTTCCAGCGGATGCCGGAGGTTCACCTCGCTGTGAAGCAGTGAGTCGAGATAGAGCGAGCGGGTCGGCGGCGTCACCTCGACGGTGCGGCCGTTCACCGTCTTCGTCACCCTCGCCGGATCGACACGGATGCAGTAGTAGTCGCTCTCCCGCGTGCAACCGCTGCTCGAGAGCCAGCCCGTCGCGAGGATGGCCGCGCCGACGATTCCGACGGCCGCCGTCCGGCGTGTGCGCCACGGGGGGAACGCGACCACCGACAGCGCGAGCAGGATCGCCGCGACACCGACGACGACGTGCCGGGTCCCGAAGGTCGAGATCAGGAAGAAGCCGGTGAGAAAGGTGCCGAAGATGCTCCCGAGCGCCGCGGCCGCCTGGATCCGGCCGACGACCCGGCCGGTCTCGTCGACGTTGTGGAGGCAGAGGCGCGTCAGCAGCGGCGTCGGCGCGCCGAGGATCGTCGAGGGCAGGAGAAAGAGAAGCGCCACGACCCAGAGCACCTGCAGAAGCGGTGGGCTGCCCTGCGGCAGGTCCAGCCAGTCCATCACGTGCAGGACGCCGAGCACGAGAACGGACGACGCTGCGGCAGCCAGGTAGAGGAGGCCGAGCGTCGAGCGGGTGGGGCGCCGGTCGGCGAGCACGCCGCCGAGGTAGTTGCCGAGGCTAACGCCGGCGAGGACGACGCCGATCACCGACGTCCAGGTGTAGAGCGAGACGCCGAGGCGCGGCGCCACGAGTCGCCCGGCAACGATCTCGAGCACGAGCAGGCAGGCGCTGCCGGCGAAGGCGAACGCGAGTGCCGAACGGCCGAGGCCGTCGGGCTGTCGAGTCGCGGTGTCGTCGCTCATGCTCGCCTCGTCGAAAGCGTCGCCACGATGACCGCTGAGGGCCGAATGCGCACGGATGTCCCATTCAAACAGAGAGGTGGGACGACGCCGCGGCTACGCTCCTCCCATGCCCGGCGGACGCAGACAGGGACGCGGCCGGGCGAAGCGCCCGAGCCGTTCCGAGCGCCACCAGCGCGCCCGCGCTGCAGGCGTCAACGCCGCGGTGACGCGCGCCGAGGGCGCGATCGAGATCACGCTCCCCGAGCGTCGCGTCCAGCCCGAGTCCGTGGTTGCCCACCTGGGGCCCACGAACTCCGGCAAGACCTACCACGCACTCGAGGTGTTGAAGGAGCGCGGTCGCGGCGTCTACGCGGGGCCGCTGCGGATGCTGGCGCAGGAGGCGCATCGCCGCCTTTCGGCCGAGCTCGGCGCGGACGCGGTCGGCCTCGTCACGGGGGAGGAGCGAATAAACGACGGCGCGCCGATCATCTGCTGCACGGTCGAGATGGCGCCGAGCTCCGGGGAGGTGCTGGTCCTCGACGAGGTGCAGTGGGCCGACGACCCGGAACGAGGCTCCGCCTGGACGCGACTGCTGCTCGCGGGCGACTACCGCCACATCCTCGTGCTCGGTGCGCTCGACGCCGAGCCGCTCGTCCTGCACGCGTTCCCGGAGGCCGAGGTCAAGGTCTTCGAGCGCATCCTGCCGCTCGAGTTCGTGGGCGAGCGCTCACTGCGCGGGCTCACACCCGGCACGGTCGTCGTTGCCTTCAGCCGCAAGGCGGTGCTCGCCCTCGCCGGTGAGATCAACCGCCTCCATCCGGATCGCGTTTCCGTCCTCTACGGTGCCATGCCGCTCAGTTCCCGCCGGGAGGAGATCGACCGCTTCCTCGGAGGCACGTCCGACGTCACCGTTGCCACGGACGTGCTCGGGCACGGCGTCAATCTGCCCTGCGAGACGCTGCTCTTCGCCGAGACGACGAAGTTCGACGGCGAGTCGCGTCGCGACCTGCTGCCGTGGGAGCTCGCGCAGATTGCGGGTCGCGCAGGGCGCTTCGGGCTCGTCGAACGCGGGCACGTGGGCGTCCTGACGGGGGTGCCGTGGGCGAGCGCCGATCCGGCGATCGTCGAGGAGGCGCTGCAGCCCCACATCGTGCTTCCTTCAGGGCACCTCGGCTACCGCATCGTCGACGAGGCGCGCATCCGGCCGCGGCTCTCCGACCTCGGCACGGACGATCCGCGTCGCCTCGACGCCGCGCTCGCCGCCTGGCACCGCGTCGCGACGCGCGCGTGGGCCTATGAGAGCTGGCTCTCGGTGGAGTCGCTGAGCCCCATCCGCGGCCGGCTCGCGGCCATTCAGCGCCGCCTGAGCGAGCGAAACCGCAGGCTCTCGATCGAGGACACGTGGAAGCTGATCAACGCGCCCGTGGACGAGGACAACGCGGAGCTGCTCGCGACACTCGCCTTGGCGGTGTCGGGCGATACGGCGCAACGGTCGCTGCTCACCTTCCTGCTCGACCCGGCGCGGCTGCGCGAGGCAACGCTCGAAGAGGCAGAGCAAGCTGGAAGAACCGCAAGCATCCTGCGCTGGTTCGCGCTCCAGTACCCTGGAGTCGGCGGCGTCACGATCGAGCGGGCCGCCGCCCTCGAGGAGACGGCCGCCGCGCGGGTCGTTGCGCGCCTGCGCCTCGAGGTCAACGCACCGACGATCGGCCGCTGCCGCACGTGCAGCAAGACCTGCGCCCCCTGGTTCCCTCTGTGTGACCGCTGTTTCGGCCGCCGCTGACCCCGTTTCCAGACGCCGTAGGGGCGAGGCGTGCCTCGCCCGTTCCGGCGGCTATCGCCGGTAGTGCCGCGCCACCGCGATCGTCGTCGCGCCGACGACGAACGCGATCGTGTTCGGGATGATGATCGCGAGGTTCCGGAGCGTGATGCCGTAGGCGAACCAGAGCAC
>Ga0315278_10004094_pt1 | contig 13124 bp, 15 predicted proteins | sample YL17G06_0_MG_FD_203880 | JGI IMG/M metagenome (GOLD analysis project Ga0315278, IMG submission 203880) | Sediment microbial communities from Yellowstone Lake, YNP, Wyoming, USA - YL17G06_0 | ecosystem: Environmental > Aquatic > Freshwater > Lake > Sediment | place: USA: Wyoming | collected...
AAATCATATATCAATCTGATTCCGGTATCTGGCCAAATAGTGTTATTCAGGGAATACTCCACATCCATACGGAATCCGTTATCTATCCTTTGCTCACTCAGTCGCACGTAGTTTCCAGCGGAATAGTCTGGTACTAGTATGCCACGTTTGGTTAGAGGTAGATACAATCCTAGATAGGCCCCGTCAACCAATTCGGGGAAATCCCAGCCAAAACGAATCATGTAGCACAGAACGCCGCTCTCGCTATCCGGCCGCGGCAGTCCTTTGACGGTAATGAAATCCCCCGCGCTGAGGTTACCGTCACCGTCTGCATCGGAATAGTTGATTAGCCCACTTCTGCCACTGCCAGATGAAATCGGGTCGATTCGGTCTATCTCCGTTCCGTAATACCATGCTCTGGATGCGTCGATGTATTCCTGAGTGAAGCTATGCTCCCCTGCTTGTAGGGAGCAGTTGCTTTCTCCCAGTGGAAGTTCCTCACCCACCCAATCGAATGCCAATGAGATCTCGTCACCTTCAGAAGCTACTGTCCAGTAAAGGTCGCATGTCGTCGAATAGGCGAATAACAGAGTGGCAATGGGCAGGACAGAGAAGATTACAGGGAAGTCGAGTTGCGGGGAGTACACATGAGCCTCTTCGTTGTAACAGCTCCATTCGAAGCTCACATCTGCCTTCACTCGTTCTCCGACACTGAACGGGACCTGATCCCAATACACCAGGTGTAACATGTCAAAATCATCCAATTCGACTCGGTGAAGCGTTCCCGACGCAGTTGGGTCTGAAGTGATGTTCGTTACTGTTCCTTTCACAGTGACTGTCTTGTTTGCGAGCGAATGCTTGAAATCAGGTGCTGAGACTTCACCGGATACAGCCGCAGCGATGTCTTCAATTGTCCAGTAGCGGAAATACTGATTCCAAACGAATGCGGTTCCTGATACAATCAAGACTGCGGCAATCGCAACTGCCAAGAATTTCCTCTTAGACGCCGGAGTCGTTGGTTCTGTCATTCCCTGGCTATCCAAGCAACCAACCCCGGAGCCTCCACCGAGCAACCCATGTGAGCGAAGGTATCCGCAGCATATCAAAGTTGTTCCGTCAAGGGACATTTATCCTGTCGTCGATTGAGTTTGGAGAAAGAACGTTCGGCTACTGAAGGCGAAGACTACACATCGTCCATCATCTCGGAGGAAGGATCGTAGGGCGGAAGAACGGGGGAGGGTTTTGCGTCCGAGTGCATTCTACCCCGTGATTGACGCCGCTCCCTGGATTGCTGGCATGTTGACATGACGACACCCGCCGGGCCCGCTCCATGTTCTAGTTCCTTGTCCGAGGGATGGCCGCCCCAAGGCTGGAGTACGGACGAATCCTAAGGGATAGAAATGAATGGAGGGGAGGCCGATCGCTCGCCCTCTCTACCGCTCTTGTGGTTTCACCGCTACACGTTGTATGCATCGAGGAAGTTGCCCCATCCAGTGTTCGCCGCGAAGGCGGTCTGCCTGTAGGCGACCTCGTCGTAGTACCAGTCGTTGTAGGTCGCCCAGTAGAACGAGATCCCCTTGCAGTCCAACATCTTCGGTCCTCCCCAGAACTTGACGATGTACGACTGCAGTGCCGACTGCATGTTCGCCGTGGCCGTTCTGAGTTGGGTGTCCGTCACTCCCTTGGTACCCAGCAGATGGTATCCGAGGTCGTACAGGTCAAGGAAACTGGGTATCGCGCTCATGTAGTGCGTCGCCTTCACCGCTGCAGCGTAGTAGGTCTTGTAGGTGGGCAGCAGGTACAACATCCTCGCCGACCAGGTCGTGAACGTGTTGATCGTTGCCTTCAACTGCGGCAAGTCGATGGACGCGAGCGTCATCTTTCCGCCGTTGGTGGTGGTATAAAGAGCTCCGTATGCGTCCACCATCACGATCGACAGGTCCCTGGGCAGCATCGACGGGTTGTTCACGAGCGGGGTCAGAACCGTGGTCAGCGGGAGGCCATCTCCAGCCATGTACTCCTCGGAGGCTACCATGTACTGAACGAGGTTCGTCAGCGACACCTGGTACGCCACCTCGATCATTCCCATGTCGCACGCGTCGAACTCGAGGACGTTGATCATGTTACCCGCGTTCGCGATTGCACCCTGCAGTTCCGGCATGTCTATGGAGCTCGCGGATGTATCGTCCGAGCAGATGTAGTGCCATCCGTAGCCGTGGTCCCACAGCATGAGCGCGAAGTAGGTGGACGGCCAGAGGGTTGTTGCGCGGTCGATCCACCAAGTAAGAGTAGCCGGATCCCCGGTGTCCATCTCACCATAGGTCTCCACCGTGGTCACGGTCGTTCCAGAGACTTTCACTATTTCAGTTGTGGAAGTCGTCTTCAGGTCTACCATGGCGACCAAGTTAACCTGGTCGCTAGGCGGCACAGCCTTCAAGAATGGGAGAGTCGTCGAATCCCAGTAGTTCTCGAGGGAGTTGTCCGCCGCAACATAGATCGCGAAGGTCCACGACGCTGTCGTTTCCGCCCTGCTTGTCGGTGCCAACAGCAACATGCCTGGCACCAGCAGGACTGCCACCACTGCCATGCTCAAAACATAGTTCCATCTCTTCATCATGCCCAATCTTTCCCCTGCAGTGACTCGCCAGCGCGAGGTCCCCGCCAGTCGGTGAATGGCGTTCTGTCTATATCTATTGTCTCCGACTGCAAATTCCGGCCTCAATTGATCATCCTTTCTCGTTCTCATGGTTTGATGCGTCAAGGGCGGTTCCGGCCTCACAAACAATGATGGGTCACCCGCTTGGCCTCCTCTTGCGGCGACTCGGCGATAGGCATAAAGAATCGGGAGGGCGGCATCCGCCACCCTCCCTTGAAGCGTTGAGGTTTATCCTCCTAGTTGTAGTCAACCAGGAAGTCGTACCATCCTGTGTCCACGGCGAAGTCCAGGCCTGCGTACACGTACGACCAGGAACTCCACTCCCAGTCCGTTCCCCACCACAGGGTGAGCCCGCCGCACATCATGGTGCTGTCCGTGTTGTCGAGGTAGAGGACCGCGTTCTCCACAGCGGCGATCATGTCCTGGGTCAGGGCCCGGAGTGCCGCGTTGGTGATCTTGGTGTTCGCGAGCAGGTTGTTCCCGAGGTCGACCATGTCCACCTGGTACTTCGTCCAGAACACCGAGTAGGTGTCGCGGACCGAGGTCTTGTACGCACGGTAGTACGCGCCAAGATTCGCATGGATCGCGTCGCACCATGCATCTATCGTGGTCATGGACTGGGCCAGGCTCCCGATGCTTATGGCGCTCAACGTCGCGTAGTAGTACTCGCTCCTCGGGTCGTAGTACTGCGCCCATCCGTCGATCATGTCGCTCGCGACCTGGTCCGGAGTCCTCAACGGGTCAAGGGCCACGGGCGTGAACATGAGGTCGTATGGGAAGCCGTCGCCTGCCACTGTCTCCAAGGATGCGACCACTATGTCGACGAGCCCCGTGAGGGACACTGCGTAGAGTGTCTCGATGCTCGCCATCGAGCAGCAGTCGAAGGACAGGATGTCTATGTGCACCCCGGCAGTCGTTATCGCGGTCCTGAGCTCGTCGAGGTACATCCAGTCATCCGAGGTGTAGTCGCCGCAGAAGCCGTTCCAGGCGCTGCCGTGGTCCCACGCGTCTATCAGGAGGTGCTGCGCCGGGTAACGTGTGGCGGTCTGGCTTATCATCCAGCTTAGGGTCGCCCCGTCCCCGAAGTTCATCTCAGGGAAGGTCTCGACGATCCGGGCATCGCTCCCTTCGATCTCCCACAGTTCCGTCCCCGGATAGCTCTCTCTGTCGACGAAGGCAACTATGTTGACCTCCGCGCTCGCAGGGATGTTCTTCAGGTAGATCAGGCTCAGTCCTTCCCAGTATGTGTCGAAGTCGTTGTCTGCATCTATGTACATGCCTATGGTCCAGGTCGCGGTCGTCTCGGCCGAAGCGTTCTTCGAGGCCCCAACCATGAAGAACGCTGGCAGAACCAGACACGCAACGGCTATCGCGCTGGCTAGTCCCCTTCTTGATTCCCCATTCATGCTCTTTCCCCTGTGGCACAGGCCAAAAGGCCGCCCCACGGCGGGGTAATGGTGTTACGGGGATAAAGCGGCTCCCTGGGTGGTGTCTGACCAGCGCCAATATTGCGTTCGCCCCTATGAGAGATTTAGCCGTCAGAACCTTCCTTTGGCGCCACCGCCGCCGGACCTTCCTCCGCCGAACCTACCCCTTGTCAAGATGGCTCCGATCCAGATGAAGATCCTCCCTCTGGTCAATGCGCCCACCGCCAGGAAGACCACTATGGCGGTCGCGAGTTGCCAGTAGTCGATTCTTAAGAACTCGATGTCGTAGCCATCCTCGTTGATTCTGTCGAGGTCGCTCGTGAGCTCGTACACGAGCGCCTCGAGGACCTTGTTGCCGTGTCCTGGGTCGTGAAGGGGAAGAAGGTCGCTCCCTGGTGCAGGCTCCTGGTCGCACCGGCGTCCCGCGAGGTCATGGAGGATGCCATGAACATGGGGGTCATCCAGACGATACTCTCAGCAGGCGGGACCATCCTCCCGCCGGGATGCGGTCCGTGCCTGGGAGCCCACGGCGGCGTCCTCGCGCCTGGCGAGGTGTGCATATCCTCGAGCAACAGGAACTTCAAGGGCAGGATGGGCTCCGACGAGGCGGAGGTCTACATCGCCAGCCCGGCGACCGTCGCTGCCAGCGCGGTCACCGGGGAGATATCCGATCCAAGGGAGGTGCTGACGTTTGAGCTCTGAGGGCCGGGTCTGGCTTTTCGGGGACGACGTCAACACGGACCTGATCATCCCTGGGAGGTACCTCGACAGGTACGATGCGAAGCACCTCGCTGCCCACGCCATGGAGGGCGTCAACAGGGACTTCGCAAAGCAGGTGAGGAAGGGGGACCTGCTCGTCGCGGGCAGAAACTTCGGATGCGGATCCAGCCGCGAGCAGGCGGTCATCGCGCTGAAGGAGGCGGGCGTGTCGGTCGTCGTCGCGCGGTCGTTCGCCAGGATATTCTACAGGAACGCGATCAACCTCGGCCTTCCAGTGGTCATCTCTCCTGATGCGGTGGGCATGTTCTCCGATGGCGACCGCGCCACGGTGGACACGTCGGGCGGGGTGATGACGAAGGCGGGTGGGGGCCAGAAGGCGAAGCTCGAACCGATTCCTGCGAGGGCGAGGGAGATACTGGACAGCGGCGGGCTGGTTCCGCATGTGAGGGCGCGATTGAAGGCTGGGAATGGGCCAAGTTAAATCCAGCCGGAGGTCGATTCATGCTATGCCATGGCCGGGTTCGCTCTGGAAGACCAGTGGGGCCTGTTAGGCCTCGCGATCGTGCTGTTCATAGTGATATACGTCCTGCTGAGGCTCATCATCCATCGGCACTGAAACCAGTGCATGGAAAGCATATTATCCGTCCGTCCAATCACCAGTCAGGGTCCGTGGGGTAGCACGGACATCCTTTTGGCCTTCGAAGCCGAGGACGTGGGTTCAAATCCCACCGGGCCCGCCTTTGTTTCTCCAATCATGGGGCAAATTGATGGATCGGTAGGCGAAACGCGATGCGGTTGAGTTCTTGGGGCAATATCTTCTTGTACTCTCGTGCGAATCAATCTCGCAGCGCAGCTGGTGGTTCACATGTATCCGGTCGAATGGGTGTTAGAAGCATCGATTCCCTTGCTGATCTGATTTTTCTTCTCCGTGTTTGGCTACATGCGATCGCGCCACGGCGCATACAAGATGAACGTGAACATACTGGCCATCCTGGGGGCGTTCCTCGCCTTCGTTTCGTTCTCGACGGGTTGGTGTGTCGTAGAGCATGGTTTGGATTGGGCCGCAAGCTCTGACCTCGCCTTGTTCCTCCTCTTCACATATCCATTCGCAGTCGTCACCCCCTTGGCGGGGATCGGACAGGCGGGCGTGCTGTTGTGGGTGCTGGGCTATGCAAGTGAGAGCAACGCAAGCATCGATCCGTTCAGCGGCTACTTGATCGCCTGGATCTCTGTCATCCTCATGGTCGCGAGCATCGTGCGGCCAGTGATGCTGTCTCGGGACCGCACTGCGCCCGACATCTACGACCGACTGTTGACTCTGACCCTCAGACGTACATCGCGACCCCTGCTGTCCACCGAACAGACAACGCTCTCCTCGTCAGCATAGCGTTCTTCGTCCTCGGCTACGTGTATCTGGGGTCGGGCCAGGAAGCCAGTGCGCTGTTCCTGGGGTGTGTGGGGTTCATCTTCGTCGGGATGATGTTCTTCCGGAGGCCTCGTTCGGCAAAAACCGCAGACAAGTAGTCGCGGGACCCTGTCACAGGGGTCCGAATACCTCTGGACCCATGTCGCCGACCCGGCTCACGACGCCTTCTTGACATTGGAGTACTTCTTCTCCGGGTCGCTCGCGTCGCAGATGTCGTCCAGGATGCCCTCGACCTCCTGGTAGCGCTTCTCCGCCTTGTTCAGGCGCTGCTCCATCTGCTTCTCCGTCGACATGTCCCTGATCACGCACACGGCCCCGCTGAGGTTGCCGCCGTCGTCGCTCCTCAGGGACGAGGAGCTCATGCGCACCTGGGCCTTCGTCCCGTCCCGGCGCACCAGCGAGAACTCTTTCGGTGTGATCATCTCGTTCCTCGCCGTCGCCTCGATGAACGCGGTCCAGCCGCGCGTCGGGCCGCTCGCGATGATCTCGCCCATCCTCGTGCCTATCAGCTCGTCCCTCCCGTAGCCGAGCACGGCCTCCGACCTCTCGCTGCAGTCGACGACCCTCCCCGTGGCGTCGACGACGACTATGACATTGGAATCGATCGCCCCGAGCGAGCGGAGTATGCCCTCCGACAGCCGGTCCTTCTCCTGGGCCCTCCTCCGTTCCACGGAGACCGTGATCATGTTCTGGAGCTCCGCGAACAGGGGCATCGTCTCCGCGCCCTTCTCCACATAGAACGTGGCCCCCTCCCAGAGTGCCTGGATGGCGGTCCTGTTCTCTCCCTTGCCGGTGAACAGGATGAACGGTATGTCGTCCCCAGACATCCTCAGCTCCTTCAGGAGCTCGAGCCCGTCCTCGACGGGCATCCTGTAGTCGCACACGACGGCGTCGTACCGCTTCAGCCTCAGCTTCTCCACGGCCTCGCGGACCGATGTGGCCGTGTCCACGGTCTGCCCCGGCCTCCGCTCGAGCAGCGTCTTCTCGAGCCCGAGGAACCCCGTGTCGTCGTCCACGCAGAGCACATCGATGAGTCCGCGCCCGCCCGAAGCATCCGCTGCGTCCTTCGGATCCGCACCACTCCGTGGATGCACGTGCTTCGTCTCCTGAGCCGAGAAGGCACCCATGCTCTCCGCCATCCTCTCCAGGCGCCCGTCGCGAGCGCATTCGGTCCGAGGGCCACCCTGCTAAGCCCCTCGGAATCTACCTAGTGGCGGAATAACTACTCTCCCATATTTAGCCTGTTGCAGCCTAACATCAGACGCCGGAACTCGCCTGACGGGGCGCCGGCCCGTCGTCGTGCTCAGCGGTACTTCGTGTACCTGTCGAGCAGGTCGCAGATGTCGTTCGAGGCGTCCTTCGAGATCGCGCCGGCCTTCTCGCGCTCCTGCACATAATCCATGGCCGCGGCGATCGACATCCTAGAACCCTTTGCAATCACAGTGGCCACGACGGAGGCCGCAATCTCCTCGTCGACCTTGTGTATGGCCATAATCTCCCTGATGCTGTACCTGAACGACGATATCCTGTTCAGGTTGAGCATGGACGTCCGGACGGACTCGCTTGGAGGGTGTATCCGGGGTTCGTTCCTCCTCCGTCCTCTGTATTTTGAAGCGTATCCTGCCAAAAGCAGCTCTCCGTATGCATATCCGTACCGTTCTCAAATACTTAAGCCTTGACTGGCCATGCCATCCGCTGGTGGATGTCTGCACGGGATTTCCAGCGGCGGATGAGGATGGCCACATGCGCCGTTCCGAGGCCGGACCCGCGACCAGCGGGGCGGTCCCGCCGCAGCGCATCTAATCGAGGCGCATCGTCCCCGCGACCCTGAGTTTCCCGCCCTCGAGGTACGTCACGACGACGCGTGCCCCTGGTGCGTGGACGAACGGCTTCTCGAACGACAGCCGGAGCTTCACCTTCTTCCAGTCGGTCTGTGGCTCGGCGCCTTCGACCCTCGCAGGGCTCAGCTGCATCCAGTGCCCTATGTGCAGGACCATGCCCTCCTTGAGCGGGCTCGGCCAGTACTTCACGAGCTGCGCCTCGCCGACCAAGGCCGCGCTCTCCTTAACGGCCGTGTCCGTGGTCAGGACCATCCCGCGGTCTAGCTCGGTGTTGCTCACTCCTCTCAGCGCGAGCCCGACCCTGTCCCCCTTGACCGCCCAGTCGAAATCATCGTCGTGCTTCTGGACGGACCGCACCTCTGCCGTCTTCCCTCCGGGCATGACCCGCATCTTGTCGTGCTTCCGCACCATGCCCTCCGCGACGGATGCGAGCACGACCGTGCCCACGCCCTTCACGTCGAAGTGGTGGTCGATCGGGACTGTGCCGCTGGCAGATGCCTTCGCCTTCTCGATCTCCTCGGTCCTGGACTCCGCGATCTCCAGCAGGCGCATCTTCAGCGCGACCGGGTCGTCCTTGAAGAACTCGTACCCCTCGACGACCGTGCCCTTGGTGAGTGGCAGGACCTGCGCCTCCTGGAGGTAGTTCCTGAGTACGACGAACCCCTTCCTGAGCCCGACCGCGTCGAGCATCAGGATGCTCTCGCCGAGGATGTAGTCGATGCTCTCGACGACCAGCACCGCGAGGTCCGCCATGGATGTCGCGTAGAACAGCGGGGCGAGCTTCTCAGGATACTTCGTCGCCTCGACGATGGTGAGGGTCGTCTCGCCCTGCTTGACGTCGTAGAAAGTGATGTCCGTCGCCGTAGATTTCTTGCCCAGGCCGCTCGCGTACTCGACCGGCCCAACGACGACCACATTGAGGTTGGCCATGATGATGAGGGAGAGCATAGCCGCTCAAATAAGTTTCGAGGCGTCCACGCTCGAGCCCGTGTCATGTCCGTCTGTCATGCTCCTTTTCCTCGTCCTCCTCCAGCCTTTCGAGGATCCCCTTGTCGTCCTCCTCCTCGACCGGGTAGAGCTTCTGGCCGCACTTGTCGCAGAACCTGTTCTCGGGAGGGTTCACGGCGTCGCAGTACGGGCACCTCGCGACGCCAGAGTAGATCCTCCTCAGGGCGGCCAGCCTCTGGGGGTCGGTCCTCGTGAGAGCCGCCAGAAAGTTGTCCTTGTTCCCGGATTCGCGCCTTTCCTCGGACATCGGCATGTAATCTGAGTCGTGGTTGATAAAAAATGGTGTTTCGGCCCCGTCCGCGACGGGGCCGTTCCCTGAAATGGAGGGAAATGGTTTGCGCTCACTCGGCCCTGTTCTTGTCGACCGTCTTGATGCAGCCCTCGAGGATGTCCATGCCCGTCGCGAGCTGGTCCTCGGGGATGGTCAACGGCGGGATGTACCGGATGTTGGACTTCCCGCAGGGCAGCAGTACGAGCCCCTTCTTGAAGGCCATGTCCGCGATCAAGTCCCTGCTCTTCGCGGCGTTCTTCTTGGTCTTCCGATCCTGGACGAACTCTTGGGCGAGCATCATGCCCAGGCCCCTCGTGTCGCCGATGATCTCGTACTTCTCCTGCATCTCCTGGAGGCGCTTCTTCATGTCCCTGCCGATCCTGGTGCAGCGGTCGAGGAGCTTCTCCTCCTCCATGACCTTGAGCGTCGCGAGCGCGCTCGCGTGGGACAGGGAGGCTCCGCCGAATGTGTTGGAGTGCCTTCCGTACCTGTCGAAGTTGAGCTTGGCGTCGACGATCGTCGCGCCTATCGGCAGGCCGCCGCCGAGCGACTTGGCGCTGCAGATGATGTCAGGCGCGACGTCGAAGTGCTCGACCGCCCACATCTTGCCGGTCCTGCCCATGCCCGACTGGACCTCGTCGTCGATCATCAGGAACTTGTACTTCCTGGTGATGTCGTAGATCATCTTGACGAACTCCTTCGGCGGGACGACATATCCGCCCTCGCCCTGGACGACCTCCATGCTGATGGCCGCGAGGTCGTTCGGCGGGATCAGGGTCTCGAAGTAGACGTCCTCGATGACCTTGGCGCAGTACATGCCGCAGCTCGGGTACTCGAGGTTGTAGATGCACCTGTAGCAGTACGCGTAGGGTACGTGGAACACGCCGGGCATGAGGGTGGCGGTATAGCCCTCCCTCTGGACCCACTTGCTCGCCGTGACGGACATGGCGCCAGTGGTCCTTCCGTGGAACGCGCCCAGGAAGTCCATTATGCACTGCTTGCCGGTGCCCCTCTTCGCGATCTTGATCGCGGACTCGAAGGACTCGGCGCCCGTGTTGGAGAAGAAGACCATCTTCTTGTTCTTGCCGGGGGCGGACTTTGCGAGCCTCTCCGCGACCTCGTTCTGGAGCTTGCAGTAGAAGTCCGTGCCCGCGACGTGGGTGTACTTGTCCACCTGGTCCTTGATGGCGGCCACGACCTTCGGGTGCCTCGCACCCACGTTCAGCACACCGACGCCTGCGTAGAAGTCGATGTACGTGTTGCCATCAACGTCTTCGATGACCGAGTTCTCGGCCTTCTTGAAGACGAGGGGCGATGTCTTCGTCGCCTTGACGATGAACTCATCGTCCTTCGCGACGGCTTTCTTCGCCTCCGGACCCGGAGGCTCCACTTTGATGTTCGGGACCTTTGCCATGGTATTATGCTCCGTTGAGGAACCGTAGGCTCAGGCCTGATAAAGCGATTATGGTTTTACACCACTGCGCCGGCCCAAAATCCGTCGAATTCGAACGGATGGATACGATTAACGGATGGGATTCGGCAAATCCCGGCTTTGTGCCCCCGCGGCCGCGTCCACAATCATGCGGAGATATTTATATATGTAGTGTGATTATTGCTATACGCCCCTGGCGGAGGGCGTGCGGGCGCCATCGGACGTCCCGACAGCGAACCCTTAGAGCCGTCTGACCCCAAACGTATATAAAGGGGCCACATTTTAGGGGATACCCCCTGAGAGGGTGCAACCTTGAAGTACACCAGATTCGAGAGGGCCAGGATTATCGGCGCTAGGGCCCTGCAGATAAGTATGGGCGCGCCAGTGCTGGTGGACATTCAGGAACCCATCATCGACCCCATAACGATGGCCATCATCGAGTTCGAGAAAGGGGCCATACCGATGACTGTCAAGAGAGAGAGCTGAGGAATGACGATGGACGAGGTAGCTGAAACAAATACCCAGGCCGAGCCGATCGAGACGCTGCTGATACCGGAGGACGTCTACCTCACATCTGGCGTGCACATCGGCACCCAGCAGAAGAGCGCCGACATGAAGGAGTTCATCTTCAAGGTCAGGACCGACGGCCTGTACGTGCTCGACGTCAAGAAGACCGACGAGCGCATCCGCGTCGCGTCGAAGTTCCTCGCGAGGTTCGACCCGACCAAGATACTCGTGGTCTCGGCGAGGCAGTACGGTCAGAGGCCCGCCAAGATCTTCGCCAAGACCCTCGGCAGCATGGTCATCGCGGGCAGGTTCATCCCTGGCTCGCTCACCAACCCGATCCTTCCGAAGTTCATAGAGCCCGATGTCCTCCTGGTGACGGACCCGGCCGCGGACGAGCAGGCGCTCAGGGAGGCCCTGAACGTCGGCATACCGATCGTGGGCGTGTGCGACGCCAACAACGAGACCAGGTACGTCGACCTCGTCATACCGTCGAACAACAAGGGCAGGCGCGCGCTCGCGACCGTGTACTGGTTGCTGACGAGGGAGATACTGAAGGCCAGGGGCGCCATCGCCACGAACGAGGACTACAAGATGACGGTCGAGGACTTCGAGGCTTCCCTCTGAGTCCGCGGACCACATCATCCTGAGATATCTCGAAAACATTCAATAGCTCAGCCGGGGCTATCGATTCAACGGGTGAGGATGTCATGCGTCATCCTGCTGTAGCTGGTCAGTTCTATCCGGGCGACGAAGCCGGCCTGAGGCTGGATCTCAAGTCCTGCTTCGAGGGACCGATGGGTCCGGGTGCGGTGCCGCCCCTCGGCAATGGGCCGCGGACCATATGCGGAGGGATCGCGCCCCACGCAGGGTATGCTTTCTCGGGGATGGTCGCCGCTCACCTGTACGCCGAGATCGCCAAGGAGGGCTTCCCGCAGACGTTCGTGATACTGGGGCCGAACCACACGGGCCGCGGGTCGGGCATCGCCGTCACGACGGACGATTTCGAGACCCCTCTGGGAGTCGCCAGGGTCGACCGCGAGCTGGCGAAGGCCCTGCGGAAGGACCTGGTTGACGAGGACGCATCGGCCCACTACTTCGAGCACTCGATCGAGGTGCAGCTGCCGTTCCTTCAATTCCTTTCCAAGGACTTCAGGTTCGTGCCCGTCTGCATGAGCTTCCAGGACTACGACGCCGCGAAAGCCGTCGGCGAGATCGTGAGGGACGCCGTCAAGGGCAAGGATGTCATCGTGATCGCGTCGACGGACATGTCGCACTATGTGACCGCCGGGACGGCGAAGATCAAGGACGGCCTGGCCCTGGAGGCGATCATGTCCATGGACCCGAAGCGGCTGTTCGACGTGGTGAGGGACCAGAACATCTCCATGTGCGGCTACGGTCCCGTCATGGCGACCATGACCGCGTGCGCGGGCGGGGTCGCGCGCGTCCTCAGGTATGCGACCTCCGGGGACGTGAGGCCCATGCGCGATGTCGTGGGATATGCCGCGGTCTCCATCTCCAAGAAGGCTTAATGACGCGGAACGGCCTGCGGTCACGTGTGAGATCACTGGGCATCACCGCGCTGCCGATCCTGGCTCTGTTCATCGCCGCCGCGGTCTGGCTCGCACTGGTCGTGCTGTCCCCGGTCATGGTGCCCCCGGGCACACTGACGGACCTGTCCGGCTCCGTCGGGGTGCGCGACAACGACGACCAGTTCGCGGTCTTGGACCCGTTGCCGCACGCGGTCTACTGGATCGGCGACGGCCAGTGCCACCAGCTGGCTTCTCGGAGCTTCTTCATCAACGACAACCAGATGCCGTTCTGCGCCCGCGACCTCGGGCTGTTCATCGGCCTCGCGGC
>Ga0315278_10004096_pt1 | contig 13121 bp, 13 predicted proteins | sample YL17G06_0_MG_FD_203880 | JGI IMG/M metagenome (GOLD analysis project Ga0315278, IMG submission 203880) | Sediment microbial communities from Yellowstone Lake, YNP, Wyoming, USA - YL17G06_0 | ecosystem: Environmental > Aquatic > Freshwater > Lake > Sediment | place: USA: Wyoming | collected...
GTGACCGAGAAGATCGTCCCCACGACGGAGACCAGGCAGTCGCCCGTGGCAACAAAGAGGTGGCTTCCGCGAGGCTGGCGGGCCGCTTCGACGATTACGCTGCCGTGGGCGAGGCGGATCGCCATGCCGTCCGAGCGGGGCTGCAGAGAAATCTCGGACCGTTCCTTCATCTCGATGCGCGAGCCATCCGCCAGCCGGACGAGCGCGAGGGAGTCCTTTCCCGTGCGAACGCCTTCGCCCGCGCCGAGCGTGCGGGAGGCCGCGGTCATTCCGGTCTGGCTGCCCGAGACGAGAAACATTGAGCCTTGCACCTGCTCGACCCTCGCAAGTTCGCCCGAGGAGCGGACGGAACGAAACATCGCGACCCCCCCCAAAGCGGCGGCCAGCAGGATGGTTGCCGCGATGGCCCATCGGGGCGCAAGCCGGGAGCGGGACTCTACCGGCCATGCCTTCGGGGCCGCTTCCCGGCCGGCCTCGTCCGCTTCGCGCAGCCGGATCGCCCGGCGACAGGTGACGCAGCCGCGCAGGTGATCCTCGATCAGCAGGCGCCGTCCCTCGGGCAGTCGACCAGCGTTCCAGGCCGGGACAAGACCCATGTAGTCGGCGCAGCCCGCGAACGGCCGGCCAGGCTCGGCCTGCGCGGCGGAGGCTTCGATATCCTCACCCAGGCGCGCCCACACCCGCTCGGCGGCCGCGGCTTCCACCTCCCGCGGTGGCGTTTCGTCGCGCAGCCGGCTGGAGAGACCGTCGAAACCACCCTGGAGATCATTTTTTCTGCTCATTGCCGTTCTCCTGCCCACAGGGGGCCGAGGTCATTCTGGATCTTTCGCCGGGCGCGGTGAAGCGTGACCGCCACCGACGCGCGTGTCTGGCCCAGGAGCCGCGCGATCTCCCGGTTGTCGTACCCCTCGAGAAACCTCAGGGCGACGATGCGCGCGGCGGTCGGGCCTAGAGAAGCCATGCTGAGCCGGAGCGCTTCGCGCAGCTCCCGTTCCCGCTGCTCGGCTTCCGGTCCGGGCGCGCCGGAGGGCACTTCGATCTCCTCCGGCTCCGCCGGCCGCAGTCCGGCCGAACGCGCCGCGCGCCGGGAGCGCAGGAGATCGAGCGCGGTGTTCACCGCGGCAATTCGCAGATAGGCCGCGAGGCCCTGGGGATCGAGAGTGCGGGCATCCTTCCGCAGAAGCTTCAGAAACACCGTCTGCAGAACGTCTTCCGCATCGCCGGCGTTTCCCGTGATCCGCCACGCCGCGCGATAGACCTGCCGGTGGTGGGCCAGAAAAATTTCCCGCAGGTCCCCCGCCGGGTGGTCTTTCCTCGTCGTCCTGATCGCCGCCTGCTGCACGCGGTCCCCCTTTCGAGGCTCTTCATCCATGACTTACGCTCCGGCGGAAGAAAGATTAGCAGTCCCGGCTTCCGCGGCCGTGTGGACGGTGTCCCCGCCCCGCCCTATCTTTGCCTGCCTGGGCGGCCCCCGGCGGGCGGGAGCGGACGCCGTCGCGCCCGGGTGGAGATGACCCGATGACCTACGACGCATTCCAGCCCTGGAGTCGGCTCATCCCCATCTCGATCCTCGGCAGGGCCTTTGAAGTTCCAGAAAACAACGTGCTGCTACGCTGTTTCCAGTATCTCGAGCCGAGCATTCCCTACGGTCCGTGGTGCTGGAACGGCGAATGCAAATCCGACAGCATTCTCTACCGTCTTGCCGGCGAAACCGATATCCATTCTGGGCTTTCCTGCCAGATCGTCCCGGCGGAAGGTCTCGAAATCGTCGAAATCTCCCCTGACCTGCAGCGATTCCTCGCTCCCCTGCTCGCCGACGTCCCGGCCGCAGCCGCCTCCTGACTCCCCTTCCCGACACTCAGGATTCGCGGTTCCGCAGGGAAGGACAGGCTCATGACGGACCGCTCGCTCGATATCCGGGGGGCACGAGGAGAGTGACGGCGGCGGGCCGAGCCTCGATCACGAGGGGGCCGGTCAGCTCGCCGGCCTGTTCCCCGTCGAGCTGGAGCAGGCTGCGGACAGTGGGACGGGCGCCCCCTTCCGCGTTGGGTCCAGCGGCCGGAGTCAGGACGATTCGGCTCGCCTTTCGGTAGACGACATCCCGGCGGCGAGTATGGCGGCCGGCGAGAACCACATCCCGAAAAACGGACAGATAACTTCGAAGGCTCTCGCCTTGCAGGAGGCAGAGATCGAGGAACGGATCCACAAGGCTGGCGCGGGGGGTGATGCGGAGGTTCCCCCCATATCGCGGGGTGTTACCCACAATGGCGGAGGTTCCCCGCCAGCGCTCGCCCTCGCATTCGACATCGAGTCCCCCGAATCCGAAGCGGCGGCCCGCGGCGAGGGCCGAGACGGTGTAGCCGGCCATCGTCACTTTGCCCGTTCCGGCGCGGCGGAGGGCGATCGCGAGAGCGTATGCATCGAAACCGACCCCGGCCATCAGGAGGAAATACCGTCCGTCGCCGAGCCGACCGGCCGTGACAGGGCGGGGAGCGAGGTCCGCGAACTGGTCCGCGGCCCGCAGCGGATCGAGCGGCAGGCCGATTTCCCGGGCTAGGATGTTCATCGTCCCCGTCGGGAGCACTGCAAAAGGCAACGGCGACCCCGCGACTCCGTTGACGATCTCGTGGACCGTCCCGTCGCCACCCACCGCGACCACCGCGTCGATTCGGCCGGAGAGAACTGCTTGGGCTGCGGCCCGGGAGGCATCGCCGGGGCCCGTCGTCACGTGGACTTCCGGCCGGAACCCCTGCCGGGCGAGCCGGCCCGTCAGTTCCTGGAGCAGCCCCGGCCGGCGCTTCAACCCCGCCGCCGGGTTGCCGATGAGAAGCAGGCGTTCGAAACGAGGATTCAGCGGACGGTCCGCATCAGTTCCCTGGCCTGCGCCGTGCGGGTCGCGTCGAGGCCGTCGATGCGCAGGTAGGCCCGCAGCGTGTCGACGGCCTGGCCCTTCTGCCCCATCTCGCTGTAAATCCGGGCGAGTTCGAGATGGGTCTGGTAGTACGACAGGTCCACCTCCCCTTCCAGGACCTGCAGGGGAGCTCCGTCCCCCGAGCCGGCTATTTCCGAGCCGACCCGCGCAGCCACCATGGGGGCCAGGGTGGCGAGTTCCGCCGCCGCTTCGGGCAGCTTGCCGGCCTTGCGGAGGGCTACGGCCTTCCAGTAGTGGGAATTCTCTTCGAGGAAAAGATAGCGGCGGATCGGGTAGAGCCACGCCTCCGGGGCATACCAGGACCCGCGGTCGGTGAGCGCGTGGTCGAACGCTTCCACCGCCTCCGCGGGGCGGCTCAACTCCGCGAGCACCTGACCCTTCTCGTACCAGGCGTTGACGTTCTTCGGGAACACCCGCAGCGTCTGATCGAGACTGTCGAGGGCTCCGGCGGAATTTCCTGCCTTTCGTTGCAGAAACGAGCCCAGGTAGTGGGCGTGGGCCGCAATGGCCAGCCCGCCGTCCGTCTGCGCCGTGGGGCTGGCCGCACCGGCCTGGGCGGATCTAGCGTAGAACTCCAGCGCCTTTGCCACATCCCCCGTGACTTCGTTCATTCGTCCCAGAAGCAGTAGCGCCAGAGGTGCATTGGGGCTGACTTCAGCCGCCTTCTGACAATACCCCCGGGCCTTGTCCATCTCGCCATTGCGAAAGGCCAGGAACCCGAGAAAGGTGCTTGCGAGAACGTTGTTCGGGTCGGACTGGAGCGCCTCCTGCAGTTTCTGGGTGGCCACATCGAAATCGCCCCGTTGCAGCAACTGAAGCCCCTCGGTGGCAAGCCGATTTGATTCAGTCTGCTCGGGCGTCAGCGCCGGCTGGGCGGGAGGGCGGCGAGCGGAGGGTGGTGCCGGCGGCAGAGCCTGTTCGGGGGCAGAAGCCAGCGGCGGAGCCTGTTCGGGGGCAGGAGCCAGCGGCGGAGCCTGTTCGGCCGCGACCGGGAGGGCCATCCAAGAAACCAGAAGGAGAACGACAGCAACAAGGCAAAGGGCAGCCGTCTGGCGAGCCTGTTTCAAGGAATCACCGTGCCCGGTCGGGCTTCGATTGCACCCATCTGTCCCTATGGAATTATAGGCCCCGGAGGGCGGGATTGCCCGTCATGGCTTCCCTAGGAGTTCTAATTACAGGATCGAATGCACGACCGTGCCGCCGACAATCGTGGCGACCGCGGAACCGGTCAGGTTCCACCCGGCAAAAGGGGTGTTCCGGCTGAGCGATCGGAACCGCCCCGGATCAATGGTCACAGGCCGCTCCAGATCGAGAATCGTCACGTCGGCGGGCGAGCCCGGCTTCAGCGTGCCCCCCGGCAGGCCAAGAATTTTCGCGGGGTTGACCGACATCAGCTCGACGAGCCGCGGCAATCCGATGATCCCCTTCCGCACAAGCCGGTCGAGCACGATGGGAAGCGCCGTCTCCAGCCCGATCACGCCGAAGGGGGCTCGCGAAAACTCGACCCCTTTCTCGTCCGCGTGGTGAGGCGCGTGATCGGAGGCGATCGCGTCCACGGTGCCGTCGGCCAGCCCCTGGATCAGGGCCATGCGGTCCCGCTCGGTGCGCAGGGGCGGGTTCATCTTGGTCGCCGTGTCGAATCCGAGGCAGGCCTCGTCCGTCAGGGCAAGATGATGCGGGGTCACCTCGCAGGTCACCCGGATGCCCTGCCCGCGGGCCGCGCGCACGAGCGCGACCGCACCCTCGGTGGACACGTGCGCGATATGCACCCGCCCGCCCGTTTCGGCGGCCAGGCAAATGTCCCGCGCGACCATCGTGTCCTCGGCAGCGCGGTTCCATCCCTTCAGGCCCAGCCGCGTCGAAACCTCTCCTTCATTCACGACGCCGCCGTCGGAGAGGTCCGGGTCCTCGCAGTGGTCAATGACCGGAATGCCGAAGATGCGCGAGTACTCCAGCGCAAGGCGCATCATCCGCGCCGAGACGACGGGCTGGCCGTCATCGGAGACCGCCACCGCGCCTCCCGCAACGAGATCGCCCATCTCGGCGAGTTCCAACCCCTTCAGCCCCTTGCTCACCGCCCCGATCGGATACACCCGCACGATGCCCGTCGCGCGCGCCTGGGCGACGATGAATTCGGTGACGGCCCGCTCGTCGTTGACGGGAATCGTGTTCGGCATGCACGCCACGCCGGTGAATCCGCCCGCGGCGGCCGCCGCGGTTCCCGTTGCGATGGTCTCCTTCCACTCCTGCCCCGGCTCGCGGAGATGAACATGCATGTCCGTGAGGCCGGGAACCACGACCTTTCCGCCGACGTCCATCACGCGGGCCTCGCCGGCTTCCAGTCCGGGTCCGATGCGTTGGACGATGCCGTCCCTCAGCAGAAGATCGGCCGGTCCATCGAGACCCTGCGACGGATCCACCACCCGCCCGCCGCGCAGTAGCAGGCCAGAGACGCCGGGGCTCATGCCTGGGCCCTTTCGAGGCCGGGGGTTACGGCTGGGTCCTGCGGCTCCTCTTCCCCGGCGAGAAGGTAGAGCACGGCCATCCGAACGGCGACGCCATTGGTGACCTGTTCGAGAATGACGGAAAGGGGCCCGTCGGCCACCTCGCTCGCGATCTCGACGCCCCGGTTGATGGGTCCGGGGTGCATGATGATCGCATCGGATTTCGCGAGCGCGGCCCGGGCCGGGGTCAGGCCGTAGAGCCGGAAGTACTCGCGGACGGAGGGGAAGTAGCCCCGCGCCATGCGCTCCTGCTGCACCCGCAACATCATGATCGCGTCCACCCCCTCGACGGCTTCGTCGATGCTTCGGGCCACCGTCGCGCCGAGCGATTCGATGCCGCGCGGCATGAGCGTCGGGGGGCCGGCAAGAACGACCTCGGCGCCCATCGTGTTCAGCAGGAAGATGTTCGAGCGGACGACCCGGCTGTGAAGAATGTCCCCGACGATCGCCACGCGCAGACCCCGCAGGCGTCCCTTGCGCTGCCGCAGCGTGTAGGCGTCGAGCAGGGCCTGAGTCGGATGCTCGTGCGCGCCGTCGCCGGCGTTGATGATCGAGGAACGGCAGATGCGCGCGAGCATGTGGGGGGCGCCGGGTTCCGAGTGCCGGATCACGATGAAATCCGGCGCCATCGCCTCGAGGTTGCGGGCGGTGTCGGCCAGCGTCTCCCCCTTCACGAGGCTCGAGCTGCCCGGCGAGAAGTTCAGCGAGTCGGCCGAGAGCCGCTTCTCGGCAATCTCGAAGGACGAGCGCGTGCGGGTCGAGGGTTCGACGAAGAAGTTGACCACCGTCCGGCCGCGCAGTGTCGGGACTTTCTTGATCTCTCGCTGGCTGATCTGCGCCAGCGATTCCGCCGTGTCGAGGATCAGCGTGATCTCCTCCGCCTTGAGGGTTTCGATGCCGAGGAGGTGGCGGCTGTGGAGCTTCATCGGCTCTCTCCAGGGACCGGAGTCTCGCCTGGATCCGGCTCGGCGGCCCGGATGAAAACAGCGTCCTCCCCGTCGGTTTCCCCGAAGCGCACTTCGATGGACTCCCGCAGGGAGGTCGGAACGTTCTTGCCGACGTAGTCCGCGCGGATGGGCAGCTCGCGATGCCCGCGGTCCACGAGAACGGCGAGCTGGATCAGCCGCGGCCGTCCGAGATCACCCAGGCCTTCGAGGGCGGCCCGCACGGTGCGCCCGGTAAACAGCACGTCGTCCACGAGCACGATGCGCTTCTTCTCGATGGCGAAGGGGATCTCCGTCCGGCGCAGCACCGGCCGTTCCCGGCCCGTCAGCGACAGGTCGTCGCGGTAGAGATTGATGTCGAGCGCTCCGACGGGCGGCTCGGCCCCCTCGATCTGCCGGATCGCCTCGGCCAGCCGGCGTGCAATCGGCACACCGCGGGTGCGGATTCCGACAAGCGCCAGCTCATCGAGAGTGCGGTTCTTCTCCAGGATTTCGTGCGCGATGCGGGTCAGCGCGCGGGAGATCTTCTCCGCGTCCATGATCCGAACGCCGCCGTCCTGTTTCATGGTCTCAGCGCCTCCCCTCCGGGCAAAAAAAAAGCCCCTTTCGGGGCAGAGGGTGCGGATGCATTCGGGCGGAGATCGTCCTCAAGTCGCCTCACTTTTCGGGTCTCTCGGACCCGGTTAAAAGCCTGTCTAAGATACTGGCCGCCCGCCGGGCGTGTCAAGGGTTCTTTCCTCTTTTCGGCGTGATCCTGCTAGACTTCCCTGGCGCTGCGCTTCTGCCGCGCACGCGCCCGCGCCTCAATGAAGCCAGTCGATCTCCACGCTCCGGTAACGGAGAACCTCGACCTGGGCGGCGGGTATTTCCTGACCTCCCTCGCCGCGCCCGCCATCGCCTCCGCCATTCAGCCGGGGCAGTTCGTCATGGTCGGCCGCGTCGGCATCGGCGAGCTGCTGCTGCGCCGGCCGTTCAGCGTGTGCCTCGTGCGCGGCGCGGCGGGACGGGAGGAACTCCAGATCCTCTACCGCGTCGTGGGAAAAGGAACGGCCCTGTTCGCCTCGCTCTCCCGGGGTGCCCCGCTTGCGGTCCTCGGCCCCCTCGGATGCGGGTTCACCGACCCGGAGAACGGCGAACGGCCCGTTCTCGTCGCCGGTGGCGTGGGAATCGCCGCATTCCCCGGCTTCATCGAGCGGCTCGCAAGGGCGGGCCACCGGCCGGCGCTCTGCTACGGGGGCCGGACACGACAGGATCTGCCGCTTCTCGACTGGCTGACGGAGCGCTGCGACATGTTCGTCACGACCGACGACGGCAGCTTCGGCGAACGCGGCCTCGTCACAACCCCGCTGCGCCGGATCCTCGGCTCCGGCCGCGCGCACATCTACTCCTGCGGCCCCCACCCGATGCTCAAAGCGGTCGCGGGGATCGCGGAGGAATCCGGCTTCCCTTCCGACGCAGCCATCGAGGCCCCGATGGCCTGCGGGTTCGGGGTGTGCCTCGGCTGCGTCGTCGAAGCGGTGAACCCGGCCGGGGAGTACGGGCGTTTTCGCCGCGTCTGCGTCGAGGGGCCGGTCTTCCCGACGCGGGAGATCCGCTGGTGAAAGCGCCGACCGGCCCGCCGGAAACGCCTTTCGCTCCTTCGGGCACACCGCGCCTCGCGGTGGACGTCGGCGGAGGCCTCACGCTGAAAAATCCCGTGCTGACGGCGTCGGGAACCTTCGGCTACGGGTTGGAGTTCGAGCCGTTCTTCGACCTCTCCCGCCTCGGTGGCATCGTCGTCAAGGGCTTGTCGCCCCGCCCGCGGGCCGGCAACCCGCCGCAGAGGATCGTCGAAACCCCGTCGGGAATGCTCAACGCCATCGGCCTGCAGAATATCGGCGTGGACGCATTTCTCGCCGAGCGGCTGCCGCAGCTCGCACGGATCAATACCGCGATCGTGGCGAACCTCTACGGCGAATCCGACGACGACTACCGCTCGGTGGCGGAATCGCTGGCGGGCGCCCCCGGCCTCGCGGCCGTGGAGATCAACCTCTCCTGCCCCAATACCGAAAAAGGCGGCATGATCTTCGGCGTGGACCCTTCTGCCGTGGAGCGGATCACGGCCCTCGTGCGCCGCCACAGCACGGTGCCCGTATGGGTCAAGCTGACCCCAAACGTCACGGACGTGACGGTCATCGCCCGCGCCGCCGTCGCGGGTGGCGCCGACGCCGTGTCGCTCGTGAACACCTTCACCGGCATGGCGATCGACGTGCGCACGCGCCGGCCCGTGCTGCACAACGTCTGCGGCGGGCTGTCGGGCCCGGCCATCCGCCCGCTCGCGGTGTGGCTGGTCCACCAGGTTTCCCGCGCGGTCACGGTGCCCGTCATCGGCATGGGAGGCATCGTCTGCGCCCGCGACGCGGTCGAGTTCCTTCTCGCGGGCGCCCGCGCCGTGCAGATCGGCACGGCGTCTTTCAACGACCCGGCCGCCTCGGTGAAGATCCTGGCCGGCCTGGAGGCCTACATGAGGGACTACGGAATCTCCGACGTGAACGAGCTAGTCGGCCGCGTGGAGCTTCCGTCGTGACGGGGCCCGGACCCGTTGGGAGGACGGGCGCGCCCGCGCGGGATGCGCTGCGACGGCGACTCTGCGTCGCCCTCGACAGCCCGACCGAGGCCGAGGCGCTCGCCTCCGCCCGGGCGCTGGCCGGAAGGACGGGCTGGGTGAAGGTCGGCCTTCAACTCTTCACAGCGGCGGGGGGAGGCGTCGTGCGGAAGCTGACGGCGCAGGGATTCGACGTCTTCCTAGACCTCAAGCTCCACGACATTCCCAACACGGTCGCCGCCGCTGCGGTGGAGGCGTCCCGCCACGGCGCCGCGATGATCAACGTGCACGCCTCCGGCGGCCTTCGCATGATGCGGGCGGCGGCCGAGGCGCTGGCCCGGGAGGCGCGACAGGCCGCGAAGAACCGCCCCCTCCTCGTTGCCGTCACCGCGCTGACGAGCCTTGACGAGGAGGACCTCGCGGACATCGGCCTGCTCGGACCCGCAGGGGAGACCGTCATCCGGCTTGCGGCCCTCGCGCAACGGGCCGGCTGCGACGGGGTGGTCTGCTCCCCGCGCGAGATCTCACTCGTCCGCGCCCGCTGCGGCGAGGAGTTCACAATCGTCACGCCGGGCATCCGGCCTGCCGCCGCCGCGCCGTCGGGCGGTGCCGCGGGAGGGCCGGTCGCGACGCCCCGGTCGTCGGCGATCCCCCCGGCAACCTCCCCGGCAACTTCCCCGGCGCGCCTTCCGGTAAGTCCCCCGGCAACCCTCCCGGCGCCCCCCCCGACACCCGACGACCAGCGGCGCGTGGCCACGGCGGCGGAAGCCATGGCCTGGGGCGCCGACCTCGTCGTCATCGGCCGCCCGGTCACCGCCGCTCCCGATCCGGCGGCCGCCGTGGATGCCCTGCTCGATGAGATCATCAAGGAGACCCTGCGCGCGCCGGAAGGCGCGCCCCCGCGCCCGTGATCGCACGCCGCTGCCTTCGCTGTCCCCGACGCTTCCAGCGTAATCCCGCGCCCTGGCGCTGCATGGGCTGCGGCGGGCCCCTCGAGTTCGACCGCGATCCGCCGATCGAGCCGCTGCGCGATGCCTTCCGGTCCTCCGGAGGACGGCCCGGTTTGCGACGCTGGGCGGAGGCCCTTCCACTCGAGCGGCCGGGCGAGCTGCTCTCGCGTGGAGAGGGTGGAACGCCTCTCGTCGAAGAGCCCTTCAGCGGCGTTCCGGTGCGGCTGCTGCTCGACTACCTCAATCCAACGGGCTCGTACAAGGACCGCGGCGCGGCCGTCCTGGTGTCGGACCTGCGGGGGCAGCGCGGACGGATCCTCATCGAAGATTCCTCCGGAAACGCGGGCGCGGCCGTGGCGCTGTACGGCACCGCATCCGGCAGGCAGGTGCGCATCTACGCCCCGGCGATGGCAACACCCGGCAAGCTGCGGCTCATCGAGCGGTTTCCCCACGCGCGGGTGGTCAGCTGCGATGGAGCCACCCCGAGCCAGGCGCGCGAGCGGGCGGCGCAGCGGGCGGTGGAAGAAGCGGGCCGGCCCGGCCGTCTCTACGCGAGCCATGTGTGGCAGCCGGCTTTTCGCCATGGCGTGAAGACGGCCGCATGGGAGATCGCCTCTGGCGTCGCCCCGCAGGAGCCTTCCGCCGTGGTCTTTCCCGTTGGAAACGGAATCCTCGCCCTCGGGCTGTCCCTTGGATTTTCTGAACTGGTCGCGGCGGGACTGATCTCCCGGCTTCCGCTGCTCATCGGCGTGCAGGCCGCCGCCTGCGCTCCCGTCGCGCGTGCTCACGCCCGGGCGGCCGGCCGGAGGCGCCCGGACGAGCAGCGGGGGGAGACGGCCTGCGAAGGGATTCGCATTGCCTCCCCGCCGCTCTTGCGGGAAATCGTCGCTGCCATTGTGGCCTCGCGGGGAAAGGTCCTCACCGTGAAGGAGGCGACGACCCGCCACGCGCTCGACGGTCTGTGGGGCCGCGGGTATCCTGTGGAACTGACCTCGGCGGTCGTGGCCGCCATCCTCACCGAATACGCGGGCCACTGGAGACGCCGCTTCACGTCCGAGGGACGCACGGGTCCGATCGTCGGCATCCTGACGGGCAGCGGGCTGAAGGCGGAGGGCCGAACCGGTCCGAACGGGAAAGGAAACGAGAGCCCTCGTTGAAAGTCACGCTCCTCGGCACCGGAACCTCCGTGGGCGTGCCCGCCATCGCGTGCGCCTGCCGCGTCTGCACTTCGTCGGATCCGCGGGACCGGCGCCTGCGTTCCTCGATCGCCATCGAGAACGATGGGCAGCGGCTGCTCGTGGACACCTCCGTGGATTTGCGCCAGCAGGCCCTGCGGGAGAAGATCGACCGGATCGACGGAGTGCTCTACACGCATGCCCACGCGGACCACATGCTCGGTCTCGACGAGCTGCGGATTTTCAATTTCCGGCAGGGAGGGGCGCTTCCCGCCTACGGGTTCCCCACAACGCTCGCCGGCATCCGGCGGACCTTCTGGTACGTCTTCGAGGAGACCCAGGTCGGGGGCGGCAAGCCGAAGGTGGATCTGATCCCCCTGGAAGGCCCGGCGGAGATCTCAGGGATGCCCATCGTGCCCTTCCCCGTCATCCACGGCGGGATGATCATCTCGGGCTACCGGATCGGAAATTTCGCTTACATCACGGATGGATCCGGGCTGCCGGAGGAGTCATACCCCCTGCTGCGCGACCTCGACGTGCTCGTGATCAACACGCTGCGCCACCGCCCGCACCCAACGCACTTCCACCTCGACGCCTCCCTGCGGGAGATCGACCGGATCGCCCCCGCGCGCGCCTTTCTCACCCACATCTCCCACGACCTCGGCCACGAGGAGACGGAAAGCGCGCTCCCCCCCGGCGTGAAGATCGCGTGGGACGGGATGACGCTGGAGTTCTGATCAGCGAGCGTGGCCCCCACCGGCGGATACCCGCCGGAGCTGCGGTGGCCATCCAGCGGCTCGGGGCCACCCCCCCCGGTCACCGCCTCAGGGGCAGACCGCGAGGTTGGTGTCCCGGGACGGCGCCCCGGTCGTCCCCGACCCGTAGGTGCCCTTCGGCCTGCAAGGCGCTGGAGCGTTCTGCCCCGCCCGCTCGAGGTAGTAGAACCCGACGCTCGCGACGGTTGGCGCCGAGGGATCCGGCGTGGAGGTTCCATTCAGGTCGTTGTTGAAGCAGGTGTCGTCCGTAAACCCGTTGATGAAGAAAAGTGTGCCGCGGGCGACGTCGTATCTCACGCCTGATCCGCTCATCTCCGTCTGGGGGTCCCACGAGATCGTCGAGGTTCCGGAGCCCGCGACCCGCTCGTTCTGCACCTCGATGACGGGCCAGAGGAAGGTATTCGCGCCCGCCCCGGTGTCCTGGCAGTCGAGGGTATCCACCAGCCCGTCCATATCCGTATCGAGGTTGCTGCAGGCGGGGGCGACGTTGTTCTGCGCCCGGGGAAAGGCGAGCGCGAACTGGAGGGAGTTGTTCTGCGCGGCGCAGGTGAAGGCGGATCGCTGCAGGGCCTTGCCGTATCTCAGGCCGGTTCCCCCCGCGGCGGCGGCGTCCCAGTCCTGATCGCATGTATTGCCGATGGCCTGCGTGTCCCCCACGTGCCGCGCATTCATCCCGCCAGGGCAGTTCGCGGCCGAGCAGCTGAAATTTCCCCACGCAGCGCAATCCACGACGGAGGTGGGCCCGTTGAGGAAACAGGCGCGCCCCCCGGCGGCGGGGAGGGCGACCCGGCCCGCCTCGCCATTGACGACTCTGTCAAAGCTGCAGGGGAACAGGTCGTCGGCGGCCTGCGTGCCGATGAGGATCGCCGGGCAGGGCGGGCTGGAAGTATAGGTGCAGGTGAGGCCCCCTGCGGTGGCCACGTTCGCCGTGAAAGTCCCGAACCGGCCGAGGATGTTGCCCGTGGCGTCCTCCACTCGAACGAATGTCGTTGCCACGAGGGTCTGCCCCGCCGCGGTCATGCGCAGCATCACGTACTGCGCCCGGGCATCGGGCGAAGTGAATTTGTCCACGCCGTTCGAGGGCTGATCGTCGGGAGGCCCGACGAACACCTCCTGGATCACCATGAGGTGATTCGTTGCGAACGCGGGAGCGGCCAGAACGATGAAGACGGACATGGCGAGAGCCACCCGCCGGAGACGCCGTGACGAAATCATGCTGTTTCTCCCTGCCCGGCTCCGTTGCCCGAAGAGTGTGC